>Ga0075424_100007592_pt1 | contig 10536 bp, 10 predicted proteins | sample SoiMethybrSBSTD3_FD_75301 | JGI IMG/M metagenome (GOLD analysis project Ga0075424, IMG submission 75301) | Bulk soil microbial communities from a Populus tree surrounding site in Tennessee, USA - Soil MetaG P. TD hybrid SBSTD3 | ecosystem: Environmental > Terrestrial > Soil > Tree plantation...
CGCGCAGCAATCGCCCGAACGCGTGGAGCGGCTCGCGCTCATCGACAGCGTCCCGTTCCTGCCTGGCTACCGCTGGCACCGGATGGCGCGCCTGTGGCGGGCGCCCGCGGTCGGCGAGCTCGTGATGGGGACGACCAATCGCCGCACGGCGCGCTGGACGCGCAAGTACGTCGGCCTGCCCGCGTCGATGGACGAGGAGGTGTTCGCCCACTTCGACCAGGGCACGCAGCGAGCGATCCTCAAGCTCTACCGCTCGGCGCCCGCGGACGTGCTTGCCGCGGCCGGGCGGCGGCTGGGCGACGTGAGCGCGCCGGCGCTGGTGGTGTGGGGCGACCGCGACCCCTACCTCCCGCCCCGCTTCGGCGACGGCTTCGCCGCGGCGCTCGGCGACGCCACGGTCGAGCACTACGCCGATGCCGGCCACTGGCCCTGGCTCGAGCGCCCCGACCTCGTCGCGCACATATGCGACTGGATCGCCGCGTAGCCGCGGTCTGGGGCTTCGGCGCGGCTTTCGTCGCGCTGTGGGTGCTCCTCAACCTCCCGTCCGACGACCTCGCCGGCGCGGTCTACCGGGCCGACCTGTTCTCCGCCGACGGCTACCTGCTGTGGGACAACGGCTGGTACGCGGGCCACCACATGCTCGCCTACTCCGTGCTCTACCCGCCGCTGGGCGCGCTGCTGGGCCCCCGGCTGCTGGGCTCGCTGGTCACAGTGGCGGCGGTGATCGCGTTCCAGCAGCTCGTCACCCGCGCCTACGGCGAGCGCGCGTGGATCGCCGCGGCCTGGTTCGCGATCTGCGCGGCCGCCAACCTGTTCGCGGGTCGCGTGCCCTTCGGGCTCGGCATGGCCCTCGGCCTTTGGACACTGGTCGCGTGGCAGGGCAAGCGCACCCCGCTCACCCTGTTGCTCGCCCTGCTGACCGGCCTGGCCTCCCCGGTGGCCGGGGCGTTCCTCGGCCTCGCCGGGCTGGCCAAGGCGCTTGCGGGCGTGCGCCTGCGGCGCAGGCGTGACAAGCAGCCGCGCGAGCGCGGAGCGCCGGTGGTCGGGCAGCAGACCTCGAGCGGCGCGGGTGCGGCCGTGCTGATCTTGCTGTTGGCGCTCGTGCCGCCGGTCGTGCTTGCCGCGCTGTTCCCCGAGGGGGGCAAGATGCCGTTCGACCTGACCTCGTACTGGCCCTGCGTCGCGGTCTCGGCGCTCTTGGTCATCGCCCTGCCGCGGGAGGAGAAGGCGCTGCGGATCGGCGCGGTTCTGTACGGGATCCTGGCCACGGCCGCCTTTGTCTTCGACACGCCGGTCGGTGGCAATGTCGCGCGGCTCGGAGCCATCTTCGCCGGCCCGGTGCTCGCCGCCGCGGTGCTCGGGCGCCGCGACGTCGCCCGGTGGCGGGTGGCGGCGGTCGCACTCTCCGCGCTGCCGCTGGTCTTCTGGGTGACCGCGCCCGTTGTCAAGCAGCTGCGCGTGGGAAGCGATGCGTCCGTCCATGCGTCCTACTACCGCCCGCTGCTGCGCTTCCTCGCCGGGCGGCCGTCGCCGATGCGGGTCGAGATCCCACCGACCCGGTTCCACTGGGAGGCGACCTACGTCCCCGAGCGCTTCGCCATCACGCGTGGCTGGGAGCGGCAGCTCGACCACCGCTACGCCAACCTCTTCTACTCGGGTCACCTGACCCCGCAGCGCTACGTCAACTGGCTGCGCAACACCGGCACGTCGTACGTCGCGCTTCCGATCCGCGCGACGCCTGACTACGCCGCTGTGGCGGAGCGCCGGCTTCTGGCCGACGGCGTGCCGGGCCTGCACGAGATCTGGCATGACGCCGACTGGCGGGTGTGGCGCGTGCGCGACTCCGGCCTGGGCCAGGTCACGAGCGTCGGTCGCGAGGGATTCTCGGTCGACGGCACCGTCCCTGCGGCGCGCGTACGCTGGACGCGCTGGTGGCAGCCGCAGTCCGGGGGCTTCGTCAGCCGTGCCCGGGGAGGGTGGACCGACGTCAGAACCGGGCCCGGCGGGCGCGTCCGGGTCGACGCCGGGTGACGGGTCCGCAGCGCCCGGGCAGCTCCGCGCCGGCCGGTACGATGCCCGGATGCTCAGTCGGCTCCGTGCGTACGTCCCGCGGGCACTGCCGAACGGCTGGACCGACGTCGTCCGCCAGGTCCTCGTCTTCGCGGCGGCGTATTACGCCTATCGGCTCGTGCGCGGGGCGATAGACGGGCACACCACCGCAGCCGCGTTCGAGCACGCCCGCGACATCATCGGCATAGAGCGGTCGTTGCACCTGTTCATCGAGCCCGCGGTGAATGCGTGGGGCGAGTCAAAGCCGTGGCTCAGCGACTTCGCGAGCTGGATGTACATCAACGCCCATCTGCCGCTCATGATCGGGTCGCTGATCTGGCTCTACTTCTTCCGCAACCGGGCCTTCTACTTCGTCCGCAACGTGTTCGTCGTCGCCATGGGGATCGCGCTCATCGGCTACATCGTGTTCCCGACCGCCCCGCCGCGGCTGTTCCCGGAGTGGGGGTTCCAGGACTCGGTCTCGCAGTTCGTCGGCTTCAACACCGACACGTCTGCCGCCGGCTCCCTGGTCAACCCGTTCGCCGCCGTTCCCTCCATGCACGTGTGCTTCGCGCTGATCATTGGTTTCTCGCTCGCCCGCCTGGTGAGACCGTGGCCGCTCCGTATCGCGTGGTCGCTCTACCCGCTGCTGATGACGTTCGTGGTCGTCGTCACGGCCAACCACTGGTGGATGGACGCTGCGCTGGGCGCGCTCACGGCCCTGGTGGCGGTCTCCATCGCCCAGGGGCTGCTCGCGCGCGCCCGGCCGGATGACTGGGCGTTCGCAGGCGCCCGGCTCTGATGGAACGCGGCTCGGTGGGCCGGCGGGAGCGCTCCGCCCGGGCCGGTCGCACCGCGCCCGGTCGCCCGCGCCGCAGCCCGCTGACCGGCGCCGAGGTCTCGGCGCTGATGCGGGACCGCCTGATCGAGTCGCGCCTGACGCCCAACGCGATCTCGCTGACCGGCCTCGTGCTGAACGTCGTGGCCGCCGTGCTCGTCACGCAGCGGCTGTTCTTCCTCGCCGGGGTCGCCTTCATCATCGGCTCGATCATGGACACGCTCGACGGGCGCTACGCGCGCACGTCGGGCAAGGGCACCCCGTTCGGAGCGTTCCTTGACTCGACGCTGGACCGGATGGAAGAGGGCATCGTCCTCACCACGGTGGCTGCGTATTTCGCCTCCCGCGGCATGGACTTCGCGGTGGCGGCGACGGTGGTCGCCGTGCTGGCTTCGCTGATGGTGTCGTACACGCGGGCACGGGCCGAGGCGCTCGGTATCGCGTGCAAGGTCGGCATCGCCACGCGACCGGTTCGCGTGGTCATCCTGGCTGTCGGGTTGGTCTTCGCAAAGGGCGCCGGATTGGGCGATTTCGAGCTCTTGGCGCCCGCCGTCTACGTGCTCGCGGCCCTGTCCGTGATCACCGTGTTCCAGCGCATCTGGTACGTCCGCGGCCAGCTCAACCGCGCCGTTCGGGCGAATGGCGGCGTGTAACCGGGGAAGCGGGGTGGGGTTGGCTTCCGCGGCTTCAATGCGAAAGGAACCGAAGAAGTGAGCACGAACGGAGGGCCCTCCGCCAACGGCAAGGCCCGCTATCAAAAGGACAAGGTCCGGGTCGCCATCGTCGGCGTCGGCAACTGCGCGAGCTCGTTCGTGCAGGGCGTCCAGTACTACAAGGACGCGCACCCCGGCGAGTCGGTCCCCGGTCTCATGCACATCGACGTCGGCGGCTATCACGTCGGCGACATCGAGTTCTCGGCCGCGTTCGACATCGACGCCGAAAAGGTCGGCAAGGACCTCTCCGAGGCGATCTGGGCGGGGCAGAACAACACGATCAAGTTCACCGACGTGCCGAAGCTCGACGTCCCCGTCCATCGCGGCATGACCCACGACGGGCTGGGCAAGTACCTGAAGGAGAAGATCACCAAGGCGCCCGGCGAGACGGCCGACATCGTCCAGATCCTCAAGGACACCCGCACCGACGTCGTCGTCTCCTACCTGCCGGTCGGGTCCGAGCAGGCGACCAAGTGGTACGTCGAGCAGGTGCTCGAGGCCGGCTGCGGCTTCGTGAACTGCATCCCCGTGTTCATCGCCCGCGAGCACTACTGGAACCGGCGCTTCGAGAAGGCCGGGCTGCCGATCGTCGGCGACGACATCAAGTCCCAGGTCGGCGCGACGATCGTCCACCGCGCGCTCGCGCGGCTGTTCGCCGACCGTGGTGTGAAGATCATGCGCACCTCGCAGCTCAACGTCGGCGGCAACATGGACTTCTACAACATGCTCGAGCGCGAGCGGCTGGAGTCCAAGAAGATCTCGAAGACCAACGCCGTCACGTCGATCATGGGCTACGAGCTGCCGAAGGACGATGTGTACATCGGCCCCTCGGACTACGTGCCGTGGCTGGGCGACCGCAAGTGGGCGCACATCCGCGTCGAAGGCCAGTCCTTCGGCGACGTGCCCCTCAACGTCGAGCTCAAGCTCGAGGTCTGGGACTCGCCGAACTCGGCCGGCATCGTCATCGACGCCGTGCGGTGCTGCAAGCTGGCGCTCAACAAGGGCACCGGCGGCCAGATCGACGGCCCGAGCTCCTACCTGATGAAGTCGCCCATGAACCAGCGTCCCGACAACGAGGCGCGGGAGATGACCGAGGCGTTCATCGCGGAACACACCACCAAGGACGAGGCGTCGCCCAAGGCAGGCACCAAGGCCGCGAAGGCCTAATGCCTAATGCCTAATGCCTAATGCGTAACGGGCACTAGCCTTCCCGGCGGTGCTCGAGCGCTTTCGCATCGCCCAGGTCTCTCCCTACGCCTGGGAAGATCGCCATGACGTCAATGCGTTCGTGCGCGAGACGTCCGAGCGCCTCGTCGAGCGCGACCACGAGGTCGTCGTGGTCGCGCCGTCGCACTCGTCCGAGCTCGTTCACGCATCGCGTAACGCCATACGCGGGGACGAGGTCTCCCTCGATGGCCTGCGCGTGCTCGGCGTGGGCGAGGTCTTGCCGTTCCGCTCGGCGCGACGGCCGGCGTCGGTGCCGGTCGACGTCGCGCGGACGATCGAGGGGCTGCTGGACAAGGTCGCGTTCGACTTCGTCCACGTGCACGAGCCCTTCGCGCCGAGCGTCCCGGCGGCCGCGCTGCGCCAGTCGCGGGCGCTCAACGTCGGCTCCTTCCACGCGCCCACCGAGCGGCTCATCTCGACCCAGGTCGCTCGCCGCGTGGTCGAGCTGTTCTTCGGCCGCCTGGACGCGCGCACCGCGGCCTGGCCGACCACGCAGGAGCTCATGGGCCGCTGGTTTCCCGCTCCGTACGAACTCATCCGCCCCGGGACGCCGGAGTCGGCGCCGCACGTGCGTTCTGCGCCCGTCGAGATCGCGTTCGTCGCCGACGAGGAGCGCGCGGCGCAGCGCCTGTTCCTGCGCGCGCTGCGCCGCCTGCCGATGGCGCTGCCGTGGCGGGCCACGTTGATCGCGGACGAGTGGCGCACGCGCCCGCTGCTGCGGCGCAACCTTGCCGACCGCGTGCGCTTCCATACCGGCGCCGGGACCGAGGCGCTCGACTGGGCCGACGTGATGGTGTTCGCCTCCAGCGGCATCGCACCGGCCCCGTCGCTGCTCCGGAGCGCCGTCGCCGCCCAAGTCGCGCCGGTCGCCTCGCGCCTCCCGCTCTACGAGGGCATCCTCGAGGACGGCGAGCGCGGCCTGCTGTTCGAGCCCGGCGACATCGAGATCCTCGTCGCGCAGCTGACGCGCCTGATCGAGGAGCCCGACGAGCTCGACCGCTTCGCCCGGCCCGGCCCGCGGCGACCGTGGAGCGCGGTCGTCGACGAGCTCGAGGAGCTCTACGACCGCGTGTCCGCGCGCCGGCACGACAGCCGCGCCAACGGGGACCTGCGCGGGCGGCTGGCCTCGCGCCCGCTCATCGACGTCGACCTGCACATGCACACCGACCACTCGAGCGACTGCGCCACCCCGGTCGAGGCCCTCCTGGGCGAGGCCAAGGCGCGCGGCCTGGGCGCGATCGCGGTCACCGACCACAACGAGATCTCCGGCGCGCTCGAGGCGCGCGAGAAGGCCGACGGGATCAAGGTCATCGTCGGCGAGGAGGTCAAGACCACCGACCAGGGCGAGGTCATCGGCCTCTTCATCGAGGAGAAGATCCCGCGTGGCGGGACCTTGCAGGAGGTCATCGCCGAGATCAAGCGCCAGGGCGGGCTGGTCTACGTCCCGCACCCGTTCGACCGCCTGCACGCAGTGCCCGACTATCCGCACCTGCTCGACGTGCTCGAGGACGTCGACGCGATCGAGGTCTTCAACCCGCGCGTGGCGATCTCGTCCTTCAACGAGGAGGCGGTCCGCTTCGCCGAGAAGTACCGGATCGTCTGCGGCGCCGGCTCGGACGCGCACGTCACGGCCGGCCTCGGATCCGTGCGGATTCGGATGCGCGACTTCGACGGACCGCAGGAGTTCCTCGAATCGCTCCGCGACGCCGACATCATCCGCAAGCCGGCTTCGCTCGTGTACGTGCAGGCGCTCAAGTTCCTCCAGACCAAGGCCACTCCGACGGGTGCGCAGCGCGCGGCCAAGGAGCGGCGCATCCGCCGGGCCGAGCGGCGCGCCGCCCGCAAGTCCTGATGCACCCGCAGGAACAGCCGCCGCACGGGTTGAAACCAGGCTTCGCTGTGCCGGCGACCGACGACGAGATTCGCGAGAAGTACCTCGAGCGGGCGATCCGCGAGCTCAACACGCTCACGCGCGAGCTGCAGGGGTGCGCGCACTGTCCGCGCGGGAACCTGATGCCGGTGCTCGGCTCCGGGCACCCGCAGGCCGACATCTTCCTGCTCAAATTCGGGCCACGCCCGGCGGAGGTCGAGGAGGGCGTCGCCTTCTACGGCCGCGCCGGCTCGGCGCTGATGAAGTCGTTCAAGCGCCTGGACATCGATCCGCTGACCGTCTACGGCACGCTTTGCGTCAAGTGCCCGGTCTCGGACCCCTCGCTCGCCGATCCGGCCTGCATCGGCCGGCTGGTCGAGGAGCTCGCCATCGTGCAGCCCAAGCTCGTGGTGGTGATGGGCGACGACGCGCTCGCGGTCCTGAACGACCTCGACGTGCCGCTGGCGCGCCCGCTCACGCCCGAGCCTGGCACGGTGCAGCGGTTCACGCCGTCGACGGAGGTGCTCTACGTGCCCAACATCGACGAGGCCCTGGACGACGAAGCGGCCAAGCGCGGGTTCTGGACGGCGTTCCGGGCGCTGGGCGCCTGGCACGAGGCGCTGCCGCCCTACTAGATCTCGGGGCCCTCTTCCTCGCCCGGGTCGGACACGACCTCAGCGGCGTGGATCTTGCACAGGGCGGGTCCTCCGGTCTCGAGCACGGCGCGCTGCTCGTCGGTCGTCAGCTTGGCGCCGCACTCCTCGCAGCGGTCGCCGACCTGCTCGAGCGTTCGCTCCTCCAAATCCACGCTGCTCAGACTAGTCCACCGTGAGCACGATCTTCCCGACCTTTCCACCGGCCGCGAAGCGCTCGTAGGCCTGCGCGGCCTGGGCCAGGGCGAACGTCTGCGCGATCGGCACCTCGATCTCGCCCCGCTCGACGAGCGGCAGGACGTGGCGCTCGACGCGGCGCGCGGTCGCGGCCTTCTCCTCGAGCGGGCGCGGGCGCAGCGTCGAGCCGTGGATTCGTGCCCGCTTGCCCATCAACGCGAGCAGGTTGAGCTCGGCCTTGGCGCCGGCGCCCACGCCGATGATGCAGATCCGCCCGTCGGTGGCCAGCGCCGTGAGGTTGTCGGCGAAGTTGGGCGCGCCGACGAGCTCGAGGACGACGTCGAACGGCCCTTCGTCGGCGAACGCGTCGGGCGCGACCACCCTGGCGCCCAGCGCGGCCACCCGGTTGCGCGCGTGCTCGCTGCGCACGGTGGCGACCACGCGCGCACCGGTCGTGCGGCCGAGCTGCACCGCCGCGGTGCCGACGCCGCCGGCGCTCCCGTGGACGAGGAGGCGCTCGCCCGGGCCCAAGCCCGCCTGCGTGAAGAGCGCGTCGTGTGCGGTGGTGAATGCCTCCGGGAAGCCGCCCGCCGCGGCCCAGTCCAGCGCGTCCGGGACGGGCATGAGCTCGCGCTCGTGGATGACGGCAAGCTCCGCCTGCGCGCCCCCGCCCACGATCGCCATGACCCGCTCGCCGTCGCCGAAGCGCTCGGCGTGGCGCCCGCGCGCCGCCACCTCGCCCGCCAGCTCCAGGCCCGGGATGTCCTGGGGCGAGCCGTGGGGCGCGGGATAGCCGCCGCGCAGCTGGTGCATGTCGGCGCCGTTCAGGCCGGCAGCGCGGATGCGGACGAGGACCTCCCACGGGCCCGGCTCGGGGTCGGGATGCTCCTCGATCACGATCTCGCCGTCCCGGATCGTCGCTGCGCGCATCGGGCGGGCAGTCTATGCCGGGCCTCCCGGTAGGGTGGTCGCTGGCGATGCCGATGACCCCGGTCTGGAACGAGGGTTTCGCCGGCCTCGAGGCTGCGGCGCTCCTGCGCAGCGAGGTCTGGCGCGACCCCGGGCTGGACGGCGGTGGCCGGGGGGTCCTGCTGGTGCCCGGCTTCATCGCCGGCGACCAGACGCTCGGCCTGATGACCCGGTGGCTGCGCCGCGCTGGCTACCACACCCGCTCGGCGGGCCTGCGCATGAACGTCGACTGCGCGGGCGAGATCCTCCGTGGGCTCGAGGCGCGCCTGGACGGCCTGGTGCAGCGACGCGGACCCGCCGTCGTGCTCGGCCAGAGCCGCGGCGGCAGCCTGGCGCGGGCCCTGGCCGCGCGGCGTCCCGACCAGGTCGCTGGCCTGATCACGCTGGGCTCGCCCACGCTCGACCCGCTCGCGGTCGGCCCGCTGACGCTGCTCAGCGTGCGCGCGGTGAGCGCGCTCGGGGCACTCGGCATTCCCGGCTTCCTCAGCCGCCGCTGCCTCGACGGTGCCTGCTGCGCCGCGTTCCGCGAGGGACTCGAGACGGAGTGGCCAGTGGACATCCCCTATGTCTCGATCTACTCGCGCCGCGACGGCATCGTGGACTGGCGCGCGTGCCTTGAGCCCGCGGCGAAGACGGTGGAGGTCCACGCGAGCCACTGCGGGATGGCCGCCCACGCGGGAACCTATGGGGCGATCGCGCAGGCGCTGCGCGCGGTCGGTCCGGCCGACGGGCTCGCGCGGGCCGCGTAGCATGATCGCGATCCCCGACGAGGCGCTCGCCGTCCTCGAGAGCGACGGGCTCGCCCATCTCGTGACCTTGGATCCCGACGGCGCGCCGCAGGTCAGCTGCGTGTGGGTCGGCGTCGAGGAGGGCGAGATCGTGTTCGCCTCGCTGGGGCCCCGTCGCAAGCTCGACAACATCCGCGCCAACCCGCGCGTGTCGCTCTCGATCGACGGCACGGGCGAGAAGAACGCGATCGGGTTGCGCCACTACCTCGTCATCCATGGCACGGCGCGGATCACCGAGGGCGGTGGCCCCGAACTGCTGCAGCGCCTGGCGCACACGTACCTGGGCCCGGACGTGAACTTCCCACCGATGGACGACCCGCCCCCGGGCGTGGTGGTGCGCATCGCCCCCGAGCGGTTCGGCGGCGTCGGCCCCTGGGCCCCCTAGGCCATTCTGCCGCCCCTGACTAAGTCCTCGGGGTTCGCCGTGCCCAGCACGGCTTCACCTCTGCGTCCCGAGTCAGGGACGCCGAGCTATGGCCTAGCCCACGCGGTCGAGCACTGCCACGCACTCGATGTGGGGCGTCTGCGGGAACATGTCGACCGGACGGACGCGACGCAGCGCGTAGCCGGCCTCGGCGAGCTGCGCCGCGTTGGGCGCGAGCGTTGTGGGGTTGCAGGACACGTAGACGATGCGGCGCGGCGCGGCCTCGATCACGCGGCGCACGGCCTTCTTGCCCAGGCCGGCGCGCGGCGGGTCGACGACGACCACGTCGGGGCGCCCCGCGCGTTGCACCAGCTCGCGCAGCGCCAGGCGCACATCGCCCGCGTAGAAGGACGCGTTGGCGATGCCGTTCAGGCGGGCGTTGGCGATGGCGTCCGCAACGGACTCCTCCACCAGGTCGATCCCGAACACCTGCGCGGCCCGGGCGCTGAGCACGAGGCCGATCGTGCCCGAGCCGCAGTAGAGGTCGAAGAGCCGCTCGGAGCCGCGCAGCTCGGCCAGCTCGGCGGCGACGCCGTAGAGGCGCTCGGCCATCTCGGTGTTGGTCTGGAAGAAGGCGAGCGGCGAGATGCGAAAGCGCAGGTCGGCGAGCTCCTCCTCGATCGCATCGGCGCCGGCCAAGAGCGTGGTCTCCCCCACGGCGGTGGTCTCGCCGCGCGCCTCGGTCGTGGTGACCAGGAGCGAGTCGGCGAGCACGGCGGCGGTCAGCGACTGGGTCGGAAGCGCGCCGGGCGCGACGACGAGGCGGACCTGGACCTCGCCCGTGCGCCGACCCTCGCGCACGACGAGGTTGCGCAGGACGCCTTCGCC
>Ga0075424_100007593_pt1 | contig 10536 bp, 8 predicted proteins | sample SoiMethybrSBSTD3_FD_75301 | JGI IMG/M metagenome (GOLD analysis project Ga0075424, IMG submission 75301) | Bulk soil microbial communities from a Populus tree surrounding site in Tennessee, USA - Soil MetaG P. TD hybrid SBSTD3 | ecosystem: Environmental > Terrestrial > Soil > Tree plantation...
GACCGCGAGAAGTATGCCAAGATCTCGGCCGAGCAGCTCGCCGGCGTGAGCCGTATGGCCCTGCGCGCCTACGATGCGTGCCAGGCTGGTGACGAGCAGGACGCCCGGGCCCTGTTCGACCGTCTGAACAAGATGTCGTTCTGACGATCGGCTGGGTGTGGCCGCCGCACTGGCCCATTGGCCCATGGGCTTCCCATTTAGCGCAAGCCTTCCATTTGCCGGCAAGCCCATGTGGTCCAGCAGCCAGCCAGAGGTCTGCAGTGGCCGAACGCCCGCGTCTGACCAGGGCTCAGTTCGGCGTGACCTAGCCGTTCGACGAGGCCCGGTTCGACGAGGCCCGATTCAACGAGGCCAGGTCCGACGAGGCCAGGTCCGGCGAAGCCAGCTCCGATAAGCCCCTTGGGCCGAGTGTTGGCATCAGTTGGTGTTGCACGGCGTAGGTGCGCTGGGGCACAGACGTCTCGGTTCGCGGGATCGTTGCTGCGGGGTGGGCGGGGCGATCCCAGGGCTTGCAAGCTCCCAAGGATGGGGCGATGGCAGCGTTGATCAGTCGAGGTGTCGGGGCCGTAGTGGCACTCGCGGCCGCTGCGCTGGTGGGCGCTGCTGTCTGCGGCCCCGTGCGTGCTGAACCGCAGCGTCGTGCGAGCGAGTTCTGGCTCGACAACGGCATGCAGGTGGTCGTCGTCCCCGATCATCGCGCGCCGGTGGTCACCCACGTGGTGTGGTACCGCGTGGGAGGCGCCGACAACGCCCTCGGTCAATCGGGCATTGCGCACTTCCTCGAGCACCTGATGTTCAGGTCCACCAAGAAGCTCAAGTCCGGCGAGCTTGAGCGCACCGTGTCCCGGCTCGGGGGGCGCGACAACGCGGTGACCTCGCATGATGCCACCTACTATTTCCAACGCCTTCCCAGCGAGCATTTGAAGACGGCGATGGTGATGGAAGCCGACCGCATGCGCAACCTCAACCTCGTCGAGGACGAGGTAGCGACGGAGCGCGACGTGGTGCTGCAGGAACGCCGCTCCGTGGTGGACAGCAAACCGCTGGCGATCCTTGATGAGCTCATCAACGCCAACCTCTACCTCAACCATCCCTACCGCATCCCCGTGCTCGGCTGGGAGCACGAGATGAAGAAGCTCAACCGCGCTGCGGCCATCGCCTTCTACCGACGCTATTACGCCCCCAACAATGCCATCCTCGTGGTCGCGGGTGACGTGACGCCCGATCAGGTGAAGAAGCTCGCGCAAGAAGTGTACGGTCCGATCAAGCGCCAGCCAGGAGCGTTGCGGGATCCCCGCCCCACCGAACCGCCGCAGCGGGGCGTGCGGCGCATCGAGCTCAAGGATGCGCGCGTGAACAATCTGGCTCTCCAGCGCTACTACATGACCCCAAGCTATAAATCCGCCGAGGGCAATGAAGCCGAGGCTCTGGACACCTTGTCGATCATCCTGGGCGACGGTCCCACTTCGCGCCTCTATCGCCAACTCGTGGATGAAAAGAACATCGCCGCCAATGCTGGTGCTAGCTTCTCTGCCGTGGCCCTCGACGGGGGCACGCTGACGCTCTACGCCGTGGCCGGCGACGGGGTGAAGCAGGAGACCCTGGAGCAGGCCCTCGACGCCTCGATCGCCCAATTTATCAAGGACGGTCCGAGCGATGAGGAACTGGAGCAGGCCAAGAACGCCATGATCGCCAGCTACGTCTACAGCGCTGACAATCAGGCCGGGCTGGCACAGCGCTACGGCTCCAACCTCGTGATCGGGCGGTCCATCGCCGACATCGAAGAATGGCCAAACAAGGTCGGCCAGGTGACGGCAGCGGACGTCAAGAAGGTCGCAGCCAAGTACCTGGTGATCGAGTCCTCGGTGACGGGCTATCTGGTCCCCGAACGGTCGGCCGATGACGCCGCGTCCGAGGACCACCCGGCGGAGGCGCACCGATGACGGGTCCGCTGCGCGCCACCGCGTTTGCGGTCGCACTCCTCCTCGTTTGCCTCTGCGCCTGGGAGGCAAGGCCCTTCGCCGCCGACATTCGCCAGATCCGCAGCCCCGGGGGAATTTCCGCCTGGCTGGTCGAGGAAAGAAGCCTGCCCATCGTGGCCATTCGCTTCGCCTTCGAGGGCGGCAGCGCGCAGGAGGCGGTCGGCAAGGAGGGCACCGCGGGCTTGCTCGCTGCCATGCTGGATCAAGGTGCAGGTGAGCTATCGGCCGGCGAATACCAGAAACAGATCGAGAGGCTGTCGGTGCGCCTGGCCTTCGATTCCGACCGCGACACGTTTTTCGGCAACTTCGAGACGTTGACCAAGAACTTGGGCAAGGCGACCGAGCTGTTGCGCCTCGCCATCACCAAACCATTGCTGGCTCCGGCCATTCTGGAGCGCACGCGCGCCCAGCTCATGGCGCGTGCGGGCTTCGAGGCCGGCGACAACAACAAGCTTGCGAATGCCCAGTGGATGGCCCAGTCCTTCGCCGGTCATACCTATTCACGCGCCATCTCGGGAACGCCCGAGTCGCTCAAGCTCATCACCCGCGACGATCTGGAGGACTACCGCAAGCGCATCCTGGCGCGGGCGACGTTGCGCGTGGCCGCGGTCGGTGACATCGACGCGACCGCCCTTGGCCAGGTGCTCGACGACGTGTTCGGCGGACTGCCGGCCGAACCACAACTTGCTCCCGTGCCCGATGTCCAACCCAAAGGGGTGCCGAAGCCGACGGTCGTGGACGTAGCGGGCCCACAGTCCGTGACGATTTTTGGCCGGCGCGGTATCGAGCGCAACGATCCGGACTACTTCCCGGGTCTGGTGCTGGCTCAGCTTCTTGGCGGCGGCAGCTCGGATGCACGCCTCGTGCGCGAGGTGCGTGAGAAGCGCGGGCTCAGCTACTGGATTTACACCCTGCTCTACAATTTCAAGCATTCTTCGATGCTGATCGGCGGCTTCGCCAGCCCCAACAAAGATGTGGCCACCAGTCTGGAGCTCGTCCGCGCCGAGTTCAAGGCGCTGGCTGAGCAGGGACCCACGCAGGAGGAGGTCGAGGCAGCCAAGAGCTACCTCATCGGTTCGTTCGTGCTGAGCCTGGATTCCAACGCCAAGATCGCCGAGCAGATGCTGCGCGCGCAATTGCAGGGGCTGGGGCCCGATTTCGTCAATCAGCGCAAGGCGCAACTCGCCAAGGTGACGCAGGCCGACGTGGCCCGCGTGGCCCGCTCGCTCCTGTCGATCCACGATCTCTCCGTCGCCATCGCCGGCCAGCCCGCCAATCTCGACCGCTAGAAAAGCACCCAATGCCACGGGCTCAGGCGAGGCTTCCAAACCCCGCGCGCTCGCGCTTTGGGCGAGCGGCATCGCTGCCAAGGAGCGCAGCCAGGCGCGCGGCCTCACTTGGCAGCCGCGAGCGGGTACAGACTGCCGCGGTGTAGAGGCTCACGAGCTCGAATGGCTTGGGCAGCGGTCCGGCGAACGTGACGCCGGGCATGTGCAAGATTTCCGTCGCTTGCGTGCAGCCGATGGGGCGCGGCTCCGAGGCCGCAGCCAACGCCCGCATCGCTGCGATCCCGTTCGGCGCGGGTCGCAGCCGCAGTCTTAATGCATCGGTGAGGGCGAGCCCGTCGAGGACTTTGGCAAAGTGGATGCCGGCGGTCGCAAGCTTTGGGTCGGGGAAGTAGATGGCATCGGCCGCCAGTAGCGCCGAGTGCAGCGCCCGCGCATCGCCGACGGGTGGCGCGGCATCGCCGGCGCGCACGGCCAAACCCGTGTGCACGAGCCCGATATCGACGGCCGAGCCCGGCCGCACGTGGCCTGAGCGCGTCAGCTCCGCAATCAACGACGAGGTGAGCACGATAACATCGGCGGGCGCGCCGGAGAGGAGCTGCTCGCGCATGGCCCCCACCGCGCCGAAGGTGCCGGCGATCCCGCAGCCGGTGGCGATTTGCAATTCGGGATGCAGCTCCGCCACAAGTCCCTCGGCGGCGCCACCGCTGAGAAGGATGAGCTGCACCGGGGCACCCCTCAACCCATGGCGGCGATGATGCGCTCGCGTGTGATGGGCAGGTCGCGCACGCGCACGCCGAGCGCATCGAAGACGGCGTTGCCAATGGCCGCGGCCGTCGGCGGGTGGGCAGCCTCGCCAGCACCCAGCGATCTCTCCTCGGGCCGATTGAGAATCTCGACCTCGACGGCGGGCACCTCCGAGAAGTGCAGGATGGGATAGGTCTCCCACGTGTCGCTGGTGATGCGCTGGCGGTCGAAGCGCACGGCCTCCTTTAGGGTCCAACTCGTGGCCTGGATGGCACCGCCCTCCATTTGATTGGCGACGCCGTCCGGATTGACGACCTCGCCCACATCCACCGCCACCACCAGCCGGCGCACCCGGATCTCGGCATCGCCCTCCACCTCCGCCACCACCGCGCAATAGGCGCCGAAGTTCTTGTAGCGCCCGAAGGCGATGCCATGACCGGCGCCCTCGCGCCGCTTCCATTCGTTCCAGCCGGCGCGTTTGGCGGCAGCCTGAAGCACCCCGCGAGCGCGTTCGTCCTTGAGGTAGCGCAGGCGGAACGCGAGCGGGTTCTCGCCGCGCTCCGCGGCCAGCTCATCCATGAAAGACTCGATGGCGAAGATGTTCGCGAACGCCCCAAGGGTACGCAGCGCCGAGGTACGGATCGGCATGGTAAGCAGCCGGTGGCACATCACGCGCATGGAGGCGAAGTCATAGAGCGGCACGGAATTGCGCTCGGCCCCGCCGCCCATCGCCATTGGCGGGTTGAAGGCGATGAGACGCTCGAAGGGTTTGGCGAGCAGGGACGCCGAAAGCACGGTGGGGATTGGCATGCGTCCTGGCCGCGACACGTGGCCGTTGCTCCACACTTGACCTCGCCAATCGACGATGTCGCCGCCCGCGTCGAGATCGGCCTCCAGTTCGATCGCCATGGCGGCCCCCATCGGCGCCCAGGCGAGCTCGTCCTCGCGCGACCACTGCACGCGCACAGGACGGCCACCGACCTCGGCGGCTCGTGCCAGCAAAACAGCATCGAAGGCCACGTCGTCGGCACCGTTATGCCCGTAGCACCCCGCGCCCTCCACGTGCTCAACGACGATGTTCTCAGGCGCAATGCCCAAGGCGAGCGCCGTGTCGGCACGCAGGCCGTAGGCGCCCTGGCAGTGGGACCAGATGTGCAGCCTGTCCGGCCCGCTCCATTGCGCGATCGCGCACGAGGGCGCCATGGCGGCATGGGCGATGAACGGACGGCTGTATTGGCGACGCACCGTGCGCGCGCTGGGCACTGGAGTTTGTGCCGTCCTCTCCTCGACGATGGTGGTCTGAACGGGCTCACCCTTGAGCCATTGGGCGAGCTTGGTCTCGTCGGGCAGCATCGGCGCGCCGCTCCATGTGGCGGCCTTGCGCAGGGCATCGGCACCGGCTTCCGCGGCGGCCTCGGTATCGGCGACGACGCCTGCGAAGCTACCGTGGCGCACGAGGGCGATGATCCCCGGCCGCGCGCGCACCACCGCCTCGTCGAGAGCCGCGAGCTTAGCCCCGGGACCCGCGGGCTTGACGACCCGGCCATGGAGCAGGCCCGGCAGCACGAGATCGTGCACGAAACGCGGCCGACCGAATACCTTGTCGGGGATGTCAAGGCGGGCGGCGGGTGTGCCGGCGACGCGCCGAGCGCTGGGCGGTTTTGGGGCAGCGCCGCCGATTGCATCGCGCTGCAACAGCGCAGCGTCGGCGAGCTCCCAATAGCTGGTGCGCAGGTTGCCGGGACCGACGATGGTGCCGTCCTCGATCGTGAGCATCTCCGCGGCGACGCCCAAGCGTCGGGCGGCGGCGGCCAAATAGATCGCGCGCGCTTGCGCCGAGGCGTGTCGAACGGCCGAACCCGACTGCTCCACGGACAGGCTGCCGGAGGTGGTGCCTTCGTTTGGGCTCGCCGCTGTTGTCACCGGGATCATGCGGATGCGGGTGAGATCGACGTCGAGCTCGTCGGCCGCGATCTGCGCCAGAGCCGTGAGGATGCCTTGGCCAATCTCGACCTTGCCGGGGCTCAGTTCGATGAAGCCTGCCGCATCGAAGCGCAGCCACCGCGCAAGACGCGGATTGGCCTTGAGGTTGGCGGGTAGTTCGCCGGTCATAGGGCCTCCTTGGCCGCGCGCTGCACGGCGCGCACGATGCGGTTGTGGGCCCCGCAGCGACACAGATTGCGATCGAGCGCGGCACGCACCTCGACCTCGCTCGGATTTGGGTTGCGCCTGAGAAGCGCGGCGGCGGAAATCAGAATGCCGGACAGACAATAGCCGCACTGGCACGCCTGTTCGGCGATGAAGGCGCGCTGCAGGGGGTGCGGCCGTTCCGGCGTGCCGAGCCCCTCGACCGTGACGATCGTCTTGCCGGCCGCGGCCCACAGCGGTGTATCGCACGCCGCCACGGCCTGCCCCTCGATCAGCACGTTGCACGCCCCGCACTGGTTGGCACCACAGCCGTAGCGTGTGCCCGTCAATCCGAACTGGCTGCGCAAGACGCCGAGCAATGAGCTCGCCGGATCCGCCTCGACGGTGCGCTCCGCACCGTTGACGTTGAGCTTGATGATTGCGTCCTTGGAGCTCATCACTGCACCTTGATGCCAGCGGTGTGGATCACCTTGGCCCACTTCTCGATGTCCCCGCGCAGGTATCGGTCGAACTCGACCGGCGTCATGACGAGCGGCTCGGCGCCCTGCTGGGCCCACGCCTGGCGCGTCTGCGGCCGCTTCAGGACCGTGTTGATCTCGCTGTTGAGCTTGTCGAGGACGGCCGCTGGCGTACCCGCCGGCGCCATCAGTCCGAGCCAGATCGTGGCCTCGTAGCCCGGTAGGCCGGCTTCGGCGATCGTGGGCACGTCGGGCAGCACGGCCGAGCGCTTGAGCCCCGTCGTTCCCAGCGCGCGCAGCGCGCCCGACTGCACGGTGGGCGCGGTGGTGGTGATGGCATCGATCATCATCTGGACGTGGCCACCCATCACGGCGGTACGAGCATCGCCGCTGCCGCGATGGGCGACGTGTTGAATGCTGGTGCCGCTCATGGCTTTGAAGAGCTCACCGGCCATGTGGTAGGGGGTACCGGGGCCAGAGGAGGCATAGTTGAGGTCTCCCGGTCTCGACTTCAACAGTGCGATGAACTCCCTGAGGTCCTTGGCCGGGACCGAGGGATGCACCACCATGATCAGATCGGAGGTGTTGATGGGCGCCACTGGCACGAAGTCGCGCATCAACTGGAAGGGCTTGTTGGGAAGCAGCGTCTCGTTGGTCGTGTGCGTATTCGACATCATCAACAGCGTGTAGCCGTCGGGCGCCGCCTTTGCAGCCTCGCCGGTGCCGATCACTGAGCCCGCACCGGGCCTGTCCTCGATCACGAAGGCCTGTTTTAGGGTATCCTGCAGCTGTTGGCCGAGAAAGCGGGCGTAGAGGTCGGCTGGACCGCCGGCGCCGAACGGCACGATGATCTTGACCGTCCGTGTCGGATAATCCTCGGCGGTGGCTGCGGCCAAGGTGCCGGCCAGGGCGGTCAGGGCAATGGCGAGCCCGGCAATCGGCGACATGGGTTCTCCTCCCCGGCGCAGTTTCTGGGAATTGGCGTGGGCGTTCTGCCTTGCGCGACCCATTGGTAGCCCAGTTCAGGGGAGTTCTGAAGTGGCGGTTTGCCATGGTGTTTGCGGGAGCGGCGTGCCCTATGGTGTCTGCAAGAGCTCGACCTGAAGGTGTTCTCGCCGTGCAGTCCACCATCCGCTCCTTTGACCTTGCCCACCTTGCCCATGTGGAGCTTCTGACGCCGAAGCCAGAGGCGTCCTTGCGCTTCTTCGTGGACGTCATGGGCATGACCGAGAGCGGCCGGCGGGGCCAATCGGTCTATCTGCGTGGGTGGGACGACTATGAGCGCCACACGCTGAAGCTGTCCGAGGCGAGGATCGCCGGAATGGGCCACTTCGCCTACCGTGCGACGAGCCCCGAGGCCCTTAAGCACCGCGTCGGCATCATCGAGAGGTCCGGTCGTGGCAAGGGCTGGACCGAGGGCGATTTGGGGCACGGGGCCGCTTACGCCTTCACCACCCCGGACGGCCACAACATGGAGATCTATTACGAAACTGAATGGTACAAGCCGCCGCCGGAGCTGACCCCTGCCCTCAAGAACCAGGCACAACGCTTTCCCGCGCGCGGCGTCAATGTCCGCCGGCTCGACCACATGAACCTGCTCACCTCCGAACCGGCTGAGCTGCGTCGGTTTCTGGAGGATGTGGTGGGCCTCAGGACCACGGAAAAGATCGTGCTCGATGACGGCCGCGAGGTTGGGGGATGGGTCACGACCAACAATAAGAGCTACGACCTCGCCTTCACGCTCGACCACTATGGCGCCATGGGCCGCTTTCACCACGTCACCTATGCGCTCGATTCGCGCGAAGAGATCTTGCGCGCTGCCGACATCTTTCTCGAGGCAGGCGTGCCCATCGAGACCGGGCCCCACAAGCACGCCATCCAGCAGACGTTCTTCCTCTACGTCTACGAGCCCGGCGGCAACCGCGTCGAAGTGGCCAACGCCGGCGCGCGCCTGGTCCTGGCACCCGACTGGCAACCCGTCGTGTGGACCGAGGGCGAGCGCAAGAAGGGCCAAGCCTGGGGGCTCAAAACCATCGAAAGCTTCCACACCCACGGTACTCCGCCGATCGAGCAATACACGGGCCCGCGGCGGAAGTAGCCGTGGCAGGGCCCGCCTGTCTCTGAGCGAGGCTGGGCTAGGCGGGGGCGGGCGCGCCCCGCCCAGCGCGGCGGCCAGCGAGCGCCAGGGCCGCAAAGCTGACGCCGCTCGAGAGCAGGTTAATGCCCGTCAGCAGGCCAATGGCCCAGGCGGCCGACGAGGGCAGCTCGGCGGCGATCAAGACGCCGACGGCGATCGCGATAAGACCACTGAGCAGCAGCCAGCCCCAGCCTTCATGCGGGCGCACGCGCACGCCCATGATCACCTCCAGCACGCCCTCGGCCAGAAACAGCGCCGCCAGCAGAATCGTGAGCGCAACAACGCCGGCAAACGGCGTGAAGGCAAGCCAGCCGCCAGCCACCAGATAGAGCAGGCCGATCAGCAGGCTCAGAACGAAGCCTTGCCATTGCCGGATCGAGAACGCGTGCACCACGATGAGCGCGCCAGCGAAGAGGAAGATCCAGCCCAGCGCGATCTTGGTTGCGATCGTGGAGAGCAGCGGAAAGGCGATTGCCGCCACGCCGGCAATGATGAGCAAGATGCCGAGCGCCAGGAACCAGCCCCAGTTGTCGGCGATCTGCCGACGTGCTTCGGCGATCGTGGAGTCGAGATGGGCTTGCGAGATCTGCTCGGTCATTGGTGCACCTCCTGCGCCAAGAGAACGCGTCCGCACCTTCGCAATTTCTGGTGCTGCCGGCCGCTTGCGTCAATGCATTTGGCGAGGCCGCGACTGAGGCCCAGGGCTCGCGGGCCAAGGCGAGGGCTACCCCATTCGAGCCTCGCGGGAGAGCGCCCAGTTGGCCCAACGCCGTCAAAGGAGGGGTATCACCTTGTCGGCCGCCAAGCGCATGGCCGCCTCGGCGTGGGCCCTGGCGATGCCGCCGATGTTGAACCAGAGCACGAACTCGGTGATGCCGAAGCGGTGCTTCATCTCCTTCAGCTTGGCAACGCAGGTGGCCGGATCGTCGGCGATGCACGCACCAAACTCGTGCAGCTTGTCGAAGGAAAGATAGCCAAGCTCGCGCGTCTTCTTGCCCTCGCGCATGGTCAGTTCGTAGCCCTTGACCTCCCCAACCTGTGGCGCACCGGCGAGCTGGTTGGCGGTCACCTTGGCGTAGAACCACTCCACGTGCGACTTGTAGATCTCGCGCGCGTACCTCGCATCCTCGTGCACGAAGAACGGCAAGAGCAGCATGCGTTGCGTCCTGGCGGGATCACGACCGAGATCGCGACAGACCACATCGAAATGCCGACAGTTCTTCTCAAGCTCGTCCATCCAGTGCTCGCGGTAGGTGCGATAGGTAAAGGGCGAGGCCATCTGCAGATGGACACCGGAGCGCGCTGCCTGCTCAAAGCTTTCAGGACTGATGGTCGCCTGGTAGATCGGGGGATGCGGCTTCTGTACGGGCTTGGGCAACAACTCGACGGGTTCGGGGATGGTCCAGAACTCGCCGTGGTAGGAGATCTTCTCCTGCGTCCACGACTTCAAGATGATGTCGAGACCCTCGGCCAGCATCTCCCGGCTCCTATCCATAGGAACGCCCAGGCCAATGAACTCGTGAGGCTGGTATGCCCGCCCCACGCCAAAGTCGAGGCGGCCGTGCGAGAGGACGTCGACCAGGGCAAAGTCTGAGGCGGTGCGCAGCGGGTGATTGAACGGCACGGCGCACACGGCCATGCCGATGCGGACGCGCTTTGTCCGCTGGGCGATGGCGGCGGCGTAAACCTGCGTGGAGGTGACAAGACCGTAGGTCGAAAAGAGATGCTCGGCGATCCAGATCTTGTCGTAACCGAGCTCCTCGGCCAGCTCGAAAAAG
>Ga0075424_100007595_pt1 | contig 10534 bp, 10 predicted proteins | sample SoiMethybrSBSTD3_FD_75301 | JGI IMG/M metagenome (GOLD analysis project Ga0075424, IMG submission 75301) | Bulk soil microbial communities from a Populus tree surrounding site in Tennessee, USA - Soil MetaG P. TD hybrid SBSTD3 | ecosystem: Environmental > Terrestrial > Soil > Tree plantation...
TACATCGAGAACTCGCCAATCTTTTATCTCGACCGGGTGAGCACTCCACTCTTGCTCGTGCAGGGCAGCAGCGACCGTATCACGCCACCAAACCATTCGGAAGAGATCTTCGTCGGTCTCCGGCGTTTGGGCAAAGAAGTCGAGTATGCGCGATACGAAGGCGAGGACCATGGCTTTTGGTTCTATCCGAATCGCGTGGATTTGTGTAATAGAATGATTGGCTGGTTCGATCAGTGGCTCAAGTCCGCTTCGACAGACTTATCAAAAACTCCTTAAACCCCTCAAATAGCGATCGAGAAACTCTACGATCGCCTGATACGCGTACGTCTGGTTCTTCTTCTTCGTAAAGCCATGTCCCTCATCTTCAAAAACGATGTACTCAACTACTCCGCCCTTCTTCCTGATCGCCGCCACGATTTCATCCGACTCTGATTTGAGAACGCGCGGATCGTTGGCGCCCTGAAGCACCAGCAACGGTTTGGTTATCGCTTCCGCATGGAACAAGGGTGATATTTTTCTGAGTGTTTCAGCTTCCGTGCGTGGATCGCCGATCTTTCTGTAGAAGTCGTCAAGAGAACTCTTCCAGTAAGGCGGAAACGACTCCAGCGTTCGCTGCCAGTTGCTTGGTCCAAAGAGATCGATGCCTGCCGCAAACTCCTCCGGGTAAACGATCAAAGCTGAAAGTGTAAGAAAACCGCCGTAGCTACCGCCGAGGATTCCAATCTTCTCGCCGGCAACGTAATCGAGCGACGCGAGATAACGGCGGGCCTCAATGCAGTCGAGCAGCGGCGCCTGCGCGTGCGTGCCGTTATCGAGGGAGCGAAAAGTCTTTCCGTAGCCGGAGCTGCCTCGATAGTTTGGAGCGAACACTGCGTAACCATGGTTTACCAAAAACTGAATCCGCGCGTTATATCCTTTTCTGGTTTGCCCGCCTGGACCACCATGAACGTAGACCAACGCTGGAACTCTGTTTGCGGCACTCGCGTCGTGAGGTTTCCAGAGCAGCGCGGGAATACTCAATCCATCAAACGAGCGGTAGTGAATCGTTTCCGAGTCAACCAGATCGGCTGGGTCGATCTCGGGCGCCAGACTGTCGGTCAGCTTTCGAGCGACACGTGAGGAAAAATCATAGACGTACAGGTTCCCCGGTGAACGATCGGTATCGACGTAGAACGCCATCGCCTTGCCGCTGCGCGAGAAGTTCAAACCCGTGACGCCTTCGGTCGCAACGTCAGGTAACGAAACCTGCCGCGCTGATTCGACGCAGGAAATATCAACTCTCAAAACCGAATCCTGATCGCGGCTGACGATCTGGTAGCGCCCACCCGGCGAAAACGAGAAATAGCAATCACAATTAGCTTTCGCAATCGGTTTGATGTTGCCGGTCGCCAGCTCCATCCGCTCGACATAGTAAAAGTCGCTGTCCCGGTTGGTGCGGTAATACAAACACTCTGAAGTCCAATCAAAACAACACGGCCAAAAACAACCATCGCCCTCGTGTGAGGTTAAGCAGCGCAACTCTTTGCTCGCCAGATCGTAGAGAAAAATGTTCGAGTGCTCGCGCGTGCGCGGCTCACCGAGCGCAATGTATCGCTCATCTCTGGAGATGCAACCAAAGTCGCACCCCTCCGTGTCCGCGAAGAGCAGCTCACGCTCGAGCGTCGCAAAGTTGATTTTGTAGATGTCAAAGTTGCGCCGGTCGCGTTCGTTGGTCGCGCAATAGAACGCCACGCCGTCCGAGGATGGACCAAGGAACCGTGCCGTAACGTCGTCACCCGGTGTCAGGTCCAGTTCCTCAGTACCGGGTTCAAGAACACAGAGATGATAATTCTCATTGCCTCCGCGGTCGCGCGAGATAAGGACGCGTTTGTTGTCAGGAAAGTACGACAGAGCGTAAGTGTTGTCGGCGAGTGAGTGCGTTAACTGTTTGAGCGGGCCGCCACGCACGGAGGCGCTGTAGACGTTAAAAACTCCACTCGCGTTACTCGTAAAAACAATCGACTGATCGTCCGAAGAAAAAGCACCTCCCAGCACTTTTGTCGTTCGCATAAACTGCTCGATCGTGTACGCATTCTTCAGTGACATAGCCAGCAGGGTGCCCCGTTGCACGGCGTCAAATCCCGATTTTGTCTGCGTTGCCTGAGGCTTGCGCCCGAAGCTTTATGCTGCCGTCCGCTCCGCGGACTGGTGGTACTTAGTTTCGCTCTCGAATTGGCTGTCGCAGAGCACACGATAAGTCACGCTATGCTCGTACAAGCACGAATGACTACCCTCGGCAATGATTTTGCCGTTATCGATGACGATGATTCGGTCCGCCCACATCACTGTCGAGAGCCGGTGTGAGATAACAATCGTGATTGCCGCTCGAGCGATCTCAGTCATCGCCTCAAAGAAGTTCTGCTCGGTCGCAGCATCAAGCGCCGAAGTGCTCTCGTCCAGCACCAGGATCTGTGGCCGCTGAAGCAGTGCCCGGGCGAGCGCGACGCGCTGTCGCTCCCCGCCGGAGAGCTTGCTGCCTCTTGGACCAACCGGCTCATGCCACCCATCCGGAAGCCGCCGAATGACTTCTTCCAATTGCGTGATGTGTACAACTTCTTCGAGTTCGCTTCGTGTTGCCTTGGGATTGCCGTAAAGCAGATTCTCGAGCAGTGTGGTGTCGAAGATTGGCGCTTCCTGCGGAACGAACGACACCGTCGAGCGAAGGCTTTTCAGTCTGAGGTCCCGCACGTCGATGCCATTCACGAGAATGGCGCCCTCGCCAACTTCATAAAGCCGCGCTATCAAACGCGCAATGGTGCTCTTGCCGGATCCGCTCGGCGCAACCACCGCGATCTTCTCGCCTGCCGTGGCGCTGAAGTTGACTTCAGTCAGGACCAACTTTTCGGGCCGGTAACTGAAAGACACACTCCTCAGCTCGAGAGCGACGCCCGCATGAACAGGAACATCGATGGCATCGGCACGTTCGACAATTGCGATCGGGGCTTGCTCAATGGCCAGCAGCCTGCTCGCGCTGGCGCCGACACGTTGCACCCGCGAGTAGATGTCCATGACTGCATACAACGGGGCGAATAGTTGAATCGCATAACTATAAAACGCGACCAGGCTGCCCACGCTCAACGTTCGCTGTAAGACCTGATAACTCCCAACTCCGAGAATCGCAATCATGCTGAGCACGATGATCAGCGACGACGAAGACGCAAAAATCACTTCCATGCGCAGGCGTTTCAACTCGGTTCGCGTCGCTCCGGCGGCGAGTCTCGTGAACTTGCACGCTTCGGTCAGTTCGCGGCAAACAAGCTGCACTTGAGCAATGCCGGAGATCTGATCCTGAAGAAAGGCTGTCATGCGGCCCTTCTGAGCTTGAAGCGAATCGGAGCACTCACGCAGCGGACGTTGAAACCGGTGACGCAACAACAGAAATGCGGGCACCAACGGCAACACAATGCACGTTAGTGTCAGGTTGAGCACAGCCATCGTGACGACAATCAGAACCGTCGTGATGACAGTGCGCAGCAGAAAAGTTGTGATCTGCCCGGTGATTTCGCCAACGAGGTTTACGTCGTGCTCGAGGCGATGCAGCAGATCGCCCACCGAGTTCTTCTCGTGATACTCGGCCGTCAGCTTCTGCAAGCGTCGCAGTAAACTGAGGCGCAGCTTGAAGATCATTTTCTGTATCGCACGATTGCTCAGCATCAGGCCCCACGCGTTGAAAACAATTCGCCCGATGTAGGTCAGCAGGAACGTGCTCATAACAATCAACAGCAACAGCCGCGAGCCGCGCGGCAACACGTCATCAAGCAGGAACCTGATGATTAGTGGTTCGATCATTACCAGCAGGCTTGAAACAAGGGTTAACGCAAAACTTGCGAGATGAAGACGAATGAACGGCCTCAGCCGGCGCAGCAACCAGGCACTCTCAGGCGCGAAGATTCTTCCATTCAAGATTTGCAAGGAGGCGGTTCCCCAAGATCAACGGATCTTTGTGCAAAGCCAAAGTCCGGTTAAGGGTGTATCCGACAGTTTCAACGGCCACGTTGCGAACGTTACTGGGCGCCACACTCGATCCGTCCCGGTTTCTGCTGCCGGATACACTCATCAATGGAAGCTCGGTGGTTGACCGCGGCTTACTCATTGGTTGCAGGGATATAGCGTGTGCCAAACTCGAGAGTCTGACTGTCCACGACTTCAACCAGTTCTTTCTCGCCCAGCACGACGTCTTCAGCTTTGCCTAGCTCGATGACGTTTGCGACTTCGTATTCGTTAGTCATTGGTCCAGCTCCTCCTTTCCTCAGAAATTCTATCCAACACCTGCCTAGTCATTGGTGGCGGGGATGAAACGCGTGCCAAACTCGATAGTTTGACTGTCCATGACCTCGGCCAATTCCTTTTCGCCAAGGACGACGTCTTGAGCGTTACCGAGTTCGATAACTTCGGCGACTTCGTAGTTGTTATTCATGATCTGCCTCCTCCTTTCTTCAGAAGTTTTATCCAGCATGAAAACTAATCATCGGTGGCGGGCACAAAGCGCGAATCAAACTCGAGAGTTTGGCTATCCATAGAATCGATAATCTTTTCGCCTAAGACGATGTCATGGGCTCTGCCGAGTTCGATAATTTCAGCGACTGTGTATTCGTTAATCATCTTCCCGCTCCTTTCTTCCTAGTTCATTGCGCAGGCCGCTCGATAGATCGTGTTCACTGGCGCAGCCTCGGCGAATGATTGGGGCTGCTCCAGTGTTCTCAACCAAAACTCGAGCGATATTGTTTTCAGTAAGGCGACAAAGTTGATTGGTAAACCGTGGCTGGCAAGCCGGAGCGAGTCCATCAACGCAGCCTCGTCGACATAGCCGTAAGCACTGACGCGAGCATCTTTGAAAACCGTTCGTAAGCGTGGTAGTTCGCGGATGACCGCGCGGCAAAGCGCCTCGTGTGGATTACCTTTCGTTCTTCGTCTTGCAATCTCGTCGGGCAGCAAAGTCTTTAACGAACGGCGCATTAACGAACGTGTTTCGCCGGGACGCACTCGCTGCTCAAAGGGAATCGCCTGAAGAAACTCGACCAGCGGACGATGCAGGTAGGGATACCTGATCTCCGCGTTTAAATGTGCGCGCCGGTACCCAGCGGAGATGTGGTTTACGACAGAGATGAAGCCGGCACTCTGATCGCAACTGCTGGGCAGCTGGAACCCGAAAGGATCGACACTCGCGGCCATACGTTCTTTCAAATGCGCGCGCGCGACAAAGTTTCCGTTGAACCACGGCGGTATCCCGGCGACTGGCGGCACGCAGAACGATTGCAAGGAGCGAGGAAGCGTCGGAATTATGGTTCTCTGCCAGAGGAGCGATAGATATGAACGTTTGTGAGCAGCGCTCCAAACTTTCAAGCGCCGATGTAGAGTCATCAGCCTTCGCTGGACCAGCAGATCGCATAACTCCGGCGCTGGATCCTCGTTGCTGCCGAGCATTTGATCGCCACCCTCACCACTCAGCAACACTCGCGCGCCAAAAGCGTCCATCGTCTGTTGGACGCCGCGGTAATACTCAGCAAATCCATCTACTCCATTCGGCACTAAAGTTGGAGATTGATTGAGCCGGCCCAGCACCGGATACTCTGACTCCCTTACGTGATGACCTGTGCGACCCACGTATTGTTCGACATACCTGATGAACTTACTTTCGTCAGCCGTGGGCGATTCATCATAGATGTAAGAAATCGTTTCCAGCCCTGGAGCCTGCACTTCCCTCTTGGCCAAAAGGTGACTGCCCACGCAAACGATCGAAGAGCTGTCGAGGCCGCCACTCGCTTCCGAAAAAATTGTTCGATGAGAGCGCAGGTGTGCTTTTAGTCCAGAGTAAAACTCGTGGATGAAGTGGTCTTCATATTCCTGGTCCCCTCGATAACGAATCTCGTGACGCGGATCGAAGCCCCAGTACTTCGTCTCCTGAACTTGTCCGTCCTGGTTTACCGTGACGACGTGATGAGGCTTCACTGTAAGAATGTTTTTGTAAGGTGTAGCGCCGGCCTTGGGATAGCGGGTCAAAAAACCTGCGACGTACTCTTCGTCAACTTCGCGTGCGATTCCGGCAGCGCCGAGCAACGCCGGAAAGTCCGTGGCCCAGACGATTCCCTTTGCACTGACGTAGTAATTGAGCGGGCGGCTTCCAATGACGTCGCGAACCAGCAACAACAACTTCGAACGTGGATCCCAAAGCGATAAACAGAAGTCGCCGACCAGGCGAACAAAGGAATTCTTGCCCCACCGCAAATACGCAGCCAGCACGATCTCGGTGTCGGTAACGATGTGCACCTCGCGTGGTCGTGAGAAAAGCTCAGCAATCAACTCGTCGCGATTGTCGAGACGTCCATCCCACGCAAGCATGTGACCTGCGGGTGACGTCAGTGGCTGCGACTCAAAATGTGATTCGAGCGTAGTGTGAAAAGCGCGGTACGTCATGCCGATGTGAGCGTTGCATGCTTCCGCTCCACCGTCCGGTCCACGGCGTTCCAATGCGTTGCCTAGCGAAGTCAACAGGTAGGGATCTACCGGAGCCGGGTCGTTTCCAAAGTTAAAGATTCCACCTAATGCGCTCATAGCTTTGTCAGATCCGGCGCAGAACGCGATGACTATTTTTTATTGACTGAACGTCGTTGATTATTTGGCCTTCGACTTCAGCCCATGCGTGACCCCTTGGTGGAAACTCCTGTGCCGCCAGGACCATCTCCGCCGGCACGCCGCGACGCCGCAACAGGCAGGTGAGGACAGCCGTGTGCTGCAGACACATCGCTTTTTTCGGGTAGTACATCTGAGCGCGGTCGACCATCGCCCGGACGCGCCGGCAAGTCTGAAGATCCGTTGTGCGTGGCTCCGTGATGGGCCAGTGTTCGACCTTGTTGATGACTGAGTTAAAGCCACGGAACTTCAGCAGTAAATCAAACGCCAGTAAGCCGGCGAAGGCGGTTAGCGTCTCGCGTTTCGACAGTATTAGGGGAGACGCGGGCGGCTTCACATCGACGTGCTTCGCCGCTGCAGCAGCATCAACTCTGTTCGAAGTTGTTCCACTGACACCGCTCCTGATGTAGTAGCGATCCTGACCGTCAGCACTGGTCTTTATCTCGAGTAGTTTCAGTTGAGTGATTTTCTTGAGAAAGTGTTCGGTGTCATTGCGGAGTTGCTCGTGTGATACTTCGTAGCGCAATGCACCTTCAGCATTGATTACCTGAAACTGTTTGCTCAACTCTCTAACGAGATCATCAATAGCTACACCGGCAGGGTTATCCTCCAGGACCATCCAGGTAAGTGCGCCGACTCCATTCAACTTGCAGACACGATTGTCCGCGATCGAAAGCAGGACGCTGCCGTCTCTGTGACGTTGTGCTCGTTCCGTGTATGAGAAAACGGGTGATGAAGATGTCGCTGCCTGCATCGTGTAGACTCCCACTACTCCACGATCAATTTCACCTGTTAGTTATATGCCGCCCGAATGGGCGGCAATTTACCGGCTGCTTTGGACCATGTAAATCGATATCACCTTAGTCCCTTATCCGGCACAAAGTTTGGGCCAGGATAGTGAGTGACGAGCTTGTGTTTAATTGTCAGGCGAGAACTGTCTAGGGACTTTCCCTTAGACCTGGGTAAGGGTGGCGTCAGCCTTCAGAATTGTACATGCACCAAAAATCCACTCGGCTGCAAGTCATTGAAACGACGAAACTAAATAGTGATAGACACGAGAGCAGCTATTCTCAAATCCCGGAATTTTACGTGGGGTAAAGTACTCCAACGACCTGGCCGATGATCTCGACTTCGTTCCGGTTGTACTCCTCACGCAGATTTCCAGATGCCGGATGCGGTATCAACACGATCTTGTCGGCGGAAATCTCCGCGTAGACACAAGTGAAGCCATTGGGGGTCAACACATAATACAATTCGCGCTCATGGAAGCTAACGTTCCCGGCGGGAATAACTTTGTTCAAGAGTTTGTTCACCAGCAGGCGACTTCCCGGCGGCGCAATCGGCGCCGCATTATTGTCTTCTTCACCAACGACCACGTAACAGAGATGAGGCGGATAGAACGACGCTAAGTATTCCACTTCGACGTCGGCCCATCGCTTCACCGAGGCGTCGAAGAAGTGTGTGTCCTCGAGCTTTGTGTCCTCGCGTAAGATTGGAATCCTCATCCGCCGTTGACGCGTGACTGCATCAATGGAAACTTCATGCGTACGCGCGCGCGTCGTCTCGAGCTGTTCCGCAAAACGGCGCTCAGGTTGCAATCCGATCGCAGCATCCATATCAGCGCGAGAGAGATTCAAAATGATTCGCAGGCTGTCGAGTTTTGCGGTTCCAGGCTGGCGAATCTTGCCGCTGATGATGTTTCCGATCGTTGACTTACCGATGCGCATGTCGGGATTGGTGTTTAGTCGTGCGAGGTTTTCACTCTCAGCAACAATATCTTTGTAACTCAAAGTCAGAAGCTTCATGGCTTTGAGAATCAGATTGCCGAGTGGCGCGTCGGTTTGTCGTTGCGGACGGCCGCGCCTTACTTCACCAGAGACGAACTGTGTTCGTTCTTCACGCGAAATGAGTCTTCGCTCGACTCGCCGGTTTCGAAACGCCTGCTCCAGCATCAGACGCAACTGCTCCTGATCGATCGGCTTCGGGAGGTATCCATAAGCCTGCCGCATGCCCGCCTCGAACGCGTCTTTTGTCGTGTCGTATCCCGTGATGATGATGATCACAAGTTCGGGCGATCGCTTTCGCAACGCGTCCAGTGCCTCGATACCCGAGCCGTCCGGGAGTTTTACGTCGAGCAGTAGGGCGTGCGGCTGTTCACGCTTGATGATCGTCAAGGTCTCAGCAATCGTGGTTGCTTCGAGTGGGTGGTAACCCCAGCGGCTGACTGCTGCGGCCAACGTGGAACGGATCGTTGCGTCGTCGTCCACGACGAGCACCTTGATTGAGGAAGGCAAAGAAGTTTGACCAACGGTCATACGAACACGTATCTCCTATCTTCGAACGATGCCGTAGGGAGGGCGATTACGTGCTTTGTGTAAGTGGTTCCTAGACTGCCGAAACCAGTGCTGGGCTTTTGAAAATGCCCCTAATCCGGCTTCTCAGCGGGGTGGTGCTGAGAACGTAAGGGCAGCGTGAAAACAAACTTCGAGCCGCGTCCCACTTTGCTTTTGAAACTGATGCGACCGCCGTATGCCGTCACCGTGCGACGCACGACAGCCAGGCCGAGACCAGTTCCCTCAGGCTTCGTGGTAAACAATGGCTCGAAAATGCGCCGGCGATTTTCGTGAGGAATGCCGCAGCCGGTGTCTGACACTTCAATCAACGCGTGGTGAAATTGGTGAGAATTGTAGTTCTTTGTCAAGCAGCGAAGTTGGACTGTAACCCGACCTTCGCCCTCGATTGATTCGATAGCATTCAACACAAGATTCAGCACCGCATCCTCGAGGCGAACTGGATCAACGTACAGGAACAAAGGCTCGGTCGTTGCGTCAACAAATTCAATGGTGATGGGACGTTGGTTTATTACGTGAGTGGCAAGCCGGACGACGCGGCCTATGAGGTCATTCAGTGAAGATTGTCTGAAACTGAAGACACGCGTGTGTGTGACGTCAAGTAGCTCTCGCATGCGCATGTCGATCTTTCCGACTTCGCGACGCACTACTTCCATCCACTCCCGCTCCTGCGTAGTCAGTTGGCCTCGTTGCAAAAACGCGTCAGCGACGCCTTTGATACTGGCCAGTGGATTTCTGATTTCGTGAGCTATTTCAAACACACTTTGCAGCATAGCGGGTTCCGCACGCTTCCTGTCGTCCACAGCATTGCCCATAAACATAGGGTTTGCGGACGGCATTGTCTCGACCACAGTCGAACGACAAAGTCCGGGGGGAACCGCACTCAGCTCAATCTGTCACGTTTCTGGGAATCGTTTTACCGCTTCGGGAGGTTTGTGGCGGTGAAATATACACCATGATCGTTCCTTTTTGAGAAAAAAATGCGCGTTACTAACAAACCGATTTCAGTCCGCTGGAGGTTCTATGTCCTACCCACGTCATGACCTCGCCTGGAAGCTGTTCGAGCCCGCGCTCTCCATCGTCGCCCTGCTGTCACTTTGTCTGCTGAAAATTTCGGCTGCCCCGTTGACTCAAAATGAAGCAGCAGCTACTTCAATCCAACCAGGCAAACCAATCGAACGCTCGATCGCGGCGGGTGAGACACAGTCTTACACACTTGCGATGACGGTTGGACAGTACGCGCATATTACTGTTGACCAGCGTGGCGTTGACGTAGTGGTAACGACTTTCGCGCCCAGTGGAAACAAACTAGTTGAGTTCGACGGCCCAAACGGCAACTACGACGTTGAACCAATCTCAATACTCGCTGAGACTGGAGGCGTCTATCGACTTGAAGTGCACTCGTCCTCCCCGAAAATGCCAGGTAGTTACGAACTAAAGTTGGCAGACTTGCGCACCGCCACCGAGCACGATCGGGGCTACATGACCGCGCAAAAACTCTTCACGGACGCCAA
>Ga0075424_100007598_pt1 | contig 10534 bp, 12 predicted proteins | sample SoiMethybrSBSTD3_FD_75301 | JGI IMG/M metagenome (GOLD analysis project Ga0075424, IMG submission 75301) | Bulk soil microbial communities from a Populus tree surrounding site in Tennessee, USA - Soil MetaG P. TD hybrid SBSTD3 | ecosystem: Environmental > Terrestrial > Soil > Tree plantation...
TGCTGCGCTACGTGGAGCGTCATGGCCTCGTGGCCAAGGCGGAGGCGGCCGGCGCGCACCTCATGAAGCGGCTCGGAGGGCTCCTGGACCTGCCCGCGGTGGGCGAGGTGCGGGGGCTCGGCCTCTTGACCGCGGTGGAGATCGTGGCCGACCGCAAGACCCGCGCGTCGTACCCGAGCAGCGAGGCCACCGCCGAGCGCATCCAGGCGGAGGCGATGCGGCGCGGCGTGGTCGTGTACGCGTCGGGCGGCCAGGACCAGGGCGCGGGCGACCTCCTGCTCGTCGGTCCGCCCTTCATGATTACCAACCATCAGATCGACGAAACGGTCTCCACCCTGGGCGACGCCATCGCGGCGGTGACGCGCGCGTAGGCGGTTCGGGAGGATACTCAAGTAGGAGGGAGGGACGATGGACGAGACGGCGGGGCCGACCATCACGGGCGTGGCGAAGGTGTTCGATCTGCACGCGCTCAAGGACTTCGCGCCCGACAAGCGCGTGCGCAAGATGCTGTTCAAGACCGATCAGCTCTGGTCCGAGATCGCCTGCTACGAGCCCGGGCAGTCCACGGTGATGCATCAGCACCCCCGGGAGGAGGAGGCGATCTTCGTCCTCGAGGGCATCGCGCACATGTCCATCGGCGGGGACGAGGTGGTGGTGCCCGCCGGCGCCATCGTGCAGTTTCCCAACGCCGTGCTCCACGACGTGCGCAATCCGGGGCCCGGCCGGTGCGTGATCATGTTCGTGAAGGTCAATCCCAAGGTCCTGAAGGCGAGCGCGGAGGAGGCGGCGCATGGGTAGCGTGGATCGCTGCGACAAGACCCTGCCCCTGAACGAGATGATGTTCTATGTCCGCCGGGATCCCGCGCTTCGCGCCCGGTGGAACCGCGATCTGGCCGGGCTCGCTCACGAGTTCGGTCTGGGCGCGGCCGAGTACGAAGCGCTCCGCGACAAGGATGTGCGCCGCCTCCACGAGCTCGGCGTGCACCAGTACTACGTCCCTCAGATCCTCCGTCTCTTCTTCGGCGCCTCCGCGAACAGCAACGCGCACCCCGCGCTCGAGGCCTACAAGAAGGCCTATCCCGAGGAGAGCGCGCGGTCCCTCGAGCTCCAGCACCGCCTCGCCGCCCGCGGCAAGCAGGGAGGCTAGCCATGGCCGAGATCGTCGCCGCCATGGCACTCACCCACTCGCCGGGGCTCACCGGCTGGTTCGACGCCGCTCCCGCCGATCAGCAGGTCCTGGCCCGGAAGGCGCTCGAGGAGATGCGGAGGCGCCTGGAGGCGGCCCGCCCCGACGTCCTGCTGATGTTTAGCAACGATCACCTGCTGAACTGGCCCATCAACAACACGCCGGAGTACACGGTCGGGATCGCGGACCGCCACGTGGGACCCGCGGACTGGTACGACGAGTGGCTCGCCCTGTCCAAGTACGAGGTGCCGGGACACCCGACGCTGGCGCGGCATCTCGTCAACGCCGGGGCGCGCGAGCGGCTCGCGCTGGCGTATCTCCGGGACATGCAGTTCGACGACGGCATCTCCGTGCCCCTCCACTACCTGAATCCCTCCATGCTGATCCCGGTGGTGCCGGTCACCATGAACTGCACGGTGCCCCCCATTCCCAAGCCTGCGCGCGCTTACGAGGTCGGGATGCGGCTGCGCGAGATCGTGCGGGCCTTCCCGGGACCGGAGAGGGTGGCGGTGATTGGCACCGGCGGGCTCTCGCACGAGCCCGGCGGCCCGCGCTACTTCTGGGTGGACGAGGAATTCGATCTCTGGTTCCTCGATCTGCTCAAGCGCGGGGACCACGCGGCACTGCTGCGCGAATGCACGCTCGAGAGGATGGAGCAGGCGGGTTCGGGCGGCACCGCGGAGCTCCTGGCCTGGATCCTCACGATGGCCTTCACGACCGGGCCCGCGGACGTCATCGCCTACATGCCGGCCATCGCCTGGCGTTCCGGAACCGGTATGGTCGTTTGGAACCAGCTAGCCGCCTAGGACCGGCCGCCGATCAGGGCACTATCGTCAGGCACTTTCAGAAAGAGGCTCCCGATGGCCTTCTTCGATCTTCCGAAGGAGGAGAGCATCCCTCCCGAGGCACGCCACTGGCTGGAGGAGCTCAAGCGCTTGCGGGGCATTGCGGAGATACCCGCCAGTCGGCTCGCGTACGTGTCCACGCCCTGGATCCTCGAGGCCCAGGTGAGCGCCGAGACGCATCTGTTCAACCAGCGCTCCGGGCGCTCGAAGTTCTCCTGGGAGGCCAGGATGTTCGCATTCATGCTGGTCGCCCACGCTCGGCGGTGCACCGGGTGCTTCGGCGCCTCGCGCCGAGGCCTGGTCGCCCTCGGCTTCGACGAGGCCGCGCTCGACGACATCTGTGCCAACCCGGTCGGCCTGCCGCTCCCCGAACGGGACCAGCTCTTCGTGCGGTACGTGCTGCACTTCGCGCTCGACGCGCAGGGCGTTACGCCCAAGAACTTTAGTGAGATGGGGGCCCAGGGCCTCACGCCCGACGATGTCCGCGAGATGATCGGCTTCGCCGCGTTCTGCATGTTCAACACGATCTTCACGACCCTGGCGAACACCGCGCTGCGCGACGAGTGATCCCTCCGGCGTGAACTGTCGCGCGTGCGGCCAGGACCTCCTTCCGGAAGCCCGCTTCTGTGATGGTTGCGGCGCCGCCGTCGAGCCGCGGTGCCCGGCCTGCGGCAAAGGCCAGCGCCCGCACGCGAGGTTCTGCGACGCCTGCGGCACGCCCCTCCGCGGCGCCTCGACCTCCCCGACCGCCAGCGTCCCCCCGGCCTTCGAGCGCACCACGGCCTCCTACACACCGCGCCACCTCGCCGAGCGCATCCTGACCGAGGGGCGCGCGCTCCGCGGCGAGCGCAAGGAAGTGACTGTGCTCTTCGTGGACGTGCAGGGCTCGACGGAGCTGGCCGGGGGACTCGATCCCGAGGAATTCCACGCAGTCATGGACGACGCGTTCAAGATCATGCTCGACGCCGTCCATCGCTGGGAAGGCACCGTCAATCAGTTCACCGGCGATGGGATCATGGCGCTGTTCGGCGCACCCATCGCCCACGAGGACCATGCCCGGCGGGCCTGCCACGCGGCGCTGGAGATCCGGCGCGGCTTCGAGGAGCACACGGCACGCCTGCGACGCGACCGGGGCTTCGGCATCCAGGTTCGGCTTGGCCTGAACAGCGGACCCGTCATCGTCGGCGCGATCGGCGACGACCTCCGAATGGACTACACGGCTCAGGGACTGACCACCAACCTCGCCGCGCGCATGCAGCAGGCCGCCGACGCGGGCTCGATCCTGATGGCGCCCGCGACGCACCGGCTGGTGGAAGGCTACTTCCGTGTCCAGCGGCTGGGAACCGTCAGCCTGCGCGGCGTGGCCGGGCCCGTCGAAGCGGTCGCGCTCGAGGCCGAGGGCACGGTGGCGTCGCGCCTGCAGGCCTCGCTGCGCCGCGGCGCGTCGCCCTTCCGCGGGCGTGAGGCCGAGCTCGCGCGACTCGCTGAGGCCTGGGAGCGCGCCAACGGAGGGCGCGGCGAGGCCGTCTGCCTGGTGGGCGAGCCGGGAATCGGCAAGTCCCGGCTCGCCTACGAGCTCCGGCACCACCTCGGCCTGCCAGAGCTGGCGGAGGGCGCAGCCCAGGCATATGCTCGGGGAGCCGCCTACTTTGCCTTCCGCCCGCTTCTGCGGCAGCTAGCCGATGTCGGGCCGGACGACGATCTCGCGACCGCGCGCGAGACGCTGCACCGTCGCCTCTGGGATCTGTCGAGGGAACTGGCGTCGTTCGTACCGGACGTCCTACCGATACTCGGCACGTCCTGCGAGACCCTCGTTACGCTCAGGGACGCGCCGGCCGACGGGCGCCGTGACCGCGTGCAGGACGCGGTGGTGGCGTGGGTGGCCGCCGAGTGCCGGCGCACGCCACGCATGCTGCTGATCGAGGACGTCCAGTGGCTCGACCCATCCTCCGAGGACATGTGCCGCCGGCTTGCCACCGCCGCCCACGAGCTCCCGCTGCTCCTGCTGATGACGTCGCGACTGCCCGTCGGCGGCACCCAGCTCGAGCTGGCCGGCGTGCGCGAGGTCCGACTCCAGTCACTGGGTGCGGCGGACATCGAGGCGCTCGTGGACGCGCAGCTCGATCCCTACCCCGCCCGCGAGACCCTGCGCCAGGCCGTGACCGAGCGCGCGGAGGGCAATCCCTTCTACGCGGAGGAGATGATCCGGACGCTCCGGGAGCGCGGCGATCTGAGGTTGACCGACGGCGCCTACGATCTCGACGCAGAGGCCGCCGCCGTCGTTCCTCCCACCCTGCACGCCCTGATCGCGGGGCGCATCGATCGACTGCCTCCGTCCGCGCGCGAGCTGATCGCGGACGCCGCCGTGCTCGGCAAGCGGTTCTCGCTGGCCCATCTCCGGGCGCTGACGCCCGGCGAGCGGTTCGATGAGGACCTGGCGCAGGTCGAGCGGCGCGGGCTCCTCGACCGCGACACCGGGAGTGGCATCGCCGCGATCCGCTTCCATCACATTCTTACCCAGGAGGTCGCCTACAGCACGCTGCTCCAGGCCGACCGCCGGACCCGCCACCGCCGCGCCGCCGAGATGTTCGAGTCGCTCTACCGGGGCCGGACCGAGGAAGTCTGCGATCAGCTCGCTCATCACTGGGTCCGGAGCGACGGGCCGGTGGCCGCCTTGCCCTATCTGACGATCGCCGCCGATGGCGCCGTGGCGATGGGCGCCAACCTCGAGGCCATCACGCATCTGCAAACCGCGCTGGAGCTGGCAACGGTCCACACCGGCGCCGTCACCCCGCCCCAGCGTGACGCCCTCCGCCTCAAGCTGGCCGGCCTGCACTTCATCGTCGGCGAGCGCTGACGCCCCAGGTGCGGGGGGTGTCCACGAAAGTGGGCGAGTCTCTTGACTTGTATACATGCTGTCGCTTAAGGTCACCCCACCATGGCAGCGGTGAAGCCCCGAGCGTATCTGGCGGACTCGGTGTACACGGCGCTGCGGCAGGCGCTCGTCGCGGGGGAGTTCGATGCAGGCGAGCCCTTGACCGAGCACGAGCTATCGCGCCGCTTCAAGGTTAGCCGCACGCCCATCCGGGAGGCCCTCGCCAAGCTCGAGCGCGATCACCTGGTCCGGGTCGTCCCGAAGAAGGGCGCCTTCGTCCGCACCGTCTCGCACGACGAGATCCGGGAGCTCTACCAGATCCGCGAGGCCCTGGAGGCGCTCACCGTGCGCCTGGCCGCACCGCGGGTGGACCGGGAGGTCCTCGCCGGCTTCGAGGCCCGCTTCCGCGAGCTGGAGCGCCGCCCCACCCCGCCCCGCTACACCGAGGTCCGTCCGCTCGGCGACGAGTTCCACGCCTTCCTGGTCAAGCAGGCGGGCAATGACAAGCTCGCCGCCATGCTCGACCAGATCCGCGGCCAGCTCCGCTCGGTGTGGACGATGTCAATCCTCGGCCCCCGCCGCCTGACCGGGCTCATCCACGAGCACCTCGCCCTGATCCGTGCGCTCCAGGCGGATGACGTCCGCCGCGCCGAGCGCCTCATGACCGCGCATGTCCGCCGGGTTCGCGACACCATCTTCCGACTGCTGGACTGAAGCGAAGGAGAGCGCCATGACCACCGCCACCCCCTTCCGCACGAGGCTCGAGAGCGCCGTCAACGCTCGCCACAGCCGCATGAACCCGTTCACCGAGAAATGGGTCAACGGCGAGCTGACGCGCGCCCAGCTCGCCTCCTGGGTCTGCCAGCACTACCAGTACGTCTCGCAGTTCCCGCGTTGGTGCGCCACCATCTACGGCAATTGCCCCGACGCCGACGCGCGCGACTTCCTGCTCGAGAACATCATCGAAGAGGAGTCGGGCACCAAGCACGTCGACCTCCTGATCCGCTTCGGCGAGGCCTGCGGCGTGAGCCGCGCCGAGGTCGAGGGGACGCGGCAGCTCGCGAGCACGCGTGGGCTCACCGCCTGGTGCTTCGAGACGTCCCGGAAGCCCTTCCACGTCGCGGCGGCGGGACTCCTGGTCGGCCTCGAGTCGCAGGTGCCGGGCATCTACAAGCGGAACCTGCCGCCCCTCCAGACGCACTACGGCTTCGCCGACCACGAGGTCGAGTTCTTCGCCATCCACATCGAGGCCGACGAGGTGCACGGCGAGCGCGGCTATCAGATCGTGGAGCAGCACGCCTCCACCCCCGAGCGGCAGACCGAGGCCGCCGAGGCCGTGCGCGAGGCGACCGAGATGCGCTGGCAGTACATGACGGGCCTCCACCGGGCCTTCGTCCTCAAGGAGGACGCCTAGGCGTGGGAGAGCGGCGAGTCGCGTCCCTCGCCGACGTGCCGGCGGGACGGCCGGTCGCGGTGGACGTCGAGGGAACGCGAGTCGTGCTGGCGCGCGTGGGCGAGCAGGTGTACGCCTGCGGCGACGTCTGCGCCCACCGCGGCGGGCATCTCAGCGAGGGGAAACTCTCGGGCCCGCGTCTGGCCTGCCCGCTGCACGGCTGGATCTACGACGTGCGCACGGGCCAGTGCGTCTTCCCGGGCCGCGGCGGCCGCGTCCCCGCCTACCCGGTGCGGCTGGATGGCGAGGGCGTGTTCGTGGAGGTCCCATGATCACCGTGAAGCGGCTCACCCTCGAGGACGCCAAGGTCATGCTAGAGGCAGCCGAGCGGCGGGCCCGCGAGATCAACGTTACCGAGACGATTTGCGTCTGCGACGACGGCGGACACCCCATCGCGCTGCACCGGATGACCGGGGCTCGGCTCACCGGGGTCGACATCGCCATCGCCAAGGCCTTCACCGCGGCGGGACACCGCCGGCCCACCCATCGCTTCAACGAGCCCCCCGGCGGCCCCGCGCTACCGGGGAACGAAGCCTTCGGCATCCACGTCATGCATCCGGGCAAGTTTGCGATCTTCGTGGGCGGATTCCCGGTGGAGGTGGACGGCGAGGTCGTGGGTGGTATCGGCGTGAGCGGGGGCAACGGCGAGCAGGACACCCAGGTGGCCCAAGCCGCTCTGGACGCTCTCCGGCAGGCGCTGACCGGCCCCCGACCCTGATCGCCGGGCCGCTGAGAATAAGCGCGGCTCGCTGCTAGGCTTGAAGGCATGGGATCTCCCATGCGCCGGGGCCTCGTAGCCGGCTTTTTTGCGGCGCTGAGCCTCGCGACAATCCCACTGGCGTCGGCCCAGTCGCTCGACGGCCCATCCGCGGAGGCCTTGGCCGCCGTGCTCCGCACACTGCAGGATCCCGCCGCGCGCGGGCAGGCGCTGGCCGCCAATCCCGATGCCGCGGCCCTCGATCAGCACGTGAGAGCCCTCACGGGCTCCCCCGACCTCGTCGACGAGTTCTACGTGCTGGCGGGCCTCGTGTTCACCGATCTCGTCCAGGGCTCGGGTGGCGATCTCGCCCGCATGCGCCAGTCCCTCACCGACGGCCAGCGCGACCCGGGCGGCTTCGCGGCCTTCCTCTCCCCGCCCACCCTGCAGTACCTGCACGACCTCGTCGGCCGCGTCAGCGACCGAAAGCGCTAGGAAATTGGTGAGGGCGAGGGCCTCCGCTATCATGGCGCCGTGGGCGTGCTGACCCGCGTCTGGCAGCGAATCCGGCGGCGGCGGCGGCCGGCCAGCAGCGTGGAGCTCCTTCAGCGCGCCGAGCGGTATCGCCGCGAGGGACGCTTCGAGGACGGCGCGGCGCTGGCGCGCGACGTGCTCGGGCGCGAGCCCAAGAATGCGCTGGCCCTGCTGCTGGGCGGCTATCTTCACGCCGCCCTTCGCGACAGCCGGGCCGCGCGGGCCGCGTTCCGGGCCGTCCTCGCGCTCGATCCCGAGCATCCGCGCGCGATGCTGGCGCTCGCTCGCATCGCTTTCGAGGACGGCGAGGTGGGTCCGGCCACGCAGCTCCTGGAGAAGGCGCTTCGCATCTATCCCGACTTCCCCGAGGCGCTCGCCCTGCTCGACGCCACCCGCGCGGTCGCGGGTGAGCCGGCCCCTGTGGTCGATTCTGCCGCGTCGGGAACCCTGATGGCACGGCTGGGGCAGATACCCCGTCCGGAAGGGACACGCGAGTGCCTGCTCCTCACGACCGACGGCGTGCTCCTCCTCGCCCATCCTGCGACGGCCACCCGCGACGCCCTCGCCGTTCATCTCGCGCGCGTGGCGAGCCTTGGCAGTGCCACGCTGGCGCGCGCGGGCCTCGGTGCGCTGCGCCGTGCGTCGGTGTCGGCGAATCCCGGCACCACCTTCATCGCGATCGAGGGGCGGCACGTGCTGGCGCTCACGCTGCCCCCCGAGACCACCGTCGCTGCCGGCCAGAGCCAGGCTGCTGAGCTCTGGACGCGGCTTGCCGCCGAGGTCCGGGCATGAGCCCCGAGGCGCGCGCGGTGCCCACGACCGCGGGAGTGGTGTCTCGTGCGGCCGCCGTGCGGGGCATACTCGGCAATCTGGCGCGCATTCCCGGCGTCCGCGGCGGCCTCCTGATCGCCTCGGACGGATTCGTGATCGCCTCGTCCCTGCCCCCGGAGATCCCGCTGGATCCGCTCGCTGCGCTCGCCACTACACTCGGACGCGAGCTCGAGCTGGGAACGGGCAAGCTCAACCGCGGGATGGTCTCCATCGCCTTCTTCTCGGCGGACGATGGCAGCGTGTTCCTGGGACCGAGCCCGATGGGCTTCGTGCTGCTCCTCGCCGACCGTCAGGCCGACGTGAGCGTGATGCGGGCGGAGTTCAGAAAGGCGCTCGACACACTGCAGGCCGCCTGGCGCGCCGGGGATCACACCGGCGGCCGTCTCTAGCCTGAGCCGGTCTAGCTCACCGTCACCCGCAGCACTTCCTCGATGGTCGTGGTGCCCTCGAGGACCTTCTGGAGCGCGTTCTGGCGGAGGGTCTTCATGCCCTGCGACAGCGCCAACTCGCGGATCTCCGCGGTGGGGGCATTGCGGAGAATCATCTCACGCAGCTCGTCCGTGATCGGCATGACTTCGTAGATCGCGACGCGCCCCTTCATGCCGGTGAAGCTGCAGACCTGGCAGCCCTTGCCCTTGAAGAGCTGCACCCTGCCGAGCCCCTGAGGCACGTGCCCGTAGGGCACCAGGCTCTCCTCGTCGGCGTCGTAGGGCTGCTTGCAGTCCTTGCAGATCTTCCGACCCAGCCGCTGGGCGAGGATCAGGGTCAGGGCAGAGGAGACGAGGAACGGGGGGATCCCCATGTCGAGCAGCCGCGCCACCGTCGAGGGGCAATCGTTGGTGTGGAGCGTCGTCAGCACGAGATGGCCGGTGAGGGCGGCCCGGATGCCGATCTGCGCGGTCTCGAGGTCGCGCGTCTCGCCGACGAGGATGATATCGGGGTCTTGGCGGAGGAAGGAGCGCAGCGCCGCGGCGAACGTGCGGCCGATGCCCTCGTTGACCTGCACCTGATTGACGCCCTTCAGGTTGTACTCGACCGGATCCTCCGCCGTCATGATGTTCACGTCCGGCGAGTTGATGGTGTGAATGGCCGAGTAGAGCGTCGTCGTCTTGCCGGAGCCGGTGGGCCCGGTGATCAGGATCATGCCGTAGGGCTGGTGGATGGCGCGGGTGAACTGCTCGAGGCTCCACGCGTCGAAGCCCAGCATGGCGAGGTCGAGCTGGAGCGAGTCCTTGTCGAGGATTCGCATGACGGTCTTCTCGCCGAAGATCGTCGGCAGGGTGGACACCCGGAAGTCGATCTCGCGCTGGTTGTAGCGGAGCTTGATGCGGCCGTCCTGGGGCAGCCGGCGCTCGGCGATGTCCAGGCTCGCCATGATCTTCACGCGGGAGGTCAGCGCGGCCTCGAGGCGCTTGGGCGGGGTCATGATCTCGTGCAGCACACCGTCGATCCGGAAGCGGACCCGGAACACCTTCTCGTAGGGCTCGAGATGGATGTCGGAGGCGCCGCGGCGGATGGCGTCCACCAGGATCATGTTGATCAGCCGGACGACCGGGGGCTCGTCCGCCGACTCCTTCAGCTCGAAGACGTCGGCTCTCGCCCAGTCTTCCTCCTCGCCCTCGACCACCTCGACGTCGCCCAGCGCGGTCTGGGCCATCTCGGAGATCACCGAGGCGAGGCCGCTCGCCTGGGCCTCGTAGTGCTGCTCGAACGCCTTGCGGATGGCGCTCTGCGGGGCCACCACCGGGACCACCGTGAGCCCGGTCATGAACGCGACGTCGTCGAGCGCGAACACGTTGGTCGGATCCGACATGGCGAGGGTGAGCGCGTCGCCCTCGCGCTTGATCGCGAGCACTTCGTACTTGCGCGCGATCGGGGCGGGCACGAGGCTCACCACGTCGGTGTCGATGTCGAGCTGGGACAGCGAGGTCGATGGGATGCCGTACTGCTTGGAGAGGAACTCGGTGAGCTGCTCCTCGGTCAGGAAGCCGAGCCGGGTCAAGACGGCGCCGATCTTCTCGCCGGTGCCGCGCTGGCTTTCGAGCGCGTGGTCCAGCTGCGCCCGGCTGATGTGGCCTCCGGCGAGGAGCAGGTCGCCCAGGCGTCCCACGCG
>Ga0075424_100007599_pt1 | contig 10533 bp, 11 predicted proteins | sample SoiMethybrSBSTD3_FD_75301 | JGI IMG/M metagenome (GOLD analysis project Ga0075424, IMG submission 75301) | Bulk soil microbial communities from a Populus tree surrounding site in Tennessee, USA - Soil MetaG P. TD hybrid SBSTD3 | ecosystem: Environmental > Terrestrial > Soil > Tree plantation...
AGCACCTCGCCGCCCATGGCGTACACGTCGGACATCGCGTTCACGGCGGCGATCGCGCCCCAGGTCCAGGCGTCGTCGACGACGGGCGGAAAGAAGTCCACCGTCTCGACGACGGCGAGGTCGGGCGCCAGCTGGTAGACGGCGGCGTCGTCCGCGGCGCCGAGGCCGACGAGCAGGTTCCGCTCGGTCTCGGCCGAAAGCCCGGCCGGCCGCTTCAACCCCGCCAGCACCTCCTGGAGATCTCCAGGAGCCATCTTGGACGCTCAGCCGGCGCAGGCCGCGTAGGAGGTCAGACGGATCCGCTCGCGGGTGTCCATGGCGGTGATCTTACGACTTACGACGGGCGTTCGGTCGGCTGGGATTCGACGAAGGCCAGGAAGGCCTGGGCCAGTGGCGAGCGGCTGCGGTCGCGGTGGGTCACCACGTGGAACGCACGCGTCACGTTGAGATCGCGCACCTTCACGCAGGCCAGGACCCGCGCGCGGCATTCGTCCTCCACGGCGAGCCGGGAGACGAACGACACGCCCAGCCCGGCGCGGATCGCCTGTTTCACCGCCTGGGTGGAGGCGATCTCGCCGACGATGTGGAAGGCCTCGAGCCCGGTCCCGAGCTCCTTCAATCCGCTCTCGAGCGTCTCGCGCGAGCCCGACCCGCGCTCGCGCAGGATCAGCGGCTCGCTCTTGACGTCGTCCACCGAGACGGTCTTGCGCGATACCCAGGGATGGTCGGGCGGCACCGCGAGCACGAGATCGTCGGCCATGAGCGGCCGCGACTCCAGGGCGCGCGAGGACGGCACCGCGCCGACCACGCCGATCTCCACGTGGCCCTGCTCGACCCACTCCTGCACGTCGCGGCTGGCGCCGATGCGCAGCGACAGGGAGACGTCGGGATACTTCAGGCGGAAGGCGCCGATGAGCGCCGGCAGCACGTACTCGCCCGGAATGTTGGAGCCACCCAGAACCAGCTCGCCGCTCACCCGCCCCTGGAATTGCTCGATCGCCTGGCGGGCCTCGCGCGAGAGGGCGAGCAGGCGGCGCGCGTAACCGAGCAGCAGCGTCCCGGCCTTGGTGGGCGTGGTGCCGCGGCCGAGACGGTCGAGGAGCTGCACGCCCAGCTCGTCCTCGAGCGCGCGCACGTGCTCGGAGACCGTGGGCTGCGTCAGGAAAAGGGCGTCGGCCGCGCGGGAGAAGCTACCGAGCTCGGCGACCTTGAGAAAGATCTCGAGGCGGCGAAGATCCACTCGTGACGGTCAGTGGCAGCCGCAGCCGCCCCCGCCACAGCAGCCGCCGCCGCTGGGCATCGAGGAGGCGACGAAGCCGCCATCGCTCTTCAGCCCGAAGACGGACAGCTTGCGGGTGATCTCCCCGCTGGCGCACGCAGGGCACGCGACCGTGGTCGTGGCGCCGGATACGTATTTCTCGAAGTCCTTCTCACAGGCCCGGCAGCGATACTCGTAGATCGGCATCGACTATTGCCCGCCCCGCTGGACATAGCTCTTGACGAATTCCTCGGCGTTCTCTTCGAGGATGTCGTCGATCTCGTCCAGCAGCTTGTCGATGTCTTCCTTGATCTTCTTGCCCTTCTTCTGCAACTCGGGATTGGCCGCGGCGCCGTCACCGCCGCCTTCGTTGGGCTTCGTGGGCCGCGTTTCCTTCTTCTTCTGCTCTGCCATGAGGCCCTCCATGGGACACGAGGGGTGTCCCGACGACCGCTGACCGTTGACGCCTTCAATTCTAACTGATGGCTTCGACCCCGCAATACCTTTCAGCGTCCGGGCGCACGGAAGTGCTTGCTGAGGCTCAACGTCTGGTGCTGGTACGACGACCCGAGCCCCACCCCGTACACACGCGCGGGACGGCTGCGCAGCCGCTCGAACCACACCTTGAATGAGATCTGCCCGTCGTAGACCAAGAATGGCACCTCGCGCGCCCGTACCTCCATAACAACCTTGGTGCCAAGCACGCTCCCGTCGCCGTACCCGAAGCCGGGATCGAAGAAGCCCGCGTAATGTGTGCGAATCTCACCCGCTCCGGCGTCGTAGACCACCATCTCCGCCGCATAGTCGGGGGGTACGCGAATGCGCTCTTTGGAGACCAGGATGTAGAACCGGTTGGCCTCCAGGATGTACCCGTCGCGGCCGGAGCGCTTGATGGGCTCCCAGAACTCGGCCGGGTCATACTGTCCCACGCGGGCCAGGTCCACGGCGGGCGGGTTGGGATGGGCACGATACCCGATGATCCCGCCGGTGGTCCGTCCGGAAAGATCCACACCCATGCAGAGCCCATCGTTGAACACGGTCCGCTCGAGCGGCACCGGACGGTCGTCGTCATCGTGGAGCAGCGGCAGCGCACGGTAGATGTCGCGCAGCGCCGCATCGGAGGTGGTGCTCTCGCCGACGAGCAGCCGGAGCTGGTTGAGCGACGCCCCCGCTTGCACCCGCACGGGAAACGACTGCGGCGAGATCTCGAGGTAAAGTCCGCCGCGGTATCCGGCCGCAATCTCGTCGAAGCGCGGCGTGCGGTCGGTGATGACGCGCGTGAAGATGTCAAGCCGCCCGGTGGTGCTCTTGGGGTTCGAGCGGCCGCGCATCCCCGGCGGCAGCGCGAGCGATTCGAGCAGCGGCACCAGGTAGACCGAGCCGCGCTGCAGCGTGGCGCCCTCGGCGAGCGAGAGCCGGTCGATGACGAGGTCGCCGCCGCCGCTGTCGAGGCGATCCTGCACGCTCTCGCGATACGGCAGGAAGCTGGCCCGGAGCTGGTAGGCGACCGGCCCCAGGCGCAGGTCGAGGCTCGCCGGCTGGAACTGCGCGTCGCTCAGCGGCGCGGCCGCCGCGATCCACCCCGTCCCGGCGGCGGCGCGCAGCTCGTGGTCGGGCAGCACGCCATCAGTCATGGGCGCCATTACGCATGCGCCGCGCGCCGTGGTCAAGCCGCGCGTCGGTGCGCGAGCCAGAAGCAGGCCGAGCCGCACGCGCAGAAGGCGATCGAGGCGGCGAACGCGATGCGGTACGAGCCGCTCACGTCGTGCACGAAGCCGCCGAACCACGGCCCGATGGCCCCGGCCAGCCCGTTGCCGAGATTGAGCACGCCGTAGATGACGCCGAAGCGCCGGCCGCCGAACCACTCGCTGGCGATCGCGGTGATGATCGGCCCGCGCGCGCCGAAGCCGAGCCCGAACAGGACCGCAAAGACGACGAGCCAGCCCGCTCCGGGCAGCGCGTCGAGCGCGAGCAGCGCGGCGGCGCCGCCCGCGGTGCACCCGAACGACAGCGTGGCGGCCAGCGGCCCGCCCAGCCGATCGGCGAGCAACCCGAAGCCGGCGCGCCCGACGGTGGACATCAACCCCATCGAGCCGTACGCGGTCGCCGCCAGCATCGGCGGATAGCCCTGGTCCACCGCGAACGCCACCGCATGGGTCGCCACGGGAAACACCGCGAGCGGCGTGCAAAAATACGCCGCGAACAAGAACCAGAAGGCGCGCGATCTCAGCGCATCGCCCAGCGTGGCGTCGGTGTCGCGGCCCGCGGGGGCCGGGCCGGGGGCGGGCGCGGCGTCACGGCTTTCGCGATGCTGCGCATCGCGCGGTTCGGGGACAGCGGGGTCGCGGATGCCCCAGAGCACGAGTGGCAGGAGCAGGAGGAGCGTGGCCCCGCCGAGCACGAGGCTGGCGGTGCGCCAGGTGGAGGTGGCGATCAACCACTGGGTGACGGGGCCGATCACGAAGACGCCGAAGCCCATGCCGGAGAAGGCGACGCCGGCCATGCGGCCGCGGCGCGCCTGGAACCATCGCGAGATGAGCAGGCCCATCGGCACCCAGCCGATGAAGACCAGGCCGAGGGCGCCGAGCACGCCCGTATAGAGGTAGAGCTGCCACGGCGCCTGGATGGTGGCGGCCAGCATCGAGGCGCTCGAGAGCATGACCACGCCGGCCAGGATCATCGCCCGCGGGCCGAAGCGATCGGCGAGAACGCCCGCCACCGGCGCGAGAACGCCCTGCACAATCGACGACGCCGACATCGCCCCCGCCGTGAGCGCGCGCGACCAGCGGAACTCCTGGATGAGCGGCACGAAGAAGATCGAGAACGAGAAGAACAGCCCGTAGGCGACGGCCAGCGTGATCCAGATGACCAGCACCAGCCGGCGCGCGGGGGTCACGACACGGCGGAGCTGACCGCGCCCTCGGTGTCCACGCTGAAGGCTTGCGCCCGGCCCGAGATCCCCGCGGCGGCGAGCGCGCGCTCCATCGCGCGCGCGACCGGCGTCGTGTCGCCCAGCACCGCGGCAAGCACGGCGGGGCCCGCGCCGGAGAGCGCGCCGCCGACCGCGCCGGCCGCGCGCGCCGCGTCGATGACCGACGGCAGCCACGGGAAGAGCCGCCGCCGATAGGGCTGGTGCAGCCGGTCGTCGAACGCCGCGGCCAGCGCATCCGCGCGCTGAGTCTGGAGCCCGGCCAGCAGCAGCGCCACGCGCTGCACGTTGAAGACCGCGTCCGCGCGCGGCACCGACTCGGGCAGCACCGCGCGGGCCTCGGCCGTGGAGCTCGTCATCTCCGGCACCAGCACCACCCAGCTCAGCGCCGCGGGGACCGGCAGCGACACCGTGGTGATGCGGCCGTCGCCCATCGCACACGACACGGTGAGCCCGCCGTAGAGCGCGGCCGCCACGTTGTCGGGATGGCCCTCGGCGCGCGCGGCCAGGGCCAGCAGCGCCTCGCGCGAGAGCGGCGCGCCGAGCAGCGCGTTGCCGGCCACCAGGCCGCCCACCCAGGCGGCGGCGCTCGAGCCGAGCCCGCGCGCCGCCGGCACGCGGTTCACGCACGTGAGCGCCACGCCCCGGAACGGCCGCGCCGCGGCCTCGTACGCCTGGCGCACGCCGCGGGCGACCACGTTGTCGCGCGTGGCCGGCAGGCGGCCGACCCCCTCGCCCTCGAGCTTCACCGTGACCGTGTCGGCTTCTTCGGCGGTGACCTCGTTGTGGAGGCCGAGCGCGAGCCCGAGCGCATCGAAGCCGGGGCCGAGGTTGGCCGAGGTGGCGGGCACGCGGACGTGGACGCGCACGGACGCGCTCAGAGGCGCTTCAGCAGCCACTCCGGGGTGAGCGAGATCGCCCAGGAGTTCAGGACCACGTACCAGTTCAAGAGCACGAGCAGGCCGACCGCGACGAGCAGCACGCCGGCGCCGCGCTCGACCACCGGGATGTAGGGCCGATAGCGCTTGAAGAAGCGCAGGAAGGCGCCGAGGGCGACCGCCGAGACCAGGAACGGCACGCCGAGCCCCGCCGAGTACGCAATGAGCAGGCCGATGCCGCGCTCGACCGTCTCCGCGGTGCCCGCCAGCGACAGGATCGCGCCGAGGATCGGCCCGACACACGGCGTCCAGCCGATGGCGAAGGTCACCCCCACGAGGAACGAGCCCACGTAGCCGGCCGGCTTCTCGCGGATCTGCCACTGCTGCGTGCGTCCAAAGACGCCCACGTTGAGCAGCCCGGCGATGTAGAGGCCGAACACGATGATGAGCAGCCCGCCGACGCGGCGGATCCAGTCGCGGTACTGGAAGAGCAGCTGGCCGGCCGCGCTGAACGAGGCGCCGAGCGCCACGAACACCACCGAGAATCCGAGCACGAAGATGACCGAGTGCAGCATCACGCGGCGGCGCGCGGCCGCCGTGAGATCGGTCGAGAGATCGGCCACCGACATCCCGGTGATGAACGACAGGTACGACGGAAACAGCGGCAGCACGCAGGGCGACAGGAACGAGAAGAGTCCCGCCGTGAACGCCACCACCACGCCGAGCGAGCCGGCCATCAGCGCAGCATCCCTTCGACCAGCGAGTGCGCGGCATCGTTGTCCCAGGCGCGCGGGCCGATGGCCAGCGCGGCGAGGTTGCCGTCGCGCCCGATCATGAAGCTCGAGGGCAGCGCGCGCACGCCGTAGGTGTTGGCGAGGTCCATCTTGGGATCGACGCCGATCGGCATCGTCAGCTTGTGCTCGCTGACGAACGGCTTCACCTTCTTGGGGTCGGCGTCGACCGAGATCGCCACCAGCGTGAAGCCGGCGTCCTTGTGCTTGCGATAGAGACGCTCCATGGCCGGCATCTCCTCCAGACAGGGCGGGCACCACGTCGCCCAGAAGTTCACCATCACGACCTTGCCTCGCTGATCGCCCAGCCGGAACGTCTCGCCGCCGGGCGTCGGCACGGCGAAGCCGTCGGCCAGCTTCGTCTTGGCCGGCTTGATGAGGTCGAGCTCCTTGATGGCCTCCGCCAGCGGCAGCGCGCGCCCGCGCCGCGCACGGGACGAGGGCGCCGTGCCGGCCGGCGAAGGGTCCACGCGGGGGGTCGGCTCGGCCAGCCGCGGCTCGCTGAGCGGCGTCGTGGAGGACGGCGGTGGCCCCGCGACGAAGAGGGCGAGGCCCACGGCGGTGAGGACGAGGGCGAGCATGACGAGCACGGACGGCAGAGGTCGCATTGAATCACGCGCAGTATAACTCTATATTCTGGGCACTTCGATGAAGCCGACGCGCGCCCGCCCGCTGACCATCGTGGCCGACGATCTCACCGGCGCCTGTGACACAGGCGCGCTGTTCGCCGTGCGCGCGCTGGTGCCCGTCAGCATCTGGCCCCGGCGAGCCGCCGCCGACGCGACCGTGCGCGTCGTGGACACCGAAAGTCGCACGCTGAGCGGGCCCGACGCCGCCGAGCGCGTCGCGACGGTAGCCGCCGGTGGCCGCGCCCGGCACTGGTTCAAGAAGATCGACTCCACGCTGCGCGGGCCCGTCGGCGCCGAGGTCGACGCGCTCATGCGGGCGACGGGGGTGACCACCGCGATCGTGTGCCCGGCGTTCCCCGCGCAGCGCCGCGTGGTGCTCAACCGCGCGCTGCTCGTCGCAGGCACGCCGGTCGCCGCCACGCCGATCGCCCGCGATCCGACCTTTCCAGCCGGCAGCGGCTCGAGCGTGGTGGACATCCTGCGGCCGCAGCTCGACCGCGCACTCGCCTGGATCCCCCTCGACCAGGTGCGCGCCGGCGCGGAGGCGCTGGCGGCGCGCGTGCGGCGGCTGGCCGGCACGGCGATCATTGCCGACGGCGAAACCGACGCCGATCTCGACGCGTTGGTAGAAGCAGCGCTCGCCGTCACGCCACAGCCGCTGCTCGTGGGCTCGGCCGGCCTCGGACGCGCCCTGGCCGCTCGGCTGGGCCTGCTCGGCGAGCGCGTGGAGTTGCCGGCCGGCGCCCGCTGGCTGCTGGTGGCGGGCAGCGCGCACCCGACCGCGCGCCGGCAGGTGAAAGAAGCGCGGGTGGCCGGCATCACCGTGCTCGCCACGCCGGAGCGTGCCGTGGCTGACCGCGCCGAGGTGCTCCCGCGCCTGGTCGAGCAGGCGGTCGCCGCCATCGAGCGCGAGCGCTGGGACCTGGTCATCGTCACCGGCGGCGAGACCGCGGTAGCCCTGCTGAGCGCGCTCGGCGCCGATCGCATGGAGGTGGCCGGCGCGCCGGCGCCCGGACTCGCGCTCGGCCACGTCCGCCTGGCCGGCCGTGAGCCGCAGGCCATTCTCACCAAGGCCGGGGGATTCGGCCCGCCCGATCTGTTCGTGTCGCTGCAGAAGAAGGAGGTCGTCGCGTGAAGCATCCGGTGCTCGGAGTGACGATGGGCGATCCCGCGGGCGTCGGCCCCGAGATCATCGTGCGCGCCGCTGCGGAGCCCGCGATTCGCGCAACCTGCCGCCCGGTCGTGATCGGCGCGGCCTCCGCCATGCGGGAGGCGATCGCGCTGCTGGGCAGTCCGCTCACGCTGCACGCGGTCTCGCGCGTGGGCGAGTGCCGCTGGGCCGACGGCACGCTGGAGGTGCTCGACCTCGGCAACGTCGACATGGCCACGCTGCCGCGCGCCGAGGTGAGCGCCGCCGCCGGCCGCGCGGCCTACGAGTACATCGAGCGCGCGGTGAGCCTGGCCAAGGCCGGCGACATCCACGCGATCGTCACCGCGCCCGTCAACAAGGAGGCGCTGGCCGCCGCCGGCGTGCAGCACTCCGGTCACACCGAGATCCTCGCCCAGCTGACCGACACCCGCGACTTCGCCATGCTGCTGATGGGCAAGGAGCTGAAGGTCATCCACGTGACGACCCACGTGGCCCTGCGCCGCGTGCCCGACCTCGTCACGCGCGAGCGCGTGCTGCGCACGATCCGGCTGGCCCAGCGCACGCTGGAGGGCCTCGGACGGCCGCGGGGACGCATCGCCGTCTGCGGGCTCAACCCGCACGCGGGCGAGGACGGGCTCTTCGGCGACGAGGAGAAGACGGCCATCCTGCCCGCGATCGAGGCGGCGCGCGCCGACGGCCTCGACGTCACCGGTCCCCTGCCCGCCGACACCCTGTTTTCACGGGCGCGCGGCGGTGAGTTTGATATCGTCGTCGCCATGTATCACGACCAGGGCCACATTCCCGTCAAAACGCTCGGCTTCGAGTACGACGAGAGCGCCAAGACGTGGACGGGACTCTCGGGCGTGAACGTCACCATCGGGCTGCCGTTCTTGCGCGTCTCCGTCGATCACGGCACCGCGTTCGATCGGGCCTGGAAGGGCATCGCCAATCACGAGTCGATGGTGGAGGCGCTCGACGTCGCCACCACGATGCTGGAGGCCCGCGCATGAGCCAAGAGTTCGCGATCCGGGAGCTGATCGGTGACGTCACGGCGGGCCGCCTGAGCCGCCGGCGCTTCGTGCAGACGATGGTGGCCCTCGGCCTCACCGCGCCGATGGCTGCGCAGATGCTCACGGCCTCCGGCGCGGCCGCGCAGCCGAAGAGCGCGATCTTCACGCCGACGAAGCGTGGCGGCGGCGGTCACCTGAAGACCCTCTGGTGGCAGGCGCCCACGCTGCTGAACCCGCACTTTGCCAACGGCACCAAGGACCAGGACGCCGCGCGCATCTTCTACGAGCCCCTGGCCGGCTTCGACCCCGACGGCAACCTGACGCCGATCCTCGCCGCCGAAGCGCCGAGCGTCACCGCCGGCACGCTGGCCAAGGACCTCACGTCGGTGACCTGGCGGCTGAAGAAGAACGTGCAGTGGCACGACGGCAAGCCCTTCACCGCCGACGACGTCATCTTCACCTACGAGTACGTGGCCGATCCGGCCACCTCGGCGGTGACCAGCGGCTCCTACCGGGAAATCAGCAAGGTCGAGAAGGTCGACAGCCACACGGTCAAGGTCACGTTCAGCAAGCCGCAGCCGTTCTGGGCTGACGCGTTCTGCGGCAACCGCGGCATGATCCTGCCCCGCCACCACTTCGCCGCGTTCAAGGGCGACAAGTCGCGCGAGGCGCCGGCCAACCTCAAGCCCGTCGGCACCGGCGCCTACAAGTGCGTCGACTTCAAGCCGGGCGACCTGGTGAAGGGCGAGCTCTTCGCGGCCTACCACGTCCCCAACCGCCCGTTCTTCGACACCATGGAGATGAAGGGCGGCGGTGACGCCACCTCGGCCGCGCGGGCGGTGCTGCAGACCGGCGAGTACGACTACGCCTGGAACATGCAGGTCGAGGACGACGTCCTGCGTCGCCTCGAGCAGGGCGGCAAGGGACGCGTGAACATCTGGCCGACCGGCAATCCCGAGCACATCCAGTGCAACCTGAGCGATCCGTGGACGGAGCTCGAGGGCGAGAAGAGCAACCCCAAGAGCACGCACCCGTTCCTGTCCGATCCCGCCGTGCGTCAGGCCATCGCGCTGCTGATCGATCGCGCCGCGGTCCAGGAGCAGATCTACGGCCGCCAGGGCCAGATCTCCGCCAACTTCCTGAACGCGCCCTCGCGCTACTTCTCGAAGAACACGCGCTGGGAGTTCAGCGTGGAGAAGGCCAACGCGGTCCTCGACGCGGCCGGCTGGAAGCGCGGTGCCGACGGCGTGCGCGCCAAGGACGGCAAGCGCCTCAAGATGCTGTTCCAGACCTCGATCAATGCGCCGCGGCAGAAGACGCAGGCCATCGTCAAGCAGGCCGCCGCCAAGGCCGGCATCGAGCTGGAGCTGAAGTCGGTCGTCGCCTCGGTATTCTTCAGCTCGGACGCGGCCAACCCCGACACGTTCCCGCATTTCAGCGCGGATCTGCAGATGTACAACACCACGATGAGCGCGCCCGACCCCCAGTACTTCATGAACCAGTTCTGCTCCTGGGAAGCGTCGTCGAAGGCCAACAAGTACCAGGGGCGCAACATCACCCGCTTCAAGAACGAGGAGTACGACAAGACCTATCACGCCGCCGACAGCGAAGTCGATCCGGTCAAGCGCGCGGCGCTGTTCATCAAGATGAACGACCTCGTGGTCCAGGCCAACGTGATCGCGACGGTGCTGTGGCGCAGCGGCGTCTCGGCCTCCAGCCAGCGGCTGGCCGGCATGGACCTGACCGGCTGGGACTCGACGTTCTGGCACCTGCCCTACTGGTACAAGGCCTGAGGTATATAGGAGGATGGACATGGACGAGCGCGACCTGCGAAGCCTGATCGACGACGTCAAGAGTGGCCGCCTGAGCCGCCGGCGCTTCGTCCAGA
>Ga0075424_100007601_pt1 | contig 10532 bp, 3 predicted proteins | sample SoiMethybrSBSTD3_FD_75301 | JGI IMG/M metagenome (GOLD analysis project Ga0075424, IMG submission 75301) | Bulk soil microbial communities from a Populus tree surrounding site in Tennessee, USA - Soil MetaG P. TD hybrid SBSTD3 | ecosystem: Environmental > Terrestrial > Soil > Tree plantation...
GGCGGCAGCGACGCGAAATTGTTGATCGTTTCATAGACACCGGTGGCCAAGCTCGCGGTCGCGACATAGTGACCGAGAATTCCTCGATTCACCACCTGAGTAAAGAAGGCCGACTGCGGAATCAGTTCCTTCATCAGGTGCGGAATGTTCTCCTGGCCTTCGGGCGCGAACGTTTCCTGGTCGCGAGCGCCTCCCCCAAAGGTGACGACGACAACTTTGCGATCGCGCTGCAGGACGCCCGAGCGTGCCAGCACTCCGCCAGGGAGCAGACTGCCGCCAAGCGTTAAGCCAGCCGCATCGCGGAGGAAGTCGCGGCGAGAGAGGGCCAGGGACGGGGAACAATTCGGGAAACGACGATCAGGCATCTGTGCCTCCGGCGGGCAGGTTAGCGGGGACACCACGGACTTCCCGGTAATACATAGCAAATAAAAGGGTTATTGGAGGACGACATTGGACGACTTTCGCGTACGGCGACTTGGCGGAGAGGAAGCGCCGGTGGGACCAACTGCGACTGAACACGCGCGAGATTAACATATAGTATCTCTACGGTTACGTAATGATACTTGAATCAGATCCACAATGTGTCCGCCGCTCTGGCGCAGCGACGCGGGGGTGCAGGGAGCGGTCATGGGCGGGCGGTCTCCTTTTCGGAGTAAACGAACTGGCGGATATCGGCGCGCTGCTTGTCGAGATCGGCGAGATGTTGCGCCCGGAGCTGCTGATAGACCTGGAATTGCTCTTGTGCCTTGCCTTTCTGGCTGGTGCGCACATAGGCCTGGCCGAGCCGGTAGTGTGCATCCACAAGTTCGGAATTCAGCTCGAGGGCGCGAAGGTACTCTGGGATCGCTTCTGCAAACTTTCCCTGGTCGGCGGTGAGGTTGCCGAGCTGCAGGTGCGCCTCAGCTAGCTTTGAATCGGCAGTGATCGCGCGGCGCAGCAGCGAATCGATTTGTTTTGGGTCAAACGCGGGATCCTGAGCGCGCTTCCCTTTCCACAGACTCATCGCGTAATAGTAGAGCGCCAAGCCGTTGCTGGGCTGCATTTCCGCATAACGCCGGAAACGCGCGATGACGTCGGCGGCCTGGCTGGGAGAACTATCGTAAGCGCGGGAGAGAAACTTATAGCAGCGGGCGTCACTTGGATCGAGATCGGCTCCTCGCAAGAACGCTTTCACCGCGTCGTCGTAGTTTCCGCGAGCGTAGTACGCCATGCCCAAGCCGACCATGAGCCGTGGCGATTGCGGATAGCGTTCCGTTGCTTGCTTGAAAACTTCGACAGCCGGGTCGAGCGTGCGATGCAGCAACAGCTCACCGCCCCAATCGAAAAGATTACCTTCGCTGGGGTCGAGATGCGCCGCGGCCTGGAATTGATTTGCAGCCTCGATGAAGTTGCCGTCCCTTTCCTCAATCTGGGCAAGCAGGTTGTGCAGTTCGGCCGTGTCCTTGATCTTTAGTAAAGCTTGCGCTGAACTTCTGGCGTCCTTAAGACGGCCTGTGACGAAGTATGCGAGCGAAAGGTCGTAACCGTTGTCATACGAGGTGGGATTCAGGCCGTGCGCTTTCTCCAGGTACGCGATCGCTTTGGCAACTTTGCCATTGTGCGCGTAGGCGGCGCCCAGGTTGTGGTTTGTGTCGTAAGTGTTGGGCTCAAGCTCGACGGCCTTAGTGAACTGTTCCTCAGCAAGCTCCATTTTGCCGAGGCGAGCATAGCTCGCCGCAAGATTCGAACGAGCTGGGGCTGAGTCTGGCTTAAGACGAACGGCTTTTGCCAGATGCTCGTTGGCTTTGGCGTCTTGTGACTGCGCGGCGTAGACGAGACCAAGCAACTCCTGCACCTCAAACACTTCCGGAGCTTCCCGCACCAGCTTTTCGAGCGGTGCCACGGCGTCCGCGTAACGGCCTGCCTCGTAGGCCTCGGCGCCAGCGCGAAACAGCCGGTCCTTATCGCTGGCGGAAGTCTTAGAAACAGCGTCAGGCTTCCCTGCGGAAGTCCCCTGGGCGCCGGAACGACCAGCCAGAGCCAGCGCTATTAGCAAGCCGGCGAAAATGCCAAATCCCCGTTGAATCACGATAATCCGATGTTAGCACCGCGCGACGCGACAAGCTGCCCACAACAAAAACGGGGAGGCGCCTCTTTCGAAGCACCTCCCCGATGGGGTGGTTGTATGCGTCTTAGTAGTAGAACTTAAGAGCGAACTGGATCTGACGCGGGTCGTTCGGATTGTCGCGCGTGGAACCAATTTCGCCAAACCGGGAGTCGGATCCCGAGATAAAGTTCGTTGAGCCGGAGATGGAAACCACTCCGTTGCCGCCGAAACCGGGCGCGTTGAAGTTCGGATGATTGAAGATGTTGAAGATTTCCGAACGGAACTGGAGGCGGAAACGTTCCTTAATCGGGAAATCCTTAAAGATGGAGAAGTCCAGGCGATGGAAGCCAGGTCCGGGAACCTGCGTCACGCCGCCCAAGGCGTCCGTACCGGTCAAAGAAACGCAGTTGGTTGGTCCGCTACCGCCCAAGATGCACGGTTGTGTAAACGCGGCGGAGTTTCCAAACCAACTGAGCTTGCCGTTGGCATCGTTATGTAGCCCAAGTTTCAAGGGTTGTCCAGTGAAGAGAGCGCCGCATCCAAGGCCAGCAGCAGTGCCCGATGGGCAGGACAAAGTGATCGGCTGGCCGTCCTGGAGTGTTGCAATCCAGAGCACTTGCCAACCCCCGATAACCTGGTTGGCCACGCCTCCAGCTTGCGAGAAGAACTTCCTGCCCCTACCAAAAGGCAATTCGTAGGCACCACTGAGGTGGAAGACGTTGCGAATATCAAAGCTGGCGATCTTGTAGTCCTGTTGGATGCCAAATCCGGGAACGGCTGAAGCCCGGTAGCCAATGTGATCGCTGCCACCATTCAAGAGGTCAGTGGCATCGGACATGGTCTTGGACCAGGTATAAGTGGCTAGGAAGCTCAGGCCGCCTTGAAACTGCTTTTCGACTCGAGTCTGTAGCCCGTGGTAGTAGCTACTGCCTTCCGTCTGGGCTTGGCTGCTGTTTCTGCCGAAGTCCGGGAACGGAATGCAGGCATTGCCCAGGAATCCGAGTCCTGGGCACTGCCCCACGGTGGGGTCAGTCAGACTGTATTTAGTCAAGTTCGTGCTCTGCGCCAAAACCGAAATCGGGTTGTTGTTCCCCGGGAAGACTTCAAGATGCCGGGCAAGTGAAGTCACGTAACCGACTTGCACGGACATCGACGGAGTGAGCTGATACTGCAGGGTCAAGTTGCCGCTCATCGAGTACGGCGTCTTGTAGTCGAATTGAATACCACGCAAGGCCAGTCCCCTCGCGTTCACGACCGTCGGATCGAGAGGCGTGCACGCGAAGCCCGTTTCGAGTATCGGCGTTCCCCCTGCCGAAACCGCCGGTGCCCCACTCGGGGTGGTCGCCGTGCAGCCGGCATAGTTCGGGATGGGCAGCGCGGAGTTTGGAGCTGGGAAGCTGAAGTTGAACTGGAACGGATAGCTCTCTCCGAGGTTCGGCGAAAAACCGCGATTCTCGAAGCCGTTGTAGAACATCCCGAAGCCGCCGCGGGCAACGAGTTTGGGAGTCGCCTGGTATGCAAAGCCAAAGCGAGGCGCGAAGTTATTCTTCTGCCCCTCCACCAGACTCTTGCCATTCTGGCCGGCAACCAAGGCGATTCCGTCTTGTGCCAGCAGAGTGGTGAAGCTGGTGGACAACTGGCTCAGCGAAGACGTATTCGGCAATAGGTATGCCGGTCCACCCGTAGGACCGCCGCCGGGAATGAAATTGGCTTGGTTGCCGTGGTGTTCATATACCGGCTGGAAGTAATCCCAACGAAGGCCGAGGTTCAGCGTCAGCTTGTTCGTGATTCTCCAGTCATCGTTTCCGTAAATTCCATAGTAGTTCTTTCCGTTATCGGTGAGGGAAATGTTGGATAGGTAGATCTGGTTCGGGCCACCGGTGTAATCGATGAACGGCCCGCCTGTACCCAGCGAGTTTGCCTGCGGAATCAGTAGGAACTGCGCGATACCGGTGTTGCTGCTGGTGCTGCCTGGGACGTCCGTGTAGGTGCCGCCGAAATCAAACTCACCGCGCGACCAGGGTGGTTGCAGCGTCGAGAATTTTACGTGCTGCCATTCGAAACCCATCTTGAAAGTGTGCTTGCCGTAGATCTTGGTGACGTCGTCCGTGAGCTGGAATGTCGAGCTGACTTCATCCGACGGCAAGAAAGCATTGCTTCCCAGGGTCTGCAAGCCGTTGATACCGAAAGCTGGCAAACCGCCATTTTCCGCTTGCTGCGGCACGAAGATGTCGTACTGGCTTGGGAAATCGGTCGTCGAATTCGCTTCGGGCGAAACGCGGGTGGTATGGAGATAGCTCAAACCGGCGCGCGCGACGTTAATCAGCGTCGGCGAGAAGGTGTGGGTATAGCCCAACGCGCTCTGTTGCGAATTGGCGGTTTGGTTCCCCTGGAAGAAGCCGCCACCGTCCGCGACGCCCCCGAAAACGCTGGGAATCAGCTCCGGATCGTCCACCAGGCTGAATCGGAAGAACAACTGGTTGGCGGAGTTGAAGTTAAAATCCATGCGGGCGTCGAATGCGTTCCGGTCTTCCTTCAGCTTCGGCGAATTCGTGTAGTTGTTGGTTATTCCCGCAGTCGTGGGCGACGGATAAAGATTCAGCAGCGCCAACGCATTTGCGTCTACTCGAGCACCGGGAATCTGGTTGAGGCCACACCCCCCCAACGTGAAGGCCATGGTGTTCGCAGAGCAAGTACCGAATGGATCTCGAACGAACTCTTTCGTACCAGGCGTGATCGGATTTCCATTGTGATCGGTGGTCGGCACAGGCAGGCCGGTAACTGGGTCCGTTCCTCCGGCGACAACCTGACGCGTCGTCGCTGGGTCCAAAACGGTCCCGGTCGGCATGCTCCGGTTGAGCGCATCAAATTGTGTTCCGCTTTGTCCATTAATTAAGTCGCTCAGGTCGACGAAACCGGCCGAGTTAATGGTGCGTTCTGCAGCGGTCGGCACTGCAACGCTCAGAGGTGTTCCCTGGCGCCGGCGCAAACCTTCGTAATCTGCGAAAAAGAAAATTTTGTTTTTTATGACCGGGCCGCCAGCGGCGATTCCGAACTGATTCTGGCGATAAGCGCCCTTCTTACCCCGGTTGGCATTTTCAAAGAAGTCCGCTGCATCGAACTTGTCGTTGCGCAAAAATTCCCAAACCGCGCCGTGCAACTCGTTCGTGCCCGATTTAATCGTGGCATTCAAAACAGCCGCACCGGAGCGCCCGTATTCCGCGCTGAACCCGCTCGTCTGTACCTTGAATTCGGCGATCGCGTCCACCGGAGGCAGCACCACGAAGTTGGTGCCATTGAGGAAGTCAACCGTGTCCGAGTTGTTGTCGATACCGTCCAGGAGATAATTGTTCTGAGCGGGGCGGTTGCCGTTTGCCGAAAATGCGCCCGACGCTGCGTTGCCGCGAGTATCCGCCTGCGGGCTGTTCACGCCTGCGGCGAGCTGCGCGAGAAACGTAAAATTGCGACCGTTCAATGGAAGGTCGTTTACATGTTTGGAATCTATGACCTGGCCGACAGAAGCATCCTGCGACTGCAAAACAGGCGCAGTACTCGTCACTTCGACAGTTTCGCTAACCGAGCCAGTTTTGAGCGAAAAATCGGCGACCACGTTTTCGCCAACGCTCACAGCCACGCCGCGCTGCGTGTTTGTCTGAAAGCCTGCCAGCGTTACAGTTAACTTGTAACTACCGATGCGAACCGGAGTAAACCTGTAAGTTCCGTCGGAACCGGTCGGCATCGTCAACTCCGCGCCAGTGCCTTCGTTGGTCATCGTTACGCTGGCCCCGCTAACAGCCGCGCCCGAAGCGTCGGTAACCGTGCCAAGAATCGAACCCGTATCGACCTGCGCCCGCGCAGGAACAGCCGACCCCAGCAGAACGAGCAGGCTCGCAGCAACTGCCAGAATCAGCCGTCCACCCCAAAAACGAACGGTCTTGTGTTGCATAGCCATCCTCCTCAAAAACCTCCCGTGCTTTGGACCGCCACATTGCTTTCCCTGCTTGCCTGTTGACGCCACGGCTCAAGTAAACGATTACGTCAAGCTACGTGTTGTCGACAAAGCAGATTTCTGACAGAAAAAGAAACAGCGCCCGGACACGGCCCCCAAATTTTTTGCGACTAAAGCGCTACCTTGAAATGTAAACGCTTACCTTTTGCACAGCACCCCTACTACAAAACTACTACGATGGGCCAAAGGATGACACTCCCCCAATTTGCTTGTCAAGCATTTTTCTTGAGATCATCGGTTTTTTTGCGCTTGGCCGCCAAAAAGCCGTATTTCTCTGCTTTTTTTCACCGGCTGCCCTCTTGGCCAGACCGAAGAGTTCCGAAGCCTACTCGCGGTCTCGAGGTTGGCACTCCGTGCTCAGCTTGACAACGTTTGCACGACGGCGATCCGACCGTTGAGCCAAACTGTAACGATGCTACCATCGGACTCTCCACTTACTGAGGATCCTTGAATGGGGCGCCGCCGAGACGAACCCACTACGCTGAACCGTCGTGAGTTTCTAAGCCGTCTCGGTTATGCAGCACCCGCTCTGCTGCCGGCTCCGCTGCGCGCCTACGCGCCGTTTCCCTTTGCCTTGCCCAAGGATTCTCCGGCCGTCGCCGACTTTCGCTTGACGCCCTCGTACCCCAGTCCTTCCCCACTCGACGGTATGCTGCGCCTCGTCGCGCAAGGCTCGGATGCTTACATCAGTGAAAAATATGCAGCCGGTTTGCAGCAGCGCTTCAACGAAATCGGCGACGCCATTCGGCAAAAGCAGTTAACACCGGAAACGTTTGCTCGATTCCTGCACGATTCATTTCGAGGGCGGGGGCCACGGGAGTTTACTGAACAACGACTACGCTCTGGCCCGGGAATCGAAATACGACGCCGCAGGTTTGGCCATTTAGCGGAGGGCAGCGCGTCGCTTGGCAGGGACGCTTTTTTGGCGCAATGGACGGAGTACTGTCGCTCGCTTCAGTCCGTGGACATCACCGAATTCGAGTTGATCCGTGTCTTGCCTACAACTTCGACGGATATTTCCTCAGAAGTCCGCTACTCGCTCGTCGGCACGCAAGCGGATGGAGTGCGCGAACAGCGCATCGGCCTCTGGCGGATTGACTGGAAGCGCGTTTCATCTTCCGATTGGCTTGCCAGCAATTGGCTGTTCACCGAAGAAACTTCCGCAAAGGCAGCCAAACCGCTTTTCATAGACGCCACCGCCCAAGCTTTCGCCAGCGTGGATTCATATAAAAGACAACTTGCGTTCGGCGTGGATCACTGGCGCACCGTATTGGACGGAGCCTCGGGAATCGATGTCTACGGAAACAACGGAATCGCAGTGGGCGATTTCGACGGCGATGGCCGCGACGACATTTATGTATGCCAGCCTTCGGGATTGCCGAACCGGCTCTATCGCAATCGCGGCGACGGAGTATTCGAAGATGTAACGGAGCGTGCCGGCGTCGGCGTGCTCGACCCGACTTCTTGCGCACTCTTTGCGGACTTTCAAAACCGCGGTGTGCAGGATCTATTGGTGGTGTGCAACTCCGGCCCTCTGCTTCTTCTGAACCAGGGTAATGGCACGTTTGTGCACAAGGCAGACGCGTTTTCGTTTGCGAAGCCGCCTGAGGGCACGTTTACCCATGCAGCCGTCGCTGATTACGACCACGATGGCCGACTCGACATCTATTTCTGCGTCTACACCTACTACCTCGGGCTCGACCAATACCACTATCCATCGCCGTATTTTGATGCGCGAAATGGTCCGCCGAATTTCTTGTTTCACAACGAAGGTAACGGAAGTTTTGTGGACCGCACCGCCGCCGCCGGTCTGAACGCGGAGAATGACCGCTACAGCTTCGCGGCCGCATGGGGAGACATCAGGGGAAACGGCGGCCCCGACCTCTATGTTGCCAATGACTTTGGCCGCAGCAACTTATACCGGAACAATGGTGATGGCACGTTCTCTGTTGTCTCCGACGAATCGGGCACGAACGTTCCCGGGGCCGGCATGAGCGCTTGCTGGTGCGATTTCGACAACAAAGGGAAACAGGACATCTATGTTTCCAACATGTGGTCTGCGGCGGGCCATCGTGTGTCGGAAAGTGGCCTGTTTCACGCGCGGGATTCATCGGAAACACGTTCGTTATACCGCAGGCATGCGCGCGGCAATTCGCTGTACCGCAATCAGGGCAACGGGAAATTTATGGAGGCCGGTGAATCGAGCGGTACGGCGATGGGCCGTTGGGCATGGTCGGCAGACGCCTGGGATTTCGATCACGACGGATACTCCGACCTCTACGTCGCCAACGGCTACATCTCCGGAACGGCGGAACCGGAAGTTTCCAGTTTTTTCTGGCGACAGGTCGTCGGAAATTCGCCGGCCAACGCAACTCCCAATTCAAGCTACGAGCATGGATGGAACGCCATCAACGAACTGATCCGGTCGGATCACTCGTGGGCCGGCTTCGAACGGAACACGGTTTATTGGAATAACCGGGATGGCAGTTTCTCCGACATCTCCGGTGTAAGCGGACTGGACCTGATTCAGGACAGCCGCGCTTTCGCGCTAGCCGACCTTGACGGCGACGGGCGCCAGGAAGTCGTCATAAAAAATCGTAATGCGCCGCAAATCGGCATTTTGCGAAACACCATGAACGAGCTGGGAAGCGCGGTCAGCATTCGGTTGCGCGGAACCAAAAGCAATCGCGACGCGATCGGAACCGCAGTAACCGTCCGTAGCGGCAATCTGCGCCAGACCAAATATTTGCAAGCGGGCACGGGCTTTCTCTCGCAACATGCTAAAGAATTTTTCTTCGGGCTCGGCAAGGCGGAAGGGAGAATTTTTGTCCTGGTACGTTGGCCCGAGGGTTCGACGCAGGAGTTCGCCGATGTCCCTGCAAACCACCGACTCACAATTGAGGAGGGAAATACTCAGCTTTCCGCCGTTCCCTTTTCCGCCGTCGCTCCAATAAAGCTCCACGAAGGAGCGGCCAGCAAGAGCGAACCGTCGCCCGCGGGCCTATCAACGTGGCTATTGGATCCGCTGCTTGCGCCGCGTTTTTCGTTGCCAGACCTCTCGGGAAAGCTCACCTCTGTGTCGGACGGACGGACGACACTCTTGCAATTTTGGGCGACCGCCGCTCCGCAGAGCATCGCGCAGCTGCGAAAGTTGGAGAGAGCGAGCTCGCAGTTTGGCGCCCAGGGCATCCGCGTGATTATGCTAAACGTCGACAACAGTGAGGACACGCGAAGCGTTCGTGCCGTTGCCGCGCGCGAAAAGCTCACGCTGCCGGTTCTTCTGGCGGGCCCCAATCTGACGGGCGTGTTCAACATCCTGTATCGGTTTCTGTTTGACCGCCGTCGTGACCTGCCCGTTCCCTGCGCGTTCTTGCTTGATGAATCAAACTTAATCGTCAAGGTGTACCAGGGGCCGGTCGACGCAAATCAGATTTGCGCCGATGTCCGCGCAACTCCTCGCACGTATGACCAGCGCGTAGCCAAAGCGCTTCCCTTCCCAGGCAAGCTCTACAACGGCCAATTTAAACGCAACGATTTCACGTACGGAGTCGCGCTGTTTCAGCATGGCTATCTCGATCATGCAGCCGATTCCTTCAAACAAGTGATCGCCGCACAGCCGCAGAACGCGGAGGCCCACTACAACTTGGGCACCCTTTACCTGCGCAAGAACGATTTCGCGCAAGCACGCGGCTATCTGGAACAGACCGTAAAGCTGCGCCCGGAATATCCGGAAGCGTGGAACAATCTGGGCATGATTGCCGCTCAACAAAATCAGCTGGACGAAGCGGTTCGCAATTTCAAGCAGTCGCTCGCACTGAGACCCGACTATGTCACAGCGCTGCTTAATCTCGGCAACATCGAGCGCCGCCAAGGCAACATTCCGGAAGCCAGCCGCTTTCTAAACCGTGCAGCGCAACTTGAACCGGAAAATGCGGAAGCGAATTACAGTTTGGGGATGCTCTACGCGCGCCAAAACAATGTAGCGAAGGCCACGGAACTGCTGCAAAAGTCGGTTGCGCTGCGCCCTGACTATCCCGATGCCCTCAACAACCTGGGAGTGCTGTACGTTCGGCAAGGAAAGAACACTGAAGCCGAACAGCAGTTCACAACCTGCATTCGCGTGGCGCCAAGTTTCGATCAGGCATATCTGAACCTGGCACGTCTCTACATGCTGCAGGAGCAAAAAGAGAAAGCGCGCGAAATTTTGCAAGCCCTTTTGAAACTGCAACCCGGCCATAAATTGGCCCAGCAGGCGCTTGGAATGTTAAATTAAGAAAAACGCCTGCAATGCAGAGGATTTCTTGAGGCTACGACACGACAGTTTCGGGCGCAGGGATGCCTTGTTTTATAGCGCCGCCGCTTCTCTTTTTCTCTTCTTGCTCTGCCCACGTCCTGCGACCTCCGCCCAACAGCAATCAAGCGCCAAGAAACCCGCCA
>Ga0075424_100007603_pt1 | contig 10531 bp, 4 predicted proteins | sample SoiMethybrSBSTD3_FD_75301 | JGI IMG/M metagenome (GOLD analysis project Ga0075424, IMG submission 75301) | Bulk soil microbial communities from a Populus tree surrounding site in Tennessee, USA - Soil MetaG P. TD hybrid SBSTD3 | ecosystem: Environmental > Terrestrial > Soil > Tree plantation...
CCCCGCCGCCGAGAGCGCTGGATACCGCATGGCAGCAGGATCAGCGCGCGCTGGTGATCTCGATTTCCGTGCCGGAATACCGACCCGGCGCCCGCAACATCGTCGGCCGCGATGCGCGCGCGAGCGGCGCCGCGACCACGGCGCGCTGGCGCGGGGAGGACCAGCTCGCACGTGACGAGACCACGGGCCTCGCCGAACGTCCCGTCCAGATCGCGCGGCCCAACCTCCGGCTCCTGCTCGAGGGGGAATCGGCGGAAGGCTATGTCACGATGCCGCTGGTCCGCCTCGCGCGCACGCCGGCGGGCGAGGTGGCGCTGGATCCCTCGTTCGTCCCGCCGTTGCTCGACATCACGGCGAGCCCGTTCATCATGGGGATCGCGCATCGCATCCTGGAGCGCGCGGCGGCGAAGGCGTCGTCACTCGCCGGGGCGCGGCGTCAACGGAACCAGGGACTCGCGGATTTTTCCGTAACGGACGTTGCGAGCTTTTGGCTCCTCTACACGCTGAATACGCACCTTCCGCAACTCAGGCACCTGCACGAAGTGCGGCGCGGCCATCCGGCGGATTTGTGGGAGGCGCTCCTCGCCCTCGCTGGCGCGCTCACCACGTTCGGGTCCACAGCGCGGGGGTTTCCAGTGTACGATCACGCCCGCCTGGGTGATTGCTTCGGCGCACTGGAGGGACAGCTGCTCGAGTTGCTGGATACCGCGGTTCCCGAAGTGGCGGTCGCGTTGCCGTTGAGGACCGTGCGACCAGCGGTGCAGGCGGTGGCGGTGGAGCAGGAACGGTGGCTGTCGGCTCCGTCGTGGTATCTCGCCGTGAGCGCACCGATCCGCCAGGCGGAGCTGGTCACGAGGGTGCTCGCGGGCTGCAAAGTTGGCTCGGCGGACGTCGTGGACACGCTCATCCGCCAGGCATTGCCGGGTCTCGAGCTCGCGCACGTGCCGCAGCCGCCGGCCGCGGTCCCGGTGAAGCTCGACTTCGTCTACTTCGCCCTCAAGCGCTCCGGCGGCGCCTGGGACGCCGTGGCGCGCGCGCGGAACCTCGCGGTTTATGTACCGGCCGAGCTGGGCGATGCGCGGTTCGAGCTGGTGATCGTGCTCGCCTAACGCCGCGGCGCGCCCTACGGCTTGGGCACTGCCGGCACCGTGGGCGCCTTGACCGCCGGCGGCGTGACCGCGGGCGTTTTGACCGCTGGAGCGTTTGGCGTCGCAGGCAGTTGCCCGCCCGCTTCCGCGTTAGGCGGTGCGGGCCGGAACACGAAGTAGAGCACCAGCGCGATTGCCAGCACCAATACCACGTTGAGCGCGATGACGAGGCCAAGCGGGATCGAGCGCTTGGCCGCCACCGGCGGCGCGGGCGCTGCGGGCTGCGCGGCCTTCGGCGCGGGCGGCGCCGGCGTCTCCGACTGCCGAATCAACATTGTGTAGTCGCTCGGGCCGGCCGGGGCCGCGCTGCGACCGGACAGCGGCGACTGCGGCACGCCGGCCGCGCCAGCGCCCGGCGTCGCGAACACCGGCGGCGGAATCACGGGCGGCAAGGGGGCCATGGCGCCGCCGCCGATGAGCGGCGACGATGCTGCCCCCCCTAGCTGTGATGTTCCAGCTGCCGGCGATGACGCGGGTGGCCCGGACAGCGGCGATGCCGATCCGAGACGCGGGGCAAGCGGCGGCGGGCCGGACGCGGGCGGTGGGGGGGGAAACCGCCGCGCCGACGCGGGATCGGGCACGGCCGCATAGGCGCCTAACGCCGACTCCGGGTGCCCCGCTGGTGGCGGCGCCGGCGGGGCAAACGCCGCCGACGGGGACGCGCCGAACGATGGAGCAGCCGGCCGAGCAGACGGCGGGGGCGCTCCGCCCACGAGCGGCGATGGGGCGGGCTCACGCGACACCGGCGCGCCCATCGGCCGGAACAGGGCCGTGAACTCCCCGGGCGCCAATGGCGGCGCCTCGCGGGCCGGCGGCGGAGACGCCATCACGGGCGCCGTTGGTCGCTGCACCGGTGCCGCTGGCGCCGGACCCGGGGGCCTTTCGGTCTTCTCCGGCAACCCTTGAAACAGGCGCGTAAACTCGCCGGGCGGCTGTACACCCTTGGCCGGGCCGCCATGAGACGATTCGACGCGCCCGATCGCGAAGCTCTGGGTGAGCTCCGGCGGGGCCGCTGCGGCCGGCACGAGCTCCGTCGGACGCGACGCGGGGTCCTCGGGCGCCGGTGCCGGTTCGATCGGTGTCGGAGCGGCAGCGCCGGCCGGAGTCGGAGCCGGTTCGTCGGGCGCCGGCGTTGACGCCGGCGCACGCGCGGCAACCCACTCAGGGAAGGTCGTCAGCCCCGGAAGGAACTCGCTCACGACGGCGAACCCGTTAGGCGTCGCCGCCATCTCCACGATCCGCGAGCGGTCGGCGGGCGGGAGCGCATTCACCTGGTCGCGGAGGCGCTCGACGACGTCGGAATCCGGCTCGTCGACGATGTGCACCATCACCGGCCGTCCGGTTCCCTTCTCCTGGGCATTATGCGTTCGCATTCCGCCGCCCAAGGCGACGCACTTGAGCAGGCGGTAACGGTCGTCGAAGTTGGTCATCGGGGCGGCAGGGTGTACGGCCCGCCGGCCACGTGATGCGTCCGCGACTAGCGGACAGGGACGGCGAGCAGCGCGGAGGTATATTGTTCACTCCGCGCTGACGCGGCGCAATCACGGGAAGTGACATCGCGCGGCAAGGCGACCTCTCACGCCGCACCACCTTTTTCTGCAAACTCCGTCATGCGCCTCCCCCTCCCCCCTCGACAAGTGAACCGCGTCGTCTGGGAAGAGGGCATGTTCCTCGCGCCGCAGCATTTTCAGGCGCAGCGCCAACATTTCGAGGAAACCCTCGGCCACACCATCGAGGCGCTCTTTCCGTTCGGTTACGGGGTGACGAGCGCAGCGCTCGACACCGATGCGCTCGGCGGCGGCACGCTCGTGCTGTCCCACGCGCGTGGGATTTTCCCCGACGGAACGCCCGTGGCTGTGCCGGAGGCGGACCGAACTCCGACTCCGACATCGCTCGCTGAGCGCTTTTCGCCGGCGCGCGACGCGCACACCGTGCTGCTGACGTTGCCCGGTTGGCGGAACGACGGTCCGAACGTCAGTCCGGCGAATGGAACGGCGACCGAGCTCACGGCCGCGTCGTACACATCGTCCGATCGCGATCCACACACGGACACCACGCGCTGGGTCACGACCGTCGCCACCGTACGCGATGAGACGTCGGGCGAAGATGCCACCGATATTCATTTCGCAACCAAGCGTCTCGCGCTGCGCCTCGATTCCGAGGTGACGTCGAGCGACGTGGTTCTTCCGATCGCGCGCATCCGACGAGATGGAAGCGGACGTTTCGTCGTGGATCCCGATTATGTCCCGCCCGCACTGCAGATCGGCGCGAGCGAGCGATTGCTCGAGATTCTGCGCGCCGTCATCGGGATGCTGGAGGCGAAGGGCGCCTCGTTGAGCGCTACGCTCGGGCCGGCTGGCGCCCCACGCGCCGGCGCGGCGCCGGCGGCGTATGTAGGGAACGAGCTCGCGACCCGATGGTTGCTCCATGCGGTTCGGTCGGCGGAGGCGCCGCTGCGCCACTTGCTCGCCACACGGCGCGCCCACCCGGAACGGCTCTGGGCGGAGCTGTCACGTCTGGCTGGGGCGCTCTGCACGTTCTCATTGACGACGCAGGCGCGCGACCTCCCGCCGTACGCACACGACGACCTCGGCGCATGCTTTGGCGCGATCGAGCAGCATCTGCGTCAGCACCTCGATGTGGTCGTGGCCGCGAAGGCAGTGATCGTTTCACTCCCGCGCGGCGAGGACACGCTGTTCGGTGCGACCATCGCCGACCCGCGCTGCTTCGATCGCGGAGCGCGGTGGTTCCTGGGTGTCCGGTCGTCGCTCTCGGTCCGCGACACGATTCTGGCGGTGCCGCGGCTCGCGAAGATCTGCGCGCGAAAGTTCGTGCTCGAGCTCGCGCGACGCGCGGTTCCCGGCTTCACGCTCGAGCACGTGCCGGCACCGCCGGCCGGACTCGCGCCGCGCGGCGAGCTGACGTACTTCGAGATTCTCCGCGCTGGTCCGTGTGACACGGCGCTGGCGGCGACGCGTGAGATCGGCGTCTACATGCCCGACTCGTTCGATGACGCCGTCCTGGAGCTCGCGGTGCTCGTCGACGGATAAACACGAGGCACATGGCGCGTGAGCGTTGCGCGCTCTACCTTCGCGAACCTGTCTTCGCGATTACCGCCTCGCCGCCCGTTGCCATGACCAGTGCCATCGGTTCTGCTGCCGCGCCCGCGCTCACACCGGTATCTGTCACGCCGGTCGGCGCGGGCCGCCTCGCATTGATTCTTCAGGAGTTGCTCACCGCGGTCGCTCGCCTTCGTAGCGATCGCCAACCCGTACCGGACGCGGCCGCCTTTCGCGCGCAGCTGATGGAGCTCGTGCGACGAGCGGATCAGGACGCGCAGGCCGCGGGTTACGCGCCCGCCGACGTTCGGCTCGCGATTTTCGCGGCGGTCGCGCTACTCGACGAATCGGCGCTGAACTCGCGCCAACCGGCGCTCGCCGACTGGTCGCGTCGCCCGCTTCAGGAAGAGCTGTTCGGCGGGCACATGGGCGGCGAGTGGTTTTTTCAGCACGCCGAGCAGCTGCTGGCGCGACCGGATTCGCCAGCGCTGGCCGACCTGCTCGAGGTGCACCACCTCTGCCTGCTGCTGGGCTTCCGCGGGCGATACGGAGTCGACGACCGCGGCGCGCTGCACGCGATCGCCTCGCAGCTGGACGACCGGGTGAGGCGGTCGCGAGGGGCTCCGGGCGACCTCGTGCCCGACTGGCGACCACCTAACGATGCCATCGCGGGGCGCGATCCGTGGATCCGCCGTCTCGTCATCGGCCTCGCCGCCTGTGTCGTGCTGGCCGCCGCCATCTGGGGCGCCGCGGCTTTCTCGCTTCGTGGCTCCGCTCAGGGGCTCGACGCGCTTGCGGCGCCGCGGTCCGCAACCAACTGATCCACTTCCCACACGCCCTTCCCCGCCTAACGCACCATGGCTCGCAGCAAATCCACCCGCTGGTACGCCGCTCTCGTCGTGCTCCTGGCGTTCGTCCTGCTCGCCTGGCTCCTCGGTGCGGTGTTGACGCTCACGGACGGCGAACGCGTTGCGCTGCGCGTCGGTCTCGTGGTGCTCGGGCTGGTCGCGGCCGGCGCGCTGCTGTGGTTCCTCCGCCCGATCGACGAGCCCGCAGCCGCGCCGGCGGCGTCCGGACGTGACGAGGCGCTCGCCACCGTTACCGCGGCGCGAGCGCGAATGCAGCGCGGCGCCTTCGCCGCGAAGCCGATCGTGCTCGTGCTCGGCGCGCAGGGGAGCTGCAAGACGACGGTCGTCATGCGTTCGGGCACCGACCCGGAGCTGCTCGCCGGCGACGCCCCGCCCGCGAAGGGCGAAGCGCCGAAGCCCACATCGAGCGCGAACGTCTGGCTGGTCCGCGACGCGGTGCTGGCCGAGCCGGGTGCGGACGTCCTGGCCGACGCCGGTCGCTGGCGTCGATTCGTTCGAGCCATGCGTGGCCCGCGCTTCGCTGCCGCCTTCGGGCGCGGCACGGCGGCGCCACGCGCCGCGGTCGTCTGCGTGAGCTGCGACCACTTTTACAGCGGCGGCGCCGGTCAGCACCTCGAAGGGCTCGGCCGCCTAACGCGGGAGCGACTCGCCGAGGCCGCCCGCGAGCTCGGCGTCGCCCTGCCCGTGTACGTGCTGTTCACCAAAGCCGATCGCATCCCGCACTTCGAGGACTGGGCCGCGCCGTTCACGAGCGAGGAGATTCACGCCCCGCTCGGCGCCGCCCTGCCGTTTGACAGTGCCGCCGCGCAAACGGGTGCCGCGCGCTCGAGGGCGGCTGGCGTGTATGCCGAGCGGGTCACACCACGACTCGACGCAGCGATGGCCGGCATCGTCGCGGCTCTCGCGGGGCGCCGCGGACAATTGCTCGGCCGGGACAGCGTGACCGAGCGTCGCCTCGGCGCATATGAGCTGCCCCGCGAGATGGGAAAGCTGTCCGCGCCACTCTCGCGCTTTCTCGTCGAGCTATGCCGGCCGATGCACCTGGGCGTGAGCCCGCAGCTCCGCGGCTTCTACTTCGTGGGCGCGCGGCCGGTTCTCGTCTCGGACGTGGCGGCGCCGGTCGCCGCGAAACCCGCGCCCGCGCCAATGGGTGCTCCGGACGCCACTCGGGTGTTCGCCTCCCTCGGCGTTGCGGCTGCGCAGGCCGCCCCAGCCTACACGCGCCCAGCGTCACGCCGCGTCCCGGAATGGGTCTTCCTCGATCGATTGTTCCCGGAGGTGATTCTCGCGGACCGCGGTGCGGCGACGGCTGCGGCCGGCGGACTGCGCGTCGCGGGCGTTCGTCGCACGCTGCTTGGCGTTGGCATCGCGGCTGCGCTCGTCGTTGCGGGTGCAGTGACTGGTTCCTGGCTGGGCAATCGATCGCTCGCGAACCGTGTGACGACTGCGGCCGCGGGTGTGGCAGCCCTGCCGGTCGTCGCGTCGCCAGGAGGCGCGGTGACGTTCCCGTCGGTCGACGCGCTGAATCGTCTCGACGCGCTTCGAGCGACGCTCGATACGCTCACTGCGTACAGCGCGGGTGGCGTGCCAACGCGTCTCCGGTGGGGACTCTGGCGTGGTGAGGCGCTGCTCGCAGACGGCCGCCGCGTCTGGCTCGATGGCTATCGCCGCCAACTGCACGCAGCAACGTGGACCGCGCTCGTGGATTCGCTTCGTGCGCTGCCCGAGGCGCCGCGACCGACGGACGACTACGGGCGGGACTACGCGATGCTCAAGGCGTATCTCGTGATGACGAACGAGTCGCCGAAGAGCACGCCGCGGTTCCTCGCGCCGGTCCTGTTGACGAGCTGGGCTCGCGGGCAGTCGTTGGACGCCGACATGACCGCGCTCGCGCGGCGGCAGTTCGAGTTCTACGCCGCGGAGCTCGCGCGTGCGAATCCGTGGCCCCAGGCAGCGGATGGTGGCATCGTGCGCCATTCCCGCGATTTCCTGCGCCGTTTCTCCGGCGCGGATCAGATCTACCAGAGCATGCTCGCGCAGGCGAACCAGGCAGCGCCGCCGGCGAAGCTCGTCGAGGTGGCGCCGATGGCGGCGGGCGTGATCGCAGCGCCTAACGAGATGCCCGGTGCGTTCACGACCGCCGGCTGGACTCAGATGGAGAACGCCTTCCGCAACGCCGACCCGTACTTCGAGGGTGAGCGCTGGGTGGTGGGCGACTCGGCGGCTGCGCAAACTCAGGATCGCGAGGCGGTGCTTGCGCAACTGCGGCGCCGGTACCGCGGTGAGTACGTGCAGCGGTGGCGCAACTACGTGCGCGGCACGTCGGTCGTTCGTTCCACCTCCGCGCGCGATGTTGCGCAAAAGCTCGGGATTCTCGGCGGCGCACAGTCGCCGCTGCTCGCGACGCTCGCGCTCGTCGCGCGCAACACAGCGGTCGACTCGGCCATGGCGGCAGCGTTCCAGCCTGTACATGCCGTCACGCCGCCAGGGCCTCCCGACAAGTTCGTGTCGGACGCGAACCAGCAGTACGTCAATGCGCTCGTCGGCGCCCAGGCGGCGCTCGAGCAGGTCGCGAACATGCCCCCGATCGTCGACACGGCGAGTGCGCAGGCAGTGGCGCAGTCGGCACAGCAGGCGTTAGGCCCGGTGAGCCAGGCGAAGGTTGCCGCACGCCAACTGGCGCAGAAGTTCGCCGTCGACACGGCCGCCGTGCAGGTCGGTCCTCCGGTGGCCGCACTGCTTCTCGCGCCGATCGATGGCGCGGAAGCCGCGCTGCGCACGGTGGCCGCCACGCGCCCGCCCGCGGCGAAGCCGCCGGTTGCCGCTGCCGGCGGAGGCGGCGCTGCTCCCCCACCCCCTCCCCCAGCCGGCGGCGGCGGCGCTGCCCTTGCCGCCATCCTCAACGAGCGAGGACGCGCGCTGTGCGCCGCGATGACGCCCATGCTCGCGAAGTTCCCGTTCAGTCCTGACGCCTCGACCGAAGCGTCGATCCCTGACGTGGCCGCGATGTTGGCGCCCGGAACCGGCGCGCTATGGGCGTTCCATCAGGAACGTCTCGAGCCATTGCTCGAGAAGCAGGGCGCGCAATGGGTGGAAAAGGCAGGCGCGCCGGTCGCACTTTCGGCTTCGTTCCTCGCCTTCTTCAATCGAGCAGCGGCCGTGTCCGCGGCGCTGTTCGGCGGCGCGCCCGAACCCCGTATCGAGCTGACCGCGCGCGGCGTCGTGACGCCGCAGGTCTCGCAGATTTCGCTCTCGCACGGGTCGTACGTGGCGCGTTTCATCAAGGATACGCCACCGGCCCAGTTCCTGTGGCCGTCGCAGTCCGGCCGCGATGCCAAGCTGATTGCCAGGGTTGGCAAGCGGGATCTCCTCGTGGACCAGGCGAGCGGCGACTGGGCACTGTTCCGCCTCGTGTCCCGGGCGACGCGCGCGGACGGCAACGGCAGCTCGGTGCGCGCCGAATGGACGAACCAGCAGACGAGCGGGGCCCCGGTCGCGGTGGAATTCGTGGTCCGTGGTGGCTATCCGGTCCTGCAGCGCGGCGCGCTGGGCGGGATGAGCTGCGTCGCCCAGGTCACGCGTTAGGCGTTCACGGCCGCGGGAGCATCACCGGTTTCCAGCGCGCGCTCGATCTCCGCGCAGAGCGCGCGCACCTGATCGGCCTGCCGATCCACCGCAATGGGTCCACCAACGGTCACGTTTCGCAGCAGGCAGAGCTGGGCCCACAGGCCGCGGAGCAGGTAAAAAAGATGCGCACTGCGCTGCGCCGCGAGCTCGTAGCGGCCCTCCATTCGGCGCACGACGGCGAGCTGATGGCGCACGAGCTCACGCAGCTCGGCACGTTCGGCGCTGTCCTGGTCGGGCGAACCATCCAGGGCACCGAGCTGCAGCGTCAGGCGCTCGATCTCCTGCGGGCTGGCTTCACGGGCGAACAGCGCACGGTCCCGATCGCACCGGTCGATCTCGCGAGCGATCCGCTCCGCGACGCCTCGCGCCATCGGACCCACACCGGTTGCATCCGCGCCGAGCGCCACGACGACATCCTGGATTGCGCGAAGATGGTCGGCCGGAGCGTCCCGGTCCGGTGGCCTGACGCCGCCCGCGCGCGGGTCGAGCAGGCGAGCGACGCGAGGCGCGTCCCAGATGGGCGCAGGCGACGTTGCGCCGAACAACATGCGCGCGCCCTGGGCCACCGTGAGCTCCCGGCGTGATGTCCACCAGAAGCCACCAGCCACCGCGAGCGCAGTCCCGAGGACGAGCGCGACCTCCCCGGCAACGAATACGTCGATGCCCGCTACATGGGCGGGCCCAAAGCCGCGCGCCGCGAGCCACTCCCTTGCGAGAATCAGTCCGGGGAGCCCGATGAAAAACGTCGTCAGCATGAGCCGGACGGCGCGAGCAGGTCGCGGCAGGCGTAGCCATATGTCATTCGGGCGGCGCAGCGCGCGCGGCCACCACAGTCCCCACCACTCGGGCGGCCACGAGGCAATGCGTGCGAGCTCCGGCAGGCGAAGTCCTTCGCGGCCAGTGTTCCACACGTGCAGAACGAGACCGACTGGAACAAGCAAGGCCACGAGCAGAAGCAGCGCGCGATCGCGCGCCGAACGGAGCGCGACGAGCGCCAGGGCGCTCCACACGACCGCCCATGTCACCGCATACGGGACAAAGCTCGGCAGATCGCGCACCGCCTCGGGCAGGTTCCGCGAGCGATCCTCGTCATCGTCGCCGCAGCGTCCGATGGCATCCTTCAGCTCCCGCGCCGATGACCAGCGCAGCGCCGGGTCGCGTGCCAGACACCGCATCACCACCGACGCCAGTTCCGCCGGCACCGCCGGAGCGACCGCCGACAGGGCGACGGGATCCTGCATGAGCCGCCGCGCCATCAACTCGGTTGCGTTCGTGCCGGCGAACGGCTCGCGACCGGCGAGCATCGTGTACGCCACCGCCCCGAGGGAGTACAGATCGCTCCGCGCATCGACGTCGCCGGAACCGACCGCCTGTTCCGGCGACATGAAGTGCGGCGACCCGACGACGATACCGGTAATCGTTAGGCTGTCGCTCCCGCCGGTTCGCTTCGAGATGCCGAAGTCGGCGAGAATCGCCCGGCCGGACTCGTCATCGATCAGAATGTTCGACGGCTTGATGTCGCGGTGGACCACGCCGTGTCGATGTGCCCAGTCCAGCGCGTCGGCGAGCTCGGACACGATGCGGCGGGCATCGGTGGCCGAGAGACGATTCTCGAGTCGCAACCGGTCGGAGAGCGACTGGCCGCGGACGTATCCCATGACGAAATACCAGATGCCGCCACTCTCGCCGAACGTATGCAGCGGCAGAATCCCCGGGTGAAAAAGGTGGGCAGCGATTCTCGCCTCACGGCGGAACCGTTCACGCCCTTCCGCTGCTTCCGCCAGATCCGGTCGTAGCACCTTGATGGCGACGAGGCGGTCCAGCGCGC
>Ga0075424_100007604_pt1 | contig 10530 bp, 8 predicted proteins | sample SoiMethybrSBSTD3_FD_75301 | JGI IMG/M metagenome (GOLD analysis project Ga0075424, IMG submission 75301) | Bulk soil microbial communities from a Populus tree surrounding site in Tennessee, USA - Soil MetaG P. TD hybrid SBSTD3 | ecosystem: Environmental > Terrestrial > Soil > Tree plantation...
TCGCCCTCTGTCAGGCATTCAAGGCGTTAGGATACGTAAGACAAGATAAGACATTCTCGCAGACGAGCGTAAAATCGTTGCGGACGATAAAATATTGCGCGTTAGCCATTATTGGTTTCGTCGCGGTAAGCATAACCTTCATGGTGTTTGAGGACAAAGATGACCGCCCAGCCGGGGTTTTCATGAGAATCCTCATCACCGTCCCTTCGGTCGTCATCGCCACCGCGGCAGCCAAGTTTGAACGGGTTTTACAGAATGCGGTCTCCACCTAACCATTCGCTTGAGCGGACGGCGGCCAGTGAGGAATAGAAGCTTAATAGCCGCCGATCAGCGATGGCGTTAGTCAATATCAGTCCAGCGGCAGAAACAGCTCTTCGAGCGCCATCTTCTTCGTCATCAATCCCTGATCCAACGAGTAGCCGACGAAGCGTTCCAGATTCGGACGATTTCTTTCCAACCCGAACGGCCACGGATCCAGTCCTAACAGTTTTTCTTGTTCCTCGAATTCATGCCGACCCCAGGCGAGCCATGACCAGTTCGGATCGGCGTAGAACTCGCGGCAGATTTTTTTCGCTTCGGTGAACGCATCGAACAGACTCTGCGCAGCTTCAGGATATTTCTTCAGCACTTCGTCTTTGAACGCCACCACGTGCATAATCGGGAAGAAGCCGTTTTTTGTATAGTAGCGAAGGTCTTCGGCTTTAGGATCTTCGAACAAACGGCGAATCTTGGTCGAGCCGAGCAGCACCGCCTTGGGCGGATGCGGCGTCATCATGGCGCTGATCTCGCCGGATTCGAGCAGATCGCCGGCATCTGCGCCCTTCGGCAGCTGATCGATCTTGATGCCCTTCTCCGGTTCGAAGGGAATATTGTCCCTTTTGCTGAGCACCCAATGAATCTCGCGCCACGGCACCGCGAACTCGCTCTGCAAGTCGCCCTTGGCTAAGGTAGCCAGCGTGTTTTGAAAACTATGCAGTCCGACCTTCTTGCCGATCAAATCGAATGGCCGCTCGATCCGCGCTTCGATATTCACCCACATCTGGGACAAGCTGAACAACCGGCGCGGAAATACCGGAATCGCGGAAAACGGCATACCGCGACTTTTCGCCATCAGATACGAGGAAAGCGAAAGCTCCGCCACGTCGAATTCACCTTGCTGTAACATGCGCTCGTGGCGCTCTTCACCGTTGCGCTGCCGGTCCGATTGGCCGACGATCAGCACGTTCAGATCTAGCTGCTCTGGCTGCACCGTGCCGTCGAAGAACGGCACGTGCCGGTCGTAGTGTGAAAGTGCAATAGTTAATTTTGGTTTGGCCATAATCTTCCTCATCGTTGGGCGTAGATTTAAATTTCATCCCGCAAAACGCAAGGCGCCAATAAGTATTTCGGTCTCCGCCTCAGAGACTGTCCCGTAAAAGTCAGTTCGAGTCACGGCGAAAAATCTTTTTGTCTCGCTGAAAAATGTAAGATCGCTCGCTGCGCTCGCGATAACAAATAGCCGGTACTCGTAGACTTGGACAGCGCGAAAACGAGTACGCCCGTTCACGCCACCGCCATCAGCTTTGTCAAATCGCGCACGTTGCTCACAAACTCAATCTGGCGAACCGCATCGATAATTTGATCCGAATTCGCTTTCCCGAGCACTGGCTCGAGCAACCATGCTGCCTTTTTCTCCACTTCCTGTGGGCTCATCGGATTTTCCGGGCGTCCCCGGCAGTTGATCACGTGCTCGCGCACCGTGCGACCGTCTTTCAAAGTAATTTCCACCAGACCTTGAAACCGATGCCCCGATCGCTCCAACTCGGCATCGCCGATCAATTGTACTTTTTCTTTCAAGGCCAATACGCGCGAGTTTTGAAATCGCCCATAGTCGTGCGCCAGCTCGAAACTCAACTTCCCTTCGAGCAGGATCGCCGCGACCATGTACTGGACATTCACGTCCGGCATGCGCCGATTGTTCACCGTCCGCGCCCCGCTCTCGGGAATCCGCACGACGATTTTTTCGATCTGTTCGGCCGGAATCGGCTGCTTGGCAAGCATCGTCAGGGTGGCATCGACGGTTTCCATCATCGGGGAACCGACCGGGTATTTTTTTATCAAGCAGCTCGTGATCGTGAAGCGCTGGCCTAGCTCGGCAAGAATTTTCTTCGGCTCGCACGGGGAGTAAGTCTTGATAATCCCCTGATCGCCTTCGAGCACGTCGCGGTTGCCGGTGAAGCCGGACTGAATCAAGACGGCGGCCGTGACGCCGTTTCGCGCCGGCATTGCCGCATAATCGAAGGCTTTTTCGATGTGATCGTCGTCCCCAACCCACGCGCGCGAGCCTGAAGCCTGTTGAGCGGCATATGAGATCAGATAGCGAAGCTGCAACTCACTCAATTCCGCCAACATGCCCGCAGCCACCGCAGCGCCGAAGGTCGCGCCAAAGCTCGTGGAACGCGGCTCGAAGGCCTGATGAAAACGAAACCCGATGTCGTAACCGAGAATAACGGCGCGCAGCAACGCATCGCCGCCCCGGTTTTCTGCTTCAGCGATGGCCAGAGCCGCAGGAACAATGGCGCAACCGGGATGGAGCTGGCTGTTCGAATCGTCGGTCTCGTCCGCGTGGGCCGACATTCCATTGGCGAACGCCGCTAGTACGGGCGTCGTTCTGCAATTCGATCCGAGCACGGTGCAGTCGGGGCTCCCAGCCTGCTGCCGTGCATGCTGCAAACCAAGCTTGCCGGGCTTCAAAGTTGATCCTGAAACGATTGCCGCCAGCGAATCCAACAAATGGCTCTTGCCCTTTTGAATCACCTCGGACGGCAGCTTTACCTCGCGCGCTGCGAGCATGTAGTCGATCAACGATTCAATGATTTTCGCCATCGAACCTCCCCGAAGGATGGAACATGGAATGATGGAGTGTTGGAGTGATGCGGATCAGAAATGCCCTGTCCTAATGATACACGCCATTTTCTCCTATGCGCGTTCTTATTCCCGGCGGCGCTGTGCTGTCAACTGACATTGACACGACTTCTCAGGTCGCGATATGACGCCTGTGTCATCCCGACACGAAGCCGAAGGATCTGACTTTGTGATGATCATCCGTCGAGATTCTTCACGGACTATCGTGAGCTTTGGCGAAGGATTCGGAGCGGCACTGGCACTTTTACCCTTAGCGCTCACGTTTGTCGAACCGAGGAGGTGGCTGTGATTCGGAAAACGGCAGGCTGGAACCGAAGAAAATTTCTAAAAACCACCGCATCGGTCGTTGCGCTCGCGCCACTTGGGTCTGTCGTCGCGAGAGAGGCGTTTGCGCAATCTGCGGGTCGAAATCGGATCACGGTCGCACACGGTGTCGGCGTTTATTCTTTGAATCCCTATGCGGTCAACACCTCGCCGCTTCAAGCCGTGTGGGGATCGATCATGGAGCCATTGATCGATGCCGATTATGAAAAGCGCGGTTATCGTGGCGTGCTGGCCGAATCATGGAAGATGACGGGGCCCAAGCTTCAGTTCAAACTCCGCAAGAATGTTCGCTTTCATGACGGCGCGCCGTTCACCAGTCGGGATGTGCTTGCGTCATTCAAACGCATACTGACGGACAAGCAGAGTCTTCAGGCGCCCAATCTGCAAAACATTGGCGAGATGGAGGCGCCCGACGACTACACGGTAATCCTCACATTGAAAAAGCCCGACGCCAACGCCCTCGAAGACATCAACAGCCGAGTGATCATGAAACAGTCCGCGGCGGAAAAAATGGGCGAAGCCGATAATCGCCCGATCGGCACCGGGCCATTCAAATTTACGAGTTGGGAACGGAGCGGTCAGTTTGTCATCCGCCGCAACGAGAACTACTGGGGGCAAGCGCCCAAAATCGAAGAGGTCATCTACAAGTCGATTCAAGAAGACGCGGCCCGCATCGCTGCACTCGAATCCGGCCAAGCCGACATCATCAGTAACATTCCACCGCACGAGGTCTCGCGATTGAAAGCGAATTCGCGCATTCGTCTCCAGCAAGTGCAGGGCCTGCGACCGATTTTTCTCGTCCTCAGCCCAGCCTACAAACCCCTGAATAACATCAAAGTCCGCCGTGCCATCACTCATGCGATCGATCGGGAGCGGATTATCAAACACATTCTTGAAGGGTACGCTTACCCGCTCAGTGGGCTATTGAGTCCTCAAGTCTTCGGCTATGAACCGGGCGCCAAAGCATTTCCGTACGATCCTGAAAAGGCGAAACAGCTCTTGAATGAAGCAGGGTTTCCGACCGGATTGGAAATCGATTACTACAGCCCAACCGGACGCTATCCCAAAGATCGCGAAGTGGCGCAGGTGATCGTTGAGCAATTGTCTAAGGTCGGTATTAAAGCCAACCTCAAGACACCGGAGTGGAGCATTTTCAATACCGATTACAAAAACGGCAAGTACCCCTTTTATCTGACCGGACGCGGCAGCCTCACGGATGCCGATACCCTATTTCAGCAATACTTCAGAACTGGAATGACCAAGCGCGTGCTTGGCTACAGCAATCCGAAGCTCGATGAGCTTCTGGATCTGGAGCAAGTCACCTTCGACGTGAAGAAACGGGAAAAGCTACTTTGGGATGCCCATCGCATCATCTTGGAAGATGCTCCGGCCATACCGCTGTGGAACGCGATGGACATCTATGCCCACCGCGCTGATCTCGTCTGGAGCGCGCCGTCAGATGAAAAAGTGCAGCTCAAAAGCGCCTATCTGAAATCGAAGTGATTCTCGCTTGTAAAATCACCCTCAGCTCCAAGCAGATTTGACCCGATCAATTTCACTCAATAGCGTTGCCACCGTTGGCCGATCCGCCGGATCTTGGCTGCGATGGGCGTAGAGAAGATTGCCATTGCGATCGAGCAAAAAATCCCCGCCGGATTGGTAAACGTCCTCGCCGCCGTAGGGCTCGCGTTTGATGCCTTTGCGCAACAATCGCATATAGAGCAGTAGGGTCGAAAGCGAAAAAACTCGCGCTCGGGAAAACCTTCCCAATCCGAACGCTCGATAGGACGTGCGCTCTGGATCGGTAAGTTCGGCAAAAGGCCAGCGATGGCGTTCCTGGTAGCGAGAGACGGTGAAAACCGACGCAAAGGAAATCACAAGAACTGCAATACCACGCTGGTCGAATTCTGATTTCTGTGCGGTCACCTCACCGAGATGAGCCTGACACGGCAGTCACGCAAGGTGGCGAAGGAAGTCAGAATAGAGCTACACAGCGCGCAGATGGCACCAGAAAAAATTGACCGCTTTAAGCTAAAAAGTTGCTTTCACAGGCAAAAGCCGGTACTTGTGCTGATAATTTGAGGAAGTCCAATGGCCATGCTGGACAACAAAGTCGCGCTAGTGACGGGCGGCGCAACTGGGATCGGCAAAGCGATCGCCATTGAGCTGGGTAAAAATGGCGCGAGAGTAGCCATCGCTTCGCGATCCCTCAAACGGGTGACCAGCGCTGCTGAAGAACTTCGAACTGCGGGCGTTTCAGCTCTGGGTGTTCAAATGGACGTTAGAAAAAGGCAAGACGTCGAGGCGGGGATTGCCGCGATCGTATCCGAGTGGGGAGCGCTCCACATTCTCGTGAACAACGCTGGAATCTCAGGCCTCAGCTTAATTACGGATGCCGACGACAGCAAATGGTTCGACATCGTTAATACGAACCTGAACGGCTTGTACCTGGTAACCAAAGCCGCACTACGACAGATGGCTAACCGAGCCGGCCGGGTGATCAATATCTCTTCGGTGCTGGGAAAGTTTGGCGTGCCCGGATATACGGCCTACTGCGCGACCAAGCACGGCATGATCGGCTTCAGCCGAGCGCTTGCATTGGAGGTTGTCGATCGCGGCATCACGGTCAATACAATTTGTCCTGGCTGGGTCGAAACAGAAATGGCGACGTCGGGCATCAATGAAAGCGCTGCGCTGCAAGGGATCACTCCGGAGGAATTCAAGGCGCAAGCCATCGCGGCTGTGCCGATAAAAAGATTTTTGCGAGCTGAGGAAGTCGCCGGATTGGTCGCTTACATCGCATCGGAAGCCGCCGCAGGAATTACCGGACAGGCCATCAACATTTGTGGTGGCCAAACCATGAACTGAGGTCACCGCGTACTCACCTTCGACGTCACGCGGTAACATCAATTCGTCCCATTCGACCGAATTATGAATCCACAAACAGTGATCGTCAGAAATCCCGCGACACTTGAAAAGATAACCGAGTTGCCCGCCGCGCAACCCCATGACGTGGCGAGCACCGTCGCGCGCGCCCGTATAGCGCAGCAAGCCTGGGCTAAAACCAGCTTCACCGAACGCGCAAAATTATTTTATAAGCTGCGCGATCGCTTGCTCGATCAAGGCGATCGGCTCGCCGATATCATGATCGGCGAAACGGGCAGACCGCGCGCCGAAGTGTACGGCAACGAGCTGTTTTATCTTTGTGCTGCAATCGGCTCGTGGGCTAAACACAGCGCCCGCTATCTCAGTGCGAAAAAAATCACACCGTCCTTTCCCCTCCTTAAAACAAAGAGGGTTATTTCCACCTATGCGCCGCGAGGAGTGATCGGCATCATTAGTCCGTGGAATTTTCCATTGACGCTGACGCTGGGCGATGCGATCCCAGCTCTAATGGCGGGGAATGCCGTCGTCATTAAGCCCTCAGAAGTGACGCCATTGTCAGCAATGTTTGGCGCCGAGATTGTCGCTCAATCGGGCTTCCCAGAAAATCTTTTTCAAGTCGTCATCGGCGGTGCAGAAGCTGGAGAAGCACTGGTGGATTGTGTCGATATGATCGCCTTCACGGGCAGCATCGAAATCGGCAAACGCGTGATGAAAAGAGCCGCGGAGCGACTGATCCCAGTCGGCCTGGAGCTCGGCGGCAAGGATCCGATGATTGTGCTTAAGGACGCCGATCTCGATCGCGCCGTTGGCGCAGCCGTATGGGGAGCACTGGTGAATTGCGGACAGGCCTGCACTTCGATCGAGCGTGTTTACGTGGAAGCGCCAGCTTATGATCGCTTCGTCGAAAAGCTGGTGACGCGGGTACGCGCCATCCGGCAAGGCGCGAGCGAGAATGACGTTGATATTGGCTGCCTCACAACCGAAGCCCAATTTAAGAAAGTCGCAACGCAAGTCGAAGAAGCGATCGCACAAGGTGCCAAGGCGCTGACGGGAGCTCGCCGCAATCCCCAACTGCCCGGCTACTATTATGAGCCGACGGTGCTCGTCGATGTGGATCACCGTATGGCGATTGCAACTGAAGAAACCTTCGGGCCCGTGATTCCGATTATAAAGATCAGCGACGCCGAAGAGGGGCTCAAGCTTGCCAACGATTCTCGGTACGCGCTAGGGGGCAGCATTTTTTCGCAAAACAAAGATGTTGCATGGCGGCTCGCGCAGAATCTACAGACGGGCTCGGTTTGTATCAATGACAGCTTGGTCAATTTTCTCGTGACCGAGGCGCCGATGGGTGGCTGGAAGGAGAGCGGATTGGGACAGCGCCACGGAGCGGAAGGCATTCGCAAATTTTGTCAGCAAAAAACCATCGTTGTCGATCGATTTGGGCTCAAAGAAGAGTTCCCCTGGTATCCCACGTCACGAAGGAAAGCCAAGCAGATTCGTCATTTGCTCAACCTCCTATGTCACACGGGCTTGCCTCACAAGCTGCGCGCCCTACGGGACTTAGCACGTAGCTAAACTACCCTTGAACTCGTCACCTGATTCATCTAATTAGGTGAGATATCATTTGATAGGGATTAGAGGAGAATTTCATGGCCAAAGACCTACCGGGGTTCATCGCTCAAGAGGGCGCCAAGAGAGAAGGTTCAATCATTCGCGAGAAAAACTTCGTCGATGCGAATAATTACGAGACCGTCGCATATTTGAAACACCTGGACGTCCGTAATGAACCTAAGATGGTCTTGTTCGAAAACATTCCGGCGCTAAACGGCCAGAAATCCGCTTTCCCGATGTTTTACAATCCGTGGGTCACTCGGCAATACGTCGCCGACTCTCTCGACATGGGAGATATCAAATCGCCTATGGATGTCAGTCTCGAAGTGGCTCGCCTCGAGCAGCAACAAGGAAAGCTCGATATCGTTCCGCCTGAAAAGGCGCCTGTTAAAGAAGTTGTCCTGACCGGAGATAAAGCGGACCTCAGAGTCCTCCCCATGCCACTGCATCAGAAGGGCGATGCCGGTCCGTATCATACGATGACCTGCGCAATGAAGGGGCTGAACGCGGAGTTTTATGACATTACGTTTACGAAAAATAAGTATCACGACCCGAAGCACATGAGCTTTTCGGCGCACAAACATCACCACTTGGAAGCGATGGCGTGCGAATACGAGGAGAAAAACCTGCGTGCGCCGGTCATTGTCGTTTTGGGTCATCATCCGGCCTTTTACCTCTCCTCCTGCGCGATGACGCCAATGGGCAACAATGACTACCTGACCGCCTCAGCATTTTTAAAAGAACCCCTCCGGCTTACGGCTTCGACGACGTGGGGCGACGAGTTCATGGTTCCGGCAGATGCGGAAGTGATCATCGAAGGAGAAATTCTGCCGGGAGTTAGAAAACCGCAAAACCCGTTTGGCGAAATTCTCGGCTATGCGCAGCCGAAAATGGACGTGCCGGTAATCGAAGTCACAGCCATTACCCATCGGCGCGGCGGTATTGTTGAAGATTTCTGGCCTGGGCATATGGATCATTGGAATCTCGGCAGTATTCCGAAAGAAGGCAGCACTTACAACGTGATCCGCAAAAATGTTCCTGGGATCAAGGCGATTCATTTGCCGGCTTCCGGCTGCGGTCGCTGTATCTGCTACATTTCGATCAAGAAAGAATTCGAAAATGAGCCGAATAAAGCGGGCATGCAGGCATTTGTCGAGATGCCCAACCTAAAACTCGCGGTGATTGTCGACGAGGATATCGATGTCTTTAACGAGCGCGAAGTGATGTGGGCGGTAGCGACGCGGGTGCATTGGGACAAAGACATCGAGATCATCCGCGAAGTGCAAAGCTTTCGTGGCTGGCTGGGCGACACGGTTGCGATCATCGACGCTACTATACCGCTCAAAGCCAAAAACGAATGGCCCGTGCGCAATGAGATCGAGCCTGGCGCCTTCGAGAGGGTCGCCAAATTTTTCAAATAGACTTTAGGAACGCACAATGGCTGATAAACTTAAATTTATCTACAAGGCGACCTGAACCACCTGTCGAAAAGCAAGAAGTTTCTTGCAAGCCAAGAAGGTCGATTTTGAAGAGCGCGAGTACGGAAAACGTTCTTTTACAGAGAAAGAGTTACGCGAGATCATCGGTAAAGATCCGATCGAACGCTTCTTGAATCCACGGACGCTGCTTTATCGGGAAAAGCAAATGAAACAGAAGCCGCCATCAAAAGATGAGGCGATCACACTGATGCTGAAGGATCCGAACCTGCTCAAGCGGCCGGTCATCATTAAGGGCAAAAAGAAACTCACCGGTTTTAATGAAGCCGAGCTCAAACAATTGATTCAGTAATACGGTGGCACCGCCATTCTGCTGCGGAGTCTATACACTGCTAGAGATTATGACTCAAGAAACATTATCCGGTTTAAAGCTTTTCAATCGCGGCAAAGTTCGCGACATTTACGATCTGGGCGACAAGCTCTTGCTGGTCGCCAGCGATCGGATTTCGGCTTTTGACGTTATCTTGCCGACCTTGATCCCGGGTAAGGGAAAAATCCTCACCCGCTTATCGGAATTCTGGTTTGGCATCATGAAGGATATCGTCCCGCATCATCTGATGACCACGCGAGTGGAAGAGTTTCCTGCGGTATGCCAGCCGCACAAAACGGAGCTGGAAGGACGCTCGATGTTGGTTAAGAAGAGTACACCCGCGCCCGTCGAATGCATCGTGCGCGGCTATCTCGTGGGCTCCGGCTGGAAAGATTATCAACAGAGTGGCGCAGTTTGCGGCATCCCGCTCCCAGAAGGATTGGTTGAGGCATCCAGGCTGGATCAGCCTATCTTCACACCATCGACCAAGGCGCCCGTCGGCGCTCATGATGTCAACATTACCTTCGAGGAAATGGCCGGTAAGATCGGCAGGAAGCGCGCTGAAAAAATGCGCGATGTGACCATTACCATCTATTCGCGCGCTCGCGATTTTGCAGAAAAAAAAGGCATACTCATCGCCGATACCAAGCTTGAATTCGGCATCGAGGGCGATGACATTATGCTGATCGATGAAGTGCTGACCCCTGACTCGTCTCGGTTCTGGCCAGCGGATGGCTACAAACCCGGAAAGACTCCGGATAGCTTTGATAAACAATTCGTCCGCGACTATCTGCTCAGTTTGCCTTGGGACATGAAGTCACCGCCCCCGGAGCTGCCGCCGGAAATCGTTCAAAAGACCCAAGAAAAGTATGCGGAAGCCTTGCGGCGGTTGACGAGCTAGTCGACGCCCCAACGGTCTTGCTGCTTAGAGGGCCTTCTCCGGGCGGAGCCAACAGCCGATTTTTCTGGCGCACATTGTCTTAGAATTTCTCGGACAAA
>Ga0075424_100007605_pt1 | contig 10530 bp, 12 predicted proteins | sample SoiMethybrSBSTD3_FD_75301 | JGI IMG/M metagenome (GOLD analysis project Ga0075424, IMG submission 75301) | Bulk soil microbial communities from a Populus tree surrounding site in Tennessee, USA - Soil MetaG P. TD hybrid SBSTD3 | ecosystem: Environmental > Terrestrial > Soil > Tree plantation...
CTGCAACGATGGCCGCCAGCGCGAAACGCTGGCCGGGGGGACCCGGCAGAGCGACCGGAAGCGTTCGCTTGAGGATATCCGCCATGTGCTCCTGGGACCCGCTGAAGAGCGACCCGCTGAGGAGCAGGAATAGGAAGTTCGGATCCATGTCGTGATCTCCCTTCGGCGTACGCCTAGAGCATGTCGGCCATGACGAACATCATGAGTGGCGACATCGCATCCTGAGTGCCCGAGGACTGATAGCCCGACGGGGAATTCCCCGCGCTCGATTGGCCGAACAGGCCCGGCGCGAGCAGAAGGAGCGGCAGGAACGATGAGAAACCGCCGCCACTCGAAGACAAGTTGGCTGTGCCAGTGGTGGTTGCGCCAGCGGTGAGTGAATGGGTATGGTCTTTAAGATCCTTGCTCACCTTGAGCGTGAGCATCAGAGGCAAGAAGTTCTGGCCCTGATCACGCGTCCGTAGAGCAAGCTCGCGGCGCACCCGGACAAGCTCGGCCTGAACCCCATTGACGCGCTGTATCGTCGCGTTCAGCGCCTGCTCGATTTTCCGGAACTGTGCCAGGGTGGGCACTGCGGAAGGCAGATTGAGCTTGGCTGTTCCATTTCTAGTCTGCAGCGTTGCGGTGCTGATCCCTCCCGGCGCGTATACCCTACTGCCTGGCCGGTAGGCAGAGGTGGCCTCGTCGGTGCTCTCGAAGTCGCCGAAGGCCTCAACGGTGTCGACTTCGTCATAGGCTTCCATCGTCATGACTCGTATCCTCCTTCTAGTTGCGTCCGGCGGGTTCCCTTCGAGGCCTGCCTACGCAGAGACCGAGCCGGCGGAGAGCCGGCGTGATCCACGCCACCAGCGCCGCTGCATCGAGATCGCGCGAGCCCGGCGAACCTTTTCCGCCGCACTCGTAACAGAGCATGTGCTCGCCGAGGCACATCGGACATGCTCCGACCAGCGTCGCGACGAATCGCATTGTTTCTGCGGGATCGCACGTCTCCTGACGCGGTCGTTCCAGCAGAGAAAGCGCGACTGCGGCTGCGAGCGGCTTTTCTGCAAGGGCCGCCTCGATAACGTGGGGTTCGAGCCCGAGCCGCTGAGCGACAATGCCGGCGATGGTCTGGGTGGTCTCAGGCGTCATGGGATGCTCCAGGTGCCTTGTTGGAAGACTTCCGGACCCCAGTCTGAACTGTCGACGCTCTCCTGACCGTTGCTGACCTCAGCCGTCGAAGATTCCTTTCCCCCCTTCCCAGTCGCGGCAACGACCTGCACGAGGGCCGGCACGATGGCTGCGAATTGCTGGAGAGCGTCGATGATCCGCGCACGGCCGGCGTCGGCCGGCTGCTTCTGTCCGGATGGAGGTGCGGACGCCGTCGGCGCCGGTGCAGCTGTACTTGATGCGGCTCCAACTGCTCCGCCGGCGACGGCACCAATCAGCGCTCCATAAGGGCCGGCGGCCGCGCCCGTGGAAGCGCCGGCGACCGCTCCCTTGAGTGCATCAGACACCCAGGACGGCAACTCCGTGGCTGTGACGCCGGGCTCGCTGGATTCGACCTCCAGACGTGCCTGCGTCGTGCCCTGGTCCGTGGTCCACACGCCAATCTCCTGCATCGTCACCCTCCTATCCGAGGCTGTGTGCTCGCAACGGCTTCGCGGATCAGGCGAGTCAGGCCGGAAATGCCTACGCCCCGGGCGGTCCAGCGGCCGTATACGTCGATGCACGATCCATCCAGGCTAAGGCTAACGATGGGCAGCGGGGTGGGACCGAAGAGCAGCGTCTGAAAGTGAGATCTCAGCGCTTCCCGCGGGGACGAGGTGACGACAACGTCAACAGACTCATCATGCAGCGCCTTACGGAGCTGTTCGGGGGATCCGACTTGCGCCACGACCATCATATCCGGCTGCTCGTCCACGCTTTGGCGTACGACCGCCGCTAGTAAGGCCGGCACTTCGGCGATCAGTACCTTGATCGCACCTGGCCGATGGACGCGGTCGATGCGCATGGCCTCTAGTTGGCGCGCGCTCTTGTCGGCGAGCAAGAAACCGAAAGGTTCAAATCGGATCGAATGAAGGTTCAGTCCCGAAGAGGAGCTCGTCCTACAACGGATCGCTGTTCAGAAGCGATTTGATCGGCGGGAGAAAGCAATCGGACACGAGCGAATGCATCCTAAGATCCGGATCGATGGAAATCTTGGGCGGCGGTCTTGAGCAGCCGTGCATGGCGGATTCGGGCGGCTGCTTGGGTCCGGCGCGTCACCTCGAGCTTTTCGAGAATGTGGTGGACGTGGTTCTTGACCGTGCAGACTTCGATCCCAAGACGCGTCGCGATCTCTTTGTTGGACAAACCCTCGTCGATCAACGCGACAATGCCGCGCTCCCGCCGTGTGAGCCGGGCGTCATTCCCCACGGACGGCATGCCTTGCGCCAGAGTCCGCAAACGCTCGATCAGGAGCGCCGCCAGCCGCGGCGAGCAGTTAACCTCGCCTCGCGCAACGCCGCAAACAGCGCTCACCAACTGCTCGGCAGTTGCTTCGCCTGTCAGGAAGGCCGCGGCTCCGAGTTCCGCACAGCGCACCGCCTGTCGGTCCTCATCGACGAGACCGTAGGCAACTACCTTCGCCTCCGGCGCCAGCCGTGCCAGCTCCTCGACAACACGTGTTTCGCAGGCCGTTGCGGCTTCGAGGAGGACGACATCAATGTGCTCTGAACGGACGCGAAGAAGCGAGTCTGCGGTAACCGGTTCAGCAGCGACGACCGTCACCCTGGGTTCGCCGGCGAGCAGATGAGCGAGCCCCTCGCGGTAAAGGCGTATGTCGGCCAGCACCATCACACGAATAGTCCGCGCGGGACAGCAGACGCCCGTGGCGGCCGATATCAGGAACACCTCGTCGAAGAGGGCCGCCGGATAGAATTGCGAACGATTGGTGAGAAACAGTTCCTGTTCCTGCGCGACTTGCGCCAGGAGGCAGTAGCCGACAGCGGCACCTGTTACCGCGAGGCAGCACCTGAACAACCGGACCAGGCTCCGCATCCAGCTGACGCGCGACACGGTACCCTCGCACATAATCGTGCAACTTTACGATGCTGACACGGGCGAGAATGCAATGCAAGTTATGCGGACTGCTTGGCACTGCCGCCGAATGTCCGCTGTGGGTCAAGCAGAGATCAGCGCTGACCCAAAGTGGACTTCCCTCAAGCGTGACCAGCTAGCGGTGTTTGTCCGGCCGTCTTTCCGGCGTTCGTCCCACGCCCTCGGGCTCAGTGATTTGACCGCTGGGCATGGATGTGAATTTCGCGCGTTACTCGAAACACTCACGTACACAAACGGCGGCGATTCATTTTCCAATGTAGCCCAGTTGCTTCAAATAGCCTTCGGCGCTGCGCAGGTCGATTCCGCGGGTCAAAGCGCCGATCGCCGGTGTCGATATCTTGATGAACCCAAAAGCAATCTGAACTTCCGCAGCCTTGGCGCTCGTCAACTGAAAATGATGCAAGCCATGCCCATATCCGATCACCTTGTTCGTGGCGAGATTTCGGTCGTCTATGACATTGCCCAATTTGGCCGATCAGCAACGGCGGAGAATGCTGTTTCGGAGGCGCTGGCGGAGGGAGTGGAACTGGATTCTAACATTCTCCAGCCGGCCCACATAGATCCTGCCCACAGGTAGAATGCCAGCGAAGGAGCTTTGCCTCGGGCGCCCGGCGCCGCAAGCCATTTAGGAACCGGTTCATTAGGGCCGCCACATGCGCCGCCGTCGGGGCGCCTATAGGGAACCGTTCGGCTTTTGGAACCGCTGTTGTGTTCGCTCCGCAGGACCGCCAAAGCTCGGTTCCCGTAAGCCAGCCAAACGATCTAATCAGACAAATCGCGCCTATCGGTTTGACGGCCGTCAAGGCTTCCCTCGGTTCAAACCTGCCATCATCGCCGAACAGCCGTCGTTCCGGCTGGAGCAGATTCGGGAGCCATCGATGATCAAGGACGTCATGGTTCGTCTCGATGGAACAACGGCCGATGAAGCGCGTCTCGCGGCCGCCGGCAGCATCTCCGAAATGTTTGAAGGTCACGTGATCGGATTGTTTCTCAACCTCATGCCCCTGGTGCTGCCGACGGACGGCGATTCTGCGAGCGCCGTTCTCGCGGCGGAGTTGTTCGACAAGGCTCGCGAAGCCGGCGACAAGACGGAAGCGGCGCTGGTGCAGCGCCTGGCGCGGCTGAACAAGCCGGTCACTATCCGACGCTTCGACGTGTTCAACGACACGATCGGCGATATAGCGTCGCGGGAAGCACGTTCGGCCGACACATTCATCACATACACGCTCAAGCCGAACGGCCGCGCCAAGGACCCGGACCACTTGGTCGAAGGCATCCTGTTCGGTTCCGGCCGACATCTTTTCCTGATCGCGGACAAGAGACCCGTTACGCCGGGCTTCGAGCATGTGCTTATTGCCTGGAACGGCAGCCGGGAATCGACTCGCGCGCTCGCGGAGGCGATGCCCTATCTTCACAGGGCGAAATCGGTGACGGTCGTCGTCGTCGACGAGGAGCCGCGCGTCGAGGGAAGCGCCCTGCTCGGCGCCGAGGCGATCGAACACCTCCGGCATCACGGGATCGATGCCGAGCTGCATCACGTCTCCTCACGCGATGTCGCGGGCGCCCTGATCAAGGAAGCGCGCCGGAGCAAGGCTGATCTGATCGTCATGGGCGGCTACGGCCATTCGCGCATGCGCGAATGGCTGCTTGGCGGCGCGACCTATGACCTCCTGCGCCACGCACCGGTCCCGCTTGTAATCGCGCACTGAGATCGCCCCCTGGTGCACGCCGGAGGCGGCGTCTCCACGCCTCACGCATGCAGGGCCGGCAGCATCAGCGGATCCCTCAATTTCACGATCTGCTTGATGCCATCCGCATCAATGACTTCGAGCCCGGTCAGCTCGATGGGGCTGCCGTCGACGTAGATCTCGCGTGGCTTGGAGATCAAATGATCGACCCCTTCGAGCGCCACTTCGAGAATGTCGTCCTTCGGGTCATACGTGACCCCCAGCAGCGGCGGCCACTCAGCCTCCACCTGATCCCCCAGCGTCAGCGAAGCGACCTCGATCTCGGCCTGTTTTCCCTCCATGGTCTTCGATAGGCGATCGAAAAACGGCTGCCACTCCTTCTTGTCGAGCTTGCGTATGGTCATCGAGATCTCCTTCTTCTTCGCCAGATGAGCCCAGCCTTCAGGCGCGCTCGCGCCTGTCCTGATCGCGAACGAGCCAGTAGACACCGCCGAGCGCCACAATCGCCGTCGCGAGCGCGAACAGCTGCGCCGCATCCGTCGTGGCGAGATCGATGATCAGCAGCTTACGGACGATGGCGAGCAGCGCGATCAGAATCACGGTGCGAACCTGAACGACGCTCTGACGGCGGTCCGCCATCACCAGCAGCGAGCGCTTGAATTCGAGCGCGATGATGACCGTGAAGATCATCCCGAAGAGCGCCTGGAACACTTCGTAATCGGTCGGGTCGAACCCGCTCGCCCAGATGCTCTCCACGATTTTGAGCACCAGATTCCACATCGCGAACGCAATGATGATCGCGATGATGAAGGTCAGGACGAGAACGACCACATGCTCGAATTTCTCGTAGAGCGACAGCGGCTCCCATCGCACACGCGCGGTGGCGAACTCGTCCTTGATCCGCGTCGTAATCGGGCGGAACATCTGGTCATCCTCCCGCCGCGCGTTTGAGCGCTTCCTTCTGCCGCGGTATGGGCAGGTACTCGACACCACCGCTGCTCTGCGCACGCATCGGCTGGGGATAGAGCTTCATCAGCTCAAGAACGGCATTCGGCATCTCGGTGCTCACAGGGAGCCCGAGCTCCTTCGCGGTCGTCGCCCAGATTGGGTAGTCGTGCGTCCACGTGCCGGTGGAGAGCTTCTCCGCCAGCTTTTCGGCCTGCTCGGCGGAAAGCCGCCGGCGCAACAGTTCGGCGGCCGACTGCTTGACCTGCTCGATCGCCTTACGTCCGACGTCGGCGAGGATCAGCGTCTGATCGTCGATTTTCCCGATCGGTTTCTGCTCGACCACCCTGATCAGCGAGGCCGCCGGGGACTGTCCGACCTGGGGATCGATCGGGCCGAGCACCGAATGCTTGCACATCACGATTTCGTCGGCGGCGAGCGCGATGAGCGTGCCGCCCGACATCGCGTAGTGCGGCACGAAGACGGTGACCTTGGACTTGTGGTTGTGTATCGCCTGCGCGATTTGGAGCGCGGCGAGCACGATCCCGCCGGGCGTGTGGAGAACGAGATCGATCGGGACATCGTCGTCGGTCATCTGGATGGCGCGCAGAACCTCCTCGGAGTCGTTGACGTCTATATAGCGCGCCACCGGGAACCCCAGGAGCCGCATCGTCTCCTGCCGGTGGACGAGTAGGATGACCCGGGTATTCCGCTCCCCTTCGAGCTGCGCGATCTTGCGCGTGCGCATGGCTTCGAGCATGCGCTGCTTCAGCATGGGCTGGAGCGCTGTGAACATGAAGAAAAGCCAGAAGATATCGCCGACGGACATCGTGACCTCCTATTTGCGTGCGGAACGTTACGCGCGTCCGCGCGTGTCGAAGCCGAGTTCGCCTTCGTCGGCGTAATAGGTTCGGTAGCCCCGCTCCGATCGCCGCAACAGCGGGCCGAGTACGACTCCCGCGACGAAACCGCCGATATGCGCCCACCACGCGACGCCGCCGGCGGAGGGCATCAGCAGCTCGGCCGTCCCTTGCAGGATCTGGAGCAGGAACCAAATTCCGATGAAAACGAAGGCGTACAGCTCGAAGAACAGTGGAATGAAGAGGATCGGCACGAGAACGACGACACGCGCGAGCGGAAACATCTGCATGTAGCATCCGAGCACGCCGGCGATTGCGCCCGAGGCGCCGAGCGCTGGAACGGTCGAGGTCGGGGCGGACAAGGCATGAGCGATCGCGGCAGCGACGCCGCACGCCAAATAGAAGGCGAGATAGCGGCCGTGACCGAGCCGGTCCTCGATGGCCGGACCGAACAACCAGAGCGTCCACATGTTGAGGATGAGGTGCAGCCAGCCGCCGTGCAGGAACATCATGGTGAAGAAGGGAAGAAAATCGTCGGGCGTGAGCCCGGCTTCGCCGAAGAGCAGAGGATCGACGTATCGCGCCGGAATGAGCGCGAATCGCAACAGGAACTCCTCGAGCTCCGCCGGACCCAGGCTGACCTGGAGGAGAAACACGGCGCAGTTCACGGCGATCAACGCCCAGGTGACGGTCGGTGGGTAGCGGGTCGGCACGGCGTTGCGGATCGGGAACATAGATTTGCGCGTCCCTGCGGCGGATAGCTCTATTGCGTCTGTTTGCGATCGGAACCCGGAGATTGCGTGCGGTGGGTCGCATCATCGGCGGCGTCGCGCGGGACGCAGCAGCCGGTCGTGGATCGTGTAACCGTCTTCCAGGACACGGGTGATCGTGCCGGGCGGCTGCCCGCCGTCGTCCTCCTCCATCATCGCCTCGTGCAGCGAGGGATCGAATGGCGCACCCAACGCCTCGATCCGTCGAATGCCTGACTGTTCGAAGGTATGCCGGAGAAGCCGCTCGACGGCGCGGACGCCTTCGATGAGCGCGGCATCCTCGACGGAAGCCGGCGCGCCTCGTTCGGCTGCGGCAACGGTCCGTCCTAGGTTGTCGAGGACTGGAAGAAGCTCACGTGCAAAATCGGCGATAGCGTACTGGCGCGCCTCGCGCTGCGCGCGCTCGGCGCGGCGCCGCGTATTCTCGGCATCGGCCAGCGCCCGCAACATGCGATCTCGCAAGGAATCATTCTCGGCCTGCAGCGCCGCCGCATCGACTTCGCCTGCGTTCGATACCGGTGCCTCGTCGTCGGCGATGCGGTCCGACATGCCTGCCTCCTCTGCATGACGCGGATGCGAATCAAGCCGCTTTCGCGAGTTTGCTGACGCTGTCTGGTCGCTCTCCTCCCTTATTGAGACTTCAACCGATATGCGTCCCCACGGGTTCCGGGTCGCGCGTCATGAGCCGGTCTTGCGGTCGCGCTTGTCGACCTCCTCGAATTCGGCGTCGACAATGTCCGGCTTTTCTTCCGAGCCTTCTGAACCGGGAGTGGCGCCCTGCCCGCCGGCGTGACTCGCGGCCTCGCCAAGGCGCATCGACGCCTGGGCCAGGCGCTCCGTCGCCTGTTTGATGCGCTGGAGGTCCTCGCCTTTGATCGCCTCGCGAAGCGCGGAAATAGCCTGCTCCATGTCGGTCTTCACGTCCGCCGGCACGCGCGCTGTCGAGTCCTTGAGTGCCTTTTCAGCGGCATAGATCGCGGCATCCGCCTGGTTGCGGACTTCGACAAGCTCCTTGCGCCGCTTGTCCTCGTCGGCATGTGCTTCGGCCTCCCGCACCATCCGCTGGATGTCGGCCTCCGTGAGTCCGCCGGATGCCTGGATGCGGATCGCTTGCTCCTGGCCGCTTGCCTTGTCCTTGGCGGAGACGTTCACGATCCCATTCGCGTCTATGTCGAAAGTGACCTCGATCTGAGGCACTCCGCGCGGCGCCGGCGGTATGCCGACGAGATCGAATTGACCTAGCATCTTGTTGTCGGCCGCCATCTCTCTCTCGCCCTGAAACACGCGGATGGTGACGGCCGTCTGATTGTCCTCTGCCGTGGAGAAGACCTGGCTGCGCTTGGTCGGGATCGTGGTGTTGCGCTCGATCAGCTTGGTCATGACGCCGCCCAGCGTCTCGATACCGAGGGAGAGGGGCGTGACATCGAGCAGCAGGACGTCCTTGACGTCGCCCTGCAGAACGCCGGCCTGAATGGCGGCGCCGACCGCAACCACCTCGTCGGGATTGACGCCCTTGTGCGGCTCGCGGCCGAACAGGTTCTGGACGGTCTGCTGCACCTTGGGCATCCGGGTCTGGCCGCCAACGAGGACGACCTCATCGATTTGGGACGGCTGCAGGCCGGCATCCTTCAACGCGGCATTACAGGGTCCGACCGTCCGCTGGATGAGATCGTCGACTAGTGCTTCAAGCGTGGCGCGGCTTAGCTTGATGGTGAGATGCTTGGGGCCGGTCTGGTCGGCCGTGATGAAGGGAAGATTGACGTCCGTCTGCGTGGCGCTGGAGAGCTCGATCTTCGCCTTCTCGGCTGCGTCCTTGAGGCGCTGCAGCGCAAGCCGGTCCTTGCGCAGATCGATGCCGTTCTCCTTGCGGAACTCGTCGGCCAGGTAATCGATGATGCGCTTGTCGAAATCCTCGCCGCCGAGGAAGGTGTCGCCGTTCGTCGCCTTGACCTCGAACACGCCGTCGCCCACTTCGAGAATGGAAATATCGAAGGTGCCGCCGCCGAGATCGTAGACGGCGATCTTGCCGGTTCCTTTCTTCTCCAAGCCGTAGGCGAGCGCCGCCGCCGTGGGCTCGTTGATGATGCGCAGGACATCCAAACCGGCGATACGCCCGGCGTCCTTGGTGGCTTGGCGCTGCGCATCGTTGAAATAGGCCGGAACCGTGATAACGGCCTGCGTGACTTTCCCGCCGAGATAGGCCTCCGCGGTCTCCCTCATCTTCTGCAGGATGAAGGCGCTGATCTGGCTCGGACTGTATTTCTTGCCCCTCACTTCGACCCAGGCATCCCCGTTATCACCGGGCACGATCTTGTAGGAGACCATGCCTTTGTCTTTTTGTGTCACCGGGTCGTCGTAACGTCGCCCGATCAGACGCTTGATCGCGAAAATGGTGTTTGCGGGATTGGTGATGCTCTGCCGTTTTGCCGGCTGTCCGACCAAAACCTCGCCGTCGTCCGTGAAGGCAACCATGGAGGGCGTCGTGCGACCGCCTTCCGCATTTTCGATCACCTTCGCCTTGTTGCCTTCCATGACGGCAACGCACGAATTGGTCGTTCCGAGATCGATGCCGATTGCCTTGGTCATGACGACCTCCTTGGTACACACGCGCACGAGCACCGCGCCTCGCGTCGCCGGCGCGCTGCGGACACGATAATTCGCCGCTTAGGACGGCTTGCCGCCGCCCATAATTTAGGGAACGTGCTCATGGCGGGAGGAAAGACCTGAGCACGTTCCAGAGGCTGCCGGGAGTTAGGCTGCCTCCTTGACATCGATTCTCTTAGCCTCGGAGTTCGCAGGCTTCGGGATCTTGATCCTCAGGACGCCGTTCGACATAGTGGCCTGCACGCTTGCGGGGTCGATGCCCGGCGGCAATTGCAGCACCCGCAAAAAAACGCCATAGCTGCGCTCACTCACGTGGTAGCTCTTGTTTTTCTCACCGGCCTGTTCCGCCGTCTGGTCTTGCCGCTGTCCCTCTGCCTTGTCCTCCTTGCGCGCCTGTTTCTGACCTGCCCCCTGCCGCTGGGATCCGTTCCCCTCCTCCCTCTCGACCTTTTCGCCGCGTATCGTCAGGACGTCGTTTTCCAGCGTGATCTCCACGTCCTTGCGCTCGAGGCCGGGCATCTCGACCGTGATCTCGATCTCCTTGTCCGTCTCGGTCACGTCCATTTTCGGCATGAGGGTCGG
>Ga0075424_100007606_pt1 | contig 10530 bp, 12 predicted proteins | sample SoiMethybrSBSTD3_FD_75301 | JGI IMG/M metagenome (GOLD analysis project Ga0075424, IMG submission 75301) | Bulk soil microbial communities from a Populus tree surrounding site in Tennessee, USA - Soil MetaG P. TD hybrid SBSTD3 | ecosystem: Environmental > Terrestrial > Soil > Tree plantation...
GGCGAGGTAAATGCGTTAAAGCGTGCTTAAACGGACTGTCGTTCTGCGGCGACGATCGGCGGGAAATTCCACAGCACGAATGAGTTCCATACGGATAGACACTCTCACGGCCTTGACAAACACCAGCGCTCCAGCGCGAGCGCACCATATTCTCCGGAGTCGTCGAGCAGTCGTAGGATGGGTTGAGCTTCTTGCGAAACCCATCACTTTGCCTGCAACAGATGGGTTTCGCTGCGCTCAACCCATCCTACGGCTGTTGATATCCCTCACCCCAAATTCAGCTCCTTGAAGAAGTCATTGCCCTTGTCATCGACCACGATGAAGGCGGGGAAATTCTCGACCTCGATCCGCCAGATCGCTTCCATGCCGAGCTCGGGATATTCCAGCACCTCGACCTTCTTGATGCAGTGCTCGGCAAGATTCGCGGCCGCGCCGCCGATCGAGGCGAGATAGAAGCCGCCGTATTTCTGGCAAGCCTCCCGCACGGCGGGAGAGCGATTGCCCTTGGCGAGCATCACCATCGAGCCACCGGCCTTCTGGAAATCGGCGACGAAGGAATCCATCCGCCCCGCTGTGGTCGGCCCGAACGCTCCTGAGGCATACCCCGTCGGCGTCTTCGCCGGCCCGGCGTAATAGACCGGATGGTTCTTGAAATAGTCAGGCAGCCCCTGCCCCTTCTCCAGCCGCTCGCGGAGCTTCGCGTGCGCGAGATCGCGCGCGACGATCATCGGTCCCGTCAGCGACAGCCGCGTCTTGATCGGGTGCTTCGAAAGCTGCGCCTGGATATCCTTCATCGGTCGGCGCAGATCGATCTCGACCACGGCGCCGCCGAGCGCCGCCGCATCGACATCAGGCAGATACTTCGCCGGATTGTGCTCAAGCTCCTCGAGGAACACACCGTCGGGCGTGATCTTGCCGAGCGCCTGTCGATCAGCCGAGCACGAGACGCCCAAGCCAATCGGCAGTGAGGCGCCGTGGCGCGGCAAGCGGATCACCCGCACGTCGTGGCAGAAATACTTGCCGCCGAACTGCGCGCCCACGCCGAGCGACTGCGTGAGCTTGTGCACCTCCTCTTCCATCTCCAGATCGCGGAAGGCGCTGCCCTTGTCCGAGCCCTTGGTCGGCAGGCTGTCGTAGTAGCGCGCGGACGCAAGCTTGACGGTCTTCATCGTCAGCTCCGCCGACGTGCCACCGATCACGATCGCGAGGTGATAGGGCGGGCAGGCCGCGGTGCCGAGGGTGAGGATCTTTTCTTTCAGGAATGCAATCATCCGGTCATGGGTAAGGATCGAGGGCGTTGCCTGATAGAGAAACGACTTGTTGGCCGAGCCGCCGCCCTTGGCCATGAACAGGAGCTTGTATTCGGCCGGGTGCTCGCCGTCGGCATAGATCTCGACCTGCGCCGGCATGTTGTTGGACGTGTTCTTCTCCTCGAACATCGAAACCGGCGACAGCTGCGAGTAGCGCAGGTTGCGCTTGAGATAGGCGTTGCGCGCACCCTCGGCGAGCGCGGCCTCGTCGCTGCCTTCGGTGAAGACGAAGCTGCCCTTCTTGCCCATGATGATGGCCGTGCCCGTATCCTGGCACATCGGCAGCACGCCGCCCGCCGCGATATTGGCATTCTTGAGGAAGTCGAAGGCCACGAACTTGTCATTCGATGAGGCCTCCTTGTCGTCGAGGATCTTGCGCAGCTGCGCGAGGTGGCCGGGCCGCAAGAGATGATTGATGTCCGCGAACGCCTCCTCGGCAAGTGCTGTCAGGGCCACAGGTTCGACCGTGAGGATGTCCCGGCCCATGGCCTTCTGCACCTTCACCCCGTCGGCCTTGATCTGGCGGTAGGGCGTGTTGTCCTTTCCGAGCGGAAACAACGGCGTGTGCTGATAGCTGGGGAGGCTCTGGGCGGGGCCAGCTTTAGCGTCGACGGGCATGGGCGATCCTTTCAAGACCGCCTGTGATTACTCCTGAAGCGCCGTGGCAATCAACAGGCGAAGGACGGTCCCGATCGCCATGGCGCTTCAGTGGTTACTGCACGCCGGCACCGCCCCGCAGCGAGCCTAACGACACATGCGCAAGCTTGTCTGGATTGCGCACGGCGTAAATCGCGGCGACATGACCATCGCGGACATCGATGGTCGCGATCGTGTCGATGTTGCCATCGCGGTCGACCATGACAAAGCCGGGTAGCCCGTTGACGTGGACCTGGTGAACGGCCGCAGGCGGCAGCCCGCCCCCTCGCGCCACGCCCTCGAAGAAGCGGACGATGTTGTCACGGCCATAGATGGGATTGAGCGCCGCCGTGCGTTTGCCGCCGCCGTCGGAATAGAGAGTTGCATCCGCCGCGAGCACTTCGGCAAACTGGGCCGCGTCGCCGCTCATTACCGCCCGCTGAAACGCATCGGCTATCCGCGCCACCTCCTCCTCCGGCACGCGAAAGCGCGGCCGCGCGTCGTGGACATGGGCGCGGCCGCGCGCCGCCAGTTGCCGGCAGGCGCTTTCGCTGCGGTCGAGCACCTTGGCGATGTCGCCGAACTCCATCTCGAATACGTCGTGCAGCAGGAAGGCTGCACGCTCAAGCGGTGACAGCCGCTCAAGCGCCAACATCAGCGCCAGCGAGAGATCATCCGCCAATTCGCTGGCGGTGTCGGGCGCAAGTGCTTTCTCGTCGACGATCGGCTCCGGCAGCCAGGGACCGACATAGGTTTCGCGCCGCGCCCGTGCCGACTTGAGATGATCAAGACAGAGCCGTGCGACCGTGCGCGACAGATAGGCGCGCGGATTATCGACCCGGCCACGCTCGGCCGCGTGCCAGCGCAGGTAGGCGTCCTGCACGATGTCCTCGGCCTCCGACAGCGAGCCCAGCATGCGATAGGCAAGGCCGGTGAGCCGCCGCCGGTGCGGCTCGAACGTAACCGCAGCCTCATCCGCCCTAGCCATCACGCCGCCTCCTTCAGCACCGGCAGCGGTTTGCCGCTGACGGTGAGGCGAGTGCATGCCTTGCCGTGGCCGAGCGCGTATTTCACGGTCGGGAAGACCCGCGAGGCCGCAAGCGCGAACGAAAGCGAGATCAGGCCTCGCTCACCCCAACGCTTCACGATCTCGGCTCGCAGCTCGTCGGCCGCCAGATCATGCGCAAGGCTCGCCTTGGCGAAGCGATAGGCCAGCACGACATCGTCAGGCATAGATCGCAGGTCGCCGGCGACAATCGCGCGCAGCGTATCGGGCGCAACGCCTTCCCGCTCCGCCATGGTGACGCCAAGTTGCGTGCATGGGCCGCAGTCCTCGGCGAGCGAGCCGACCAGACCGGCGGCGTACCAGGCGTCGGCTGGCACGTCTTTGCGGTAGCGGGACATGCTCTGCACTTTGAAGAGCGCCATCACGGAATTGACATCGGCGGCAAGCATCTCGCGCACGTAGCTCACGTCGTAGCCAGTGTCACGTTCGAAGGCATCGAGGCGGCGCTTCATCAGCCAACTCAGCATGGGATTTCTCCTTGAGATAGGGGTGGACGACAGGACAAGCCAGAATGCCATCACAGCCGGCGCGAACACGGTGACGAGATCGCTGAGGATATGGTCGGTGTGGAGCCGCCCGGCGATTGCGTCGGCGACGTGAACGAGCGCGTGCAAAGTCAGGAACAGCGCGCCCGCAAGGGCTGCCGGAACGGCCCGCTCGTCCAGCGCGAGGACGGCGAGCGCGCCGCCGGCGACCACGTAAACGGCCCCAATGTCGCGGACGAAATGGGGGTTGAATGGGCCGGTTTCCGGCACGCCGGGAACCATCGCGTACCAGCTAGCCGGATCAGCCAGCATGAAGAGCCCGTTGGCCGCGAGTAGCAGCCCGAGCCCGATTGCGACCGTGATGCGCGTGACGTGCATGGCTGTCTCCTGCTCTTGACCGCAGGACGAGACAGCGCGCCCGCGTGTGACATGGCGGGCAGAAATTTCTTTCGGCTCCTGGATGAAGGGTCTCCGGCGCGCAACGTCAGTCGTCGAGTTCCGGATAGTGACGGAAAATGCCCTGCTCGTTGAACGGAATGCGCCGTTCCGAAGCGAGATAGGCCGCGATGTGCGGACGCTTGTGCACGCGCTCTGCGAGCGCGACGAGCCCGGGAATCTGCCGCTCGAACCGTTTCATGCGATTGGGGAACGCGTAGCGCAGCCCCGTGACCAGTTGGAACAGCGACAGGTCGACGTAGCTCAGCCGCCGGCCGAGCACATAGTCCCCGCCGTTTCCCTCCAGCACGCGCTCAAAATAGCCGAGATATTTTTGCGGCCGCCGCTTCCAGAATTCCGTGGAGTAGCGGTTCGCTTCCTTGCGCTGGTCTTCATAGTAGAGCGCTGACCCAACCGGGTGATGGGTGTTGTGAACCTCTTCGACAAAGTCCGCGATCGTGAGCTGCAGCTGATGCGCCCACACCCGGCCCGCCTCGTCCTTGGGCGCGAGGCGATGGCGCGCCCCCAGATAGAAGAGGATGTTCGCTGTCTGACCGATCAGGAGCCGGCCGGCTTTCAGGAACGGCGGAGCGAATGGCGGATATTTCTCGCGCTTGCGTTCGAGCAGCGCCACGATCGGTCCGTCGCCACGCTTCCTCGCAACGTCGACGTAATCGGTCCCTGCCTCCTCGAGCGCGAGCCGGACGTATTCGCCGCGTCCCTGGATCTCAGGCCAGTAGTAGAGCTCATAGCGCATGGTGGGTCTCCCTTACGAACACAAATCGTTCGGTCAGCCGTGTCCCAGGCGGCGAGATGCTTGTGCTATCGATAACGGCGCCACTCAGCGCTGGTTGCATCACATGCCTGGTGCCGCAAACCCCGACCCGGGTGTCGCCATAGTGCGTTGAAGACGCGCGTGAACGCGCTTAAGCCTTCCATTCGGGCTACAATCCGTGCCGACACTGGAGAGTATCATGCGTACCGTTCTCGCCCTCATCGCCGCCCTCGCCCTTACGGCAACCTCGCCTATTGCGTGCCACGCGAACGGCAGTGAAGAGGCACCGCGAGGGAACGGCGAGGCTCCCAGGAGCAGCGGCGGCGAAGGAGCGGTCTGCGGCACTATCGTGGGCCTCACCTGTGGCGAGGGGTTGTTCTGCGACCACCGCGTCGGGCTCTGCAACGCCCCGGACATTGACGGCACCTGTGTGCGGGCTTCGCAGATGTGCACCCGCGAATACCGGCCGGTCTGCGGCTGCGACGGGCGTACCTATGGCAACGACTGCGACCGACGCGCCGCCAAGGCGTCCAAGCTCCATGATGGCGCCTGCAATTGACGCGGTGCCTTGCTTCGTAGGATGGGTTGAGCCGCAAGCGCGTTTACGCGCGCCTTTCGACGCGCTATGGCGAAACCCATCGCAAATCCTTTCCTCGTTGATGGGTTTCGCTTCGCTCAACCCATCCTACATGCTGATATCCGTGCAGGGAGTACACCATGAGCCTTACCGTCCGGCGCGTTGTCACCGGTCATGACATCAACGGCAACGCGCGCGTCGTCATCGACGAGATCGCCCAAAACGTGGCCACGACTCGGCCGGGCGCCAATGCGGCCGTGATCTGGACGAGCGAGGGCTTCCCGGTGAACAACGATGGCAACGTCGACACGTCGGGCCGGCAGGTCGGCACCACGCTCGACAACGGCGTCGTGTTCCGCGTGGTGAGCTTCGGCCCCGGCGTTGCACCGCGCAACCATCGCACCGACTCGATCGACTACGCGACCGTCATCTCAGGCGAGATCGATATGGTGCTCGACGGCGAGACTGTGCGCCTGAAGGCTGGTGACGTGCTCGTGCAGCGCGGCACCATCCACAACTGGGTGAACAACGGCACCGTGCCCTGCGTGATTGCCTTCGTGCTGGTCACCGCCAAGCCGGTCACCGCCGGCGGCAAGGTGCTCAACGCGCACGGGTGAGGCGTCGTAGCAATCGATGGCGGCACTCTCCGCGTCATGCCCGGCTTTAGGCCGGCATCCAAGTCTTTCTTTCTAAGCAAGTCGTGGATGGCCGGGACATAAGCGCGTTTACGCGCGTCTTCAACGCGCTGTGCCCGGCCATGACGAATCGACAGTCTTGAGCCTGTTCTTGACGGCTTTTGACAAAATACGCCCGACAGGTGCAATCATTCAGCAACCAACCATTCTACCCTGCCGCCATGAAGATCGACGTCCATTCCCATCAGATCGAAAAGTTCTTCCACGAGACGCTGTCCGCGCTGCCGGGCGTCACCATCAAGGTCAACCCGGACCGCTTCAGCTATCTCCTGAAGGACGGCAAGACCTGGCTGCCATTTCGCCCCGAGATGTTCGACCCTGACCATCTCATCCGCGAGATGGATCGCAAGGGCATCGACATCTCGATCCTCTCCATGAACACGCCGAGCGTCTACATCTTCGAGGGCGAGGCGCGCGTCACGCTGGCCCGCCGGCTCAATGACTCGCTGGTCGCGCGCGCGAAGCGCAATCCCGACCGCGTGCGCGGCTTCGGCACGCTGCCGCTCCCGGACGTCGAGGCCTCCCTCAAGGAGCTCGAGCGCATCGCGGACGCGCCCGGCATTGTCGGCATCGGGGTCGGCTCGAACTTCAACGGCGTCGCGCTCGACGACCGCCGGCTCGAGCCGGTCTGGGCCCGCATCGCGGCGCTTGGGCTGCCCGTGTCCGAGCATCCGATGCTGCCGACCTTCGCCGAGCACTTGCCGGGTTATGCGCTCCCCATCCGCGTGGGATTTCCCTTCGACACCACCTTGTGCGTGACCCGCTTGATCTACGGCGGCGTGTTCGAGCGCCACCCTGATCTGAAATTTATCGTCGCGCACACTGGCTCGGCCTTCCTCGGCCTGCTCGAGCGGCTCGATCACGGCTTCCAGCTCTTCCACGAATGCCGCGAGCACATCACCCAGCCGCCGAGCGCGTTCGCACGCAAGAATCTTTATTACGACACCTGTGCATTCTCCAAGGCGTTCATCGAGATGGCCGTGAGCGAGATCGGCGAGGACCGCTTCCTGTTCGGTACCGACTATCCGTTCATCATCTCGGACGCGTCCTACATCGAGGCGCTCGGCCTGACGCTGCAGCAGAAAGACAAGATCCTCGGCGGCAACGCGACGCGGCTGTTTGGGCAACGGCTGGCAATCCCGCAAGCGACAACGATAGGATAAAGGAGCGCGCCGATGGTCAAAGTCTGCGACTGCTTTCCCGAGCTGAAACAAACCACAGTGGCACGCGAGGCGCGCTACCGCGCCCATCCGGAGCGGCCGGCGCCGGAAGGGCCGCGGAGCTTCGTCGAGGTCAAGGTCACATCCATCGGTCAGCTCAATGAGCTCGTTGAATGCAAGAAGAGCGGCCACAAGTTCATCATCAGCGAGCCGGTGCATGTCGGCGGGCAGAACGTGGCGCCGACACCGCTCGAGTTCATGCTCGCCGGCGCAGTCGGCTGCTATGCGGCAGTGTTCGCCTTCTATGCGGCCAAGATGGGTGTCGCCTACGACAGCTTCGAGGCAGTGGCACGCACTGACTTTGACGTACGCGGCCACATGATTGAAGGCGCGCCCTCCTCCGCGTTCCAAAAAGTCACGATCGCCATGCGGATCGTGAGCGACGCGCCGGAACAGGCGCTCAAGGAGGTCGAACGGCTGGCGACCGCGGGCTGCCCCGGCCTCAACACGCTGCGCGATCCGGTGCCGGTCGCGACCGAGCTTGCGGTGATCCGCACGCGCGAGGCGGCCGCGTGACGCGTAAGCGCGTGACACGTAAACGCGACGCCTGCTACCGGATCGGCCGCTCCGCGACCGGGCTTGGCTTGTTCGCAATTGCTTCGATCGAGCGCGGCGCGTTTATCGTCGAATATTCCGGCCCGCGTATTCCGACACGCGAAGCGCATGCGCGCGAAAAGACGGCTGGAGCCCGCTATATGTTCGAGATCAACAGCCGCTGGACCGTCGACGGCTCGGTACGCTCCAACATCGGCCGCTATGCAAACCATTCCTGCCGCCCGAATGCGGAGAGCGCGCTCAGGAGGGGCAAGGTGATCCTATGTGCAATCAGGGCGATCGAGCCGGGCGAGGAGATCACCTACGATTATGGCGAGGAATATTTCGAGCTGTTCATCAAGCCGAACGGCTGTCGCTGCGCAAAATGCGCGGACGACGCCAAGAAGCCCACACCTAAGAAGCGCCGCGCCTAGGCTCGTCCCGCTCGACCTCCTGCACGTGATCGTCGTCGTAGCCGTGCCGCTGCGAGTAATACATCAGCGCCATCAGGCCGACGCCAACCAGGAGGGAGAAGCCAGTGCCGCCGAGGATCGCGATCCAGCCCCATGGCGGAATGTCGACGGCGACCATCGCCCACTGGTCGTAGGCGATCCAGCAGACAAAGACGAGCAAGGCCAGGAGAGATCCGATCGCGAGCGCTCGTGCCATGTCGACCTGTCCGGTTGCGCCGCCGGGTAACGGCGACCCTCCAATCATATGGGGGTGGCTCAGCCGTCCACCAAACCGCCCGGGCGTGGAGTTCCGGGCAGAGAGTTGAGCGTGCCAAGGTGCGTCGATATGGTGGCTCGATAGCTGCCTCAAGCGCTGCAATATGGGGGATCAGACCGACGATGACACAAGTTTCCGAAACCACGCTCCGGACGCAGATCACCGAATGCACGCGCATGATGGTCATGGCCGAGCTTCTCGACTACAGCGGCCATGTCAGTGCGCGCATTCCGGGCACCGACCGGTTCCTGATCCCGCCCCGCGATGCCAGCCGCGCCGGCCTGACCCCCGACGAGATCCTGGTGGTGGACATCAACGGCAAGGTGCTGGAAGGCAAGGGCCCGGCCCCAACCGAAACCGCGATCCACTCCGGCGTCTATCGCCACCGGCCCGACGTGCTCGCGGTCGGACACGGCCACCCGCCGATGTCGACGCTGTTCACCATGGTCGATCGCCCTATGGTGGCCGTGCGCAACTACGGCTTCCGCTTCATCGGCATTCCGGTCCATGCCGACCCGACCCATATCCGCACCGCGGCGCAGGGCGACGCGGTCGCCAAGACGCTCGGCCAATGCAGCTGCTGCCTGCTGCGCGGCCATGGCAGCGTGGTCACCGCGAGCAGCATTCCCGAGGTGTTTCTCGACAGCCTCGAGATGGAGGAGAACGCGCGCAGCACCGTGCATGCGTCCGCGCTTGGCAAGCTCCTGCCGATCACGCCAGAAGAGGTGGAGCTGCTCAAGGTGAGCTTCGCGCGCAATACGTATCGCATCGCCAAGACCTGGGAGCATTATCAGGAGAAGGCGAGGCTTGTCGGCATGCTGTGAAGGAGCATGCCCTGACGAGAAAGGACACGCGCCATGACTGACCTGACCCGCAGACGCTTGATCACCGGCGCGGCCGCGCTTGCGCTGCCAGCTGTCGCGCAGCCCGGCTTCATTCGGCCCGCCGCAGCCCAGACTGTCGACATCGCAGCCGCCAAGCGCGAAGGCAAGGTCACGCTTTACACATCGGCGCCGATCGCGGCAGCCCAGAAGGTCGCGAACGCCTTCCAGGCGAAGTACGGAATCACGGTCGAGCTGTTCCGCTCGGGCGGCACACAGGTGCTGCGCCGCTTCATGATGGAGCAGCAGGCCGGCCATGCCGGCGCCGATGTGCTGGTGTCGTCGGATCCCGCCGCGGTCCTCGACCTCGCCGCAAAGGGTCTGTTTGTGCCGTTCAAGCCTGAAGGCTTCGACAAGGTGCCGGCCGGGCTGAACGATCCCGACGGCCGCTTCGTGGCGCAGCGCGTGAGCATTATCTCGATCTACGGGCGCACTGATCTGTTTCCGCTGAGCGACATGCCGAAGACCTGGGACGATCTGTTGAGCCCCCGCTTCAAGGGCAAGCTCGTCATGACCAATCCGTCGTTCACCTCGCTGCAGCTCGGCGTGGTGGCGACGATGGCAAAGCTGCGCGGCTGGGAGTTCTTCGAGAAGCTCAATCGCAACGACGTCGTGGTGGTGCAAGGCAACGAGCAGGCACTCAACCTGGTCAAGACCGGCGAGCGGCCGATCGCGGCCGGCGCCGACAGCCAGTATGCCAACGAGGCGCGGCAAGCCGGGCACAAGATCGCCAACGTGTTCCCAAGCGATGGCACGTTTGCGATCCCGGCGACCACCTCGGTCGTGAAGGGCTCCAAGAGTCCAAATGCAGCCAAGCTGCTGGCCGAATACACGCTAAGCCTCGAGGCGCAGAAGCTGTGGCCGGAGAGCGGAATCTATGCGGCGCGCACCGACGTCGATCCGCCGCCCGAAAGCCCGAAGATCAGCGACGTCAAGGTGATTCCGATGGACTACGCCTACATCACCAGCGCCACCGCGCAGGTGAAGAAGAGGTTCAGCGAGATTTTCTCGATTTGATCGCGGATAGGCACGGCCTATCCGGATCATTGGAAACGGCTTCGCAACCAACACTGACCTTGTAATGACCACCGCCCTCTCCACGTCATGGCCGGGCATAGCGCGTCGAAGACGCGCGTGAACGCGCTAATGTCCCGGCCATCCACGTCTTGCCTGCTGCAATCAAGCAA
>Ga0075424_100007607_pt1 | contig 10530 bp, 7 predicted proteins | sample SoiMethybrSBSTD3_FD_75301 | JGI IMG/M metagenome (GOLD analysis project Ga0075424, IMG submission 75301) | Bulk soil microbial communities from a Populus tree surrounding site in Tennessee, USA - Soil MetaG P. TD hybrid SBSTD3 | ecosystem: Environmental > Terrestrial > Soil > Tree plantation...
TGGGAGCCCCTGCACGTGGAGCGCGGGTTCAGGGCTGCGGACAGCGTCGTCACGGTCGTCAATGCGGAAGCACCGCACAGCATGACAGAGAATGTGCAAACCGATCCGATCGAGATCATGCGTACCTTTGCCGATTCGATGGCGACCTATGGCTGCAACAACCTTTATTCGCAGGGCCACCCGGCGCTCATTTTCGGACCGGAGAACGCCCAGCACATTGCAGCGGCCGGCTGGAAGAAGCTTGACGTGCAGAAGGCCATCTTCGAAATGGCGCGCAAGCCGTGGGGCATGGCGAAGAACCGCGGCAAGTCCAAAGGCCCGCTCTTCCCGGTGTGGGTCAACAAGAACGACGACAACGCCATGGTGCCGATCATCAATGAGCCGCGCGACCTCATTGTCGTGGTGGCGGGCGGCGCCGGTGGCAAGTCGATGTGGTGCCCGACGGCCGGTGCGCAGAGTCTCAGTGTCAGCAAGCTGATCGAGCGCGGCGCATGAGCGTGGCGAGTCTCGCGCGCGATGCCGTCGGCGAATTGGCGCCGACGCGCAGGCTTGCGGAATTTGCAGCGTCATTGCGCGGCGACCGTTTGCCGATGGACATCAGGACCGCGCTTGGGGAGCTGTTTCTCGATTACATTCGCGTCGCTTCGATTGGCGCCGATATGCCGTGGAGCGTGTGGGCCAACTCCTATATGGCCCAGTTTGGCGGAACCGGCAACGCGACGGTGCTGTTTCGACCCGAGCGCCGCGATCCCGTGCGGGCCGCTTTTCTGAACACGACCTATGCCGGCAGCATCGATTCGGACGACACGCATGTCGGATCCATGCTGCATCCGGGCTCGATCGTCTTCTCGGCGGCGCTCGCGACCGCGGACGAGCTCGGCGCGACTGGCCGCGACTTCGTGGCCGCGGTCGCGGCCGGCTATGAAACCATGATCCGCATCGGCCTCTCCCTGCAGCCGACACACTTCCAGCGCGGCTTTCAGAGCACCGCCACCTGCGGCGGCTTCGGCGCGGGTATTGCGGCCGCGCGCATTGCCTTCAACCAGCAACAGGATGCCGAGCGCAAGCTTGCGTCGACCATCGGTCTTGTCGCTTCGTTTGCCGGGGGATTGACTCAATTCTACAAATCCGGCTCGACCGTCAAGCGCATCCACGCAGCGCGCGCCGCCGAAAATGGCGTCGCCGCGGCCTTTCTGGCGCGCGCAGGATTCACCGGCCCTGATGACATCCTGGAAGGGTCGAACGGCTTTGCACGCGCTTACGCGGACGCAGCCGACTTCAGCATCATTACGAATGGGCTCGGGACCGACTTCGCAATGCGCGAGCTCACGATCAAAGCCCATGCCTGCAGCGCGCGGGTTCAGGCCGCAGTGGAAGGTATCCTGGACCTCTGCAAGGCAAACAATATCGACCCGGAGAACGTGGCCGATGTATTGGTCGGGATTCCCGCCGTCATCCTCGGCCGTCTCACCATTCCACGGCCCGTCGACGTGCAGGCGGCACAAATGAGCCTGCCGCACAGTGCTGCGCTTGCGTTGGCCATGGGTCGATCGGCCGGGCCAGGATTCACGCTCAGCGTCACCGATTATGAGCGGAGCCTCACCGATCGAACGGTCAAGGCGCTTGAGCAGCGCGTGCGCTGCGAGGTCGATCCGCAGGTCGAGGCCGCGACGACCGCGCAGGCTGTACCAGCGCGCGTCACCATCACAATGAGAGACGGCACGCAGCATTCCGCCTTCGTGGCCGCGCCGAAGGGAAGTCCGTCGCGCCCCTTCACCCATGAGGACCACGTCGCGCGCTTTCAGTGCGAGTTGTCGAAGCGCTGGCCCGACGGGGTCCGCCGGGAGGTGATCGAGATTGCCGAGAATCTTTCCGATCTGGACAAGGTAAGCCGGATAACCGCGCTGCTTGCATCGCGATCCGGCGTGTAGCGTCGGCGGCTTTCGATACGAACGCAAATGAGTCTTCGAAACATGGGTGGATTGGATCAGATCATCGATCGCCTTGCGAATGCCGGAAACGCGGCGGAGACGGCTTACGCGGTGCTCCGCGAAGCCATCGTGACCAATACGTTGAAGCCCGGCACGCGGCTTCGGGCCGAGGAGTTCGCGAAGCGGCTTGGGATCAGCAAGACGCCGGTGCGCGAGGCGTTTCGCAAGCTGCAGGCGGAAAACCTGATCACCGTCAGCCCCGGCAATGCTCTGACCGTGAAGTCCATCTCCGAGGAGCAGCTCATCGAGATCTACTACACGCGTGAAGCTTTGGAAGGCATGGCAGCACGGCTTGCCGCCGAGAATTCGGGTTCGATCGAACAGTCAAAGCTTCGCGCGATCCACGAAGAGATGAAGTCGCCTGGCGCCCTCGCCAATGTCCGGCGGCTGCGCGAATTGACGGGAGAATTCCAACTCGCGGTGTTCCGAGCCTCGCGCAACAACACTATTTATCAGTTGCTGAAGCATCTGCAGGAGCAGATCAGGCAATTCAGCGGCACCACGCTCTCCCACGAAGGGCGTGCCAAGGAAGTGCTCGCCTACAGCAAGGCGCTCGTAGCTGCGATCGAGAAGCGCGACGGCGACGCCGCCGAACGCATCGCCAGGGCGAACCGGCGCAGAACGCTTGAATTGCGCATCAGGATGTTGCGCGCTCCGGCCCGCGTGACGGACCAGCGGCGCTAGGTGCGGCCGCGCCGAGTGCACGCGGCTTCATGGGAGAAATGACCGGATGCCGGGTGTTCGACTGGATAGGCTGCGCAAGCGGTTCGGCGACGTGGTTGCAATCGATGACATATCGATTGAATTTCGCGATGGCGAACTCACATCGGTGCTCGGGCCATCGGGCTGCGGCAAGACGACGACGCTCAACACCATTGCGGGGTTCGTCGATCCGGACGGCGGCTCGATCTGCTTCGGCGATCAGCTTGTCGCAGATGCGGCAACCGGATTCGCCGTGCCCCCGAACAAGCGAAATCTCGGGATGGTGTTCCAAAGCTACGCGCTCTGGCCCCATCTCAGCATTGCCGAAAACGTGGCCTATGGCCTCAAGATGAGGAATATGCCGCGCGCGGAGCGCGACGAGGCGGTCACGCAATCGCTCCGCCGCGTCAAGCTCGAGCACTGCCGCGACCGCTTTCCGCATGAGCTGTCCGGCGGCCAGCAGCAGCGCGTTGCACTCGCACGCGCCATTGCCTATTTGCCACCGATCGTCCTCTTCGACGAGCCGCTCTCCAATCTCGACGCGCAACTGCGCGAGGAGATGCGGCTGGAGCTGAAGGAGCTGCATCGCGACATCGGCGTGACTGCCATCTACGTGACGCACGATCAGGCGGAGGCGATGAGCCTTTCGGACCGAATCGTCGTGATGTGGGGCGGTCAGATCCTCCAGACCGGGTCGCCGCGCGAGCTCTACGAGGAGCCTGCTGACATCCGCGTTGCGGCGTTCCTCGGTCGGACCAATGTCTTCGAGGCGCACCTTGTCGAGCACGCGGCGCCGCGCGCGCGCGTGTCGATCGAGGGCTTTGCGCAGCCGTTCGAATGCCGCGCGACATCGGCGGCGCGGCCGAATTCAGCCGGGATGCTGTCAGTGCGACCGGAAGCCATATCGATCAAACCCGCTGGCCCAGGGTCGGCGGGCGTCTTGGGCCGCGTTAGCTCGGCCGTGTATCTTGGCAGGGTTTCGCAGCTTCAGATTCGGCTCGACTGCGGCGAGACGATCGAAGCGATCGAATACACGCGGCGCACGTGGAACGTCGGTGATGCCGTTGTGGTGGCGTTCGATCCGGACCAGTGCTTCTTCATTGAGCAGAGCGCGGAGATGCGGCAGGCTTCCTTATGAGTTCGGTGCAGACCGCGTCGCCTATGCTGGCGTCTGGCATCACCGCTCCGCCTGGTCGATGGACGGGTCGCATCCAGCGGCTCGACGCGGCAAGCCTTGTCATCGCCGCGTCGGCGGCGACGCTCCTCTTTCTGGTGCTCTACCCGCTGTTCTGGTTGTTCTACGGCAGCTTCGCCTATGGCGAATTGTCGCTGTCGCAGGTCCTTGTCCAATTCTGGAACCTGCCGGGCCTGGCGCGCGCGTTCGAGAACACACTTTGGCTCGTCTTCGGCACGCTGCCACTATCGTTCCTGTTTGCCCTGCCTTTGGTCTGGATCACGACCCGGACCGACACGCCGCTCAAGGGCATGATCGAAATCGCCGCGATCCTGCCGTTTATAACACCGCCGCTGATCGGTGCCGTGGCCTGGGCGCTGCTGGCCGCGCCCCGGACCGGCCTCATCAATGTCCTCGCGGCGCAATTTGGTTCGAGCGCCCCGATCTTCAACGTCTATTCCATGCCGGGACTCATTTTCGTGACGGCGCTTTATCTCAGCCCTTTCGTGTTTCTGACTGTGCAAGCGGTCATGCAGCGGATGGATGCCTCGCTGGAAGAGGCTTCGCTCATTTGCGGAGCAAGTCTCGCCCGAACCGCGCGCAATATCGTGCTTCCCTTGAGTTTGCCCGCGATCCTGTCGGCCGGAATTTTGGTCGTGACGCGCAGCCTTGAAGAATTCGCCATTCCGGGCATTCTCGGCGCACCGAGCGGCATCTACACCGTTACGACCTACATCTATTATCAGGCCATCAGCTATATGCCACCTCGCTACGAGGTCGCGGCGCTGCTCGCGAGCGGGCTGATGGCGCTGACCGCCGTGCTTCTCGCAATTCAGGCGCGCCTTCTGGGTGGCAGCCGCCAATTCACCACGGTGTCCGGAAAGGGCCATTCGCCTCGCGTCATTCGCCTGGGCCGCTGGAAATATATCACGCTCACCTACGCGCTCCTCTATATCAACTTGACGGTCGTGCTGCCGTATCTCGTGCTGATCTACGCGGCGCTCATTTCGAAATGGGGCGTGCTTCCCCTTCCTGCAAACCTCACCTTCGCAAAGTTGGCGGCCACGTTCGATCCGGCGCTGAGCGCGCGCTCCGGCCTGATCAACAGCCTAATTCTCGCCATCTCGGGCGCAAGCCTCGCGACGCTGCTTACCCTTGTGATCAGCTATGCCATCAGCAAAGGCTCGCCGCTTGTGCGCGTCCTGCTCGACTTCGTCAGTTCGATTCCGCTCACGATGCCCGGTCCGGTGATTGCTGTCGCGATGCTCTGGGCCTATTTGCACGAGCCCTTCGTTCTGTACGGCACGCTCTGGATCCTGCTCGTCGCCTATGTGACGCACTATCTGCCCTATGGCGTGCGCACTATCGCTGGCTCGTTGCGGCAGCTCAGTCCGGATTTCGAGCGCGCCGCCGCGGTCTGCGGCGCGAGCCGTCTGGTAGGGTTTCGCGACATTCTACTGCCCTTGCTGCGGCCCGGCATGCTCGCCGGTTGGATGCTGATGTTTGTTTCCATGGTCCGCGAGCTCTCATCCTCGATTTTCCTGTTCGTTCCCGGAACGGAAACGACCGCCGTCACTATGCTCGAATTGTGGCAGGAGGCGCGTTTCTCCGAAGTTGCCGTGCTGTCGTTGACGCTGATTGTCATTTCAGTTTGCGTCGTGGTGGTCGTGCGTTGGCTGTCCGGAGGACCATATCTGTCGGGATACCGATGACGGCGCGCTCTTTTCACCTGTCCTTCCCGAAAATTATATGCGCGCGTAGCAATGATGCAGCCCTGACAGAATCGGCACAGCGACAATGGCCCCATCTCGCTGGACCGCTCGACCTAGCGGAGCATCCTTGTCCAACGATAGATGCGTCCGCGTCTCATTGTAATAGAGCGAACACAAGGTCAGGACCCATCGCAAATGCCGTTCGCCGAAGATCAACATATGATCCAGGCAGTCGCGCCGCAGCGTTCCGATCAGCCGCTCAACATAGGGATTCTGCCCGGGCGACCTCGGTGATATCGGGCGGTCTCGAATGCCCATCACCCGGACCCGACGCGTGAAGGCCTGCCCATAGGCACCATCATTGTCGCGCACCAAATAGGTCGGCGCGGTGTTCCACGGAAATGCCTCAACGATCTGTTGTGCCAGCCATTGCGCCGTCGGGTGCCGGGTCGCGGCAAACCAAAGGAGCTGTCGTCGATTCGTTGATGCGCTCGCCGCGCTTGCGGGGACGAATGCGCAGGTCGTCGAACGTGTCCTGCCAGCCCGCCTCCTTGGCGAAAGCCGAATGCTGGGGATCGAAACGGAAGGTGGTCACGTTGAGCCGGCAGACGGTTTACAGGATCAAGAACGATCCGGCGGGTGCTGAAGCAGCCTTGGCCGCGTGGGGGCTTTAGACTGGTGGCGCGTGTCATCGTCAGGACCGTTACGCGATGCAGAACGCTCAAAATCGCCCCCAGCCACGTGCAAGTGCAGATGTCATCTCGCTCTGCGTGCAGGCATTCTGATGCCGGCTGGAGAATTTGCAAGCGGCGGATTTTGAGGCAAGTTGGACACAGCGGCGCAGCGCGAACCCCGCAGCACAGAGGCTCTTATGATTATCACGCTGTCGCTTGACGGAATGGGGCCAACCGCTCCGCCCGTCCGCAGCACATTGAGGAAGTCGGACCACGCCTGCGCCATGTGGACGCGCTCGGCCCAGAAGTACCGGCCTCCACGTAAAAAAACGCTCGATCCAATCTCACCTATTCTGCGCTTTCTTCGCCTTTCCCTCGGTCGAGCAGGGATTTTCGTTCGAGCAGGCGTCGCCGATCACACCGACCGCCTGGATCTCGATCTCGATGCCGGGCCGGGCGAAATTCGTCACGGTGATGAGCGCGCTGCCGGGATAGTTGCCGTCCTTGAAGAAGTCCTTGCGCATTTCGACGAACCGGTCGCCATAGCGCGACTCCTTGATGAAAACCGTCATGGTCACGACGTTGTCGAGGCTGCCGCCGGCGCGTTTGAGGATCGCGTCGATCTGCGCGAAGACCTGCTTGACCTGGGCCTCGAAGTTGTTGGCGATGTTGTTGCCTTGACCGTCCTGCGTCGCGGTCTGGCCGGCGACCCAGACCGTCGTCCCGCCTTGCGTGACGACGCCCGGCGAGAACGCGCGCGACAACTGGAACGGCGTCTTCTCCATGTATTCGGCGGCCTGGGCGGCCGTCGCGAACGATGCGGCGAGCAACACGGGGGCGATACGACTCATCTGAAGCTCCCACGAAAAACCACGGCCAGTGAAGGCGCCACGAGTGTTCTCGATAGGCAGGATCGCGTCAACCTGCCGCGCTGCCGCGACTTCGCGGCGGCAAGGCGCAACAGCGCAGCGAGCGCAAGAATAATCGACACGGGGATCAAAGAGCCTCAATCGACCGAGACTTTGGCGGCCTCGATCACCTTCCGCCACTTCTCGATGCGGCGCTACGCATCGCGTGCGGCGGACGGTTTTGCCACCTCATCGATGACGAACTGATGCTTCCCCTTTCGGTGCGGTGCCGAAAGATAGCAGCTCGTCCCCGGCTGCAGCGCCGGTCTAACCGCCTGGAATGTCGCGACTTCTTCTACGGCTACAGGGCGCACCACAAAGACAACACTGCGTGGCTGCCCTTCCTGGATACTTATCGAACCATGTGCCTGGCCCCGGAGCTTCCATTCCGGCGTGTTTTGGAGGAAATCCGGGCCTGGGCCTAAGCGGGGCGCATGCGGACAATTGACCGCTCGCAAGCTCTGTGCGGGTATTCGCCCGCCGAGGCACAGGTCCTTGGTGAGCTATATAGGCGATCCAGACGCTCCTTTTTTATCGACTGCCGGAGATGGCTCTAACCCTTCGGAGGGCCTTGAAAAATGTAAAGAGGACTTGAGATTTTCGATTTCGGCGATGGCTGTTTGCTGATACGCAGCAAATTCCCCGTTCGCTTTTGTGAGGGCAGCCGCATGAGCCTGCCGATATTCGGCAAATTCTCCATTTAGTTTCGCTATAGCGGCTTCACTAGCCTGCCGATATTCGGCAAATTCTCCATTCAGTTTCGCTATAGCGGCTTCACTAGCCTGCCGATATTCGGCAAATTCTCCATTCGCTTTTGTGAGGGTAGCCGTATGAGCCTGCCGATATTCGGCAAATTCTCCACTCGCTTTCGCTATAGCATTCACATAGGCGCGCTTAAGTTGTCGAAGTTGATCTTCCAAGTCGCGGCCGCGCTTGATGACTTCGTCTTTGGTTTCATGCCCTGGCCATTCCGAGGGAGCCGCGGGCCGATACAACTCGATCATCTCGTCGAGCATGCGGCGATATCCGAACTTCGTTGCAATGAAACGCGGCCCCTCGACCGCTGCCGCCCCGATCAGACGGCGATCTTCGAGCACGCGCAGCACCGCGTCGGCTAGACTGCGCGGCGAGCGATCATTGACGAGGAGGCCGGTGGTTCCGTCCAGAAAGGCTTCACCGATGCCTCCGATATTGGGGGCCACCACCGGAACCCCCGCCGCCTGAGCCTCGATCAGAGTATTAGGCGTTCCCTCGACTCGAGACGTCATCAAGAACACATCGAGGGCGGCATAAATGGCGCCCACGTCCTTTGTTGGCCCAGGCAGAACCACGCGTTCGGAGAGGCCGAGCCGCTCGATATGGCCAACAATCCGCTCACTGAGTTCGCCGTATCCAGCGAGCACGAAGTGAACGTCAGAACGCGCAGCTGCAATCGTTGCAGCGGTGTGAAGCCATAGCTCCGGATCTTTTTCAGGCGCGAACCGCGTCACGGCGCCGACCGTTAATGCCTCGGAGGGCACACCGAGCGAGCGCCGACATGCCGCACGTTCGTGGCTGCTGCGCAGGCGCACGCTGCTTGGCAAGAAACCAGTCCGCTGGATCCTGATGGCATCGCGTGGCAGCGCGAGCCACTCGGCGTAGGCATCACGATTAGCGTTGTTGCTATTGAGGAGGATTACGCTGGGGTGCTTCGCAAGCTGACGATATGCTTGCCGATGCAAGTCCACCGATGGAGCGTCCAAGAGGGTCGGAGGCACATTGACCTGCCTCAGCAGCACACGGGAGACACCAAGGCTGACGGCAACGCTCCCGCCGAAAATGTTTGACGCATACGCCCAGCAATGGACAGTTTCCGGCGCGAATTCTCTGATCGCCATATCCAGAGCGCTCCCCAGCGCGACGACATCGTAATCGGGAAGCAACTCCGCGTACTGCCCGAGAAGATGCACATCGGGTAGCCAATTGCTCTTGCTGAAGACGGCAGCCATATCACTGGCGCGGCGCGTTTTAACGCCAAGCATTGAAAATTCGGTTTCAAAGCTAAACTCGCCGGCATGTACGCCCCCAAGTTCGAACACTTCGACTTGGTAGCCGCGTTGCAGCAATCCTTCCGTCAGGCCCAACATCTGGCGTTCGACGCCGCCACAGGCCAATGCCGAGGTGATCATCAAAATGCGGCGGGAGGACTTAGAGCACGAGGTATCCAAGGGTCTCGATGTCCCGTTCTGTATGGATTTCGATAATTAGGATCGCTCCTCTTGGCTTCCATGACAACAGCAATCTCGAAGGTGCTGCGCCGAAGGCGGCCCCGGCAGTCGATTGAACCACGCCAAGGTGCTGCGATGCGTTGTTTTTGCGTTGAACGCATCACTCTCACGTCGTGGCATATTGTATTTTGATCCCGGCGCCCGAGCGACAAACGTCGCTGCCGCCACTCTTGTATCCACCCCGAGCACATCACCGCGTGGTGGCCCGGGCGCAAACGATTAACTCGTGGAGGAGGGCTCCAGCGTTACCGCCCCTTCGGCCTCCCTCACCTTGTAGGGCCGCAGGACAAACGTTCCGCAGGCTGAACGACCCGTTTCGAGGTCGAATCCGATGGCACAAGCAGGACAATAAGTGGCGTTTTCGTCGCTTCCTCCGTCGGCTAGATCGATTCCGTAATGCGGACAGAACGCACTGTAGGCCTTCAAACCGCCGCGAGAGCGGACCACGATAATGCGGTGCGGCCCGGCATTGATGATGAACCGTTGTGTCGCCCCCACGTCGCTGAGGAAAGCGTGAATAGTCCCGCTTTCTAGGTCGAAGTGGCCGTGAAGCTCCGGCATCGATACCGGTTGCACTATCGGCTTGAGATGAACCGGCGTTTCGAAATTGTCCTCGCGGCGCAGGTGTAGCACCTCGTCTTTCCCGGCTTCGATATCGCTGGCCCTCCGCCAGAATTCGCGGGCATAAAAACAGGTCGGATCGAATTTCGGCTTCGATGCGTTTAGGCGCATGGAGACGGCGACGCGGGTTTTGTCTGTCGTATTCAGGTGTGTTCCATGAAGGATCTCTGGGTCGAACACCAACATCTCCCCCGCTTGCATCGGCAGGTACGTCGGCTTAGGCAGCGGATAACCAGCCTTGATGTACAATGTTCGCGGATCAGATGGCAGGGTCTCGTCGGCGAACTCAGGATAAAGGACCATCCCGGACCCAGCTGGCACGTCGGAAATCGCCCACCAGATGTTGCGTCCATCACGCGAATGGCCGGTCCAAGTATCGAGATGGGGGCCATGAGCCCACGCGGCCGGCGGATGGCCCCGGTGGTACGACTTCGGGTCGTAAACCGGATCTATCGTTTTGCGTTCACGGAAAATCATGCGC
>Ga0075424_100007609_pt1 | contig 10529 bp, 9 predicted proteins | sample SoiMethybrSBSTD3_FD_75301 | JGI IMG/M metagenome (GOLD analysis project Ga0075424, IMG submission 75301) | Bulk soil microbial communities from a Populus tree surrounding site in Tennessee, USA - Soil MetaG P. TD hybrid SBSTD3 | ecosystem: Environmental > Terrestrial > Soil > Tree plantation...
CATCCTCACGCCCGAGCTGGTGGCCAGCGACGTGATCCTGGCCAGCGAGAAGGGCGAGGTCGGCATCCACCTGGCCGAGCACGCCTTCGCGCTGCTGCTGACGCTCACGCGCGGGATCCACACGGCCCTGCGCCAGCCGGACTTCAAGCTGCGCGAGCCCATCCGCAAGGAGCAGTGGGAGCTCCACGGCCAGACGCTCGGCATCGTGGGCTTCGGCGGCACGGGCCGCGCCGTGGCCGAGCGCGCGCTCGGCTTCGGCATGAAGGTGCTGGCGGTGGACATCGACACGGTCCCCGGCATGGCGGGCGTCACGCTGTGGAAGACCGACAAGATGAGCGAGCTGCTGGGCCAGTCGGACGTGGTGGTGATCTGCCTGCCGCTGACGAAGGCCACGCGCCACCTCTTCACGCGCGACCTCTTCCGGCGGATGCGCCGTCACGCGCTGCTGATCAACGTGACGCGCGGCCACATCATCTTCGGCGAGGATCTCCTGGCCGCGCTCGATGAGGGGCTGATCGGCGGCGCCGGTCTCGACGTGACCGATCCCGAGCCGTTGCCCGCCGGCCACCGGCTGTGGACTCACCCCCGCGCGGTGGTCACGCCGCACACGGCGGGCGGCTCGCCCCGTCGCGCCGGCCGCGTGATCGCCACCTTCATCGAGAACCTGCAGCGCCTGCGCGACGGCCGCCCGCTACTGGCGCTGATCGACAAGCAGAAGGGTTACTGAACGCCGCTCAGGAGCGCGTCGAGGTTCTCGCGGCACGCCACCGTGCTGGGGTGGCTCGGCCCGTGCGCCCGCTCGAGGATCGCCAGCGCGCGACGGTAGAGCTGGTTCGCCTCCGCCTCGCGCCCCTGGGCGCGACAGAGCATCGCGAGGCTGTTCAGACTGGTCGCGATCTCCGCATGCTCGCTGCCGAGCCGCTTGTCCTTGATGGCCAGGGCGCGCCGGTAGAGCCGCTCGGCCTCCGCGGTGTCGCCCTTGGCCTCACAGACGGCGGCCAGGTCGTTCATGGTGACGGCGATCTCGTAGTGGTGCGCGCCGTACGTCCGCTCGAACACCGCCAGCGCCCGGCGCAGAAGCGTCTCGGCCTCGTCCCGCTTGCCCAGGCCATGGAGCTCCCCTGCCACCTCGCCGCGCGCGGCGAGGAAGACCGCATGGGCGCGCCGGTATGCGCGCTCGGCCTCGTCGAGCCGGCCCTGGTACTTGTGCACCATGCCGAGATCGCTCAGCACGGCGCCGACGAGATGATCGTTGGGGCCGAGCATGCGCTCGGCAATCCGCAGGGCGAGGCCGAAGAGGCGCTCGGCCCGCGCATAGTGGCCGTGGCTCAGCGCACGCTGCGCAGTCCGGACGAGGATGAAGGCCGCCAGCCGCGCCAGAACCCGGACGGGTTGGAGGAGGGCTCGCACGGTCTGTCCTCTCAGGGTCGTCGTCCTGGTCGCCATGGCCTGGCCTCCCGTCGTCCGAGTCGCGCCGCTGCGCTGGTCGTATAGCAGGCGGCAGGCCAAGGCGCAAATGCCGTGATTTCCGCAGAAATTGCGCCCAGGCGCGCCTCACGCGCTGGCGATTCGCCCGATGAACGCGCCGCTGCCGCCCCAGGCCGCCCTGCCTGGGGCAACAGCTTGGCGTTGGCGAGGAGCCTACTTGGTCGAGGGCGACGCGGACGGGCTGGAGACCACGAGCTCGTTCCTGACTTCCTTCACGCCGCTGGTGTCGCGCGCCAGCCGCTCGGCCTCGGCCTTGTCGGCCTCGGTCGGCACGGTGCCCTTCAGATCCACCACGCCGTCCTTGACGTCGACGTTCACGCGGACGAGGTTCTTGGCGTTCTCCGTGGTCAGCTTCGCCTTCAGCTTGGTGTGGATCGCGGTGTCATCGACCTTCTGGCCGACCTTGGTGTCAGCCGCGCCGGCCACCATCGCGGGGCCGGTGATCATGGTGAGAACTACAATCGCGCCGAGTAAACGTCTCATGTGCATTCCTCCGTCGAGCAGACTTTCGCGGTGCCCTGGGGAGACGTTCAAGGGCGATGCCAGCGGCTCGGAGGAGTCCTATTCGACGGCGGCCAGTCCGTGCGGCGCCTCGCCCCCGGGCTCGCGCAGCCCTTCCACGCGCTCCGACCTGCGCGGCTCGGCGGGCTGAGTGTGGATGCGGCGCATGAACGGAATGAACAGGAGCAGCACGAAGAAGATGACGGAGAGCAGACGGAACTCGTCCACGTAGGCCAGCACCTGGGCCTGGGCCACCGTGTCGCGGTAGAGCATCGCCGTCGCCCGCGATTTGGCCGTGAAGACGTCGTTGCCCTGGCCCGTGAAGATCGATGCCCAGCGGCTCAGCTTCTCCGCCGTCTCGGGATCCCACACGTCCACGTGAGCGACCAGGGTGGCCTGGTGGAACTGGCTGCGCCGCACCAGCAGCGTGGTGGCCATGGCCACGCCGATCGAGCCGCCCATGTTGCGGATGAGATTGAAGGCAGCGGTGGCGTTGGGCAGCCGCGCCTTGGGGATCGTGGAGATCGACAGCGTCGTGAGCGGCAGGAACAGGAAGCCCATGCCGAAGCCCTGCACGAAGCGCGGCCACACGAGCCCCCAGTAGTCCACGCTCAGCGTCAGGTGCGACATCCAGTAGAGCGCCACCCCGTTGGTCAGGCAGCCGAAGGCGAGCAACAGCCGCTGGTCCATGCGGGCCACCAGGCGGCCGGCGATGACGAGCGAGATGAGGTTGCCGATGCCGCCGGGCGCCAGCACCGCGCCCGACGACCAGGCGTCGTAGCCGAGCAGCTTCTGCGTGTACAGCGCCAGCAGCAGCATGCTGGCGTAGAAGCTGAAGACCGCCGAGGCGATGAACGTCGTGCCCAGGGCGAAGTTGCGGTTGGTGAACACCGTGAAGTCCATGATCGGATCGGGCGTGGTCAGCTCGCGCCACACGAACGCGACCAGCGCGATCAGCGCCAGGGTGGCGAGGGTGACGATCAGCCGCGAGTCGAACCAGTCCTCACGCTCACCCCAGTCGAGCGTGAGCTGCAGCGCCCCGAATCCGAGCACCATCAGCACCAAACCGGGCACGTCGATGCGCCCCGGCTTCTTGAGGTTCTTGTTGTCGGTGAGAAAGGCGCTGACGAGCAGGAAGCCCAGCACGCCGATGGGCAGGTTGATATAGAAGATCCAGCGCCACGACCAGTTGTCGGCGATCCAGCCGCCCACCGTCGGGCCGAAGATCGGGCCCATCATGATGCCGACGCCCCACATGGCCATGGCGAGGCCGCGCTGCTGCAGCGGAAAGATCTCCCACAGGATGGCCTGCGACATGGGGATGACCGGCCCGCCGCCCAGCCCCTGGAAGACGCGCATGAGCACGAGCGTCTCCAGATTGGGCGCGATACCCGACAGGAACGATGACGTGGTGAAGAGCACGGTGCAGACCAGGAAGAACTTGCGGCGACCGAAGTAGGCGGTGAGCCAGCCGGTGGCCGGGATGATGACGGCGTTGGCGGCCAGGTAGGAGGTGATGACCCACGCCACCTCCTCGACGCTGGCCGAGAGCGAGCCCTGCATGTGCGGCAGGGCCACGTTGGTGACGCTGGTGTCGAGCACCTGCATCACGGCCACCACCATCACCGAGACCGTGAGCAGCCACTTCCGCGCCGGCGAGAGATCGCTGTCCCCCGCCGCCTCGGCGACGCTAGACGCGGGGGCTCGCGCCTCGCTCACTTCGTCTTGACGACGACGTAGGCCGACATCCCGGCGCGGAGGGCCTGCGGATTGCCGACGCTCTTGCCCTCGAGGAGGATTTTGACGGGGACACGCTGCACCACCTTGACCCAGTTGCCGGTGGCGTTCTCGGGTGGTAGCAGCGAGAACCGCGAGCCGGTGCCGGCGCTGATCGAATCGACGGTGCCGCTGAAGACCGTGCCCGGGAACGTGTCCACCCTCACGTCGGCCTTCTGGCCCGGCCGGATCCTCGTCAGCTGGGTCTCCTTGAAATTGGCGATGACCCACACGTCCCGGAGCGGGACGAGCGCCAGCAGCGGCTGGCCGGGCTGGACGATCTGCCCGACCTCCACGCTGCGCTTGGCCACGACGCCGTCGATGGGCGCGCGCACGACCGAGTGCTCCAGGTTGAGCTCGGCGACGGCGAGATCGGCCTGGGCCGACTTCAGCAGCGCCTCGGCCCGGGCCAGCTCGGCCTGCTTCACCGACACCGTCTGCGTCTGGCTCTCGGCCCGGGACAGCGTGCCGCGCACCTCGTTCACGCGCGAGCGTGCCTGCTCGGTGCCGAGCACGCGCGAGGCCACCTCGGCCTCGGCCTGCTGCACCTCCTGCTCGATGGCCCCCAGCCGCCGGCGCGAGGCCTCCAGCAGCGCCTCGGCGTTCTCGAGCGCCGCCACGGCATCGTCGTGCTCGCGGCGGGAGACGTAGTCGTTCTTCATGAGCTGCTGCATGCGATCGAGGTCACGCCGGGCCTTGCGCATGGTGCTCTCGGCCGCGGTCACGTCGGCACGGCTGGCCGCCGCCGCCGCCCGTTTGGACTCCAGCCGCGCCCGCACCTCGACCTCGGCCGACTGGCTGGACTTGACGCCGACGCGCGAGCCCTCGAGCACGGCCCGCACCTCGTCCACCTGCGAGCGCGTGGTCTCCCGGGCCAGCGGCAGCTCGGCCCGCGCTGCACGCACGTTGGCCTCGGCCACCGCCACCGCCGCGCGGGCCTGGTCACGCTTGGCCTCGAAGTCGCGCGGGTCGACGCGCAGGAGGACCTCGTTGGCGCGCACCGCCTGGTTGTCGTTCACCTTCAGCTCGACGATGTGGCCGGCGACCTTGGCGCTCACCGGCGAGATCGTGCCCTCGACGTAGGCGTCGTCGGTGGCGACCTCGAGCGAGGACTTGTACCAGGCCCAGCCGCCCCACCCGAGGATGCCGATGGCGACCAGACCGGCGAGCCCGATGACGGCGCGACGGTTCTTCATCATGGCAGCAGGATCGCCTTGGCGTAGTCGGCCGGCGGCGCGTCCAGGAGCTGGCGGAAGACGCGCGCGCCCTCGGTGAGCGGGAACGGGCGCGCCCACGGCTCGATGTCGATGCGGCCGTGAGCGAACAACGCCACCGCCGTCTCCATGTCGGTGAAGGTCGTCGAGTAGGAGCCCGAGATCCGACGCTCCCCCAGCACCACGTCGCGCCCCGACAGCTCGGTGACATCGCCGTGCGTCCCGATCCAGACGACGTCGCCGCCCGGCCGCGTCGCCTCGACGGCCATCCGCCGCGTGGCGGGCGCGCCGACCGCGTCGATCACCACGTCGGCGCCGCGGCCGCGCGTGAAGCCGCGGATCTCGGCGACGACGGCGTCGCGGGCGGGATTGAAGAGCGGCTCGGCGCCCACGGCGTGCGCCATCTGCAGGCGCGCGTCGCTGGTGTCCACCGCGACCAGTCGCAGCGCACCGCCGGCGCGCGCGACCTGCAGCGCCAGCAGGCCGATCGTGCCGCAGCCGATCACCACGACGGTCTCGGGAAACTTCGCGGCCAGGCGCGACCACACGTGGACGCCGTTGGCCAGCGGCTCCACCAGGGCGCCCTGCAGCGGCGACACGCGCTCGGGGAGCGGCAGCAGCACGCGCGCCGGCACGGCGACGCGCTCGGCGAACGCGCCGGGCCGATTCATGCCGAAGATGCCGCGCTCGGGACACAGGTGCGTGCGGCCGCGGCGGCAGTCGACGCAGCGCCCGCAGGGAATGAGCGAGTTGGCCACGACGCGATCCCCGAGCTTCACGTCGACGACGTCGGCGGCGACGGCGATCACCTCGCCACAGAACTCGTGGCCCATCACCAGGGGCGGCGTGCGGCGGGGACTGCGATGCGCGACCGCTTCGAGCTCGGAGCCGCAGATGCCGACGGCGGCCACGTCGAGAATGACCTCGCCCGCGGCGAGGACCGGCTCGTCCACCTCGGCGATGTCGAGGACGTCCCAGGCCGGATAGCGCAGCGCCTTCACGGCGCCTACGCTACCACGTTGCCTGCGTTCTGGTCAGCGTCGACGCAGCCGGCCGTCGGCGTCGAAGTCGAGTGAAACAGTGCCCAGGGCTGTCAGGTCGCGCCGCTTGTCTACCTCGGCCGCGAAGGCCTCGGAGACCTCGAGCTCGCCGAGCATGAGCGTGTTCTTGATGCGCACGACGCGCGCGCGCGCGGGCGGCGTGAGCCCGATGCAGTCCAGCGCCGTCTCGATCGCCTCGCGATCGCTCTCGTAGGTGGCGGGAATCCGCGCGCCCCACGGCGCGCACGCGGTGATGCAGTTGATGAGCGTGGCCTTCATGTCGATCCTGTCGACGAGCCGGCGCGTCGTGAAGTCGGCGTTGCCGAGCCCGGTGGCATTGCCGTAGCTCTCCTCGGTGATGTCGAGCGCGACGATCCAGAGAATCTTGGGATCGGCCGGGAACGGCTCGAACGGATTCGTGGGGCGTCCGATGATGTTGGTGTCCATGCCGCTGCCCGAGATGTTCTTGCCGATCTCCTCGACGATGAGCACGTCGATCGGCGAGAACGGCAGCTTCGCCATCCACTCGCGCGCGCTCTTGAGCAGGCGCCGCTCGCCCGCCTCCAGCTCGGCGGCGGTGAACGCCTCGATCTCCGCCGTCTCGTCGTAACCGTTCTCGACCACGCCGAGCCCGAAGCCGATGCGGGCCTTGGCCAGCATCTCGCGGCCCACGCTGGTGATGACGGTCTCGTACCCGTGGTTCACGTTGGCCCGGTGGTACTGGACGGCGCCCTTCCACTTCCCGAGGCCGATCGTCATCATCTTGAAGAGACCGGACTCGATCGTGCCCTTGAAGTCGGTGTGCGGCTTGATCCGGTTGACCAGGCCGATCCAGTCGGCGCCCGCGGCGAACCGGTCCAGCCAGACCGGCAGCCCCAGCGCCTCCCCCACCTGCTCCACCTCCATGGTGGCCCGCACCGGGCAGCCCATGGTGGCCTCGGTGATCCCGTAGTGGGCCAGGACCGAGAGCTGGCCATCGGCGGTCCCGCCGCCGTGGCTGCCCATGGCCGGGAAGACGAAGGGCCGGGCCCCGAGGTCGCGGAGGTAGCGGACGGTGGCGCCCACGATCGTGTCGATATTGGCGATGCCCCGGCTGCCGGCCCCCACGGCGACCGTGTCGCCGCGCTTGACGGGCAGGCCGGCGGCCTGAAGGCGCTCGGCGACGGCCCGGGGGATGTCCTCGACACGGGGACGGGCGAAGGTCTGGCGGACGCGGATCATGGTGGGGAGCATGGGCGGATTATGCGCGAATCGTGGGGAGGGGAAAAGCCTGACGACCTGTGCTATATGTATGGGCCAATTTTGCCGATGCTCCCCGTCTCGCTGACGCGCGCTCTCCTCATAGGCCTCCTGCTGACGGCGGCCGGCTGCTCGTATCTTCGCCCGGCCCCCACGCCGATCCTGCCGCCGGACGAGCTCTACTCGCAGGGTGAGCAGGAGATGGGCCGCAAGCGGTACCTGGAGGCGCGCGAGGCGTTCCGGAAGATCAGCGAGCGGCACCCGAACTCGGCGTGGGCACCGCGCGCGCGCTTCCTGATCGGCGAGGCGTACTACCGCGAGGCGGAGTTCGACAAGGCCATCAAGGAGTTCGAGACGTTCCTGTCCTTCTATCCGCGTCACGAGATCGCCGATCTCGTCCAGTACCGGCTGGCCATGGCGTACTACGACCAGCTCAAGCCCATCGAGCAGGACCAGGGCCTCACGGCCAAGTCGCTCGAGCAGTTCAAGAAGCTGGTGAAGGAGTATCCCGATAGCCGGTACGCCACCGATGCGCTGGCCAAGATCGACATCTGCCGTGGCAAGCTCGCGCAGAAGGAGCTGTGGGTGGCGGGCTACTACTTCAACCAGGGCAACACGGCGGCGGCGCGGCCGCGGCTGGAGTTCGTCATCAAGGAATACCCGCGCACGCTCGTGATTCCCGAGGCGCTGTTCACGCTGGCCGAGGTCAACGTCGCCGAGGGGAAGACGCGCGAGGCGAACGACCTCTTCCGCCAGCTCGTCAACGAGTACGGGTACACGGAATTCGGCAAGCGCGCCCTCCAGCGGCTGCGCGCCAACCCGGGCGCCCAACGCTAGGAGAGACCCGCGTGCACGACATCGTCGACCTCCGCTCCGACACGCTGACGCTGCCGACACCCGAGATGCGCGAGGCGATGGCGCGCGCCGAGGTGGGCGACGACGTGTGGGGCGAGGATCCGACCGTCCAGCGCCTGGAGACGATGGCTGCCTCCCGCCTCGGCAAGGAGGCCGCCGTCTTCGTGGCGTCCGGCACCATGGGCAACCTGGTCTCGGTGGTGGCCCACACGCAGGCCGGCCAGGAGGTCGTGCTCGACCTCGACTCGCACATCTACAATTACGAGGTGGCCGGCGGGACGATCGTGGGGAACGTCCAGATGCGCCCGGTCAAGACCGAGCGCGGCTTCCTCACGCCCGAGCAGGTCCAGGACGCGATCCGGCCGAGCAACATCCACATCCCGCAGACGGGCCTGGTGTGCCTCGAGAACACGCACAACCGGCACGGCGGCACCTGCATGGCCCCGGAGGCGATCTCGGCGGCCGCCGCGGTCGCCCACGCCGCCGGCGTCCCCGTGCACATCGACGGCGCCCGGCTGTTCAACGCGGCCATCGCGCTGAAGCGGGAGGCGCGCGACTTCGTGCGCGACGCCGACTCGGTCACCTTCTGCCTGTCCAAGGGCCTGGGCGCCCCGCTCGGCTCGGTGGTGTGCGGCTCGGCCGCCTTCATCACCCGCGCACGCCGCGTGCGCAAGATGGTGGGCGGCGGCATGCGGCAGGCCGGTATCGTCGCCGCCGCCGGCGTGGTGGCGCTCGAACACATGGTGGACCGGCTGGCCGAGGACCACGCCAACGCGCGGACCCTGGCCGAGGGGCTGGCGAAGCTGCCGGGGATCGAGATCGACCTGGCCAGCGTTCAGACGAACATCGTGATCCTCCGTGTGAACAAGGGCGACCGGGCGCAGTCCGTGAAGGCCACCGAGGCGCTGGTGGCCGGCTGCGCCGCGCGCAAGGTCAAGATCCATGCGATGGGGCCGGCGGCCATCCGCTGCGTCACCCACAAGGACGTCGACGCCGACGACATCCATCGCACGCTGGACGCATTTCGGGAGTTGACTCGGTAGGAGGGGAAGAGGGGAACCCTCCTAGGGTGCCCCTACTTGGAGGAACGCCGCATGGCCGAACGGCTCCTGGACGTCAGAGGACTCAAGACGCACTTCTTCACCGACGAGGGCGTGGTACGCGCCGTCGACGGGGTCGACCTCTACATCAACAAGGGCGAGACGCTGGGCGTGGTCGGCGAGTCCGGATGCGGCAAGAGCGTGACGGCGCTCAGCATCATGCGCCTCATCCCGCAGCCGCCCGGCCGCATCGTCGAGGGCTCGATCACGTACAACGGGCGCAACCTCCTCGATCTCTCCCCCGCCCAGATGCGCAAGATCCGCGGCAAAGAGATCTCGATGATCTTCCAGGAGCCCATGACCTCGCTGAACCCGGTGTTCACCTGCGGCGAGCAGATCGCCGAGGCCATCCGGCTGCACGAGGGGCTCGGGCGCCGCGATGCCATGGACAAGACGGTCGAGATGCTGAAGCTGGTGCACATCCCCAACGCCGAGCGGCGGGTGAAGGAATATCCCCACCAGCTCTCGGGCGGCATGCGGCAGCGCGTGATGATCGCCATGGCGCTGTCCTGCAATCCGAACCTCCTGATCGCCGACGAGCCGACCACCGCGCTCGACGTGACGATCCAGGCGCAGATCCTCGACCTGCTCAACGAGCTCAAGGCCAAGCTGAACATGGCGATCTTGTTGATCACCCACGACATGGGCGTCATCGCCGAGACCGCGCAGCGCGTGGTGGTGATGTATGCGGCCAAGGTCGTGGAAGAGGCGCCGGTGGGCGAGCTCTTCAAGGAGCCGCTGCATCCCTACACGCAGGGCCTCCTGCGCTCCATTCCGCGGATCGACCTGGCGGCGACGAAGCGGCAGAAGCTGGAACCCATCGGCGGCACCGTGCCCACGCTGCGCGGCGTCGAGAAGCCGGGTTGCCGCTTCGCCCCGCGCTGCTCGCTGGCCAAGCCGATGCACTTCGAGCAGACGCCACCCTTGAAAGAAGTCCGGCCGGGCCACAAGGTGGCCTGCTTCCTGTACTAGAGGAGGCCACCCATGGCTGAACCGCTCCTGCGCGTCAAGAACCTCAAGAAGTACTTCCCCATCCGCGGCGGGCTGCTCTCGCGCGAGGTCGCGCGCGTGCATGCGGTCGACGACGTCTCCTTCGACATCCTGCCGGGCGAGACGCTCGGCCTCGTGGGCGAGTCGGGCTGCGGCAAGTCCACCACCGGCCGCACGATCCTGCGACTGATCGAGCCGACCTCCGGCGAGGTCTCCTTCCAGGGCAAGAACGTGACGACGCTCGACAAGCGCTCGCTGCGCGCCCTGCGGAAGGAGATGCAGATCATCTTCCAGGACCCGTACGCGTCGCTGAATCCGCGGATGAC
>Ga0075424_100007610_pt1 | contig 10529 bp, 8 predicted proteins | sample SoiMethybrSBSTD3_FD_75301 | JGI IMG/M metagenome (GOLD analysis project Ga0075424, IMG submission 75301) | Bulk soil microbial communities from a Populus tree surrounding site in Tennessee, USA - Soil MetaG P. TD hybrid SBSTD3 | ecosystem: Environmental > Terrestrial > Soil > Tree plantation...
CGCAAACGGCCGAGTGCCGTGACCACGTCCACGCCACCCTCGCGCGGTGCTTGCCGCATGTACGAGATGAGAGTTTCTTCGGCCTCAAAGGGAACGCTCTTCTTGAGCTTCCAGCGAAGCATCGGCACCGCTTCCTTCGCGCTGCGCGGGAACTGGTCAAAATGCTGCACAAAGACGCGAACCACGGGATCGGGCAAGAGCAGCGCCGCATCCTCTTCGCGCACGCGCAGCCGCTCGCGAATTCCTTCCATCGCTGTGCGCACCGCCGCCAGATTTACCAGATTCGTTTCAACGGCCGAGGGCACGATGGCCCCTGGCGGGAGAGCTTCTACGGCGAAGCCGTCTAGCGAACCTGTCCGCGAAAAGCGCGCCCCGGAAATGCGTTCTGGCGCGATTTCCAATGCTATGGCCGGGTGCGGCTGTGCCTCCAGCCACAGAGCGATTCTGCGAACCAAGTCGCTCTTGTAAATGCCGTGACGGTATGCGGCAGCTTCAGTCAACGAAAGTCACCTTATTGATTTCGCGCAGCGTCGTCGCGCCAATTCTCACTTTCGCCAAACCACTTTCGCGCAGCGTAATCATACCTTCTTCGCGCGCCACTCTCTTGATTTCCGATGTTGGACGACGATTAATAATCATCTCGCGAATCCGGTCGGAAAGATCGAGCAACTCACAAATCGCGGTGCGTCCGTGATAGCCGGTGCCCGAGCATTCAAGGCAACCCGCCCCTTCGCTGATTTGGGCGCTTTCGAGATCTTCTTGTCTCAACCCCGACTCTTTCCATTCTTCCGGCGAAAGCTTTTTCGGACGTTTGCAGTTGGAACAAATGATACGCACCAGACGCTGCGCCAGAATGCAGTTGAGGGCCGACACGAAGTTGTACGGTTCGACGCCCATATTGATAAACCGGCCGATAACATCCGTCACGTTGTTCGCGTGCACCGTCGTGAAAACCAAATGTCCAGTCAGCGCGGACTGAATCGCGATTTGCGCCGTCTCCTGGTCACGAATTTCGCCAACCATGATCTTGTCCGGATCGTGGCGCAGGATGGAGCGCAATCCGCGCGCGAACGTGAGTCCCTTTTTCTCGTTTACCGGAATCTGCGTGATCCCGCGAAGTTGATATTCGACCGGATCCTCGATGGTAATAATCTTGTCTTCGTCCGTCTTGATCTCATTAATCGCGGCGTACAGGGTCGTAGTTTTACCCGAACCCGTAGGACCGGTAACCAACACCATGCCGTAAGGCTCTCGGATGTAGCGGCGGAAGCGCTGCATCTCGTCCTGCGAGAATCCAACCACGTCAAGGCTTAGACTCTGGAATTTCTCGGAAAGCGTTTCTTTGTCCAGTACGCGAAGCACGGCATCTTCGCCGTGGCTGGCCGGCATAATAGAAACGCGCAGGTCAATAAAGCGGCCCTTGTACTTCACTCGGAAGCGGCCGTCCTGGGGAATGCGCCGTTCGGCAATGTCCAGTTCGCTCAGGACCTTGATGCGCGATATGACGGCGGAGTGCCATTCCTTGGATATAGGCTGCATCGCATGCTGCAGCACGCCGTCGATGCGGTACTTCACGGCCACTTCGGCGTCGCGCGCTTCAATGTGGACGTCACTGGCCCGGCGCTCAAGCGCCGTGAAAATCACCGTTTCCACCAACTTGACGACCGGACTACCAGTCGTATCCCGCGTCAGCCGGTCCCCGGAAATCGTCTCTTCCGTGTCCTCTTCTGTTTTGGTGACCTGTAGCGTGAAAGCTTCCGTGGCCTGTTCCAAAACGCGCTGCGACTGCTCCGTTCGTTTGAGAAGATCGCTAATTTGCTTGGCGGTAGCAACGCGGGGAGCCAGCTTTTTGCCCAAGAGCAAGGAAAGCTCATCGCTCAGCAGGACCGAACTGGGATCCGCCGCGGCGATGACCAGCACATTGTCCCGCTGCTCGAGCGGTACAAAGTTGTAGCGGAACATCAAATCGGCGGCAATCGTCCGGAAAAGCTCGGGATCGATGCGTTGCTCCCGCAAATCGATGAACGGCACTCGATAGCGCTGCGCCAGACGGCGGGCATTCTCGCGATCGTGTTGCTCTTCGGCAGAAAAAACGCTTGCCGAAACTGCCGGATTGTCGTGCGTGGTTGCCATTGGTCCCTAACGCCCAGCCGCTCCCGAAATCGAGAAGGAGAAGATAGGCAAATAAAGTGAAATCAGGATGAACGCCACCAAAATTGCCATAAAAATTAAGATGGCGGGTTCGATCAGCGCCACCATGGCCGAAAGCCGGATATTGACTTCTTCTTCGTAGAATTCCGCCACGCTAGTGAGCATGGGAGCCAGCGCCCCGCTCGATTCGCCGACTTCGATCATATCCAACGCCAGCTCCGGCATGATGCCTGTAGCAGCCAGTGCCGCGTTTAGCGAATCACCCTCGCGAACCATCTGCGTCGCGGCCGTAATGGATGAACGCAGCAAGGGACTGTCTACCGCCTCCCCTGCCGTCTGCAAACCTGCTACCAGTGGCGTACCTCCGGTCAGCAGGGTCGCCAGCGTGCGGCAGAATTGCGACACTTGAAACTTCATTATGGTGTCGCCCACCATCGGAGTCCGGAATTTAAGACGGTCGAAAGCCCGCCCGCCCTCCTCCGATCGCGACCAGAAAAATACCCCCACGCCCAGAATCACAAGACACGCAATGCCAATCAAGATCGCACCGCGATACTCCACGGTAATTGCAATGAGCAGGCGGGTAGCCGTGGGCAGCGTCACATTCATGTCTCGATACAACGCGGCGAACTTCGGCACCACTACTGTGACCAGATACGTCACCACTAGTGCCGCTACAGTAACTAACAACGCCGGATACACCAGTGTCGCCAGAATCTTCTTGCGAACTCCGGTGCTAACCTTTTGATAGGCGATGTAATAGTCCAACACGCCGGGCAGATTGCCGCTTTTCTCCCCCGCCAGAATTGCTGTCGAAAAAACTTTGGAGAAAACGCTGGCCTCATTTACTGCCTCGGAAAGTGACTTGCCCTCCCGAACCCGGTCACGAATCTGGCCAACGATGGGGCGCAGGCGCGGAGATGCAGCGCGTTCAGCAAGAAGGTCCAGGGCACGCAGAATCGGCAGCCCAGCTTTGATCAGCGTGTTGAATTGTTGGTTGAGAATAAGAAAATCAGACCCGCCGACCTTGCGGGAGCTCTGCCGGTTGAACATACCGCTCAGCAAGCTGCTTCGGCTATCCACCGAGTACACATACAGCCCGCGGTCCGCAAGCTTTTGACGCGCTTCCGCTTGCGTTCCGGCCGCCTCGACGTGCGAATAGACCCGTCCGCTGGCATCTGCCACACGGCAGACAAATTCCGCCATAGCTTGTTAGTTTACCTCATTTGAACAATATGCAGGGAAACCAGGAAGGGTTGGCCGTATCCTGGTGTGTACGGGCCCGCAAAAACGGGACACGGCGTCACCGGGACGACTCGACCAAGCTTACCGGCGGCGTGGCTCTGCTTTCTGGCGACTTCGCCGCCAGGTCGCCATCCACGATCGCCACACCACGCGGGGGGTTGAATCGGAACCAGGTCGCGTCAATTCGAGGGTCGAATTTCCAGTTGGCAAATCGAAACTCTAACTGAACTCCACCCGGATCCGTAACGAGAATTCTCGCAAGCTCTCCCGTCTCGCGGTTGACCTCAAATAGCACGCGTGCATTTTCAGCCTCCGCGTTTCCGCTCGCCGCTGGCGACGGATTGCTTCCACGCAACTGGCAAATCAAAACCACGCCGCCTGCCTGGACAGGCTGCTGTCCTTTCGCGATTTCCGCTCTCGCGCAAATCCGCGAAACCTTCATTTCGCCCGCTAGAAGCGCCAAGGGTGTGCGCCAATCGGAACTCTCTTTGGTCCGAGTCCGCGTCACCGTATGATCGGCCGGCACGTAAAACCAGGACCATTTCCCGTCGACCACATAAAGATTCCGTTCGGGCGATACATATTCCCAGCGCATCTTTCCGGGTCTGCCGAAGTACGCTGTTCCCGCTTCGGAACGTACTTCCTTGCCATTGTCGATATAGCGCTCGACAAACATTGCTTGCAAGGTGCGCGCGGGACGATACGCTCGCTCAAATCTTTGGATTATGTCTTGGGAATTCTGCTCTGCCTCGCCAGTGAAAATAAGAGGACAGTTCAGTAAAGAACAGCAAATAGCGGCACGAATCCAAATCAGCTTCACGCCATCAGTTTAACATCCGCAACCTACTGCAGCGGCGAATCGGTGGAAGCGCCCGTCCCAATGGGGTTAAACCGGATTACGTTCGAATCGCTTGTGTAAAAACCTCGTTGCCCCGAAATACCGCGCGAAACAGGGTCGGCAGTAATCGAGTAGTGCAACGATGGCGTTATGGACCCGTCCTGCGTATAAGTAAAGGTATAGCCCGACTTTGTGCCACTCGCCAGACTGGAGTCGATGTAGCACGACGCGGAAGAATTTCCGGGACATGGCGGCGTTCCTCCGTCTCCCAATGCAGACAATGAGGGCGCGAACCCCACCGTGGGGAATTGTGTGCTATACGAAATCGAGGCAGTGTTAACGGCATGCAGTGAAGAAACCGCGGACGACTCGTTCGCTTGCATACGCGCGCGCAACAGGTTGGGAATTGCAATCGCCGCGATAATCAGAATGATCGCGACCACAATCAGAAGTTCGATCAACGAAAAACCTTTTTGCCGCTGCTTCATATGAGCTCTCCGGCCCATCAAAACCGCTCTCACGCCAGGGCCTATCTGGGACCCTTTTTCGAAGATTACACAAGCACGTTAGATTCCAAGCCCGACCGCTCGCGATTGTCGTAACGCCATTGTTTTTCGCAGCTTACAGGCGGCCAATTCGCGCCGTGAGCTTGAATTCCGCGCTCCGACAATTCTCGTCTGCCCGTTGCAACAATTTGTGGCGTCGTCGCCCCCTCGTGCATTGCCCTCTGGCTATTCTTGGGCAAAAAAGAGGGCACGGATTCTTTCGAACCCGCGCCCCGGGTACTTCTCCGAACTTCTCGCACAACCCTGCTTATTGCAGCGGGCTGCTGGCGGAAGTGGCCGTCGTGGTCGGATCATACCGGATCACACCGGACTGATCGGTGTAGAAACCACGCTGACCGGACGTGCCGCGGCTGGTCGGATCCGCAAGCACCGAATAACCGGTGGAAGGCGTGCCGGTACCGGCCGCGAACGTGAACGTGTAGCCGCTCTTGGTGCCGCCCGCAAGAACGCTATCTACCAGGTCTGCGCTGGTCGATGTCGCGCTCGTCGCCGGGCCAAGGGACACCAGCGAGGGAGGGTAGCCAACATTCGGGTAGTTCGTCGAATACGTCACGCAAGCGGTGTTGACCGTACGCAGTGAACCCACTGCGGACGCTTCATTGGCCGCCATACGCGAACGGAGCAGGTTCGGGATGGCAATCGCCGCGATGATCAAAATGATCGCCACGACGATCAACAGTTCGATAAGGGAGAAACCCTTTTGATTCTTCTTCACTTTTTCTAATCTCCTGATGTCTCTATCTCAATCGTTCCGAGGAACGTAACGCTCTAACAATATGCAGGATGGGTGCCAATAGAGCCAAATCGTGGCAGCAAACTCTAAGCCTTGTCTATCTCCTTTTGTTTCAGCTACTTATGGCGATAACCGTAAGGGCACAGTGCCTATCGTGCTGCACTTAAAAGCTCCATCTCCTTTCTATTGACCGTTTCTGTCAACCGCCCGTTGACCATTTTCGCCTATCCATCCGAACCCGGCTCAGCATCGGAACAGAATTACGAATACGGAACAGCTTGCCCAGAGCTGCTTGTGTCTTGTCCAGTCAGGCTCTATCGTTCACAGAGCTATCGCACCATTTTCAAATGACTTTCGCTCCGAAGGAGCAAATCGTTGCAGAAAGCCCGCGCGCTGTTATCCTCGCCGGTGGCAATGGTAGTCGTTGCTTTCGCAATTCGCGTCGCTCTCTTGTTCATCACCTTTCACGGTCAGCCCGTTCCGGCCGGAAATCGTTACCCGATTGGAGGTGAAGTTGGCAGCATTGCGGCGTCGTTTGCCACGGGGCACGGTTTCAGTTCGCCGTTGGAGGTAAATTCTGGTCCCACGGCCTGGACGACCCCGGTATTCCCGCTGCTGCTGGCGGGCTTCTTCAAGATTTTCGGTGTTTATACCTTTACATCCAGCATTTCAGTGCGCCTCTTCAATGTTCTTCTCTCGAGCATCACCTGCTATCCGCTCTTCCTACTCGGTCAACGCCTGTTCGGCGCAGCGCCAGCAGCCGCTGCAGGGTGGTTCTGGGCGCTACTGCCTAAAGCGGTCTACTTTTCCGTTATGTGGGTCTGGGATACCAGCCTCTCTGCCTTAATTCTGAGCATCTGTCTCTTGACGACTTATGCCGTCCAGAAATACCCCAACGCAAAAACGTGGATGGGTTACGGAGCGCTTTGGGGATTTGCCACTCTGGTGAACGCCGCTTTGCTGGTAGTCTTCCCCGGATCTCTTCTGTTTGCGACGGCGAAACTTCGCCAACCCAGCTTGCGCAGGTTGAGACTCTCCGCCCTCGCCGTTCTCGGCTTTGGCCTAGCCATTTCCCCATGGGTTATTCGCAATCAGCTCGTATTTCACGGACAGGTCTTACTCCGCTCCAACTTCGGACTGGAACTATGGCTCGGCAACAATCCCGAAGTTCCCGTGAGCTGGTCTTGGTGGCTGCATCCAACGGAATCCCAAAAAGAGAAAGAAGACTTTTTACAGCTAGGCGAAGTTGCTTACATGCAGGAAAAGAAGGTGGCCGCGATTCAATTCATCAAAACTCATCCTGCCGATACTCTGCGCTTTCAATATCACCGCTTCATGGAAACCTGGACTGGCTTTGGCGAGCCTTTTCTCGACATCTGGCGGGGAGCAAAACTGTGGTTGCGAGCAGAGCTTTCCTGGAATTACGCGCTTACGGTGCTCATGCTTTTTGGCTTGCTCTGCGCGCGGCGCAAGCTGCCGGTAGAGTCACTTCCCTTGTTCAACGTGATTGCCGTGTTCCCAGCCATTTACTACGTCACGCATACAACTCCGCGCTACCGGCATCCGATTGATCCGATTGTCGTCCTGCTGGCCGCCTACGCCGTGGTTTCTGGCGCGCGTTACATCTCAGGCAGGATCGCTCTGCTGCGCGCAGGGCGCCAGCTCCATGCCGCGCCTCCCGCAGAAGTCCGGCGACCGGTCGTCTACAATCCGTGTTTCTTTGCGTAGTGCCGGAAGGAGCGGTACGTGATTTTCAGCAGCTCCGATGCGCGCGTCCGCACACCACCGGCCTTTTCCAGTGCCGCCATCAGATAGCGTCTTTCCGCGTCGGCAATCTCCTTCTCAAAGTCCACGCCAGCATCTGGAAAGGCCGAGGCGCCGTTTCCTCCGCTCACGCCGGGGGTGTTTGCATAGCCCGCGATGCGATCCGGCAGCACGCGAAGCGAAATTTCAGTGCCGGATTCCAGCGCCACCGCCCTCTCCATCGTGTTTTCCAGTTCTCGCACGTTTCCGGGCCAATCGTACGATTCCAGCTTGCGCATAGCTTCCGGCGAGACTCCTACGACCGGCTTCTCCATCGTCTTGCGGAACCGCTCGAGAAAATGCCGCGCCAGCAGGGGAATGTCTTCCCTTCTTTCGCGCAAGGAAGGCAGCTGCAATGGGATGACACTCAATCGGTAATACAGGTCTTCCCTGAATCGCCCTTCCGCGATTTCCTTTTCGAAGTCCTTGTTCGTCGCGGCAATCACGCGTACATCTACATCGATCTCTTCCGTGCTGCCGAGCGGCCGCACCTTCCCTTCTTGCAGCACGCGATACAGTTTCACCTGCATGGTCAGCGTCATATTTCCGATTTCGTCCATGAACAACGTGCCGCCGTGCGCCGCTTGAAACAATCCTTGCCGATTTTCGTTGGCTCCGGTAAACGCACCCTTCACATAGCCGAACAGCTCAGATTCCAGAAGCGTTTCCGGAAATGCGCCGCAGTTGATAGTTATGAACGGCGCCTGCGCCCGCGCGCTATTTTCATGGATTGCGCGTGCCACCAGCTCCTTGCCCGTGCCGCTTTCGCCGGTGATCAGAACCCTGCTCGATTGCGGCGCGACCGTCTGGATCAGGTCGAAAATTGCCCGCATCTTGGCGCTCTGCCCGATAATGTTGTCCAGTCCGGTCAACCGGCGCAGCTCTCTGCGCAAATAGCCTGCTTCCTTCTTCCACTTCAGGCTCTCTGTAACGCTGCGCACAGCCCGGCGCAGCTGATCCACCAGATCATGATCTTTGATGACATACCGGTCCGCGCCCGCATTGATCGCCGCAACCGCCGTGTCCAGGGTGGGTACGCCGGTAATCAACAGAAAAAAACAATCCGCTGCAACTTCTTTCGTGAACTTCAGCAAGTCCACGCCGCTCGCGCCCGGCATCTTCACGTCCGAGATCACGATATCAAAAATCTGTGACTCCAGCTTCCGCTTGGCGGCCTCGACGTTGTGCGCAACTTCCACGCGGTGGCCCTCTTTGCGAAACGTAATTTCCAGCAGTTCGCAGATCGACCGTTCGTCGTCGACGACCAGAATGTGCGCCGCAACACCGCGTGCCGGTTCTTTTGCCGTTTTTGTTGTGGTTGCTTGCATAAGTGTCTTACGCGATGCGCGGCAGTTCCACGATGAATTCCGCGCCTTTCTCCCTTTCTGAAATCACGCTGATCCGCCCGTTATGCGCCTGCACAATCTGGTACACGATGGACAAGCCCAGTCCCGTGCCTCCTTCGAATCCCGACTGAAGGGGCTCGAATAGCTTCGCCTTCTGTCTGGCGTCCAGCCCGAATCCCGTGTCGCGAAACGCAATGCGTAGCCAGCTCGGTCGCTCCTCGAGCTTAACTGTCAGCTTCCCGCCTTCCGGCATGGCTCGCAACGCGTTGTCGCACAGGTTCCAAAAAACCTGCTTGATCTTGCTGGCGTCCACCCGCGCACGAATGGCCTTCCCGTTGTACGCGCGCTCGATCTTGTACTTGCTGCCGACTTCCGGCTTCTTCTCCATCAACGTCAGCGCATCATCCAGCAAGCTACGCACATCCTCCTCATGAAATTCGTAGCTCTTCTCTCGGGAATAGTTCAGAAAGTCCGTGATGATCCGGTTCAGCCGTTCTGACTCCCGGCCCACAATATTGACCAGGTGCTTCTCGTCCTCTTCGAGCGGCACCATGCGCCCAAGCTCCTTCACGGCTCCCGCCATCGCGGTTAGCGGCTGGCGTATTTCATGCGCAATCGCCGCCGAAAGTCTTCCCAGCGCCGCCATCCGCTCCTTCGTCGCCACTTCCTGTTCCAGCCGCCTGAGGTCCGTTAAATCTTGAAAATTAAACACATAGCCCATACGCGACGAATCCCGCGAACGCAGCGGCGAAACGCTGATTCCGAGGAAGCGCTGCTTCCCGCTCGGCGTCTTATAATCAATTTCCTTGCGCAGGCCGGCTTTCTCCTGCCCAGTCATCAACTCCGGCAGCCAGAATTCGCTGTTCCACTCCTTCAAGGAAATTCCGCGCAGCTCCTGAAATTTCTTTTCCAGAATCTCCTCGCCGGTGCGATTCAACACCACCACGCGGCCCTCGCCATCCGTGGTTAACAAGCCGCCGCGCATCGAATGTATAATGTCCTGCGTGAAGTCCTGTAGGTCCAGCAATTCTTCGCGCTTTTGCTCCAGTTCGCGGCCTTTGCTCTGCAACAAATGCGACAACAGGCTGGCCAAATAGGCCACCGCAAGAAATCCCAATCCGTGGCTCACGCACCAGACGGCGATTGCCGCCTTGGACCCCAAGGTTCCCGTAAGTGTCGGAATTTTCCCGGCGTACGCTAGAATCTCCAGCGACCACAGCAAGACCAGGCTTACGCCGGCGGTTGCAAACGTGCCGCGGCGCGAAAACAGAATGCTTGCCACGATAATCGCCAGCAGATACAGCGAAATGAAGTAGCTGTCTTGCAGTCCGGTGATATACACGACTGCCGTAATGGCGGCCAGGTCGCAAGCAATCTGCAGGCCGCCATGCCACGGTGCGTCCGGAATCCATCGCACCAGGATCAATTCCACGCTGCCCAGCGTCAGCCAGAACACGATGATGGGAAGGAAAAACTTGCTGGTCGGCTGGCCGTTGGCGTACTGTGGCCAGAAAATTCCAACCGCAAGAATCAGCACGATCATGGACAGGCGTACCCGCGCCAGCCACTGCAGCCACTCTCGATTTGTTCGCTGTGCGTCCACGCTTCCCCACAGCCCCCATTAGACTAAAAAGACAACGAGGGAAGACTGCCGTCCCCGGCCGGTCTTCCCTCGCCTAGAAGCTACTGCGTCCCGGCCCTTGCTCCCGGCCCGTTCCTACCGGAGGGCCGTCGGCTTAGTGCATGTCGCTGAGTTTGCCGATCAGCGAGAATAGTGGCAAGTACATCGAGATAACCACGCCGCCGACCACCACGCCAAGAAATACGATCATGACCGGTTCCAAAGC
>Ga0075424_100007612_pt1 | contig 10526 bp, 5 predicted proteins | sample SoiMethybrSBSTD3_FD_75301 | JGI IMG/M metagenome (GOLD analysis project Ga0075424, IMG submission 75301) | Bulk soil microbial communities from a Populus tree surrounding site in Tennessee, USA - Soil MetaG P. TD hybrid SBSTD3 | ecosystem: Environmental > Terrestrial > Soil > Tree plantation...
GGCCAGGTGGTCTGGGGCGCGCTAAGCCCCCGCGCCGCCAGCGTGGTGAGCACCGGTACCCAGACCGCGCGCGTCACGGCGATCCGCCCTGGGCGGACCACGGTCGTCGCGACATATGGCGGCAGCGCCGGCCCCGCCGCCGTCGCGGTGCTGGGATGGTTCGCCGCGCCGAGCGGGTCGAGCGCCGGCGACGGGTCGTCGCAGCCGTGGGATCTCCAGACCGCGCTGCACGGTGGAAACGGGAAGGTGCAGCCCGGCGACACGGTCTGGCTGCGCGGTGGCACGTACTCGAGCGCCAGTCCGTTCACCAGCACTCTCGCCGGCACATCGTCCGCTCCCATCGTGGTGCGGCAGTACCCGGGGGAGCGGGCGATCCTCGACGCGAGGGGAGCGACGTCCCCCACCTCCCGCGGCGATTTCTTCAGCGCGGCGGGAAACTATTCGACCTTCTGGGGCTTCGAGGTCATGGACTCGGATCCGGATCGGACCACGGACACGCGTCCGAACATGGTCGTCGTCAACGCATCGCACGTGAAACTCATCAACCTGATCGTGCACGACGGCGGGATCGGGTTCTACACCTTCTCGGCACCCGTGGATATCGAGATCTACGGTTGCCTGGCCTACAACAACGGCTGGCAGGAGGCCGTCTTCGGCAACGGCCACGGGATCTACGCGAAGAGCACCACCGGCCCGCTGAACCTGCGAGACAACATCCTCTTCGACCAGTTCGGCTACGGCCTCCACATCTTCACAATCGCGGGACCAGATGGCCTCACCAACATTCACGCGGAAGGAAATGTCTCGTTCAACAATGGCTCGGTCAGCGCCGATCCGGTGAACTCCCCGAACGCGAACATCCTGTTCGGCGGCAGCGAGCCCGTCCGGAACGGCACGCTCGTTGACAACATGACCTACTTCTCGCCTAACGTCGGCGTACACAACCTGCTGATCGGCTTCGGCATGACGGTCAACCAGGACCTCATCGTGCGGAACAACTACGCGGTGGGAGGCATGCTGCTGCTCGATGTGGGCTGGTGGCAGTCGCTCACGCTGACGGACAACTCGCTGTTCGGGTCGGTCAGCGACATGATCTGGCTGCGGGACTCCACGGTGTCGGGGTTCCATCTGGCCAATAACCGCTACTACCGCGACTCGAGCGCGCAGGCGTGGGGATACATCAATACCGACTATGGTTTCGCCGGCTGGCAGCAGGTCAGCGGGGTAGGCGCGACCGACCGAGCCGTGACCAGCGATCCGGCCGAGCCGAAGGTTTTCCTCCGACCCAACCGCTACGAGCCCGGGCGGGCGAACCTGACGATTTATAACTGGACTCGTCAGGCCACCGTGCCGGTGGATCTGAGCGGGATCGTGCGGGTGGGGGACCGCTACGACGTCCGTAATGTGCAGGACTTCTTTGGTGCACCGGTGGTGAGCGGCACGTACACGGGCGGCCCGGTGGATGTGCCGATGGCGGGCGTGACCCCCGTCGCCCCTATCGGAGGCTCGCGGACCCCGCCCCAGACCGGGCCAGACTTCGGGGTATTCGTCGTTACGAGCACGCCGCAGTAAGAAGGCCGGGCGGCCGACGTGTTTCAAAGACCTGCCAGTCTTGACCGTCGCCCGAAACAGACAGCGCGGCGCAGCACACTGGTCGCCCGACGCAAGTGACGGCAGGCCAACGCGCTACAGTGTTGCGTAGCCTCGGCACTCGCCTTGCCCTACAAGTTGGCTGACTAGCGCCCTAGCCCTCACTCGAGCTGTACGTGCGATGTCCCGGGAGTGCCCGGGACTCACCACCATGGACGGTACATGAGATCGGGATCCCACCGCGTCGCCTACGCTGCTCGGGCTCTTGCCCTGCTGCTCCTCACGACGTGCAGCGACAACGCTGGCCCCACGTTTACCTCCATGCCCGCAGCACCCCCCCCGCCCCCTTTGACTGCTGACCTCGTGTCTGGATCTCCGGCGATGCTTATCGGCGCCGGCGACATCGCGCGGTGTGACCGCACGAACGACGAGGCGACCGGGCTGCTGCTCGATAGGTACCCGGGAGCGACGGTGTTTACCGCCGGCGACAACATCAACGGGAACGCGACCCTCACGAACTTCAACAACTGCTACGGGCCATCCTGGGGCCGCAACAAGGCGCGCACCCGGCCCGCGGTGGGAAACAACGACTACAAGACCGCGAACGCCGCCGGCTTCAACCAGTACTTTGGCGCCGCCGGTGGCGACCTCGGGAAGTACTACTACAGCTACGACCTTGGCGCGTGGCACATCATGGTGCTGAACGACCAAATCGCCATGACCGTTGGCTCTCCCCAGGAGCTGTGGCTGCGCGCCGAGCTGGCGGCGAACACGAAGAAGTGCACGCTCGCCTACTGGCATCGCCCCCGCTTCAGCTCGACCGGCACCAATAACCTGGCGGCCGTCAAGCCGCTGTGGGACGCGCTCTACGCGTACAACGCCGACGTCGTCGTGAACGCGAACGCCACGAACTACGAACGGTTCGCCCCGCAATCGCCGACCGCCGTCGCAGACCCCCTCGGCATCCGCGAGTTCATCGTCGGCACGGGTGGCCTGAATCTGCAGGCCCCCGGCACCGTGCGCGCGAACAGCCAGGTGCGCAACGGCACGACCTACGGAATCGTGAAGTTCGTCCTCGACACGGCAAGCTACGCGTGGGAGTTCGTCCCGGTCGCCGGTGCGACCTTCACCGATGCCGGGTCCACCGCGTGCCACACCAGAATCGCCGTCGCCTCGGTCGACGTGAGCCCCGCAACCGCCAGCATCTCAACGGGCACAACCCTCCAGCTCACCGCGACACCGAAGGACGCAGCGGGCAATCCGCTCATCGGACGGACCGTGACCTGGACGACGAGCAACGCGACCATCGCGACGGTCGACGTGAACGGCCTCGTCACGGGCAAGGTCGCCGGCGCCCCGGTGACCATCACCGCCACGAGCGAAGGGAAAAGCGGGACGTCGACCGTCACGGTCAACCCGGCTCCCGTCGATTCGGTGGGCGTGACGCCGTCGCCGGCCAGTGTGGCCGTCGGCATTACGCTGCAGCTCACCGCCACGCTGAAGGACGCGAACGGCAACACGCTTACGGGTCGTACCGTGACGTGGGGGACGAGCGACGCGACGCTCGCAACAGTGGACGCGAACGGCCTCGTCACCGGCAAGAGCGTGGGTGGACCCGTCGTCATCACGGCGACGAGCGAAGGCAAGAGCGGGACGTCCAGCGTGACCGTGACACCGGCTCCCGTCGCCTCCGTGGACGTGACGCCGTCTCCGGCCAGTATGGTCGTCGGCACAACGCTGCAGCTCACCGCGACACCGAAAGACGCGGCCGGTAACGCACTCACGGGCCGCACCGTGACGTGGGGGACGAGCGACGCGACTCTCGCAACAGTGGACGCAAACGGCCTCGTCACGGGCAAGGCCGTCGGCGGGCCGGTCACCATCACCGCCACGAGCGAGGGGAAGAGCGGGAGTTCCGCGGTCACCGTGAACGCCGTCCCCGTCGCATCGGTTGATGTCAGCCCGACATCGGGCACCATTCAAGTCGGTGCCACGCTGCAGCTCACCGCCACTCCGAAAGACGCGGACGGCAATCCGCTCGCCGGACGCATCGTCACCTGGACCACGAGCGACGCGACTCTCGCAACAGTGGACGCAACCGGCCTCGTCACCGGCAAAGCCGCCGGCGGTCCGGTCACCGTGACTGCCACCAGCGAAGGCAAGACGGGCACGGCGGCGATCACCGTGATCCCCGTTCCCGTGGCCTCCGTCGACGTCACGCCGGCGACGGCAACGATCGGGGTGAATGCCACTGTACAACTCACCGCCACCCCGAAGGACGCCAATGGCAATGCGCTGACGGGCCGCGCAGTCACGTGGGCGACCGCGGACGCGAACATCGCCACCGTGGACGCGAACGGTCTCGTCACCGGCAAGGCCGTGGGTGGACCGGTTTCTATCACCGCGACGAGCGAAGGCAAGAGCGGCACATCCGCCATTACGGTCAGCGCGACGGTCATTCCGGTGGCGTCGGTCTCGGTCACGCCCCCCGCGCCGAGCATCCCGATCGGTGGAAACGTGCAGCTCACCGCCACGCCGAAGGACGCGAGCGGGAATCCATTGTCCGGCCGCACGATTACGTGGCAGAGTGGCGCGCCCGGCACCGCAACCGTCGACGCCAACGGACTCGTGCACGGGGTCGCAGCGGGATCCGCGACGATCACGGCCACGAGCGAGGGCAAGAGCGGCAGCGCGACCGTTTCGGTCACGCCGCCGGCGGTCGCCAGCGTAGACGTCACGCCGAGTTCGGCCACCATCCCGGCGAACGGAACGGTTCAGCTCACCGCCACACCGAAGGACGCCAACGGCAACGCGCTGACCGGGCGGACCGTGACCTGGGCGAGCAGTGCGCCCTCGATCGCGGCCGTGAACGGCAGCGGGTTCGTCGTGGGCCTTGCCGTAGGCACGGCGACGATCCGGGCGACGAGTGAAGGCGTCGTCGGCACCTCGGCCATCACGGTGCAGCCCGGGTCGGGTCCGGCGGTACTCGTCGGTGCGGGTGATATCGCGGACTGCTCGCGCGTGAGCCAGGAAGGGACCGCGCGGCTGCTCGACGGTATCGCCGGCCAGGTCGCCACATTCGGTGACGGCGCCTACCCGGACGGGTCGCTGACGGATTACATGAACTGCTTCGATCCGTCCTGGGGCCGGCACAAGGCGCGCACGCGCCCGTCGACCGGCAACCACGAGTACAACCACGGGCAGGCTGCGGGCGCGCCTGGCTACTACGCGTACTGGGGGGCGGCGGCAGGCGATTCAGGGATCGGCTACTACAGCTACACGCTGGGCGCCTGGCACATCGTCGTCATCAATTCGAGCCTCGACATGAGCGCGGGCTCAACCCAGGAGCGTTGGCTGCGCGCCGATCTCGCGGCGCACCCGGCGACCTGTACGCTCGCCTACTGGCATCACCCGCGGTTCAGCTCAGGCGGGAACGGCAGCACGCTGGAGACGCAGCCGATCTGGCAGGCGTTGTACGACTTCGGCGCTGAAGTGGTGGTCAACGGTCACGACCACGATTACGAGCGCTTTGCACCGCAGACGCCGGCCGGGGCTCTCGACAATACCAACGGCATCAGAGAGTTCGTCGTCGGCACCGGCGGCAACTCGCTGTATAGCTTCGATATCCCGCCGATCACGAACAGCGAGCTGCGGAGCAACGTCAACTACGGGGTCATCAAATTCACGCTCTGGCCCACCAGCTACGACTGGGACTTCATCCCGGTCGCCGGCGGAACGTTCAGCGATCACGGGAGCGCATCGTGCCATTCAGGGACGCCACTGCCGAACCAGGCGCCCGTCGCGAATCCCGGTGGCCCCTACAACTCCGAGGGTACCGTCGTCCTCGACGGCACCCAGTCGCGCGATCCGGACAACAACACGCCCATCACCTACGCATGGGACCTGGGCGACGGGACGACCGCGACCACCGCGACGGTAACGCACACCTATCCGGCCAACGGATCGTACGTGGTCACGTTGACGGTGCGGGATGCCAAGGGTCTGAGCAGCACTCCGGCGTCGACCAACGTGAACGTCGCCAACGTCGCACCGACCGTGAACGCCGGGCCCGACCAGTCGGTCGTCGGCGGGACTGCGCTCAACCTGAGCACGACGTTTAGCGATCCGGGAACGACCGATAATCCGTGGTCCTACACCATCGCCTGGGGCGACGGCGCGACCGACGCCGGGAGCACGAATACCCAGGCGAATCCGATCGCCGCGAGCCACCTGTATCCCGCTCCAGGGCAGTACACGGTACACGTGACGGTCGCGGATAAAGATGGCGCCGTGGGCTCAGATGACATCGTGGTCAAGGTGCTCGACCCGGCGACGGTGCAGATCTTTTCGGGAGCCAGCAACATCGCGTCGTGCGGCACGGATGAGGACGAAGCGACGGCGCAAATCCTGGACGGCCTTCCCGGCACTGTCTTCGCGCTCGGCGACAACGTCAATCCGAGCGGCAGCGCGGCGAATTACACCAACTGCTACACGCCGACATGGGGACGCCACAAGGCACGGACGCGCGCGGTCGTCGGAAACCATGAATACGACGTCGTCGGGGCCAACGCCTTCTATAATTACTTCAAGCCGACCGTGGGCGACTCGGCGAAGTACTACTACAGTTTCGACCTCGGTCCCTATTGGCACGTGATCGTGCTCAACAACACCGCGTCGGTCGCCAATGGCGCCGGCTCGGTCGAGGAGCAGTGGTTGAAGGCGGATCTCGCGGCGAACACGAAGCCGTGCACGATCGCCATGTTCCATTACCCGCTCTACTTCTCGTCCGACGATCCGACATGGCACAGCGCGTCGGGCGTGCTGCCATTCTGGATTGATCTGTATAACGCAAACGCAGAGATTGTCCTGAACGGCCAGCAGTACGACTACGAGCGGTTTGCGCCACAAGACCCGGGCGCCAATCTCGACCCGGCGCGCGGTCTCCGCTCGTTCAATCCGGGGACCGGTGGCTACGCGACGAGCATGCCGACCTCCATCGCGCCGAATACGGAAGCGATCTCCGACGCGTATGGTGTCTTGAAGCTGACGCTGGGCCCGACCAGCTACATCTGGGACTTCATCCCGGCGCCAGGCTACACCTTCACCGACCACGGCTCGGGCAACTGCCACTGACGTCCGTACCAACACCGTCCCGGTCGCGAGGTCCGCGGCCGGGACGGTGTCGTACTCACGACGTGCTGTCGATGATCACCTTCGTCACGAAGAATATCGCCGCACCGGCAAAGAAGGCGGCGGGAAGCTTCCAGCCCTTCTTCCCCTGGAACTCGGGCACGAGGTTGGACGCGGCAACATAGATCGTCACCCCCGCCGACAGGGCCAGGCCGTTCTGCACGAGAAACCCCATCTGCTCGGTCAGCACCACCCCTACCAGCGTCGCGACACCCAGTAGCGCCGCCGCCCCGACCGCGCGCCCGCCCGACCGCCCACCCGCCAGCATCAGGCTCGAGATCGTCACGCCCTCCGGGAGCTTGTGCAGAAAGATCGCGATGAAGACCATGATGCCGAGCTCGGGGCGCACGAGAAACGCACTGGCGATCGCGACGCCGTCGAAGAACGTGTGCAGCAGGAGTCCGACCAGGGCCGACGTGCCGGCGACAGAGCTGACCGGGTGGGTCTCTTCCCCAAAATGGAAGTGCGGCGTGACGGTGTGCTGCGTGAGGTGCACGGCCAGATAACCGACCAGCACCAGGGCGGGCGCGAGGTTGCCGCCGCGCGACAGCGCCGCCGGCAACAGCTCCACGATTGCCACCGAAAGCATGAACCCGGCGCCGAAGGCGACGAGCAGCTCGATGACGCGCAGCTCGCGTACCGCCCGGCGCGTGACCGCGAGCGCGCCGAGCACGTTGCCTGCCGCGGCCACGAGGGCGTACAGCAGCGCCTTAGACACGAGAGAGCAGATATTCCCTGGTGTTGCGCGCGGGATCCTCGAGCACTTCATCGAGCAGACGGGTGAGCATCTCGCCGACATCGGGGCCCGGGCGGACGCCGGCCGCGATCAGGTCGTCGCCCTTCACCGCGAGGTCCTTGAGTCCCAGCGGGGGATTCTTCGCGCGAATCGCGGCGACAGCCTTGAGGAGCGGGGAGCTGTGCGCCGGGAGCAGGGCGAGTAAGTCATCCGCGTACTCCCCGACCGCTGCAAGCCAGCGCCGGATCGCCGCGAGATCCTTTGGATCGGGATATTTGTCTCGCCACTTTCCAATGGCCCGGCCTCGCTCGATGTCTTTGTTCGAGCATTTGAGCCGCGTGAGCAACGAGGCCGGGTCCTTCGCCAGGAACGCGGTGATCAGTACCGGGTCTCGCGGCAACTTGTCTACTGCCCCCAGATCCCCGCTCCCCAGTTCCGGCAGCCAGATGCGCTTCGCTCCCGTATCGACCCACAGCGCGACGAACCTGGAAACCTTGTTGGCGGTCTGGATCCCTTTGAACCACTCATCGTGCACCCGCTCGGCCGACAGCTGGGCCAGACCCTGGATGTTCGCCTGGGCCGCCTCGAGCGTGCGCGGGTGAATCCGAAACTCGAACCGCGCGCTGAAGCGCAGCGCCCGCAGAATGCGCAGATAATCTTCCTGAAAGCGCCAGTTGGGATCGCCGACTGACCGGATCAGCTTCTTGGCGAGATCCTGCTCGCCCTGAAACGGATCACGCCACTCGTGCCGGATCGGATGGTAGGCGATCGCGTTGATCGTGAAATCGCGGCGCGCCAGATCGTCCATGAGCGACACCCCGAATTCCACCACCGCGTGCCGCCCGTCGGTCTGAATGTCCTTCCGGAATGTCGTGACTTCATGCGGCTTGTTGTCCGCGTCGAGCACCGCGACGGTGCCGTGCTCGATGCCCACCGGAATTGTCCGCTTGAACGCCTTCTGGATCTCGGCGGGCGGCGCCGCCGTCGTCAGGTCGAAGTCGTGGTTGGGAACGCCGAGGAGATTATCGCGGATCGCTCCGCCCACACACCACGTCTCGAAACCCGCGTCTTCGAGTTTCCTGGCAATCTTGAGAACTTCGGAGGGGATGGGGAGTTTCGCCGGAAACGTCATCCGCAGAGGACTGAGCCGCCATTCACGTTCAGGATCTCGCCCGTGATATGCCGGGCCAGCGGCGAGCAGAGAAACAGAATCGGCCCGGCGATATCCTCAGCGCTGGCGACGCGCCGGAGCGGGATCGTTTTCTCGATCGCGGCGCGGCCCTCGCCCGCATACGGTTTCGCGGACATCTCCGTGTCGACCCACCCCGGCGCCACGCAGTTGACCGTGATCCTGGGCGCGAGCTCGACGGCGAGCGACTTCGTGAGCGCAATGACGGCGCCCTTGGTGGCGGCGTAGTCGGCGTGAAACGCTTCGCCGCGCTGGCCCGCAGTCGACGCGACGAGCACGATCGTTCCGCCGTCATGGAGCTTGGGAATCGCGGCCCGGGTCACGTAGATGACCGCATCGAGATTCGCGCGGCGCGTGGACTCCCACTGCTCGTCCGTCATCTTGGCGACCGGTACGTCGTCGGCCGGCCAGACGCCGTGATTGATCACGAGAATGTCGAGACTGCCGTCGAGCGCCCGCAGCGCTTCGGCGACGGCTTTCTTCGCGCCGAGCGCAGTACCCAGATCGCCGCGCACGGATGCGGTGATGTGTGCCGCCGGCGCCGGTTTGCGGCTGCGGTACCCCACCGCGACTTTGGCGCCGGCCCGGGCGAGCAGCACCGCCGTCGCATGCCCGATGCCCCGCCCTCCTCCCGTCACGAACGCGCGCTTCCCGGCGAGGTCGATCATCCCTTGAGCCGGTCCTCGACGAGATCGCAAATCACGTGCTCGATCGCGAGATGGATCTCCTGGATCCGCGCCGTGTCGGTCGACGGCACGATCAGCGCGGCGTCGGCGAGGTCCTTGAGCTGCCCGCCGGTCTTGCCGAGCAGCGCCACGACACCCACGCCGCGAGACTTGGCGGCCTGCGCGGCGCGGATCACGTTGGGACTCTCACCGGACGTCGAGTGCAGCACGAGGAGATCGCCCGGCTCGGCCAGCGCTTCGACTTGCCGCGAGAACACCTCGTCGAACCCCATGTCGTTGGCGCAGGCCGTCAGGAGCGACGTATCCGTGGTGAGCGCGACCGCGCGCATCGCGGGCCGGTTGGTCTGGTAGCGGACGACGTACTCGGTGGCAACATGCTGCGCGTCGGCGGCGCTGCCGCCGTTGCCGGCGAAGAAGAGCGTGCCGCCGCCCCGCAGCGTCGTCTCGAAACGCTCGGCGATGGCCGCGATCTCGCCGGCGTGATCCGCGGCGACCTGCCCTGCGAGTGCCGCCAGGCCGCCCAGCGATTCCCGGATTCGCTCGAGACTCACCGCACGGCCTCGACGAAGGCCTCGAGGCCCCCTTGCGGCTGTTCCTCGACCACCGTGCCAATGACCACGAAATCGGCACCCGCCTGCCGCGCGGCGCGCGCCTGCTCCGGCGTCCGGATCCCGCCGCCGACGAACAGCGGCCGCTCCGGCACCGCCGCGCGGCAGGCGCGAATGACTTCCGGCGGAACGGGCCGCTCGGCGCCGCTCCCGGCCTCGAGATAGACCGCCTGCATGCCGATCAATTGGGCGGCCGTCGCATGCGCGGCGGCCAGCTCCGGCTTATCGGCGGGGAGCGGGCGCGTCTGACTCACCGACTCCACGCTGGTCACCCGGCCGCCGTCGATCAGGATGTACGCGGTCGACAGCGTCGGCACCGGATGCTGCTGGAGATACGGCACCGCGCGCACATGCTCTTCTATCAGATACTGGGGATTACGGCCGGAGACGAGCGACAGGAACAGCACGAGATCCACCTGATCGGTGAGCTGCATGGCGGAGCCGGGAAAGAGCGCGACGGGAATGCCGGGCGCATTTTCGCGCAGGACGCGCGCCACTTCATGCGTCTGGGCCGCCCCGTCAAAGGA
>Ga0075424_100007613_pt1 | contig 10526 bp, 8 predicted proteins | sample SoiMethybrSBSTD3_FD_75301 | JGI IMG/M metagenome (GOLD analysis project Ga0075424, IMG submission 75301) | Bulk soil microbial communities from a Populus tree surrounding site in Tennessee, USA - Soil MetaG P. TD hybrid SBSTD3 | ecosystem: Environmental > Terrestrial > Soil > Tree plantation...
TTGCCGGCCGGCTTATCCTTAGATGCGTCGTCGGGCGCGATTACTGGTACGCCCACAACGGCAGCGACCTCGAACTTCACTGTGCGCGTAACGGACAGCGGATCGCGGACCGCGGCGCAGGCGCTTTCAATCGCCGTCAATGCAGCGCTTTCGATTACCACCACATCATTGCCGGTCGGTGTTGTAAGTTCGACGTACCCTTCCACAAGCTTGGCCGCCACAGGAGGCACGACGCCGTACACCTGGGATCTCGCGGTGGGAACTTTGCCGGCAGGGTTGTCGTTGAATTCGTCGTCCGGCGCAATTAGCGGCACACCCACGACGGCGGGCACGTCGAACATCACAGTGCGAGTCACGGATAGTGGGTCGCGGACGGCGACGCAGGCGCTCGCCATCACAATCAATCCTGCGCTTTCAGTGACCACGACATCGTTGCCGATCGGTGTCGTCGGCTCGGCTTACGCACCAATTCTCGTGGCGTCAGGTGGGACGTTGCCTTATACGTGGTCTGTCGCGACTGGCACATTGCCCTCGGGCTTATCGTTGACGGGTTCGTCAGGACTGATCAGCGGAACACCGAGCGCGGTCGGTGTGACGAATTTTACGGTGCGTGTGACCGATAGCGGATCCCGTACCGCGACGCAGGCGCTTTCAATCACGATCAATCCGGCGCTTTCACTTTCCACAACATCGTTACCCAGCGGCATCACCGGTCAGGCATACTCGACAACTGCGATTGCTACAGGTGGAACTACACCGTACTCGTGGGATGTTTCGGTTGGGACGTTGCCCGATGGCTTGTCTTTGAACGCCTCGAGCGGGGCAATTGGCGGTACGCCGACGGGCTCCGGTACATCGAGCTTTACATTGCGAGTCACCGATAGCGGATCCCGTACGGACCAGCGAAATCTTTCAATCACGATCATTCCCGCACTCTCGATTACAACGACCACACTGCCAGGCGGCGTCGTTGGCTCGGCCTACACCACAACCACCTTAGCCGCAACGGGCGGCACGCTGCCCTACGCGTGGTCTCTCCAATCGGGAACGCTGCCGGGAGGGTTGTCGCTGTCGAGCGCGGGAGTGATTAGTGGTACGCCATCAGGGGCCGGCGCCGCGACTTTCACCGTGCGTGTGACGGATAGCGGCTCGCCGCCAACGTCACAAACAACGACGCAAGATCTTTCAATCACGATTAATGCATCGCTCGCAGTCACGACCGCAACTTTACCAAGTGGTGTCGTCGGAACGCCTTACACCTCCACTACTTTAACGGCCGTCGGCGGAACGGCGCCGTTTACATGGGCTGTCACCGTCGGAACGTTGCCTCCGGGATTGTCGCTCTCGACTGCCGGAGTAATTAGCGGGACACCAACGAACTCCGGAACATCGAACTTCACTGTGCGCGTCACTGATAGCGGCTCGCGGACGGCCACTCAGGTGCTTTCGATTGCGATTAATGGATCACTCACCATCACGACGACGTCATTACCATCAGGTGTACTTGGCTCGCCATACAGTTTCACATTGGTCGCCTCGGGTGGGACGACTCCTTACACATGGATGATCGCGACAGGATCGTTGCCGCCAGGTGTCGGATTATCCACCGCTGGAGTCATCAGCGGCACACCGACGAACGCGGGACCATCGAACTTTACGGTGAGCGTTACGGACAACGGTTCCAGGACGGCGACGCAATCTCTAACTCTCACCATCAACGTTCCGCTCTCGATCATCACGCCGTCTCCCCTACCTACTGGGACAGTAGGGGCGCCGTACTCGCTGACCTTGACGGCTTCAGGGGGGTTAGCGCCGTACACCTGGTCTGCTATTGCTGCGGCATTGCCTCCAGGTTTGGCACTATCTCCGACGGGGGTTCTTGGCGGGTCTCCCACCATCGCCGGAAGTTTCGTGTTTACAGCGGATGTTCGGGACAACTCCAGCAACACCGCGAGCAAATCCTTTTCGATGTCGGTAGTCGCCACCTCCTTTGGGTCTTTGGCTCTCGCAATCACCGTACCAACCGCCGTGAACCCAACCCAACAGCCGGAAATCACGCTTACGGTATCCGCCGCGCCTTTGCAGCCCATACCAGGTTCACTTACGCTTCAATTCATTTCGAGCGGAGTCGGAGCGACGGATGATCCTGCTGTACAGTTTTCTGTCGGACCGACGACATCGAGAAAAGTTGACTTCACAATACCAGCTACGAGCACCACCGTTGCTTTTCCAAGTAAGGTCTTACTGCTTACCGGCACGATCGCGGGCACGGTTGTCATGACAGCAGACATTCAGGGTGGACCCCCAGGATTACTGGTCGGTTCCATTACGGTGAATACGACGATCCCTCAAGTGACTAACATCACTGCTGCACGAGTATCGCCGGGCTTGCGCGTACTAATCACCGGCTATTCACCGGAACGTCAAATGATCAGCGCCGATTTTGGATTCGACGTAAGGACGCCTTCGGGTACGCAACGAGTGCCACTATCGCGCACTGTAAGTGCCGACTTTGATGTATGGTATCGGAATGGTGCGTCGATTCCATTTGGGAGCTCATTTTTCTACGAGCAGTTGTTTGCGGTTCAAGGAGACTCGAACACGATTGAAGCCGTAACGATCAGTCTTACGAATGCAGAGGGGAAAGCAACATCTGCTTCGGTGCCTATTACGAATTGATGAATGCCACGCAACTTGCATACGAACTTTCGGCTATTGCGCCGGTCCGCTTTTGTCATAAATTTTAAGTTCACGTCATGTTTAATCCAGAAATCCTGCTAAGAATCAGCAAACAGGTTGGAGCACCGGTCTCACGTGTTGAAACAACAATCAAGATGCTGGACGAAGGCGCAACCGTGCCGTTCATCGCCAGGTATCGCAAAGAGGCAACGGGGAATCTCGACGAGGTCAAGATCCGCGGCATTGAAGAGAAACGGCAATACTTCACAGACCTTGAAGCGCGCCGCACAACAGTACTCGGGTCGATAGAGAAGCAAGGCCAGCTAACAGAAGAATTGAAAGCGAAGATCCTCGCTTGTTACAGCAAGAATGAGTTAGAGGATCTCTATCTGCCGTTTAAGCCCAAGAGAAAAACAAAGGCGACGACCGCAATCGAGCATGGATTGGAGCCCTTGGCGCAATACATTTGGGAACAAGCCGGCGAACAGCCAGCCGGCGAATTTGCACAGCAATTTATTAATCCCGAGAAAGAAATTCCTACCGTCGAAGCGGCAATCGAAGGCGCGCTGCACATCATCGCTGAGTGGATCGCGGAGACTCCGGAGATACGAAAACAGCTCCGCGAAACAATGCTCAGCGAGGGCAAAGTGCACGCCAAGGTCGTTGCGGGTAAGGAAACGGAAAAGACCAAGTACGAGATGTATTACAGCTTCGAAGAAACCGTGCCAAAGATTCCGTCCCACCGGATGCTCGCAATTCGTCGAGGCTCCCGCGAAGGTATTCTGACGTTCTCCATCGATATCGATAACGATAAATTCATTACGAAACTCATGCCTCAGGTGATCCGGGATCCACAATCGCGATTCGCGCCACTTTTGGAAAGCGCGGTGCGGGACTCGTATGAAAGGCTCCTTCTTCCGTCCATTCAAAACGAAGTCCGGTCAATACTTCGTGAGCGGGCAGAAGAAGAAGCAATCGATGTCTTCGAAGAGAATCTCCGAACATTGTTACTTGCAGCTCCGGCGGGATCGATCGGTGTTATGGGAATCGATCCGGGACAGAGGACCGGCTGCAAAATCGCAGTAGTCGACGAGACGGGAAAATTTCTCGAGAACCAAACAATACATATCACCGAGCCGAAGCAAGATCTCGAGGGAGCCGAAAAAACACTGCTTGACCTGGTGCAGAAATACAACGTGCGTGGAATTGCGATCGGCAATGGTACCGGTTCGCGCGAAGCAGATTCTTTTGTGCGGTCCATCATTGAAAAACACACGATCGACACGTTTGTTGTCGTCGTAAACGAGTCCGGCGCGTCGATTTATTCGGCTTCCAAGCGGGCCAGAGAAGAGTTTCCGAAACTTGACGTGACCGTGCGAGGCGCCATTTCAATTGCGCGCCGCTTACAGGACCCTCTGGCGGAATTGGTCAAAACGGACCCGAAATCCATTGGTGTCGGCCAATATCAGCACGATGTGGATCAGAAGAAGCTCAAGCGCAGCCTTGCCGCGACGGTGGAATCGAGTGTCAATCGCGTGGGTGTCGATCTCAACAGCGCTTCAGTCGATCTGCTTAAATACGTTTCGGGCATCGGCGATAAGCTGGCTCAGAACGTCGTGGCCTACCGGGACCAGCATGGTCTCTTTACGGCTCGCAGTCAGTTACGCGAGATTGATGGGTTTGGTGACAAGACCTTCGAACAAGCCGCCGGCTTCCTGCGTATCAAGAACGGCGAGAACCCGTTGGATCGCACTGCAGTGCACCCGGAATCGTACTCGCTTGTCGAGCGTATGGCTAATTCGCTCGGTGTACCGGTGAACGATCTCATCGAAAATCCTGCGCAAATCAATTCCATTGACTTCAGAGCGTTCGAAAGCGAAGCGGGGAATTTCACTGTCCGCGACATTCGTGAAGAGTTGTTGAAGCCCGGCCGTGATCCTCGTGACAAATTCGTTGTCCCGAAGTTCCGTGAAGACGTCAAGGATATTGCCGATTTGAAAGAGGGAATGGAACTCGAAGGTACTGTCACCAATGTGACGAACTTTGGTGCCTTCGTGGACCTCGGCGTTCATCAGGACGGACTCGTCCACATTTCAGAGCTTTCCCATAAGTATGTGCAGGACGCGAGGCAGGCCGCAAAAGTAGGCGACATTGTTAAGGTCAAGGTCATCGGCGTCGATGCCACAATGAAGCGGATCAGTCTCTCCATGAAGGCGCTCATGCCGAAACCCCCTCGCAGGCCCCGGCCAAGAAAGAAGCCAAAAGGAGTTCAGGCAGCAACGCCACCTCCAGCCGTGAAGCCGGCTGCTCCCGCCGAAGGCGCGGCGCCGGGTCCACAACGGGCTCCGCAACCCAGGCGGCCTCGGCCCGAGCGACAGGAACAAAAGAAAACACAGCCACAGCCGCCACAGACCATCCGGCCGGCGAAGCCTCCGGTCGAAGCCGCTCCGTCTGCCGCAAAACAAACCATGGAAGAGAAGATTCGCCTGCTTCAAGAAAAATTCGGCCGAGCGCGCTAGAGTCGAGGACATTCCCCTCCTTGAAAAGGAGGGGTGGCTGCGCGATCAAGAAAACATCGCGAAGCGTCCTTATTCCGCGCAGACGGGGTGGTCAAGAAGACGCAAACCCGCATTCCGAAATATTTTGGTAAATTGACCCACCCCGTCCGCTCCATGAAAGGTGGTTTCGCACCATTTTCTTGATGTCGCGTCCAGCCCTCCTCACGAGGAGGGGAATGCCGATACGGAACACTGTGGTACCGCGTGTTAAACTCGGGTGTTCTTGATTCTTCCTTATGAACTTTGCTGAGGCCATTTACATTGCGCTGTCATCGCTGCGCGCAAATCGTCTGCGATCCCTGCTCACGCTGCTTGGAATAGTGATTGGCGTGATGGCGGTCATTGCAGTCGTTTCCATCATCTCGGGGTTGAACGATTATGTGGCAAACAAGATCTTTAATCTCGGTCCTGATGTTGTCACCGTGAGCCGAACATCGCCGGTCATCTCTTCGTTCGAGGATTGGGTTGAAAATCAAAAGCGCAAGAACCTCTACCTTGACGATATGGACGCTATTCAGTCCACCTGTTCCGACTGCAAATTCGTAGGTGCAGCCGTGAACGCCAGGGGCCGTGTAAAATTCGGCCGCGAGTACGTGGAATCGCAGATTCAGGGGAACACTGCGCACGTTCCGACAATTCTCGGAACCGAGTTGGACGGCGGCAGATTTTTTACGGAATACGACGTGGATCATGCGCGCAACGTGTGCGTCATCGGTTCCGATGTGGTCGACAACCTGTTTCCTTTTGTCGATCCAATTGGCAAGACGTTGACGCTCGATGATCGCCCGTTTGAGGTCATCGGGGTTGGAACGAAGCAAGGGGCCGTGCTCGGCCAGTCACGGGATAACTGGGTAACTATTCCGCTCAGTATCCACCAGAAGATGTACGGCGCCAGACGATCCGTCACGATCTACGCGAAAGCGCTGGATGAAAAGCACCTGCAGGCCGTGGAAAGCCAACTGCGGCTTACGTTGCGCGCCCGCCGCCATATCGCATACAAGTCGAAAGACGATTTCGCACTGAATACAAACGACAACTTCCTCCAGATCTGGGCGAATATAAGCCGCGCATTCTTTGCCGTCACCATCGGGATTGCTTCCATTTCACTGGTTGTTGGGGGCATCGTCGTCATGAACATCATGTTGGTTTCGGTCACCGAGCGAACGCGAGAAATCGGCATACGCAAGGCAACCGGTGCGCGCCGGCATGACATTCTCATTCAGTTTTTGGTCGAGTCCGCGACGTTGGCGCTCGTGGGAGGAATTATCGGTGTGGTGCTTGGGGGTTCCATCGCCCTGACTATTTCGTGGCTGACGCCTTTGCCGGCTTCGATCAAATGGTGGGCTGTCGCGCTGGGCTTAGGCGTTTCCACGAGCGTTGGACTGTTCTTCGGAATTTATCCGGCAACGAAGGCTGCAAATCTGGATCCCATCGTGGCGCTGCGGTATGAGTGAGATTCTCCTCCTGGCTCTGGACTCACTGCAGAAAAACAAACTCCGATCGTTTCTCACCGTCCTCGGAGTTGTCATCGGTGTTGCCACGGTCATCGGGATGTCGTCTATCATTAGCGGACTCAACAGCAACATCTCATCGCAAATCGAGGACCTCGGTTCGAATTTGATTTTTGTTCAGCGCATCCCGCCGACAGTGGGCGGCCGCCTTCCTCCGGAAGTTTTCAACCGTAAGAAACTGACGCTGGAAGATGCAAAAGCGGTCGGTGATCTGCCTCTGGTCAAAGCCATAGCACCTGTTTTGCAGTATTTCGCGATCAATACGAATGCGAAGTCATTCTCGGTTCGTTACCGTGACAGGACTGCGAAAAACACGATTTTCATCGGCGCCACGCCGGAAGTGGCCGTCGTTATGAACTTGCATCTCAATTCCGGCCGATGGATCAACGAAGCGGATCACAAACACAATACGAATGTCGTGGTGCTGGGACACGACACAGCCGAAACCATTTTTCCAGTAAATGTCGATCCGATAGATAAGGAAGTCGAGATCGAAGGGCAGCCTTTCCGTGTCATCGGCATTCTGGAGAAAAGAAAAGACGCGCTACAGGGCGGGGCAAATCCCAATGACAATGTCGCGGAAATGCCCATTGGAACATTCTGGCGGTTGCACCCGGAACAGAAGGATTTCATGTTTGCTGTGAAGACCTTTTCGCAGGATGACATGCCGCGAGCAATTGATCAGATTCAGGCGCTCCTTCGGATTCGGCGCGGAGTTCCACCGAACAAAGAGGACGATTTCACGATCTCGACGCAGGATACATTCACGGATCTATGGGCTCAGATTTCGGGAGGCATCTTTACAGTCATGTTCGCGATATCTTCCATTGCCTTAGTCGTCGGCGGTGTTGGAGTGATGAACATTATGCTTGTCTCGGTAACTGAGCGGACCCGGGAGATCGGAGTCCGGAAGGCGATCGGCGCCACGCAGCGGAACATTCTTACGCAGTTTCTATTTGAGGCCATGGTTTTGACGGCGGTTGGCGGCATTCTCGGCATACTTGTCGGAAGCGCCATTGCCGTGATGATCAGAACGATTGTTCCGTTTCTGCCTGCGAGCGTATCTATGTTCTGGGTCGCGATCGGATTCAGTACTGCAGTTGGAACCGGTTTGATTTTTGGAATGTATCCGGCTTATCGCGCGGCTACATTGAGTCCGATCGAAGCGCTGCGATACGAATAGGAATCAGCTAGAATTCCACTATGAGCAAGGAAGAATACTTCGAACAAGCGGTCAACGCCTTCGGTGACGAGAAGTTGGACGATGCCATCGAGATGTATCAAAAAGCTCTCGCGCTCGATCCAAATTACGCGGACGCTCTGCACGGGTTGGGCATGGCGTTGTTCAATCGCGGGCGAGTCGATGAGGCGATCGTCACTGCCAAAAAGCTGATTGAAATCGACAAAGACGATATTTTGGCCCACACAAGCCTGTCCATGTTCTACCAGTCTCAAGGGCGCATCGAGGAAGCTGAAAAAGAAGGTAACGTCGCCCGAATCCTGGGCTGGAAACAGGAACTCCGGGGAAATCCGGACTCGTAACCATCGCTGCTAACCCTTTATATTCCAACAACTCCTTTACTTAAGTGTGTCTGAATGCGAGACTACCGGACTTTCATGCGCTACGGACGCGGCGCGGAGGCAGATTCTAGACTGAACGATAAATGTCCGTCGTAACCAATCAATCCGAACAGGTTATTCAATTCCTGAAGAATGTAAAGCTGTTCGCCGAACTCAGTCCCGAAAGCCTCGGGAAACTCGTAAATTACTTGAAGCCGGGCGATTTTCCGGCTGGCGAAGTGATTGTGCGCGAGGGCGCGCCCGGCGTTTCGATGTACATCATCAAGTCGGGGCTTGTCGAAGTCCGCAAGAAGGATCCGACGACCGGTATCGATTTTCTCGTTGCGCAGCTTTCGGAAGGGGCCGCCGTGGGTGAAATGTCTTTGCTCACAGGAAAGCCGCGATCCGCCACTGTAACAACCGTTAATCCTACGGTCGTCTTTACACTTAGTCGTGCCGATTTCAGAAGCCTTCTGACGCAACATCCCGAAATCTCGTTAGGGCTCGCCCGCATTATGTCGGAACGGCTCGAAGAAGCGACCAGGCAAGTCGGTATCGAATACGTCAATCTATTCCGAGGAAAATTCAATCCTCGGGTCGTGGGATTGCTGCCTCAGTCGGTCTGCCTCTTGCACAAGATTATTCCCGTGTCTTACGTCAACAACGCATTGCGGCTGGCGATGGTGAATCCTTCAAACCTCGTGGCATTCGACGATGTTCGCCGGTACATCAAAGGCGCGGTGATCGAGCCGCAGGTCTGCACGGAAGAAGATTTCAAGAAGTTTATGGATACGGTCTATCCGGACCTCATGGGGGTGGCGCCGGACAAGAGGGATGCCGATAGAAGGAGGGAAGAAGACCGCGAAAAACGTCGGGAGGATCGAAGACGGGCGACCACTTCAGAATTCCAAATGCAGAGTTTGGAAGACCTGCAAAACGAGATTCTAAGTGGAATGGAATTGCAGCAAGAAGAGGAGGACAAGACTACAACCACCGACCTGGCCACCGCTTCTGAAGACGCGCCCGTTGTCCGCCTTGCCAACAATATTCTGGCTCTTGCAATCAAGAAGGGAGCCAGCGATATCCATATCGAACCTCAGGAAGGCGGCGTCATTCTGAGGCTGCGCATCGACGGCGTCTTGTATATCGAAAACAGGCTTTCGAAAAAGATTCAGCTTCCGCTCGCGTCGCGCTTGAAGATTCTCGCAAAGCTGGACATTGCGGAACGCCGTCTTCCCCAGGACGGTCGTATATCGATCAAGCTCGAGGACCGTGCGATCGATTTTCGCGTCTCAACTGTACCGGCCAAGTTCGGCGAAAAGATCGTCATGCGTATTCTGGACAAAGGCGGCTCGCTCCTGCCGCTTGAGAAGATCATTGTCCATGCGCAGACCGTTGAAAAAATGCGATGGATGATCAGCCAACCGTACGGGATCATCTATGTCACAGGTCCAACTGGATCGGGTAAAACGACCACTCTTTATAGTGGCCTAAACCACATCAACGCGCCCGAAATTAACATTTCGACCGCGGAAGATCCGATCGAATATGACCTGGCGGGCCTTTGTCAGGTTCAAACGCACAAGGAAATCGGTCTCGACTTCGCGCGAATCCTGCGCGCATTCCTGCGTCAGGATCCGGATGTGATTCTCGTCGGAGAAACGCGAGATCAAGAGACCGCCAAAATTTCAGTAGAAGCTGCGCTCACCGGCCACCTGGTATTCACAACACTCCACACGAATGACGCTCCCAGCACCTTCACGCGGCTCGAAGAGATGGGAATCGAGCCGTTCCTCATGGCCAACTCGACGATTGGCATCATCGCTCAGCGTCTAGCGCGCCGCATCTGTCAGAACTGTAAAATTCAAACCGACGTGGATGAGACGACGCTTAGTTACTTCGGATACTCAAAGGAAAGCGCGCCTCCGTTCTACAGGGGCGAAGGCTGCGATCAATGCAATCACACCGGCAAGAGAGGCCGAGTGGGTATTTTCGAAGTGCTCGTCATGAACGATGAGTCGAAACACGCTGTCGCGCGAGGCGCCAGGGTTGATGAGATCCGCTCCATCGCAATCGGCAATGGAATGATGACGCTGAAGGACTACGCCATGATTCTGATGGCGGAAGGTCTCACGACCGCAGATGAAGTGCTGAGTAACCTCGTTGTTAGCAGCTAGAGCGGAATGTTTCAGTCTGCAGCCGACGCCAAACCTTCCTT
>Ga0075424_100007617_pt1 | contig 10522 bp, 9 predicted proteins | sample SoiMethybrSBSTD3_FD_75301 | JGI IMG/M metagenome (GOLD analysis project Ga0075424, IMG submission 75301) | Bulk soil microbial communities from a Populus tree surrounding site in Tennessee, USA - Soil MetaG P. TD hybrid SBSTD3 | ecosystem: Environmental > Terrestrial > Soil > Tree plantation...
CACAGCTGACCTTTAAGCCATGCAGCGGGCGCGCCGAGCTGAGGGGTTCCTGCCGCGGAACCGGCTCGTTGGGCCGCTTGCGTCTTTATTGACACTCCTACGACCATGGCCGACAGTATCTGCGGACGTCATCGCTTTCGTGGGGAATAGGCTATGAGGTTCAGAGTGATGTTGCACGATCGCGCGGTGCTCGCTTCCGGTGGCTTTGTCGGACTGACGCTGTTGCTTTCCGCTGGCTTGGCTCCCGCTGGGGCTGGTACTGTCGTCGATCAAATTTATCTCGGACCAGCGAACGAAAATCTTCAATTAACGAACGCTATTGCGATCGGCCAGACGTTTGTTGATCTGCTCCCCGGAGGTTTGACGGGTTTCGACGTGTTCGTATGCTGCCGCTCCAGGCGGTTACACGCAGGGTTCGGCGATTAGAAGCAATGATTTTGGCCACACGTGGCAGTTCGCCGGCAGCGATGTGTTGTTCCGGACTTATGTGGATGAGGGATTTATAAGCCCAGTCCCGCTTCCCGGCGCGTTCCCACTCTTTGCCACAGGCCTCGGCGCTCTGGGTCTGCTCGGCTGCCGCAGGAAGAAAAAGGCCTCGGCTGGCTAGCCCGACTTCGGCTGCTGCCCGGCTTTTTCGGGTGCAAACCCGTTGAAATCTCATTGTTTGGAAGACACCTGTCGATTGGGCTGTTGGCACCTCCACATATGGACGTGCAGGCGCTTGCGGCATGCGTGCTGATTTGTGCTCGGCAAGGCGCGATACAGCGCTGATGCAGCACGCTACAGGGGAAAGCCTGGGCGGTTGATGCCAGTCCGGTCGCCGCGGTCTTTAAGACTCGAAAAGCGATAATGGCTTTCATTCGATGACCCTCCCGTTGGTGCCACTGTCATCGGCTCACGGGCGTTAGCCTTGAACGGCGTAATGGTACCTCAATATGCCTCTATAGGTGTGCCGCTCTGAGCGTGCATCAGGAGAATTCGACCGCGCGATGACGAAGCCCCGTGTACGAGTCGATTTTAATCGTTTACGTGCCCATGGGTGTTTCGGCAGGTCCGCACATCTGGAGGTGCTACGTCCTAGAAGCGCCCGGGGCCTTCCCTTCACGCCAGCTTTGCCAGCTCATCGCAGCGCAGCCTGCCTTCCGCGCGATATGGGGTCCCGAAAGGGCGGCTCGACCTGCGGACAGATCGTTACGATTTTAATGAAATTTGAGGGAATAGATTCAGAAGAGCTTTATTTTTGCCCCGTAAAAGATCGTTCTCCAGACGTTAAAGAGCGAGGGAGAATGCGATGAAAATTAATACCTTTCTTCGTGACGAAGCCGGTGCGACCGCGGTCGAATACGCTCTGATCGCTGCCGGCGTTTCGCTTGTGATCATTTCCACCGTCAACACGCTTGGCGCTCAGGTGAAGGGTATGTTCCAGAGGGTGTCGACCCAGCTCGCCACCGTGGGCCATTAGAATTTTTGCTCTCTCGTCCTATTAGCTCTCGAGCGATCGGCTGCGGCCGCTTTCTTTCGTCGACATAGGCATGGGGCAGTAACAATGAACCCGATAAACGGTAACTTCCCGCAGCATCACTCCGCTTGGCGATCCTGCAAGCCCGCCCAATCTCGCCGCGCCCGCAATTCGCGAGTAGTGCAGCGCGGGACGTGTGAATTTTACAGAAGGCTCAGTGCTCAAATCGGGCACTACGTGAGGAGGCCCATTATGTTTGACAGACTCTCTGCCGCGATCCGCTACAATGCCGCACGCCTGGCGTCCGACGCAAAAGCGTCCGTCGTCCCAATATTCACACTTGCGATGATCCCGTTCCTCGCGATGGTCGGCAGTGCCGTCGATTATTCCCGCGCCAGCGGCCTCAGATCAGGACTTCAGGCCGCGCTCGACGCGGCCGTGCTGGCAGGCGCGCGCGATGGCACGTCAAATTGGCCGAACGTGGCACTCGACACGTTCAACAACAACATCCCCCGCAACGGGCTGTCGCTGCTCTCGGGCATTTCGCCCAATTTCTTTGCGGGCGACAGCCACACCTATCGGGCGACCGTCAGTGCCACGGCTCGCACCAGTTTCATGGGCGTCATGGGCATTTCATCCGTGCCTCTGAGTGTGCAGTCGGTCGCGACCACAAAGGACGGCTCATCCGGGCAGTTCTGCTTGCTGGCCTTGAACAAGACTGTGCCGGGCGCGCTCACGCTCAATGGCAACGCCGCGATCAACATCAGGGCCTCGCAGTGCACGCTGCAGGTCAATTCAAACAACTCGCAGGCGGTGAGCCTGAACGGCAACACCTCGATCACCTCGGGCAACATTTGTTTTGTGGGCGGCATGGCGAAGGTGGGCAACGCCGCGGTCTCGCCAGCGCCGCAAAAGTGCGCCCCCGTCCCGGATCCGTTCACCAACTATGTCAAGCCGACGGTCGGTCCCTGTCAGTACACCAATTACAGCGTGTCGGGGAAGACGAACATCACGCTTCAGCCGGGCGTCTACTGCGGCGGCATGTCGTTCACCGGACAGGTCAACGTTGCTTTCGCGCCCGGGTTCTATGTCATCAAGGACGGCGCGATGAACGCCTCCGGCGGGACCTCGTTCACCGGAAACGGCGTGACGTTCTTCCTGACCGGCCAGGGCGCGGGCATCCAATTGAGCGGCCAGGCCGATACGCGTCTGATCGCGTCCACTACTGGTCCGCTGCCCGGGTTCGTGTTCTTTCTGGATCCGAGCGGCCCGAGCGGCCTCGCAGCCACCTCGAGCAACCTGTCGGGACAGGCCAAAATGTGGTTCGAGGGGGTAATCTACCTGCCCCGGCAGCAACTCACGCTAAGCGGTGGCGCGGAAGGCTACAGTCCGGCCCCAGATGCGGGCTATATCGCCGACACTATCGTCCTCAATGGCAACGGCTCGATCACCATCAATAGCGACCCCGCCGCGGCCGTGGTTCCTATCCCGAGCCAGCTGCAGATGACCTGGAACGGACATCCGCACCTGGTGAAATGACCCGCTGCGGTGCGACCGATTTAGGTAGAGCTCGCGCTGTTCACGAGCTATCGGCCCTGGACATGACCCCATGGGCCGCGAGCGGAGTTCGCGCCGCTCGTTACGCAATTGCACGCGGCCGCGATCAAGACACTGCGAAGAGTCGCGGCGGCATTTGACGAGCGCAATATCCCGACGCCGCGAAGAAGAGGCCGGCCGTCTGCGATGCAGGTTGCGAAATGACATTGTGCGTTATTTGGCAGGCTCGCTAAACACACTGCCCTTCGTGGGCGAGAGCGAACGAGTTTGCCGTAATGTGTCCCCGCAACCTCTTTGACGCCATCTCAGGCTCCAGGTGGCACCCAATGGCTCGGGGCACGAAAGCCCCCGGCAACCTCCTACAGCCGTTTTTGTGTGCGGGGTGTTACCTCCTAAGGTAAACAATATTATAATTTCCGCCGGTATTTGTGCATGCGTAATTTTATTAAATGCCAATAAGTCACAGGTATCGTTCGCTCACCAAAAGCGATGAGCTAAATCGGCTAAGTGTTACCCGGCACGCTCCCGAGCGTTGGTTCTTTTTGTACGTGAAGCACTTTGCCGACGGCTCATCGGAGTATGGCTAACTGCAACAAAGGCGTTTACCTCCATGAGCGAAAATCGCGTTCGCGCACGCAGGCGGATGTTTAAGACGGGCAAGATTGTCTTGAGCGACAAAGCCCCGAAGGTCGAATGTACCGTTCGCAATCTATCTGACACCGGCGCTTGTCTTGAAGTCTCCGTAACATTTGGGATTCCCTCGCGTTTCGATTTCATTTGCGACGGCGTGAGGCTACCTTGCCGCGTCGCGTGGATTAGAGACAAGAAAATAGGCGTCGTGTTTACCGAGTCTTCTCAAAAACGTGGAGACCTCGCGCAGAGACAAGCGGCTGGTTCGCTCGCGGACGGTACGCCCTCTTTCGGAACGGTCAGCGCCGTTTCGGAAGGATGAGCGGATCGTCCCCGATCGGTCGGACGTTAGAATGCGCCTTGATTTGCGGCACGAAGACTTCTCGATGCTGTTTGGCCGGGACGTTTGCTGCGCCATGTGGCTGAGATAATATGCGGTTTCCGCTCTCAGTGGAGGCGTCACTGTCCGCGTTGCCTCGGCGGTCGGCACTGCGCGAACTACCGCCTCAGGTCCTTCAGTGAAGCTGTTGCTCGTGCGTCGCTTGACGCAAGCCAAGGCAGAGCCTCGGCAGAACCTAATGCTTTCGCCTTTTCGTACCAGCTTTGTGCTTGCTCGACGTTTGCGCCCATTCCCACCGCTCCAAGTTTTGCGAGCACGATCGGATCGTAAGTCGCGCCCATCGCAAGCGCCGCAGTCGCGCTCCCCGATTCAGCAGCGCGCTCAAATACAACTCGGGCAGCAGCTAAATCGCCGACTTGAATGAATCGGTTCCCCTGTTGAAGAAAGAATTCGATTGCGTCCCAATCAAGCTTGCGAGCTGATTTGTTAACGGACTCGGTCCGATCCGTGTTCGGCGCTGGCGGCGTGGTCGTAGGCATTGCAAGCTGCGACCCGACCGAAACATTGCTGCTGACTTGATCGGTTTTTTGGACAACACCGGATTTCTGCTCGGGCACGGAAGGTAGAACGACCAGCTCCAAATTGATTGATGCGGTTTTTGGATCAGTCGCAGGTTCCGAGATCGGGAATAAGCCCGACGCCAAAAAGTGACTCGCAAACAGTAAGAGTAAGATCGCGCTTGTCGCCGAAACGCATAGCGCCCCAAGGAATCTCGTCGATAGGGCAAGAGGTACCAACAGACGGAACCCGTGAAGCATCGCGCTCTCACTGTCGCTGCGATGACGTTCAATCTGCGGCGAAGGAATTCTGCGCTCGGGAGACAGCGGGCAACGCGAATGATCGAAGTCTGTTTTCCTGAAATGCGGTATTGGAGAAGACTCGGGCGAAGGTGAGGGTCGAAGCAAAAATCTATCCACATTGGGACGAGTCGCTTGAATGCCCGAGGAAGAAATTCCGGAGTGGGGAGATAGCTGCTGTGCGCTAGGCAGCCGGTACGGATCTCGCTGGCCCCGAAGTGCTGCCTCTAACCGGGCGATGGCGGATTCACTCAGCTGATAAGATGCCATGCATGTGCCCCCAACGACCCGCATGTCGAAGGCCATTCTACACCGATCGTGGTTGCCTGAGTGTGGCCCGGAGGTCACAGGCGTCGAAAAGTAAAATCGGCATGCCTGAACGGCAGGGAACTTTTCCAAATGTGTGGAACCCGTATACGATTATGGAACGGTGCACAGCGTGCGCCGTAAGAGCACTCACCGTGGCGCGGATCGCATTTTCGGTCGTGGTCGCGCGGGGTCGAACAAACTGATGGTGGCCGCCGCAGCGACCGACCAGCGCGAGCCCGCGCCGCGCGCAACCTCGCCTGGAATTAGGCCTAATTCGCAATTCCCACAGGCCCGTATTACGCGGGTCCAGGCTGATATGTTACATCGCTGGCGCAGGGTCATGAGGGAGGGCGCCGTGCCCATCAGTCCATATCTGAAAGGTCAGGCCTTCGTTCCCGAGACGGTCCGGGCCATGGGCATTGCCTTCGACAAGGCATGCCGGTCGCTAGGGCTTGCCGCGCGAACTGACCCGGCGACAGAGGCCGTAGCTGCACTCGTCATCGAGCAGGCACAGGCTGGCGAGCATGACCCCGACCGGATATGCGCAGCCATCTTGGAGCGGTACAAGCCGCATACCTAGCGCCCTCAGGAGCCGAAATCGACGAGCCGCCGCGAGTTGATCCAAGTATAAATCGGTCGATATTGCCGTTCCTCCCAGCTCACCCGCGCGTTGGCAATGACGAGGATTTACCTTCGGTTCGGAGCGTATCGGTGCTTCATGCGTTGAGAGTCCATGGAGAAACGAGACATAGCGGAGATCGTCGAGGAGCTCGAATCGCTTGGTGTGAAGCTCACGGTCACCCCAAAGCTGGACGGATCGCTGCGTCTCAATTGCTGGCGAACGATGAGCTCATGGCAGCACGCCGCCCGCGTAAAGAAGATCCTGGCGGAGCACGTCGAGAGTTCCCCGAGCCGTGCTGCAGAGATCGCAGAGTTCGTTAGTCAGCGACCGATCACCTCGGTTGCGGCTGGGCCGCGTGAACCGAAGTGAGGCGTCCGACACCATTGATGAGATCCATTTCGCGGCGACGCAGATTCCGCGGAACGGTCCATGATCAAGACGCTTGACGCCTTGAATTTCCTGTCGCCGGCCCCTCTCGTGGCCTGTCGCCTGATATTGCGGCCGAACCGTACGAGACGGACCAGGTTGAATCCGGATGACCCATACCGCGATGATCGTGCGCTTGCGTCACCAGAGGCGCGTCAGACGCTCGTCGGTGCGGCCGCAACTGTGATCCTGCAATGAATGAACATGGCGCCGGCGAGCCGATGATCGAAGCCAAGATATTTCATCCGAGTGGCGCTGCCCATAGCACGCTCTAAAGGCCATCATACGAGCCCAAGACGAGACCGTCTCAGTTAGCGGCCTCCGCCCGTTCGTAGGCAACGACCCGCGTAAGCCCAAGCGCTGCTGCGATCTGCGGAGTGAGCTTTCTTGAGCCTGCGAGCACTGCGCTTACGCGAGGCCGATCGACGTTGTGTTGTTTTGCCCACGCTTGTTGGCTGCCCGCTTTGGCAACTTCCGCTCTTAGCAGCTCCAATACATCTCGCTCAGTGAAATATCGTTTTGTTCTCTTCATCATCGGCCGTTGTGGATGAAGAAAAGCCCCGATCACGGAGGGCGCCGGGGCTTTTCCATGGTACCTGACCAGAACATCCGGGTCATAACGACGTTAGGAGAGTTGCGTTACGATCTGGTTACCAAACCTGATCTCTGCTTCCGGACCCTGGAGTAAGGTATTGCCAAGGCTGAATCTTTCCATCCTCGTGGTTTTTGATCGTGAAGATGGATTGGGTTCGTGGCAACGTAGACGGAAGGAATATCGGCCCATCAAGTCGCTGATTGCGGCATCGCCCGAACATCACACATTCTTCAATTTTGCTCCCGTCCGGGCGACCCTTCCGGCGGAGGCGCTGACCATGGGCGCGAGGGTCAATCGCAAACCAAGGTTCTGAGTTTTGACTATCGATCAATAGACAAGAGCAGCAAACAACGCACCTCAGCGGCCGAGCTCCTGCTCAAGCTGCTTGATCCAGGACAGTGCCATCTCGCATTGTGTGCTGTCGGGCAAAGGCTCGGCAAGCGCCTCGTCCATACGATGCGCAAAGAGCGTGGCAGCGCTCTTGCGGTCTTGCTCGTCCGCCGCCTGCCGCTCAATTGCTGCATGAAGGGTCGCGATCAGCGGGTCGAGCCGAAATTTAGGCACTCGACAGATGACCGCGATGCCGACCATGCGTCCCATCAACATGGCCGTCTGGTGCGCCGGAGTGACGATTTGCTGTGTCTGCGCGGCGGTCACAGACAAGGCGATTGCTGCGGCCGCCAAGACCGGCTTCATCGTCAGACCTCGCTTGGACGCCGTTCCGCGTCCCGCCTTGCTGCCCTATTTTCCGCCGAATCGCTAGCGCCTATCAGTCCGTCAGGGATGAGGGAAAATGTTCACGACAATCTTTATCGTCCTCATTGCCGCCGCGCTGATACCCGCGCTACTCGCTTCAATGGTCGAAGGATGAGAAAAGGGTGAGGACCAACCCGAACTAAAGCCGTCCGATCACTTGGCCAAGGGCACCTTGACGTTCGCGTTACCCCCATTGATCGTTTTCTGAACCAAGGCAGAGGGCCCGACGCCAGGTGATCAGGGCTGGTGCCGTCCGCTCTCGACTCTGGGGGCCGGTCCGCGCGGTCATAACCCGCAAATTTGGTAAGACGGCGATGGGGGAAGCGGGGTTATGATGACTTACCGCTTGCCCGGCAAGCGGTTCAACCGCTCGGGTTCATCCCTTCGATCTCCTCGCGGGGTTTGAACCCGGGCGGCTTTTGGAACGCTGCGGCCGCGTGAACTGGAGCATCGGGAGTTGATTGGCGCGTTTCGGTCTTTCTCGCCCGTGAGTTTTCCCCAGTCCGACTTCCGGGCGAGTGAAGCCCCACTCCTGCAGCGGGCTTTCGATTTAAGGCACAGGGAACGCCAGCGCGATTGCCGCGTTGCGTCTATGACTGTGTCTTTTGGGGACGCTCGCCGTCTTTCTCACCTTGTCAGGCGGGCGACAGGCCCCGGTGGGCGTGTCTGCGCACCGGGGCCTTTTTTTGCGACCACCGCTATTATGCTCGGCGTGAGACGATTCCTGAAAGTCGCCGCACCCGCGCGTGCGATTTCGGGCCGTGAGCCGCCGGGGGTGGCGCAGCAAAGTTGTCGGCGGAACGCTACTTTGGCAGCACTTCGATTGCCAGAATCGCTCCATCGCCCGTAATAGCTATACCTCGGAACAGTTGGGCGTCGGGTGCGTTGCCAATGCAATGCCGCTCGCCCTGCCTCCACCCGGAGGGCCGAGCGAAGGGCCCCGGTGGGCGTGCTTGCGCACCGGGGCCGTTTCTTCTTCACGACAGGATCAATCCGCCTCCCTGACGTCCCGCCCATTGCTGCCAGCAGCGCCAAGCGGTGAGCAAAGTTGCTGTGCATCCTCGCGGGATTGCCCGCTGCCATGAGTGTCAACTGCCGGCTAGAACGGGCCGCTCATGCCTAATTCCCTGACTGCGGTTGCACAACGTGAGCCGACCGATCGCGAACTCTCCGCTGAGTATGAGATAATCATTTCTCGCCACACCTGGGGCTGAAGGCCGAAGGCCGCGGTCCTGGGACTTGATCCAGAATGGTGGCATGGGGAATTCCCTGATCCGACTTGGGGCGCGCCATGCGGACAAAATCGACACCTCAAAACAATTTCTGGTCGTCGCGCACGAGGATGGCATTCTGTTCAATCCAGCCGGCGCTGCTATATCACTCTGGCGGCGCTGATCTCGGCGGCTGAGGTTTTAATTGCCGACCGGCGTGGCTCGCCTGGATCCCGGCACTGCCCGACATTGGAACGCCTGGGCGGTGCCTGCGTTTCCTCTATAGCTCCGCTGCTAAGCGACCTCCGCATTGGGCGAACGAAGGGCCCCTGGTCATTGCCGCACCGGGGGCTTTTCGTTGTGACGGATAACGGTCCGCGTCCGTGACGCCCGCTCAAGACCTCAGCGTCACGGACAGTTGGTTCTGCGCATCCGGTAGTGGCGCCCCTCAGCCCCCGATGATAAATCAAGATGCTCTGCAGCTACATTAGGACACAGCCTCGGAATTAGGCCATTACGTCGATGTGGATTTAGAAAAGCCCAATCACGTGCTCCTGCGACGGCGCCTTCACCTATCGCCGGGTCGGCGCAAAAAATACTGCCATTCCGAGCGCCCACGATCTAGAAAGCACCGTGCTGCCGCAAGTCGACGATATCGTGGCGGCCGTGCTGGACTGCTTTTGAGGGGCCGCGTCGACCGGACCCCAGGAAGAAAGTCCCTCCTGGCTGATGCGATAGCGCTCCAACGGAATGGACGCACCGCGCAGCCCTGTTGCTGCCGCCTCAGTGAAAGTCGCGCGTGGAATGTATCTCCTGGGAATCCACAACGGTGAGCATGACGCGGCGGCGTGTCTGTTCGATGATTACAAGCTGCTCGCCGCCGTCTCGCTCGAACGCCTCAACCGCCGAAAAAACTCGGGCGTGTCGCCGCAGGCCGAGATGCCCCTGGCGGCGATCGACGAATGCCTCGATATCGCGCGCGTCGCGCGTTCAGACATAGACGTAGTGTGCGCGTCGCGCGCGCATTGGGAGCTGCAGTCCTACCGGCTGCGCGGCCGATGGTGGATCAAGCAGCGCTACTATCGCTGGCGCGGAGAGCAGCGCCTCGCAATGATGTTCGACATGCAACGGCGTCAGAGCGCGAGGAATGCGACGACAATCTTCGATACGGAGAAGTTCAGAGAAGGATATGGATTCACCAAAGCCGCGATCTATATCTACAATCACCATGCCGCTCACGGCATTCCGGCTTATTTCTTCTGCCCTTTCGAGGACGCGCTGATCTATACGGCCGATGGGATCGGGGACAACCGCTCTTACAGCGCCCGGGCGGCCCGCGCCGGAACGATCGAGGTGCTCCTCGGAGGCGAGGAGAACCTTCTGCAGCGCTATGACGTCAATAGTCTCGGCCTGCTCTATTCGTATTTCACGGACGCACTCGGCTTCATCTGGAACCGGCACGAAGGAAAGGTGACGGGCCTTGCGGGATTCGGCAAACCGGTGCTCGCGGCCGAGATCATCGAGCATTTTTCCATCGACGACCGCGGCGAGTTCACGTCCGACTTTTCGTCTTACGACGCGATGCGGGACTACGCACGCGACGTCTGCCGGCGGTTGTCGCGCGAGGATGCGGCTGCATCGGTCCAGGAGGCGATGGAGACGCTGATCTGTCGCGCCGTCGAGCTTCTTCAAGGCAAGACAGATCTGCGGTCGCTCGCGTTGGGCGGCGGTGTGTTTGCGAACGTGCGGCTCAATCGCGC
>Ga0075424_100007618_pt1 | contig 10522 bp, 4 predicted proteins | sample SoiMethybrSBSTD3_FD_75301 | JGI IMG/M metagenome (GOLD analysis project Ga0075424, IMG submission 75301) | Bulk soil microbial communities from a Populus tree surrounding site in Tennessee, USA - Soil MetaG P. TD hybrid SBSTD3 | ecosystem: Environmental > Terrestrial > Soil > Tree plantation...
AGCAGCTTGCGGTGGTTTGGAATCAGCGACCTGATCGCCGAATCCGAAGGGCCCTCCTTCATCTCCGGTACAGTTACGCAACGCCGTTTGGACCGGCGGTACTCGTGACACAGGGCACACATTCTCCGTTCGCGGCGCTGCAGCGATTCAGTCTGCTCTCTGAGGTACTTGGGCCATCCCGGTGACGCGCCTGGCAACGACTGACAGTTGGGTTGAATCCGCAGAACAGCATGCCGTCACGGGCACGCCTTACCAACCTCAGCCGGAAGCAATATCCGAGAAAATCGAACTTGACGTTCGGATACTTGCCTCTGCGCTTGTCGTCCTTGCAGTGATCCTGGTCTTCGTTGGATGCATCTCCAGATGGCACTCCGTCAGGCGAGCCTGAAGCACGGCCTTGACGCTCTATGAATCGCAAGGTCGGTAACCGGACGGGATCACCGCAGCGCAGCGAACGGAGAAAGTGTGCCATTAACTAGCACTGGGCAGGCAGAGAGCGTAGACTTGACCGATCGTGCACTGCCGGAGGAAGTCATCATGGCTGCATCAGCGGACTCACTGCACGGCTACCACGTGCACATCTACTACAATGATGAGACCCTGGCCGCCGCCCATGCGCTCCGCGACCTGTTGGCGGCAAGCTTCCCGGTGCAGATCGGGAAGAACGCTGGCATTGCTGGCCCGCATCCGGTGCCGCAGATCCAGATCATTTTCAAGAAAGAAGCGTTCCAGCAGGTCGTGCCTTGGTTGATGTTGAACCGCGACGGGCTCGACATCCTGGTGCATCCGCTGAGCGACAACGAGTACGACGACCATACCGACTATGCACTTTGGATGGGCACGCCAATTAAGCTCAAGGTCGAAACGTTGCCGCACGGTCCCTATCCGGCGAGATTGTTGCCGGCTGGCTGAGCTAGCAGGTCTCACGTCCAGCGCCGCAGGCAAGCTCGTCAAGTAGAGCTCGCGCATCTTTGAGGTCCGAGAGGCTCACACCTTTGGGGAACCAGCTGTGGATTCGTGCGAGAATTTCGTAAGCTTCAACCCGCCTGCCTTGGTCGCGCCAGAGGCGTGCCAAGCTAAGTGCCGCGCGAAGCTCCCAAATTCGTGCTCCCTGTTGGCGTGCACATTCGAGCGCCGTCAATAAGCACTGTTCTGCCTGTTCAGCATTTGACAAGGATGTCATCAACAAGACCTCACCTCTCAGGCGCTGCGCTTCGGCCGCCCACCATCTCTCTCCGGTCCGCTCAACTTCTTCGATGGCTTCAGATGAGGTCGTCAAGGCGCGGTCGAAATTTCCAGTCCGCGCATACGCAAGCGCCAAATAGGATAAGTTGAATGAGCTCTGGAAGTTTGCTCCCGTCTCGCGTTGCGCGATGAGTGCCCGATTCATTAGGGCTATTGCTTCCTCTGGTTGATCGCTTTCTACCAGGTTGACTGCCCGAAGAACGTTGGCGCGACTGATATGATATGGACTTCGTTGATCCGTAGCGATCCTGAGGCCTTTTTCCGTGGCATCAATTGCGCCTCGCAGATTGCGCACATGGTTGAAGAAACGAGCCAATGCGAGAAGCGCCGAGACCAAAGTAAAGGGATGAGCTCGCTTGCGCGCATTACGCACCCCGGCGGATATGATTGCCCGCGCATCGTCGACGGCACCGGTGCAAAGCGTGGCGAGACCAAGCCAAACGAACATGAAGGAATGAATATGATGACCGGCCACGAATGCGACGGGACGGCAAGCCACCTCATCATAAAGAGACAATGAAGTTTTGAGATGCAGCTGGGATTGCTTGAAATTGCCGATTGGCAATTGGGCCGTGCCAGCAAAAAAATGTGCCACACACGCTGCCGACTTTTCGAGGGATCTTTTCAATAGAGGTTTGCACAATTGGAGTCCCAGTGGGGCCTCAGAACGAATCAAGTGATACTGGAACAGGCCGCCCAGAGCGCGCAGCGCTTCGATAGGGTGAGTCGATTCGTCCAGAAGAACGCGCGCCCTCGTCAGAGCTGCTCTTACATCCGGCGACGAAAAACCTTTTGTCATGACGAATGTAGACCCGAGCGCGACCTGCAAGCGACCTTCGAGTTGCTGACGTCGTGAAGGCGTTGTGACCTTTGGCAGCAGGCTCATTCCCATCTCGACCTGTGCATGGGCCTCGACACCCGCCGAACGGTCGAGCGCCATGCTGGATGCTCTTAGCCGGTAATCGATCGCCTTCTCCCAAAAGCCAGCCTCCGTACAATGGTAGGCTAGCATTTCTGGATTGCGTTCAGGCATTTCGGGAAACTCTTGCTCCAATGTCTCCGCAATGCGGCCGTGAAGCTGGACTCGCTGACTCTTGAGCAGCGTCTCGTGGGCAGCGTCCTGCACGAGCGCATGCTTAAAGGTATAGACAGCGTGCGGCACGGCTCCGCGTTGATGCACAAGTCCGGAGGCGACGAGTTTGTCGAGCAAAGTTTGGAGTTCGATATCGGAAATCTTCATAACGGCCTTGAGCAATAGGTAGGCGAACTCGCGCCCCAATGCTGCACCTGTTTGTGCCACCGCACGGACTGTGGCGAGGCGATCTAATCTGGCCACCAATGACGCCTGTAGCGTAGGCGGTACGGCGAGCATCGGCAACGGCTGGACGAGCATGTAGGCGTTATCCTCCTCGCGAAGGATGCCGCTTTCCAAAACCGTCTTAGTCATCTCTTCGATGAACAGGGGCACCCCATCCGTGCGGGTGACGATCTGATCCAAAAGTCCGGGCGGCAACTCTTTGCCGTCGGCCACTTGTCTCACCATGGTCGCGTTATCCCGCCGGCTGAGACGGGTCAGTGTCAGTGTGGTGACTTGAGATTGGCCGAGCCACGGGGGAACGAACTCGGGCCGATAGGTTATGATGAGCAGGATTTGAAGGCCGCGGACGCGCTCGATGAAGATATCGACGAGCTCTCGGGTGGTTGGATCAATCCAATGCGCATCCTCCAGAATCATCAGCACGGGCTGACGTGCGGCGAGATCAGCGAAGCGGGAGATGAACCGCTCCAACAGAAGTTCCTTACGGCGCTGTGGGCTGACCGACAGTGGAGGGTATCGGTCAGCTATCGGAATGGAGAGCAAGTCGGCGAAAAGCGCGGTATCGCGGCCGACGTCTTGCGACAATGGTTCGAGCAGGCAGGCGAGCTTGTCGATTCTAGTGTCGTCGCTGTCGGTGGGCTCGAAGCCCGCTGCGTGTTCGAGCTCCTTGATGACTGGATGGAATGCCGTCTGACCGCGATGGGGCGAGCAGGAGCATTGCAAGCATGTGTGCGGCTCCGCTTTGACCGCATTCCGAAGCGCGGCCGCGAGGCGCGACTTACCGATGCCGGGCTCCCCCCAAAGGAGGACCACCCGGCCTTCGCCAGTTTTTGCCTGCTTCCAACGGCGCAGCAAAAGGTCCAACTCCTCATCACGGCCAATGAGCTTAGTCCGATCTGAACGCAATGCTTTGAAACGGCTTTCTATTGTGCTTTCGCGCAGGACTTGAGTGGCCTCAATGTTTGCCGGGATGCCACTGGACGTGGACGGGCAGAGGTCACAATACTCAAACAGGTGGCCGATAAGCCGTCGGGTACTGGCTGAAATCAGGATTGTACCCGGAGCAGCGAGACCCGCTAGCCGAGCTGCGAGGTGAAGAGTCTCTCCTGCGATCGCGGGTTCTGACGCGGTGTCTGTCCCAATCGAGTCGCCAATCACGACAAGACCAGTTGCTATCCCTGTGCGGGCTTGCAGCGGTATTGCGAGCGATTCGATCTTGACCTTGGCAATGGCACTGGTCGCCGCAAGCGCGGCCCGAACAGCCCGCTCGGCATCATCTTCGTAGGCTTGCGGATAGCCAAAATAGACAAGAACATCGTTCGCGATTGATTTGGCCATTGCCCCGCCGAAGGGCTCCACAACCTCTTTCACGCAGTTGGAACAGGCTATTATGATCTCGCGCAGGACCTCGGGATCAAGGCTCATCGAAAGCGCAGCGGCTCCCACGTCGCAGACGATTATAGTCAACTGTCGCCTTTCGGGGCCGCCTGGCCCGGGTTCCGACGGTGGTGGTGCTTCTTCTCCTTGCTGCCGCAAGGCCGGCGCCACGGGGGAACGGTCGCCCGGCAGCGGTTCTTCGCGGACCTCACCAACGAATCGAAGGCCCTTGCGCGGGATGGTGCGGATCAGGCGCTGCGCTTCGCCGCTGTCGCCGATCGCACGGCGAAGCAACGTGATCCTGCTGCTGAGCGTGGATTCGGATACGATCCGGCCATGCCACACTTCGGCAATCAGCTCGTCCTTGCTCACGACGCGCGTGCGATTGGGGATGAGAAATTGCAGAAGATCGAAGACCTGCGGCTCCACGGCGACAAGGTGGCCACCGCGCCGCAACTCCCGCCGCTCAGTGTCGAGCGAGTAATCCTCGAAAGTGTAGATCACTCCGTTGGTCTCCCTGCGGCCCAGATCGGCCACCAATGGCCGTCCCAGGGAAAAATCAGCGCTAAATAAGTGATATCTCAAAGTCTTCCGGCGAGCCACGACACATAGTGGGTGACTGGCGGAAAACGCTTCGTGCATGTCGTCTTGGCCGCCCATTGATTCATGCAGGCCACAACCATAGGGAGGCGGCCTGGGAGAAAGGATTTGCCATGAAGCGGCGAGATATCCTGGTGGGTGCTGGATCATTGGCTGTCGGCGCGGCCGTGAGCTTCCCGGCGCCTGCGATCGCGCAGGGACTACTTAAGCTGAAAATGGTCACGGACTGGCCCGCTGGCTCACTGGGCCTTCAGTCCAGCGCGGAGCGGCTAGCTAAGACGATCAGCGCCGCATCCAGCGGCCGCATCACCATCGAAGTGTTCCCAGCAAATGCACTCGTGAAGGCGCTTGAGACGTTCGACGCCGTGGGTGCCGGGGTCGCCGACATGTACCACTCGGCCGAGTACTATTGGGAAAAGAAATCGTCGGCGTTCAATTTCTTTACGACCGTTCCCTTTGGCTTTAGCGCGGATGAGCTATTCGCCTGGGTTCAGTACGGTGGCGGTCAGGAGCTGTGGGACACACTCAGTGGACAGTTCAACATTAAGCCACTGCTCTGCCTCAACACCGGCGTCCAGATGGGCGGCTGGTTCAATGGTGAGCTAACCTCGCTCGCCGGCTTCAAGGGATTGCGCTATCGCATGCCCGGACTTGGCGGCGAGGTGCTTCGGCGGCTCGGCGCCACCGTGGTGAATTTGCCTGGCGGTGAGATCGTGCAGGCGCTCAAGTCCGGTGCAATCGATGCTAGTGAGTGGGTCGGCCCGTGGATGGATATGGACCTCGGCCTGCATAAAGCGGCAAACTATTACTATTACCCCGGCTTTCACGAGCCTGGCACAGGCTTGACGGTCGGCATCAACAAGCGCCTGTGGGAGAGCCTCGCTGTGAGTGACCGACGTCTCATCGACGACGCGGCCGCGGCCGAATACGCGCGCGGCGTAGCAGAATTCAGCGCCAAGAATGCGCTGTGGCTGCGCAAGCTGCGAGACGAAAGCGCCGTCAAAATCGTGAAGTTCGACGACGCCATCCTGAAGGCCTTTCTCGCGACCAGCAAGGACGTGGTCGCCCAGGCCGGCTTGGGCGACCACGTCTCCAGGAAGATCTATGCGAGCTATCAGCACTTCCAGGAACTGATCATGGATTGGAGCGATATTGCCGAGCGCGCCTATCTGAACAGCCGTGGGCTCGCGTGATGCCCTTGATCCAGGGAGGCACAGAAGGTGCAAACCCTGACAGCATCGAGGGCCAGTCTTTCGACGCGACGGGTGTGGAACACCGGAGTGCGCGCGCGCTTGCTGCTCGCGTTCTTCGGCATCAGCGCGTTTGCGGCGCTGGCCGCCACCGCTGGAATCTATGCCATCCGGCAGGTCGGCGCACGGCTCGACATGGTGGACGGGCGCGTGCCGCCCACCTTGACATCGCTCGAGCTCTCGCGTTCCGCCGAGCGGCTCATGGCGGTGGCGCCGTCGCTGCTGGCGGCCACCGACCGACAACGACGGGACGAGGTTAAGGCTCAGCTTCAGGCAGAGGTCGCTCACCTGACTGCCAGGCTGCGCGACCTCAAGCGCGATCGATCGGAGGTTGAGGCGCTGCTCGAGATTGAGCCGTTCGTATCGTCTCTGACAGCCAACCTTGTTGCGCTCGAGACCTTGGTCGCGGGCCGCCTCACCATTGGCGAGAGCATCGCAAAAGTGCAACGCGACGTGTTCGAGACCAAAGCCGAGACGCAACGGCTGCTGGCGCCGAATCTTATGGTCATGGACAGCCAGATCGCCTCCCTGATCGAGGCAGCGCGAAATGCCGGCCCGAACGATGGTGGCGACGTCGCGCGGCAGTTGGCGTCTCTTATCGAGCTGCGACGCCCGAATGAAACCGCGAAAGAACAGTTCTCGGTGGCCGCGGATATGCTAGTCGAAGCCGCGACTACGGATCAGGTCCGGCGTCTGCCGGTCTTGGTGTTCCAGGTTGGCCGCGCATTGCGCGAGCTGGATTCGACGGCGGGCATGCTCGATCCCAAATTGCGGCCGTTGTTCCAAGAGCAGCTGGAAAGGCTGCGTGAGTTCGTCGACGGGCCGAACGCAATTCCGGGAGCCCGTAAGCAGGAGCTGGTGCTGATAAGCGAAGGGAAGAAGCGGCTCGCCGAGAATGCCGACCTATCGGCGCAACTGACCGCTGCAGTCGATCGGCTTGCAGGTGCCGCCAAGCGCGATATCGGTGACGCGACCCGCGCTGCACTTTCGGTTCAGCGCCTGAGCACCCGCGTTCTCGTGACACTGGTCGCGCTCTCCCTACTTACATCGGCATTGATCGTGTGGCTTTACGTCGGTCGCAATGTCGTTCGCCGGCTGACCGCGCTCAATGACGGGATGCTCGCCATCGCAGGCGGCAAACTCAACGCACCAGTGGCGGCGGAAGGAGGCGACGAGATTGCAGCGATGGGTCAGGCGGTCGAGATCTTCCGCAAGAACACCTTAGAACGCGACGAGTTGTTGTCCGAGAGGGCGCAAGCGGCCGAGCGGCTCGAAAAGGAGGTTGAGGAGCGCACGACCGAGCTGGCGCAATTGGTGGCGGAGCTGCGTGCGCTCGGTGAGGTGAGTCAAGCAATCAACTCGACGATCAACTTGGAGACTGTGTTGTCAACGATCGTAGTCAAGGCGGCGCAACTATCGGGCACTCAAGCGGGGACGATCTATGTTCTCGACGAGCCGAGCCAAGAGTTCCGACCGCGCTCAACTTACGGCATGGACGAGGCACTAATCGCCGGCATCAAAGGCGCACCCGTGCGCATCGGTGACGGGACGGTAGTCGATCAGGCAGCCCTACAGAGACGTCCGGTGCAGATTGCGGACGTGCAGAATGATGATCCCTTGCGGGTACACGAGGCGATTGTCCGCGCCGGCTTCCGAGCTCTATTGACCATCCCGTTGCTCGGTGCAGACCGGATCGTCGGCGCGCTGGTGGTACGCCGGAAACAGCCAGGCGAATTTTCAAAGGAGACGGTCGAGCTGCTGCAGGCCTTTGCAGCACAATCGGTGCTGGCGATCCAGAACGCACGCTTGTTCCATAAGATCGAGGAGAAAGCCCGCGAGCTCAAGGTCGCAAGTCAGCACAAGTCGCAGTTCGTCGCCAACATGAGTCATGAGCTTCGGACCCCGCTCGCGGCCATCCTCGGCTATGCCGAGCTCATGCAGGAGGGATTTTACGGGCCGCTTGGCAAGAAATCGTTAGATGCCCTTACGCGCATCCGATCCAACGGCAAGCATCTGCTCGGACTCATCAATACCGTGCTCGACATCGCCAAGATCGAGTCGGGGCAATTCAACCTGAACCTCGCTGAATACGCGCTTGATAACGTGGTCGAGACGGTACGCGCGGCAACCGAGTCGCTCGCAGAGACGAAGAGGCTGCCGCTCAAGACCGATGTTGCCAAGCGCCTGCCGGTCGGTCTGGGCGACGAGCAGCGGCTAACTCAGGTACTGCTTAACCTGGTTGGTAACGCTATCAAGTTCACCGATGCTGGTGAGGTGTGCATCGCTGCCGGCGCCAGCAATAGCCATTTCTCCATGTCGGTCACGGACACGGGTCCCGGCATCCCGCCCGAAGAGCAGTCGCGCATTTTCGAGCAGTTCCACCAGGTCGACAGCACGAATACGAACGCTAAGGGTGGAACCGGCCTCGGGCTCGCCATCGCCAAGCAGATCGTGGAGATGCATGGTGGTCGCATTTGGGTCGAGTCGACCTTGGGCAAGGGCTCGACGTTCCGAATGGAGATTCCTACGCGCGCCGAATTTCAGAAGCTCACCCTATGAGCAAGCGCTGAAAGCGGCCGGCGCGGCTACGGTTCGGCACCGACGTGCGAAGGCGCCCACAGCATCGATCTTGCCTGGCTGCGCCGGCGCCGCATATCAACAATCACATGGTCCATTGGTGGTGAGCGCCTGGGCGAGATCAGCTTGGCTGCGCAGACGAATGGCGTTCGGCTTCTTTACAACATCACAGGCCGGGACGGCGCACAGGCCAGCATCAACGAGGGTCAGACAAGGTTTGGACAGGGTTTTGCGCGCCACAACCCCTGCGTGCAAGTCCAAAATCCTTATGCGAAAGTTAGGGTCGGTCGGCGGGAAAGGCCGTGACGTTTCCTTCCGCTCTGGGTCATGATCACGCATCCCGGCTTCCACGCCAGCACGCCGTAAGTAACCCTATAACCGGACAGAATCGCTACATCGCGGTCAACGGTCCGTCAGTGCCAATTGCGGTCCTGAGCAGATGCAGCAATCTCCGTGCACAGAAACGAGAGCTACTCGATCCACTCGTCGGCGCGGGCGAGCAAGGATGGGGGCACGGTGAGCCCGAGTGCCTTCGCTGCTACGAGTACCAGCATTCGCCGCCTACTGGTCGAGCCAAACATCTTCCATACGATGGTTGTTATAGATACTGTTGATCATCGGCGTATAGCCCTTGACGTAAGGATGCCAGCAGGTGCCCGAGCGGTTGTGGTAAAGAACGGGGCGGGCCACATCCTCAGCGAGTCGTCGCTCGATCTCGAACACCATCAGCTTTCGCTTCTCTTGGTCGCTCTCCATCGACTGCTGCTCAAACAGCGTGTCGAGCTCGCGGTTGCAGTAGCCGTCATAATTGCTTTCTGACCCGCAAGCGTAATTCTCGAACAGCGCTTGATCTGGATCGTCAATCCCATTGCCCGTTAGGTTGAGGCCGATCGTGTAGTCCTTTCGTATCACCTTGGGATACCAAACCGTAGTATCAATCGTTTCGAGCTCTGCATCGATGTAGATGTCTTTCAGGTGGTCGATCAGGATCACCGCCGGATCTCGGTAGGGCGGGATGTCCCGGGCCGACACCTTGAGCCTCAGCCGGTTGCTCGGGCCATAGCCGAATTTCGCCATAATGGCGCGCGCCTCAGCGCGGTTCTTGGCGACGTCGGGATCATAGCCTGGCAACTTTTGCATCAGATCCACTGGCATGCCCCAAATCCCCTCGGGCGGGGAGAGCAAGGCCCCGCCGATCTGGCCCACGCCCTGAGTCAGCGTGTCGATGAAGGCTTGGCGGTCGACCGCGAGCGCCACGGCCCTCCGCAGCTCCGCGTTGTTGAACGGCGGTGCCGAGCGGTTGATGATGAGGTTACGTTGCACGTTGGAGGACACCAGTGCACACGTCGCCTTCGGCGCCTGTGCGCGGATATCCTTGATCATCGGAGCCTGCAGGAAATAGGGCGAAGTCATGTCCACGCTGCCGGCCAGGAAAGCCAGTACGCCCGTTGATTGGCTCTTGATGATCTGCCACTCGATGCCATTGAGATAGGGATGGCCCGGCTTCCAATAGTTGGGATTGCGGCTAACCCTGATGATCTCGTTTCGTCTGAACTCGACGAACCTGAACGGGCCCGTGCCGATCGGATGCTGCCGCATTTGGGCTGGCGGCACGTGGCAGGGATAGACCGGCGAGAACCCAGACGCTAAGAGCGCCAGGAAGGCCGGTTGCTTGCGCCTCAGCCGGAACGTGACCTGATGATCGGCGTCCACGACCACCTCGTCGAGATTGCCATACCAGGTCTTGCGCGGATTGACGCGCAGCTCCTCGGTGGCGCGGCCAAGCAGCAGATCCCAGGTGCATTTCACGTCCCGAGCCGTGAACGGCTTGCCGTCATGCCAGGTCACGCCCTGCCGCAGCTTGAACGTCACCGCGGTGCCTTCCTGGTTCCAGGACCAGGCGCTCGCGAGGTCAGGCACGATCGAATGCAAGCTAGCCTGCGGCACGGCCTGATCGTACATGACGAGATTATTGAACACGCCCATCATCGGACCCTCTCCGGCGATGGTCGCCTCCTCGTGGATCGACATGCTGGCGGGGCTGTCGAAGAAGAACACCTTCAGTGTGCCGCCTTGCCTCTGCGGCCATGCGGGCCCGCCGCAGCAGAGTACCAGCGCCAGAGCAGCGATGAGAATGCGTTTCCTTTGGGCCAAT
>Ga0075424_100007619_pt1 | contig 10522 bp, 9 predicted proteins | sample SoiMethybrSBSTD3_FD_75301 | JGI IMG/M metagenome (GOLD analysis project Ga0075424, IMG submission 75301) | Bulk soil microbial communities from a Populus tree surrounding site in Tennessee, USA - Soil MetaG P. TD hybrid SBSTD3 | ecosystem: Environmental > Terrestrial > Soil > Tree plantation...
GCGAGGAGCCGCCAGTTGTACGCGGTGTTGTCGAAGTTCTTGGTGCCGCGCCAGTGGCCGAGCGCATTGATGAGCGGCGCCATCACGAAGACATAGAGGATCGCGTGCAGGCCCCCGGCGATGAGGCCGGCCCAGAGCCCGATGAGCATACAGAGCAGGCTCAGCCCGATCCCGACGCCGAGGAACCCACGCGTGAACAGCAGGCGATCGAGCCAGTCCGGTCGGAGATCCGGGGCAAACGCCTCCAGCGTCTTGGCGTTTCTGGCCTCCCGGATGTAGTAGGCGACGTTGAAGAGCTGAACGCGCCAGAAGCCGAGCAGCCGCGGGCTGTGAGGGTCTCCCGGACGATCGGTGAAGGTGTGGTGTTTGCGATGAACCGCCACCCATTGCTGCCGAGACTGCCCGGTCGTCAACCACAGGGCGACCCGGAAGGCCAGGTCGGCGATCGGGTGTAGATGGAGTGCCCGGTGCGCCAGCGCCCGGTGCAGGTAGATCGACGTCGCGATGACGGCGACCTGGGTCAGCGCGATGGTGACGCACGGCACGATCCACGCGGGGCTCATGAGCCGGCTCTCGATCGCTGCCGGCTCTCCCGGCCCTGAGGCGGCGGCGGGGTCATCGGCCGGCGGCGCGCTTGGGTTCGAATCCGCCGGACCGCCTCGGCCTGGCGGGCCACGTTGGCCAGGAGGTCGGGATTCGTGGGTCGCTTCAGGCCCTCCTCGATCAGCGCTCTGATCACGATCTGCAGACTCACCGGCAGCTTCATGGATATCGTCGCCCGCCCGGCTACACCGCGGGCGCGATCGACCAGTTCACGGGGCAGGATGATGAGGACCCGCGTCTCGCTCTCGAACATTGGGCCGATCTCCTTCCTCTAACAATATATATCATATATCTCTCATATAAATTATGAGAGGCCTGACGTAATTCTGGTATGCTCCGTGCCGCGCAGGAGGCCTTGGTGGCGGGGTCTAGAAACGGCTTGCGGAGTGCCCTCGACGAATTCATGCGGCAAGCGCATGGGCAGCCCTTTTGTGACGGCTGCCTTGCCGTCGAGCTGCGTGTTGGCCGTCTCGACGTGCAGTATGCGCTGGACGGCAACGCGTCACCGATGGATCGCGGCCACGGGCGCTGTTCTGTCTGCGGTCAGACGTTGACGGTGACACGCGCCACGGCAGCCTGACATCACAGCGCGCCGAGCGCGAACAGGGCGGCACCCGGCGGGCACGCCGCCGCTCGCAAGGAGGGGTCCATATGCAGGTCGCCGCGGTCAATGACTCGAATGACTCGAAGGACATCGCCTGGCGTTGGCGGATCGTCAACTACGCGGGCGAGACGGTCGCCGAATCTCGCGACCGATTCCCATCCATCAGCGCCGCGGTGGCGCAGGGGGAGAAGCGGCTCGCCGCGATGAACGTGGTGGACCGATCCGAGCCCGTCAACTGGCGCCGGTCGACCTCGCATCTCCGGCGGCGCTGAACGACCGCCGCATCGCAGCACCGCCGCGTGCTCGCGCGGAGCACGAGGCACCCCCCGAATCTATGGCTTGGGAATCCGCAGAGTCTTGCTGATCATCAGCGAGCCGGACACGAGAAAGAGCAGGGCGGCGGCATGCCATTCGACGCCCAGCAGGCTCACTCGGTACAACGAGCCACCGTAGAACGCCAGCATCAAGACCCCGAGCGGGATGATGCTGGTCGGGATCGGTGTGCCCTCGAAGTATTCCACGCGGCCTGTCCGCGTCGACAAGCTCTCCGCCGTGACGTTGTAGCGCGCCAATCGGCTCACTCCACACCCGACGAAGTACAGGAGAATCACCTGATCCAGGGGCGTATTGACGCCCGCGGCAAAGGCAATCGACGCCGGAGCGACGCCGAACGAGACCACGTCCGCGAGCGAGTCCAGCTCGCGCCCGAGTGCCGACGCCGCGTGGCGCCCGCGCGCGATCCGTCCGTCGAGCACGTCGAAGATCAGTGCCACCGGGACGAGTGCGGTCGCGAGATACAGGTGCCACGCCACGCGTGCGCTGAGAAACGTCATCGCCTCGAAGATTGCGAGCATGCCGCAGAAGCCGTTGGCGATGGTGAAGAAGTCCGCCAGTTGGAAAGTGCGGATCATCGAGAAGTGCTTGCTGCGCGGCTGTTCAGCCATGGCGCACCCCCGGCGGACGGACGTCGAGCCTTATGGCGATCCCGCGCTCAAGGTCAGGCCGGCGGAGGGGGCGGGGGGCCGGCCGGCGGATTCGGAATCCACACCCACCGGTAGACCGTGACGACACCATCGCCCTGGAGTACGTATCGGCCGTGCGGATACAGGACCACCCTTGGCTGCGTCGATCTCGGCGCGGCATTGGCCGGGCGAGCGTAGGCCGCCGGCGCCGAGTAGACGGGTGGAGGGGAGGTGTAGACCGGGGGCGCCTGATAGACAGGCGCGGGTGGATAGTAGACGGGAGCCGGCGCGACGACGACCCTGGGAACCGTATGAGCCAGGACTTCGCCCGCAATGATGAACGGCGCGAAGAGCGCGAACGCGGCCAGGCCGACCAGTCCACGCCCCGGCCCATGTCCTCCGGCGTGGGCGGCGGACGGCACGCTAGCGACCAGCAAGACGACAACGAGCAGCATCGCCAGAATTCGACTCATGGTTATGGAGTTTACCAGCTACAGACACGAACTCGGTTCCTCGCCAACGCGCGGTATCATGCGCGAATGGAAGTAGTTGGTGTGGCCAGCCCACGGTTCCTGCCGACCACTCGAGCCGATCTCGACGCCCGCGGCTGGGATCAGCTCGACATCATCATCGTCAGCGGCGATGCGTACGTGGACCACCCGGCCTTCGGCCCCGTGCTGATCGCCCGGTTCCTGGAGGGCCGTGGGTTCAAGGTGGGTGTGATCGCGCAACCCGACTGGCGAAGCGCCGAGCCGTTCCGTGCGCTCGGCCGGCCGCGCCTCTTCTTCGGCGTGTCCGCCGGCAACCTCGACTCGATGCTCAATCGCCTCACCGCGCAGAAGAAGAACCGCTCCGAGGATCAGTACAGCCCGGGCGGCCGCACCGGCTGCCGCCCCGATCGCGCCACCGTCGTCTACGCCCAGCGCTGCCGCGAGGCGTACCCCGAGGTGCCGATCGTGCTGGGCGGCATCGAGGCCTCGCTGCGGCGCATCGCCCACTACGACTACTGGAGCGACACGGTGCGCCGCTCGATGCTGCTCGACGCCAAGGCCGATCTCCTCGTGTTCGGCATGGGCGAGCGGCCCGTCTGGGAAGTGGCCGACCGGCTGAGCCGAGGCGAGCGCATCGGCGAGATTCGCGACGTGCGCGGCACCGCGCTCCCCATCAACGACGCCGAGATGAAACGCCACGAGGCCGACCCGGCCCGGATGGTGGCCGATCGCAAGACGGTGGTCCTGCCGTCGTACGAAGCGGTCGTCGCCGACAAGCGGGCCTTCGCGCTGATGTCGCGCGCCTTCCAGCTCGAGACCAACCCCGGCAACGCGCGCCCTCTGGCGCAGCGCCACGGCCAGCGCGGCGTGTATTACAACCCGCCGGCGTTTCCACTGGAGGACGGCGCCGGGAGCGGCGGCGGCGCCGTCTCGATGGACGAGCTCTACGATCTACCGTTCACGCGCGTGCCCCACCCGATGTACACCGAGCGGATTCCCGGCTACGAGACCGTCAAGCACTCGCTCGTCCTCATGCGGGGCTGCTTCGGCGGCTGCACGTTCTGCTCGATCACCGAGCACGAGGGGCGCGTCATCCAGAACCGCTCGGCGGAGAGCGTGCTGCGCGAGATCCGCGCGCTGCGCCGCCAGGGCGACTTCCGCGGGACGATCACCGATCTCGGCGGGCCCACGGCGAACATGTACCGGCTCGCCTGCAAGAGCCCGGAGATCGAGTCGAAGTGCCGGCGGCTGTCCTGCGTGCATCCGGGAGTCTGCGAGAATCTCAAGACGGACCACGGCCCGCTGGTCCAGCTCATGCAGCGTGTGCGCAAGGAGGACGGCGTCAAGCACGTCTTCATCGCCAGCGGCGTCCGCTACGATCTCGCCGAGCGTTCGCCGGAGTACGTCGAGGAGCTGGCCCGGCACCACGTCGGGGGCCAGCTCTCGGTGGCGCCCGAGCACGTCAGCCCCCGCGTGCTGGAGAAGATGAAGAAGCCGGGCATCGAGAGCTACGAGCGCTTCCAGCAGATGTTCGCCTGCGCCAGCAAGGACGCCGGCAAGGAGCAATACGACATCCCCTACTTCATCAGCGGCCATCCAGGCTCCACCCTCGAGGACATGGTGGAGCTCGCGCTCTGGCTCAAGAAGAACGGACGGCGGCCGCGTCAGGTGCAGGACTTCATTCCCACGCCGATGGCGATGGCGACCTGCATGTACCACACGGGCATCGACCCGCTCACCATGCAACCGGTCTACACGGCCACGGGCCTGCGGGCCAAGAAGCTCCAGAAGTCGCTGCTGCTCTACTGGAGCCCGGAGCAGTGGCCGCTCGCGCGCGAGGCGCTCCGCGAGGCCGGCCGCGCCGACCTCATCGGCAGCGGCCCCGGCGCGCTCGTGCCCGCCTAGCGAGGCACACGTTCTCGGCCGGGCACGTACGGCCAAGCCGTCATGACGCCGTCCAGAGAAGTCCTGGTGATCGTACCGGTACCCGACGACGCGCTCGCTCGCATCGCGTCAGTCGACCGCTGCGTGGAGGTCGTCGATGCCCGGGGCTGGTTCGACGTCGAGCTCCGCGAGACCTGGCCGCCGTGGACGGTGCAGCGCTACGTCGGTCAGCGTTCAGCGCCGGGCCATTCTCGCCAGGAGCGCGACCAGCTGCTGGGCGGCGCCGAGATCGTGCTCGGCGGCTTTCCCTTTCCGCTGGATCTTCGCGCGCGCGCGCCACATCTGCGCTGGTTCCATCAGCTCCCGGCCGGAGCGAGCAACCTGCTACGCGGAGATCTCTGGGGCAGCGATGTCGTCGTCACGACCTCGCGCGGCTATGGCAATACCCGCCCGATGGCCGAGTTTGCGCTGGCCGGCCTCCTCTACTTCGCCAGGGGCTTGCACCATGCCTCCCGCGATCGGCAGCGGCATCGCTTCGACCATCGGACCTACGGTCCTCTGCTGCTGCAGGGTAAGACCGTGTGCGTCGTGGGCGCCGGCGGCATCGGCCAGGAGGTTGGCAGCTTGTGCGCCAGCGCCGGCATGCGGGTGATCGGCACGCGGCGCCGGGTCGCGTTCGATAAGGTACTGCCCGCGGGATTCAGCCGTCTGGAACCGCCCGAGCGTCTCCATGCGCTACTCGCGGAGAGCGACGCGGTCGTGGTTTGCTGTCAGTGGACGCCGGAGACGACCAAGCTGATCGGGCGGGAAGCCTTCGCTGCCATGAAGCCGGGCGCCATCCTCGTGAACGTCGCGCGGGGTGAAATCATCGACGAAGAGGCATTGATCGCGGCTCTCGCGGCGGGACAGCTGCGGGGCGTGGCCCTCGATGTCTACGTCGGTGAGTTCGAGCACGAACCCGATCGGCGGCTTTGGGACGACGAGCGTGTCCTGATCACCCCGCACATCTCCGGCGGCACCGACACGCGTCAGCATCGGGGGATCGATCTCTTCTGCGACAATCTGCGCTCCTATCTGGACGGACGGCCCCTGACCAACGTCGTCGACTGGGCCAACGGCTACTGACAGCACGTTCGTCCGCGATCAGTTCTGAAAGCCGAAGAGCCGCCAGCCCGCCGCTTCGCGCCGCGCGACCTCGGGCTCGTTCTGCCAGGTGAGGACGGTCATCCAGCCCGCGAGCGGCAGGCGGCCGGTCACTTCACCGCTCGTGTAGATCCACACCACCCCGTCGGTGACCTGCACGTTGTCGATTCTCACCCGCGCGCGAAGAACTTCGTAGAGCGAGAACATGGCGAGGAGCTGCTGGCGCACGTCGGCCTTGCTCAATCCGCCGCTGCGGTACTGCTCCGACACATGCGCGAGCACGCCGGCAAGGTCACGCGCCTCGAAACGCTGCCTGGCCTGGTCGATGACGGGGCGTAACTCGCTGACCAGCTCGGGCGGGGCCGCTCGAGCCTCCGGCGCAGCGGGCGCCGGTGTGGCCGACATTCCGCCCACGCACAACATGAGGGCGATGAGCCCGATGAACTGAAGCCGGCAGAGTGCCATGAGTCCACCATACCGTTATTCGGGCGTGGTATCGCCGATGATCAGGATCAGCGAGTGAGCCCTATAGGTAATCACCTGATGGACAGCCACCCGCCCAGCCTGAACAATCTGGCTCCATAGTCTAGCGACCCCAGAGTCTCGCGACCCCAGGAGGAGAGAAAAGTCCATGGTGAAGAGTCTGGCACTCGCGGTGTCTTGCGCGGCGTTGATGACAGGCTGTGCCGTAGCGAACGGGCCCGTGCTCGCCCCGGTCACCTTCAACATGAAAGGACCGGTTGCCGCAGGCCCGGCCGCGACGAGCCCCAAAACGGGAAGGGCGGAAGCCTTCGGGATCGTCCTGTTTGCGACGGGAGACGCCAGCATCTCGGCCGCCGCGAGCAACGGCGGCATCACCAAGATTCATCACGTCGATCACGAGACGATGAGCATCCTGGGGATCTACGCCAAGTACACGACGATCGTCTACGGAGAATAGCGGTCCGCCGCCTGCACCGTGACGCTCGATCTGGCACCGTGCCGATGTCTTGACCGTCGGCGCAGCTGCATCGTGATGCAACTTTCCCTCACACCGTCCCACGGTCGGCCGAATCCGGTCCTACGGTGCGGGCGCGTTCTCAGGGTAGGGAGGGTGCGCGATTGGAACGACGCGCGTTCTTGAAGGCTGCGGCGAAGCTGGCCGGTCCAGGCTTCGCCATGCTCGCACTCCATCCGTCGAACTCCGCGGGGGCGGATGGATCCGACGGCGGCCTGCGCGACAAGCTGGGCCCGCGCTTCCGCGAACGTCCGGGACCGAGACATGTACGACCGCCCCTGGCCGCGAGGACATGGGTGCACCACTGGAACGCGATCGCCGTTGACGCCAGCGGGATCGACCACACACCGGTGGCGCCCGGCGAGCAACGGGTCTTCGGCGAGAACCTGGGGCCCGGGCGCTCGAGCCGCGCGATGGCGATCGTTCACATCGCTATGTTCGATGCGGTGAACGCGATCGTCGGCGGCTATCAGGGCTACACCGGGTTGGCCCCCGCGCGCGATGGTACTTCCATCAGGGCCGCCATCGCCCAGGCCGCGCACGATACGTTGGTCGAGCTCTTTCCCTCGCAGCGCGCAAGCCTGGACGAGCAGCTCGACGAGGACCTCAGCCGAATCCCCGAGCGCAGCGACCGGGCCAAGGGGATCGTCCTGGGGCAGCAGGCGGCTGCGGCCATTCTTACGCAGCGCGCCGGCGATGGCTCGCAGCATGAAGAACCCCGGATCGGTGTGGACTTCGTCACCGGTAATCGGCCGGGGCAGTGGCGTCAGGATCCAATCAGCCGGATCCCACTCGCCCTGGGCGCGCGCTGGGGCGAGGTCAGACCTTTCGTGCTGGCATCAGCCGATCAGTTCAGGGTCCCAACACCTCCCGGGTTGGGAACCGAGGAATACGCGGCCGCGTTCGACGAAGCCAAGCGCCTGGGTGGCGATGGCATCGCGACTCCGACGGAGCGCACCCCGGAACAGACCGAGACGGGTATCTACTGGGCCTACGACGGAACTCCGAGCCTCTGTGCGCCGCCGCGGCTCTACAACCAGATCACCGTCCACATCGCCGACCAGATGCGCTCCGATCTCGTCGAGTTGGCGCGTCTGCTCGCGCTGGTGAACGTGGCGATGGCCGACGCCGGTATCGCGATCTGGGAGGCGAAATACCACTATGGATTCTGGCGGCCTATCGCCGGCATCCGCGAATCCGACCAAGGCAGTGGCCCCACCGGTCAGGGCGACGGCAATGCGGCCACCGTGGGGGACCCGACGTTCATGCCGCTCGGCGCGCCGGCCAGCAATCTCGACGGACCCAACTTCACGCCGCCGTTCCCGGCCTATCCGTCCGGCCACGCCGGATTCGGAGGCGCCCTGTTCCAGACGTTGCGCCGGTTCTACCGGACCGATCGCATCGCGTTCACCTTCGTGTCGGACGAGCTCAACGGTGTGACCGAGGACAACCAGGGCGCCGTGCGGCCCCTCATTCCGCGCAGCTTCGCGTCGCTGTCCGAGGCCGAGGAGGAGAACGGCCAGAGCCGGATCTATCTCGGGATCCACTGGGCGTTCGACAAGACAGACGGCATCGCCCTGGGCCGACGCGTGGCGGATGAAGTATTCCAGCACGCGTTCCGGCCGCTGCGCCGGAGTCCGGCTCGCTGACCCGATCGGCACGACGGATCGGGTTCGTACGACCGATCCTTGCAGGCAAACACCTGATAGACGGCTCATCCAGTGATCGGAAAGAATCGACCTTCAGTGGACGCATCTCGACCTGCGATGTCAGCCGCTATGCGCCTGTCTGAGGTGAACGACCGGCGGAAGGGGAACGTCATGCCAGAGATCGTCTCACCCCCCGAGTCTCGCACAGCGAGACCGACGCTCGCGGCGGACATCATCATCGCGAATGCTCCAGACCCGGTGTTCGTCTGCGATCTGGAAGGCAAGATCCTCGAGGCGAACGACGCCGTCTCCCGGCTGCTTGGTCTGCGCCGCGACGAGGTTCTCGAGCAGTCCATCTCCCGGTTCCTCGGTCAGGACGAGGCGCGGGAGTTCGTGGTGGCCCTCCGCGAGGTCGTGGAGCGGGACGTCACCCGCAACGTTCGGCTCCAGCCGCGTAGCGCGTCGGGCGAGATGATTCCGACGACGCTCAACGCGTCGGCCCTGCGAGACACGGATGGCACCATCATCGGCGCGATCGGCATCCTGCGCGACATGCGAGAGCTCGACCAGGCCCGCGCCTACGCCGAGAGCCTCATCAAGAACGCCCCGGACCCGGTGTTCGTGTCGGATCTCGAGGGCAAGATCCACCAGGCCAACGACGCCGTATTCTCTCTCCTCGGCTTCCGGCCGGACGAGCTGATCGAGCAATCGCTGTCCCGCATCATCTCGCCGGAGGAAACGTGGGAGTTCATGGTCGCGCTCCGCGAGGTCGTGGACTGCGGGGTGACGCGCAACGCGCGGCTCCACCCGCGCAGCGCCTCAGGTGACGTGATTCCGACCACCCTGAACGCCTCGGCGTTGAGAGACACGGACGGCAAGGTGATCGGCGCCATCGGCATCCTGCGCGACATGCGAGAGCTCGACAAAGCGCGCGCCTATGCCGAGAGCCTCATCAAGAACGCGCCGGATCCCGTCTTCGTGTCCGACCTCGAAGGAAAGATTCTGCAGGCGAATGACGCCGTGTCACACCTTCTCGGCTTCCGGCAGGACGAAGTCGTCGAGCAGTCCGTGTCCAGGTTTCTCGCGGCCGACGAGACGCGGGAGTTCGTCGCTGCCCTCAGGGAAGTGGTCGAGCACGGCGTGAGCCGAAACGTCCGGCTCCACCCGCGGAGCGCGTCCGGAGAGGTCATCTCGACGACGCTGAATGCGTCGGCGCTGCGGGACGCCGACGGTAACGTCATTGGAGCGATCGGCATCCTCCGCGACATGCGGGCCTATGAACAGGTGCTCCATGATCTCGAGGAGTCGCGGCGAGAGCTCCGTGACGCCGACCAGGCCAAGGACCGGTTCCTGGCCGTCGTCTCGCACGAGCTGCGCACACCGCTGACGGCCATGCTCGGCTGGATTCGGCTTCTTACCACCGGCATGCTCGACGACGCCACATCCGCTCGCGCACTCCCCGTGATCGAGCGAAACACGAAGCTCCTGGCACAGCTCATCGACGACCTCCTGGACGTGTCCGGGATCGTGGCCGGCAAGCTTCGCCTCGAGGTCGGTCCGGTCGACCTGGTCGCCGTCATCGAGTCGGCCATCGAGTCCGTCCAGGCTCTCGCAGACGCGAAGAGCATCGGCCTGAAAGCCGTGCTCGATCCATCGGCCGGGTCGATCGCGGGCGATCCCGGCCGCCTCCAGCAGGTGGTGTGGAACCTCCTCGCGAATGCGATCAAGTTCACGCCCAGCCGCGGACGCATCGACCTTCGTCTAGAACGGGCCGGCTCGCACGCACGCCTCACGGTCCGCGACACGGGTCAGGGCATCAGCCCGGAGCTTCTCCCGCACATCTTCGACCGCTTCCGACAGGATGAGCGGACGAGACGGCATGGCGGCCTGGGGCTCGGCCTCGCGATCGTCTGCCACATCGTGAAACTCCACGAAGGCACCGTGTGGGCCGAGAGCGACGGGGAAGGCCGAGGAGCCACGCTGGTGGTGGAGCTCCCGCTCCCGGGAGAGGATGTCCCCTCGGCTCAGAAACCCGCCGTCGCGTATCGGCGACTCGACAGCGCGTCCTCTCGCGTGATCAACCTCGCCCGCCGACGGATCCTGGTCGTGGACGACGACGCCGATGCGCGGGACCTCCTTGCGCAGATTCTCGGGCAGGCCGGAGCGGACGTCACCGTGGCGGCGTCCGC
>Ga0075424_100007620_pt1 | contig 10521 bp, 6 predicted proteins | sample SoiMethybrSBSTD3_FD_75301 | JGI IMG/M metagenome (GOLD analysis project Ga0075424, IMG submission 75301) | Bulk soil microbial communities from a Populus tree surrounding site in Tennessee, USA - Soil MetaG P. TD hybrid SBSTD3 | ecosystem: Environmental > Terrestrial > Soil > Tree plantation...
GGCGAGGTACGTCTGCGGAAACGCACGCGTCAGCGGGCTCGCCACGAAACCCGCGCCGGCCACCGGCCGCAGGGCGAACGAGTACGTGGCGCCGAATCCGATCGACATCGATGGGTAGGTGCCGGCGAACCGGCGGGCGACACCGAAGTCAGTCGTCAGGCGCGGCGTCCATTGGTGTCGCACACCCAGCTCGGCCGTCCAGTCGGTGAGCGCGTAAAGGGACGTGAATCGTTCGGCGAAGACGTCCGCGCTCACGAGGGTCGACAGGAGCGGGAACGCCCGATCGAGCCCGAACCCCGCCATCCATCTCGTTCCGTACATCGTGATGATCGGAGCCGCTGCGGCGCTCGCGTTTCCGATCGAGCCGGACATCGCTCCGTTGCACAGGCGGTTGACCTGAAGCATCGGCGCCGTGCGAGGAAAGCGCTCGCATGGAACGTCCGGAATCACGGGCGGAGGCGGTTGGCAGTTGACCGTGCACGCCGTGTCGATCACGGGGGCCGGACCGCGAATGGACCAGTCACCCCATGCGGCGTTGAAATGCGCGCGACCGATCGGCGTCGCCTTCGTGGCTAGCGCTTTCACGGTATATGTGGTTCGCGCCGGCGCGAGCGGGCCCGCGGGAAGCATCACCTCTCCGGCGAGCGCGAACGCAGGGATGTAGGTTCGCTCGAGGTTCCACGCGTGGAGCGCGCCGATGCCGACGCCGGCGAGACCGCCGGACGAAGGGACGACGCCGCGCGCCTCGCTGTATACGAAGGGCGCGCGGATCTCGAGCTCCGTGAATGGCGCCACGCCGTACGACAGCTTCGGCTCGGCGCGCCAGCGCAGTGTGCCGTCGAACAGTCGTTCGAGGCGGAACGGGGCGAACTGCGCCTCGAGCTCGTAGCGCTCGGTGGCGATCGCGTCTTCGACACGGCCCGGCCGCCCCGCGTCCAGGTTGAAGTAGTGCGCCTGCGCGCCGGAAGAACTCAACGCGACGAAGATGGAGACGACGGACCCGAGGAGGCGACGCATGGCGCAAGATACAACTCGCGCGAGTCGTGGCACGTTCCGGCGGTGACGATTCCGCGTGGGATCGACCCTGTTGGGACACGGAATGCCACGGATTGACACGGAACGAACCGTGAGGCGCGACAGAACCGTCGCGCCTCACCAACTCAGATCTTTTGATTCAGGCGGTGCCGATTCACGCGAAGGCGTGATCCTCGTGTCGTACGCCCACGAGAGGCATGACCTCCTCCGCGAAACGCTCCATCTCCTCGAGCTGTGGGCTGCACTGAAGCAGAAGAAGGTCCACGCCCGCGAGCTGGAACTCGCGCACCTGCTCCGCCACCTGCTCTGGAGTGCCCACGAGTCCGGCACGTAGACCGCGGTTCGACACCGAGTAATCCTCGAGGCTCACGCGCTGCTCGAGCTTCGTGTTCCCTACCCAATCCTGATAGTTGCGATAGCCGGGCGAGCCAGGAGTGACGTTCGTGATCCGCTCGAGCTCGCGCTTCGCTTCAGCTTCACTCGCTCGCACGATGGTGTACGCCGCTACGCCGAAAGCGAGCGGCGGTAGCTCGGCGCCGGTTTCGCGTCGCCGCTCCGCGGAGGCAGCGTCGCGACGCCGGCGCATGTCGTCGATCTTCGCGGCGATGCGCTCGGGGGGATCGCCGTGCATCACGTACGCGTCGCACTTCCGCGAGATGAGCGTCTTCGCCGTCTCTGATTCGCCGCCGGCGTAGATCGTCGGGCGCGGCCGTCGCACCGGTTTGGGCTCGAGAACGAGCTGATCGGCGTGGTAGTAGCTGCCGCTGTAGTCGAAGATCGGATCGCGCCACGCACCGGAAACGACGTCGAGCCACTCCGAGGTGCGGGCGTACCGATCGTCGTGCTCGTCGAACGCGGCGCCATAACGACGCGCCTCGTCCTTCCACCACGCCGATACGACGTTGAGCGCGAGGCGGCCATGCGAGATGCGATCGATGTTCGCCGCCTGCTTGGCGAGAATCGCGGGCGGGTGGAAGCTCGGTCGCACGGCGACCATGAGCTCGAGCCGCTCGGTCACCGCGGCGAGCGCGGCGGCCGTCGACCAGGCATCGAGCGATGGTGCGTCGATGCCTTTGATGTCGTTGAGGAGTAGCTCGGCGATGAGCGTGAGATCGTACCCGATCTGTTCGCTGCGCTGCGCGAGACGACGCACGTAGTCCCACGAGGCCTCCATGTGCTCATCGTCGACGTTGCGCAGCCAGCCGCCGAAGACGGGGAGCCAGTACCCGTACCTCATGGCGACACCTCCTGGGCGACGCCCGAGGCCGTGGCGAACGAACCCGCGAAGGCGGCGCGCGTCCCCGCCGCGCGCGATTCGAGAATGCGCCGCTCGAGATAGTCCACGAGTTTCACGAACGGATCGAAACCGACGACGTTTGGCGCATCGGCCACGAAGTTCGAGAGGGCGTTGATGTCGTAGAAGTAGTGCTTGCCGTCGCGGTCGTCGACGAGAAACTCGATGCCGCCGACGTCGATCTTCGCCGCGCGGGCGATCCGTTCCACCTGCCTGACGATTTCGCGAGGCGGCGTGGCGCCCTGCACTTTGAGGCCGGTCTTGGGCGCATCGATCGCGCACGCGCCGCGGACGAGCTCCACGCCGGACGTCGTCTGGCACGCGTCCGCCGGGCAGAGGTCGAACGAGCCAGTGGCCGGATAGACGTCGATCGCATAGAGGTAGTCGCCGCCGAGCGTTTCCACGCGCGTGATGTGGCCGTCGCGAAGGGGAGCCGCCTCCTGTACGAGCGCTACGCCGTCGACACCGAGCTGCACGACGTCTCGTGCGACGGCGTCGGCGAGCGCTTCCTCGGTGTCGAACCGGACGATGCCCGCGCCGGATCCGCCGATGTTCGCCTTGACCAGCACCGGATAGCGTAGGTCGCGCGCCGCTTGCACGGCACGCTTGGGATCGTTGATCGCACGCGCTCGGGGCGAGGGAAGTCCGAGCGACGCGAGGAGGTCGAGCTGCGACGCCTTGGACAACTCGTAGGCGTAGGCCAGCGAGCCGTTCACCACCGGGATGCCTAACCGTTCGAGGTGGCGGATCCAGTGGAGCGTGTGGAACGTGGACGCCGCGTGTCCGCGCAGGTATGCCGAGGGGCTCGCGCGGTTGAAAACGAGGGAGTACGCCGGCGCTGGAGCCGTTGGATCATACACGTGGCTCGCGGCGTCGAGTCGTACATATGGAAGGGAACGACGATCCAGCTCATTGAAGAGCGGACGGAACCAGTCGGGGTGCTCGTGCAGGATCGCGATCGGCGAGCCATCGAGCGATGCGGGATTGAGCGCGGTGTTGCTCATGCTGAACGTCTCCAGATGAAGGCCCCGGTTCTCTCGCCATAACAGGGAGCACGGGGATCGGAGGCGAAGCAAGTCGCGCGATGTGACCCGGACCCTGCGTGACGTCATCGTCGCGCCGGCGAGGTGAAGCCGCGAAGCGCGAGCCTGACGTCGACACGGCGAGTCCGCTCGCAAAGCGGACACGGGCCGGATCAACGAAGAAAACCCGGGCAGCCAATGAAGGCCGCCCGGGCTCTCGCGTTTTAGCACCTTGTTTTACGTGGCGGCAATAGGCGGCAAATCACCACGATGCTTCAATTGTCAGTTGCAGAGATACTGTCGGCTTCTCTCCCGGTCAAGCCCGCGCGTCGTCGTCACGCCTTCGTTTCTCGCCCGAGACAGAGCGAGTCGCTCGCAAACACCAGCGCTCGAGGGTGAACGGATTGAAGGTTCTCCACTCAGACGGATAGGGTGACAACCTCCGCCGTTCACCTGACTCCGATTCGAAGAGCAACCAACCTCGTCGGCGATCGGGGTGCGGCAACAGCGAAGCGAGGCGTTCCGAAAAGCTCGGTCCAGCGATTTCCCAAACGGTCCATTTCACACCGACGGCATCGGTGAAGTCCACCGGCGTTCCCAGCGTCGTGTCCTGCGGAGGTAATGGCTTTTCTTCCTGTTCAGCCATGAGGAGTTTCCCTCGCGGGATGCGGACGCCGGGGGGCGTCCAAGGTTCTTGTTGACTCTCTCGCGGGCGAAACAGCGACTGTGACCTGGCCCACAGGGGGTTCAGCATGCGGCTTTCGGGCCACGTCCGCTAGGGGTGGCCGTCCTGGACCCAATAACGTGCCGGGCGGTCGTGCGCCGGTCCGCGCCTCGCGCCGCCAGCGATCGATACTCGTACCGCCGACCTTCTTCAGGATTCCTCGAGGGCTGAGATCCGACCGAAATTGAAACGGAGCATGCGATACCAGCGCGGGAGCGCGCGGCGCATCGAAAGACCCGGCCGCTCGACGAACCAGTAGCTGGCAGTTGCGGCTCCGAGCGCCGCCAACACGCCGCTCCACAGCGGCAGAGGCGCCTGCGGGTGCAGAAAGAGCTGCTGCCACAGATAGAGGCTGTAGCTGACGATTCCCAGCGCGCGAATCGGACGCCAGTCGAGCACTCGACCGATGCGACTTTGCGGTCGCGCGAGGCACCAGGCGAGCGACGTCGCGATCGCGATCGCCTCGACCGAGATCCCTATCGCCACGTTCGTCGCGAAGAGCCATCGCGTGCTTCCGCTCAGAGTGATAGCCACCACGACGGCGGCGATCGGTGCCGCCGCGGACCATCGGAAGGCGAAGCCCCTCGGGCAAGCGATAGCGAGGAGCGCACCCGCGGCGATCAGATCGTGATTCCACGACAAGCCCAGCGCGCCCTCACGCGTCACGAGGAACAGAATGGCGCGAAGGATCGGCGAGCTCGCGAACACGAGAAGCGCCACCCAGCCAGCGCGCCGAGGTCCGAGCGAGAAAATGAGGGGCCAGGTGAGATAGAACTGCTCCTCGACGGACAACGACCACGTGTGTCCAGTCTCCCACCATCTCGTGCCGAACACATTCGACGTGTAGGTAAGCGCAGGCCACCATCTCGCGTCGGGCGGTGCTGGAACTGTCGCCCAAACGACCATCAGGTAGACCGCATAGGCGGGAAGGATTCTCGTGATCCGCCGCCACATGAACCCGCGGACGCTGACGTCGTTGGTCTTCTCGTACTCCTGCAACAGGAGTGTCGTGATGAGGTACCCGCTCAGCACGAAGAACACGTGAACGCCAAGGGTGCCGAGTCGTGCGGCGTAGAGGAACCAGCCTCCGGCCGACGAAGCGTGGACGGCGTGCGCGAAGATCACGCACGATATGGAGACGGCGCGGATCCCGTCGAGGCACGGAATCCGACGGTCGTGAGACCGTGGTGGCGGAGGCGCGGTCATTTTTGGCGGCTGGCAGGTCGCGGAGGCAGAGAGCAACGCAAACGCCAGACCACGCCACATGCGTTTCAATTCGTCGGTCGATCGCTATGGCGCGGGAGGCTCTCGACGGCCGCCTAACTGCGGTGGATGTCTCGCGTGTGCGGCCCCCCGCCGTGCGTCAGGCGGCTGGGCGGCTTGTCGTAGGCGCACGACGAGCCAAGGCTCGCCACCGAACCACGTGGAGGACCGAAAGGCACGCCGCCAGCCACGCCCCGCCAGCGGCCAGGCCGGCGACGACGTCACTCGGGAAGTGCATGCCGAGCACCAGGCGACTGAGACCGACGGCAAGAGAGATGAAGCCGGCGGACCCGTACGCGACGACGCGTCGAGCCCCTCGCCACTCGAAGATGGTGCTCAGCATGTAGGCGAGCAGCACATAGAGAATCGTCGAGTTCATGGCGTGACCGCTGGGGAAGCTGTACGTCGTGCCGTGCAGATACGTCGACGCGTGTGCAGGCCGCGTGCGGTGCACGCTCGACTTGAGCACCAGCTGGAGGATCACCCCACCGACGTTCGTCGCGATCCACACCCAGAGCAGCAGGCGGTCGTGTCGAGAGACCAGCCAGGTGACGACGAGGATGAACACGACCCACGCCACCGGCGATCCGAGCTGAGTCACGGCGTGGAAGAATTGCACGGCCCACGCCGGCTGGTGGGCGTGGAACCAGTTGGTCGACGCGATGTCCCAGCGGACGAGCGATTCCGCCTCGAGCACATCCTCGAGCAAGCCGCTGAACGCCCAGATCCCGCCGGCGAACAACAACACGCTCATCGTCAGGCCTAACCCCAGCTCCGACGAGCGATCGAGTCGGGCGAGGAGAAAGTAACGGACGCGGCTTCGCCACGTGACCGGCGTGGCGCTCATCGGATTGCGACCGGATGACTCACGCACCACGCCCTCACCCGTCGCGAGCGTCGCGAGGCAGGGTGTAGCCGCGACCGCGAATGGCGACAAGCAGCGTCGGAACGACGAACAGCGTGATGGGCGTCGAGAGTGCGAGTCCGCCGATGACGGCGAGAGCGAGCGGGCGTTGTAGCTCGCTTCCGGCGCCGAGGCCCAGGGCCAGCGGGAACAGGCCGAAGAGGGTGCAGAGCGTCGTCATGAGAATCGGACGCAGTCGAATTCTCGCCGCCTCGCGAATCGCCGGCTCGAGCGCGAGACCGTCGGTGCGCATGCGGTGCCGCGTGAAGTCGAGCAGGATGATGCCGTTCTTCACGATCAGCCCCACGAGCAGGATGAGGCCCATGAACGACGACACGTTGAGCGGCGTGCCGGTGATGAGGAGCAGAAGCATGGCGCCGACGAAGGACAGGGGTGCGGCGAGCAGCACCACGAGTGGCTCGACGAACGACTCGAATTGCAGGACCATGACGGCAATGACGCTCATGGCAGCGAGCGCAAGTACGAGGAGCAGCGCTCGGAACGCCTCCTGTTGACTCGCGTACTGACCCGCGAGCTCGACGCGAATGCCCTGCGGCGGCGGGGTCGCGGCAACGATCCGTTTCATTTCGTTCGACACGGCGCCGACGGAGCTTCCGCTCAGATCAGCCGTGATATGAATCATCTGCTGCTGGTTCTCCCGCAGCAGTTCGGCGCGTGTCTCGACGGGTTGAAAGGACGCGAGCATCGAGAGGGGGGCGCTGCCATGCGTTTCCGGCGATACGATGGGAAGTGCGCCTAACTGTAAGGGATTGAAGCGAACGGAGTCCGGGGCTCGCGCGCGGATGCTCACTGCGCGATCCTGCAGCCGAATCTCGCCCGCGTTTGTGCCGAGGAGCGCGCCGGAGACTTGCGCGCTCACCTGCTCGGGGGTGAGTCCGATCCGATTCGCTTCCGCGGTGTTGATCGTCATCGACATCTCGGCGCTCGGCTCGGCTACCCCGTTGTAGAGGTCTTCCAGTCCTTCGACCTTGTCGAATTTCTCGGTGAGCGTACGAGCGTACGATTCAAGCGCGTTGATGTCGGAGCCGAACAGCTTGACTTCGACGGGGTGCGGATTGCCGGCGAGATCGTTGATGACGTCGGAAAGAATCTGAACGAACTCGATGCGCAGCCGTGGAACCGAGCGTTCGATCTTGGCGCGGACGTCGTCGATGACCTCGAAGACCGATCGGTCGCGTTCGCTCTCGGGTGTTAGGCGCACGGCGATGTCGCCGGTGTTTTGTTGCGTGGCGAAGAGGCCGAGCTCGGCGCCGGTGCGTCGGGAGATGCCGCTGACTTCGGGGGTGGTGAGGAGGATGCGTTCGGCGACGTGGACCATGCGATCGGTTTCGCTGAGCGCCGTGCCGCCGGGGGAAAAGTAGTCGAGGACGAAGGCGCCTTCGTCCATCTCGGGGAGGAAGCCGGTGCCGACGAATCGATGCACGAGGATGCCGGCGAGGACGAGGAGGACGGCGCCGGCGACCATGAGGCGGGGGTGGTGGAGGGTGGATCCGAGGGCGCGTTCGTAGCGGAAGGAAAGGTTGTCGAGAGCATGCGCGATGCGTGTAAGCGGTCCTCGGCGCGCGGGAATGGTTGTGGAGGGAGGGGATGGATTTCCGATTGTAGCAGTTGGGGGGGGCCCCCCGCTCTCTACCTCTTCGACGTCCGCCTCGTGCGGCCTGAGATACTGCTCGCTCAATAGCGGAATGATCGTCAGCGCGAGCACCAGCGACACGAGCACCGCGATCGTCAGCGTGATCGAGAGCGCGCGAAAAAACTGCCCCTCCACCCCCGTCAACAACCCGAGCGGCAGGAACACTACCACCGTCGTGATCGTCGACGTCGTCACCGGCCAGATCAACTCCTGCACCGCCTCGCGAATCGCCACCTCCCTGTTCGGATTGAGATGCAGATGCCTGACGATGTTCTCCGTCACCACCACCGCATCGTCGATCACCAGCCCGATCGCGATCGCCATCGCGCCCAGCGTCATCAGGTTGAACGTCTGACCAACCAGCGACATCACGAAGACAGTGATCGCCATCGTGAGCGGTATCGCCGACGCGCTGATCGCCGTGATCCGGCGGTGTCGCAGAAATCCAAGCAGCACCACGATGGCGAGCACCGCGCCGATGAGCATCGCGTCGCGCACCGACTTCACCGCTTCGCGCACGAGCGCAGCCTGGTCGTACACCGGCTTGAGGTGCACACCCGGCGGCAGCGTCGACGCAAGCCCCTGCGCGATTCGCGCGATGCTGTCCGCCACAGCCACCGTGTTGCCGCCGACTTGGCGAGTGATGTTCAACAACGCCGCGGGCCGCCCATCGCCGGCGATGATCCGCACCTTGTCCTGAGTGCCAGCAGCGACCGTCGCGACGTCGCGCACCCTGAGCCCATGCCCGATGACGACGTTGGCGATGTCGCTCGCAGACGTCGCCTCCGACGCCGTTACGATCAGATATTGCTTGTAGCTCGACGGCATGCGGCCCACCGCGTTCACCGACGTCGCCTGACGAATCGCCGACGCGAGGTCGTCGTACGTCAGCTGCTGCGCCGCGAGTCGCGCCGGATCAGCCACCACTTCGATCTCCCGCACGTCGCTGCCCTGCACATCCACGCGCCCCACACCGGGCACGCGCGAGAACAGCGGCCGGATCTGGTATTGCGCGATGTCGTTGAGCGTCGCCGGGTCGCCGCCCTCCAGATTGTACGAGATGATCGGGAACAGCGCCGGCGTCAGGCGCTCGATCTCGATGTCGATCTCCGGCGGCAGATCGCTTCGCACCTGGTTCACGCGCGCCTGGACCTGCTGCAGCGCAAACTGCATGTCCGCCTTTTCCGAGAACGTGACGTTGATCTCGCTGCCACCTCGGATCGAGCGTGACTGAACGCGCGTCACCCCGGGTACGACGCTCACCGCTTCCTCGATCGGACGCGTGATGCTGAACAACACCTGGCGAGCACCGAGCGCACTTCCTTGCGCCACGATTGTGATGCGCGAGAAGTTGAGCTCCGGATAGATGGCCGACGGAAGTCGAAACGCCGTCCAGACGCCGGCAGCACTGAGGAGCGCCACGACGAGATACATGAACCGTCGCTGCGCGGTCAACAACGCGAACAGCGAGCGCTTCGCGTGTGGCACCGGCGGTGCGGTGAGCGCGTCTCGCATGATGGCGCTCACGGCTTCTTGGTCTCCCCCGCTCCCGCGTCCAGCCCTTGAACCTTGGCGCTGTCCTCGAGCCCGTATGCGCCGTACGTCACCACGCGCTCGCCGGCCGCGAGGCCGCTCGAGATCTCCGACACCTTGTCGGCGCGCCCGCCGACAACCACCGGCCGCGCATGCGCTACGCCGGCCGCGTCGACGACGAACACCTTGAAGCCGTCGCCCTCCGGCACCAGCGCTTCGTTAGGCACGACGATCGCGCTGGGGTGCGTGGCCACTGCCACCTCACCGAACACCGTCTCGCCGATGCGCAGCGGGCGCCGCGTCGTCGGCGCACGCACGCGCACGCTCACCGTCCGCGTCGCCGAATCCACCGTTCCCCCGATGTCGGCGATTCCGCCGACACCCAACGGTTCGCCTCCCGCACTCTGGCCGGCGCTCAACGTCACCTTCATCCCCGCGCGCAATCGGCCTGCGTCGGTTGGCGTCACATTGAGCAGGATATCGACGACTCTGGGATCGGCGATCTCCACGAGCGCCTGACCGGCGTCGGCAGCGGCGCCCAGCTGCGCGGTCATTCGCGTCACCACGCCAGTGATCGGCGCGCGCAAGATCGAGAGCTGCTGTTGACGTCTCGCCGTCACGAGCTCCGCGCGCGCCTTGGCCAGTTCCGCTGCCGACTGATCCACATCCTTGCGCGCCGCGATGCCCTCCGCCGCCAAACGCTGATTGCGCTCGTATGCCTTTTCCGCCGCGGTCAGCGCAGCCTCCGCACTCTGCGTATTCGCCTGAAAGGCCGACTGATCCAACTCGACGAGCACCTGGCCCGTCTGCACCGGTTGGCCCGCGCTCACGAGCACGCGAGAGACGCGAGCCGCCGCAGGCGCGCTGAGCGACGCGACATGTCCTATCCGAGGCGACACGGTGCCAATCGCGCCGAGCACTTCGGTGAATGGTTCGGTCGTCACCGTTGCGACGCGCGCTCCAACCACCGCCGGCGGTGTCGACGCCTCCTCGCCGCCAGCCTCGCCCCCTTTGCGGCAAGATACGCCCGCATCGAGAAGCACGACGGCAATCAGGCAGCGTGCCGCCGCTCCCACTCCCACCCCCACCCTC
>Ga0075424_100007621_pt1 | contig 10520 bp, 13 predicted proteins | sample SoiMethybrSBSTD3_FD_75301 | JGI IMG/M metagenome (GOLD analysis project Ga0075424, IMG submission 75301) | Bulk soil microbial communities from a Populus tree surrounding site in Tennessee, USA - Soil MetaG P. TD hybrid SBSTD3 | ecosystem: Environmental > Terrestrial > Soil > Tree plantation...
TGGAAGAACTCGGCGATGTCGCGCGAGAGCGGCGCGCCGCCGGAGATCGCCCACTGCAGGCGCCCGCCCAGCCCGGCGTGGAGCTTCGAGAACACCAGCTTGTGAGCGATCTTGCGCTTGAGTTCGAGCATCGTCGGCACCGGCTGGCCGCGCTGCTGGTGGCGACTCACGTCACGCCCGACGCTGACCGCCCAGTGGAAGATCTTCTGCTTGAGGCCCGAGCCGGCGGCGGCCTTGGCCAGCACGCCCGCATAGACCTTCTCGAACACGCGCGGCACGCTGCAGATGAAGTGCGGCTTCACCTCCACCAGGTTCTCGCGCATCTTGTCGAGGTTCTCGGCGAATGCCGTGGTGAGGCCGTGATTCACCCCGAGGAACGACTCCAGCCGCGCGAACGAGTGGGCCAGCGGCAAGAAGAGCAGGTGCACCCAGCCCTCCTGCACCGGGGTCGATTTCTGGCCCGACGCCTGCGCGGCGATGTGATTGCCGTGCGTCTGCATCACGCCCTTGGGCGGCCCCGTCGTCCCCGACGTGTACACGATGGAGGCGAGGTCGTCGGGCCGCGTCGTGGTCACGCGCTCGGCCAGCGTGGACTTGTGCGCCTCGGCGTTGTCGCGGCCGAGCCGGCGCAGCGTCTGCCACGTCATCACGGCCTTCGGCGGCTGCGGCGCGTCGTAGCCGGTCATGACGATGACGTGCTCGAGGGCTGGCATCTTCTCGCGGACCTCCAGCACCTTGGCCAGCTGGGTGGCGTCCTCCACGAAGATGGTGCGCGCGCCGGAGTCGTTGACGATGTAGGCGATCAGATCGGGCGGGTAGCTGGGATACACCGGCACCGTGATGCCGCCGACGCTGAAGATGGCGAAGTCCGCCTGCACCCACTCGGCCCGGCTGCTGGACAGCAGCGCGATCGTGTCGCCCTTCGAGCGGCCGAGCGTGATGAGGCCCAGCGCGACCTCGCGCACGGCTTCGCCCACCTCGCGCCACGTGAGCGTCTTCCACGTGCCGCCCTGCTTGAACATCTGCGCGGGCTTGTCCGCGCTCTTGTCCACGCGACTCCAGAAGAGCTTGGCGAGTGTGTCGTCGGCCATCCGTGTTCCTCCCGGTGGACACCGCGGAGCGGATCCATCGTGATGAAAGTCTGCAAACTCAGGGGGTTTCGAGACACTACCATCGGCCGCATGACGCAACGCGAAAAATCGCTTGATACTTGTAACGCGCCGCGTTAATCTCGGGGTTGTCGCGCTGAGGAGTCAAGGAAATGGCGAAGCACTCGAGCGCAGCCAGGTCAGGGCCGGGACCGATCAACATGAAGGGGAAAACCATGCACGACGCGAAGAAGGCACAGGAGATGTTCACGCAGGGCTCGGGCAAGGTCGTCGAGAGCATGACGGTCTGGGCCGACGCCAATCAGCGGATCCTCCGCGAGCTGGCCGAGCTGTCCGCCGCCACCGCGAAGGAAGGCGTGCGGCTCTACGCCGAGCTGCAGCAGACCGGCATCGAGGCGGTCCGCGATGCCCAGGCCACGGCGCTGGGCTGGCAGACGAGTTGGCAGGACGCGCCGCGCGATCCGATGGCGTGGTACCAGCGCGCGCTCACGGATTCCGTCGAGAACGCCCAGAAGTGGTTCCGTATCCTCGAGGGCAACGCCCAGGCGGTCACCCGCACGGCCGAGCGCCTCTCCACGACGGCCGAGCAGACGGGCAAGGGCATCCAGGAGTCGTTCTCGGAAGCGGTGACGAAGCTGAAGGACGTCTACGCCGCCTGAGGGCGGCGCTTACTTCGACTCGGCCTTGCGCTTCTGCAGCCGGTCCTCGAGCGAGCGGAGGCGGTCGCGCAGGGCCGAGACTTCCTCGCGAAGCTTGTCGGCATCCTCGGACGCCGGGGCGCCATCGCGCTTGGGCTCGGCCGTCGCGGCGGTCGGCGTGACCCCCATCGCGCCCCAGCCCGCCCGCATCGACCAGTCACGGAAGATCCGCTCCATGTCGCGCTGACTGGAGACCATGCCTTCGAGGCTCGATCGCATCGACTTCTGCACGAAGTCCTGCCAGCTCTCGCCGTGCTTGATCAGCTGGTGCAGGAAGGCCGCGGGCAGGCTGGCGCGCCGCGTGCGCTCGTTCTCGAGAATGATCTGCGTGAGCGTCACCGAGGTGAGGTCCTCGCCGGAGGCGGCGTCCACGACGGAGATCTCGCGGCCCGCGCGGATCATCTCCTCGATCTCCTCGAGGGTGACGTACCGGCTCTCCTGCGTGTCGTAGAGCTTGCGGTTGGAGTACCGCTTGATGACGTACGCCATCGTGCGGCGATCTTAACACCGCGCGTCAACCGTCACAAGAATCGACGGAATCGCCGTGATAGACTCACTCTTCTCGAACGCCCCCAGGAGGAAGTTGCCTCATGAAGCTCAAGGGTCGCACCGCGCTCGTCACCGGCGGCTCACGGGGGATCGGCCGTGCCGTCGCACTCGCGCTCGCCGAGGAAGGCGCCGACGTCGCCGTCAATTACGTCTCCAGCGAGACCGCCGCCCGCGATGTCGTCGACCACGTCAAGAAGACGGGCCGCAAGGCCATCCTGGCCCAGGCGGACGTCAGCGATTACCCGGACACGTTCCGGATGGCGCAGGATGTCCTCCGGGAATTCGGCCACCTCGACATCCTGGTCAACAACGCCGGCATCAATTCCGACACGACGTTCGTCAAGATGAACCACGCCGCGTGGCGCAAGGTGCTCGGCACCAACCTCGACGGCGTCTTCAACTGCACGAAGGTTTTCGTGGACCAGATGCTGGCCCAGAACTACGGACGCGTCGTCAACATGACCTCGGTCATCGGCCAGATCGGGAACTTCGGCCAGGCCAACTATGCCGCCTCCAAGGCCGGCGTGGCCGCGTTCACCAAGTCGCTGGCCAAGGAGCTGGCCGGGCGCGGGGTGACGGTCAACGCGATCGCGCCGGGCTTCATCGAGACCGAGATGGTCGCGGGCATTCCCGACAAGGTGAAAGAGCGGCTGCTCGCCCAGATCCCGCTCAAGCGCTTCGGGACGGCCGAGGAGGTCGCCCGCGCCGTCGTCTACATCGTGTCGTCGGATGGCGACTACATCACCGGCTCGGAGCTCTCGATCAACGGCGGACTCTTGATGTGACGGGCGGGGCGCCTCGCGAGCGCCCGTCCCCTCTTTCATTGGTCGTCACCTTTTTCGTACACTCCGTCCCGGCGGGTTCACCCGACGGGAGGCGGGTTTGGCCCAGGTCTTGTTGCTGGTGTCGCGGGAGGCGCCGAACCTCCTCGAGCGGTTCTCGCGGGACTTCGCGGCGGTCGATGCCGTCGCCGTCATCCGGGATCGTCGCGTGGGCGAACGTCGGCGGCGGAGCGATCCGAGCGGCGCCGAGCGCCGGCGAAGCGATCGCCGTCAGCGGACGTGGCCCGACGCCCGGCTGAAGTCTGAAGGCTGGGCGCTCAGCGACGCGCTGACCGAGGCCGGCCACCCCGCGCACGTCGTCGTCACCCTGCCCGCCGCCGACCCGCGGAAGATCAACGAGCTGCTCGACGCCATCCAGATGCTCAGCCGCGAGCTCGACCTCACGCGGCTGCTCCAGATCATCATGGACAAGGCCTCGCGGCTGCTGAACGCGCACCGCTCCTCCCTCTTCGTGGTGGACGAGGAGCGGCACGAGCTCTGGTCCAAGATCGCGCAAGGGCTCGAGGTGCGAGAGATCCGTGTGCCGATGGGCCAGGGCATCGCCGGCAGCGTGGCGCTGACGGGGCAGACGGTGAACATCTCCGACGCCTACGCCGATCCCCGCTTCAACCAGGACGTCGATCGCCGCACCGGCTACCGCACGCGCTCGATCCTCTGCGCCCCGGTGCGCGACCGCGCCGGGCAGGTCGTGGCGGTGCTGCAGCTCCTGAACCGCCTCGACGGCGCGCCGTTCGGGCCTGAAGACGAGCGGTTACTGGACGCCTTCGTGGGCCAGGTCGCCATCGCGCTCCGCAACGCCCAGCAGATGGCGCAGATCGAGGAGCGCCGGAAGACGTCCGAGCTGCTGCTCGACGTCATGAAGTCGTTCTCGTCCGAGCTCGAGGTGGACCAGCTCCTGCTTCGCATCATGGAGCGCACCTCGGCGGTCCTGCAGGCCGACCGCGCCACCCTCTTCCTCGTGGACCGCCGGACGGGCGAGATCTGGTCGAAGGTGGCCCAGGGCGACCGGATGGCCGAGATCCGCGTGCCGATCGGCCGCGGCATCGCCGGGACCGTGGCCGCCACCGGCGAGACCATCAACATCCCCGACGCCTACGCCGACGCGCGCTTCAACCAGGACGTCGACCGCCGCACCGGCTATCGCACCCGCACGATCCTGTGCGCGCCCGTGCGTGACGGCGCCGGCGCGATCGTGGGAGTCTCGCAGGTGCTGAACAAGGCCGGCGGCCCCTTCACCAAGGACGACGAGAGCCTGCTGGCCGCGCTGTCGGCCCAGGCCTTCATCGCGCTCGACAATGCGCGCCTGTTCGAGTCGGTCTTGCAGATGAGGCATCGAGGTCGAGATCGGCATCGGGATCTGCCACGGCGAGTCGATCTCCGGCAACATCGGCTCCGAGCAGCGGATGGAGTACACGGTCATCGGTGACACGGTGAACCTCGCGTCCCGCCTGGAGGGGCTCACCAAGAACCACCCCTACAAGATCCTCATCAACGATCGCATCTACGAGCAGGTGAAGGACGAGTTCGAGTGTGTTCTCATCGGCAGGGAGCGCGTCAAGGGCAAGGCCGAGACCGTCGAGGTCTACGGCATCCCCGACCAGGTCTGACACACCCCTCCTCGAATCCCGTTGGCAGCCGGCATGCAGTGGACGGTCGCATGCGAAACCTATGGGTCGGCATCATGGTGGTCGGGGCGGTGGCGGGCTGCGGGACCATCCATCGGACCGAGACGACGTACACGAAGGCGGGCATGACGGACACGCGGCTGGCCGCGGACCAGACCGCCTGCCGGCAGCAGGCCATCGGCCAGGCCGAGACCAAGCCGCTGCCGACGTGGGGTCAGACGATCAATCGCGAGGCCTACGACGACTGCATGCGCCGGCTCGGCTACGACGTGGACGCCGCCTCGGCGAGCCCGCGCCGGTAGATCGCGCGGGCGGCTCGCTAGCTGCGACGGGGCATGCCGCTGCTGAGCATGGAGAGTCCCATCATGCTCCACAGCGACATGGCCTGCGCCGCCCACGCCCACGGGGCCCAGGCGACCGTCGCGAGCGCGGCGGCGCTGGTCGGCCGTCCCTCGTAGACCACGCGCGTCTTGCTCGGCATGATCCACGCCTCGCCGGAGAGCACTTCCTCCCCGTGCTGATTCACGCAGACCGTCTGCAGGCGGATGCGATTGCGCTCGCGCAGCACTTCGATCACCTCGGCGCGCGCGGTGATGGTGTCCCCGGCCTTCACCGGCTTCACGAACTTGAGTGACTGCGAGAGATAGATGGCGCCCGGCCCCGGCAGCTGGGTGCCGATGACCGCCGAGATCAGGCCCGCCGTGTAGATGCCCGGCGCGATCGGCACCTTGAAGGGCGTGCCCGCCGCGTAGGCGGGATCGCTGTGCACCGGGTTGTAATCGCCCACCGCGTCCACGAAGGCGGCGATGTCGTCCTGCTCCACCACGCGCGTCAGCTCCGCGCGATCCCCCTGGGCGAGATCCGCGATCGTCTTGCCGATCATGCGCGCTCCTTGTCGAGGCGCTTGAGAATGGCCTGCACACCATCCTCCACGCGCTCCAGCCGCTCCTCCAGCTCGACGATCTGCTTGGCCACCGCGGTGAGCTGTGTCCGCGAGGCGAGGTTGAGCGTCGTGACGGCCTGGTCGATCGCCTGCTCGCCCTGCTTCTTGAAGGGCGCCTGCGCGGCCAGCATGTTCTCGAGCGATTTGCCCATCATCTGCGCGAAGCCGTCCGTGGTCATCGCCTGCCCCAGCACGCGCGACCACGCCTCGATCCACTGATCGAGGAACTGCTTCCACTGCGAGACCAGATCGGGCGAGGCCGGGGTCTGCGCGAACAGGCGGGCCCACTGCTCCAGCCCGTTGTTGAGGACGGGCCGCCAGAACGCCATCGGATCGGGCGTGGGGGCGGGCGCCGCCTGGCTGACCATGCGCGTCCAGGCCTGCGTCGAGTCCTCGAGCTGCTTGCGCCACATGTCGAAGAACTGCGCGGTCGCGGCGGCGGGATCCGTCATCGTCATCCCCTCACGAGCGTGTGGCCAGCCAGCCCGAGACCTTGGGCCAGCAATGGGTGGCGGCGCCCCGGCCGGCGATCAGCGAGATGTGGCCGCCGGGCAGCTCGATGTAGTCCTTCTGCTGGCTGCCGACCGCGTCGATGAGCGCGCGCACGCACGCGGGCGGGGCGATGTAGTCCTCCTTGGCGCCCACCACGAAGATCGGGCAGCGAATGTTCTCCAGCTTCACCGGCCGGCCTCCGAAGACGAGCTCACCGCGGACCAGCTTGTTGCCCTGGTAGAAGTCGCGCACCCACTGACGGAAGAACTCGCCCGGAAAGGCCACGTACTCGTTCGCCCACTTGTTGAGCGCGGTGAAGCCCTCCACGTACTTGTCGTTCCACAGGTTCCACCAGAGGTTGAGGTTGGTGGAGAGGTCCATCGTCGGCTTCAGCAGCTTGAAGCCGGCCTTGACGAGGTCGGCCGGGACGCTGCCCAGCGTGTCCACGAAGCGGTCGACGTCGAAGTACTTCTTGTCGAGCCACAGCCCGAAGATGCCGATCTGCGAGAAGTCGATCGGCCCCGCCATGTTGATGAAGTTCTTCACGCGGACCTCGGGGTGCGACGCCACGAACGACGCCGACAGCGGCGCGCCCATGCAGTAGCCGAGCACGCTCAGCTCCTCGGTGCCGGAGGTCTCCATCACCTTGCGCGCCATCCGCGGCAGAATCTTGGTGACGCAGTCCTCGAAGGTGAGGTCGTTGTCCTCGGGCCCGAACACGCCCCAGTCGAGCAGGTAGAAGTCGAAGCCCTCGCGGGTCATGTGCTCGATGAACGAGCCGCCCGGCAGCAGATCGAAGATATAGGGCCGGCTGATGCCGAGGTTCGGGACGAACAGGATCGGGGTGCGGTGCGTGCGGCGTGAGGCGTACCGGTACAGGCGAGACTTGTTGCGCTTGTAGATCTCCTCGCGCGGCGTCTGCCCCGTGCGGGGCTCGGCGGCGGTCGCCAGCTTGGCGAGGTTGGTCAGGCGGCGGACGTTGCGGTCCAGCTCCTCCTGCCACTGCTTGACCGTCTCGGGCGACGCGCTCACCGCGCCTGTCGCGAGACCGTTGGTGAACCGTTCGACGACGTCCGCGAAGCGCTCCTGCCCCATCGAGGGAGCCCTCCCAGTGCCCGGGGTGGCGACGATGGGCTCAGTATAGACCGACGACGCCGCGGCGCGTCAACGCAATTTCGCGCGCCGCGGCACGTCGGTTGCGGAGGGTCACATGGCGAACATCGAGCCGAGCTTCATGGCCAGGCCCATGTCTCCCTTGACCTTGAGCTTGCCGGACATGAAGAGCATCTGGCCCGACTGCTTGCCGGAGAGCATGTCGATCCAGTCCTGGGCCGAGATCATCAGCGTCAGGTTGGGACTGGCGGCCGCGCCCTGGTTCACGGTGCAGGCGCCGTCCTTGATGACCGCATTCCAGCTGCCGCCCCCGTCGCCGCTGATGTCGTACTGGATGGTCGCGTTGGTGCCCGCGGCCTTGTCGGCGCGGAACCGCCCCGGCATCGCCTCGAAGGACTCTCTGACTGTCGGCATGATTTCCTCCCGATGTTTAAAAGGTAAAGAGATCCATGCCGCCCGTGATGGGCAGCACGGCGCCGGTGATGTAACGGGCGCGCTCGGAGCACAGGAATGCGATCGCGTTCGCCACGTCCTCCGGCTCACCTTCCTTCTGCATCGCCACCCGCTTGACCATGCGCTCGTAGAGCGGGCTCAGGCTCGCGTTGGGCGCGATGATGCCCGGCGCCACCGCGTTGCACGTCACGTTGTAGCGGGCGCCTTCCAGCGCGACCGACTTGGCGAAGCCGATCACGCCGATCTTCGTGGCCGAATACGCCGTCTGGCCAAAGCCGCCCATGAGCCCGGCGATGGAGGCCATGCACACGATGCGCCCCCAGCGTCGCTCGCGCATGCCGGGGAACACCGCGCGCGTCACCTTCATGGTGCCGGTGAGGTTGACGGCCAGGTTGAACTCCCAGTCCTCGTCGCGCATGTCCTTGAGCTGGCCCACCGTGTAGATCATCCCCGCATTGTTGACGCAGATGTCCACGGGCCCCAGGTCCTTCTCGACCCGCGCGACCACGTCCTGCACCTGGCCGGTCTCGCGGATGTCGCAGGCGTAGCCGCGGGCCTGCCCGCCGCCCGTGGCGATCTCCTTGGCGGTCTCCTCGGCGCCCTCGGCATTGAGGTCGACGATGGCGATCTTGCAGCCTTCGCCGGCCAGCGCAAGCGCGTCGGCCTTGCCGAGACTGCGAGCGGCGCCGGTGACGAGGGCGACCTTGCCGCGGATGCCCAGGTCCATTACTTTCCCTTGAACTCGGGCTCGCGCTTGGCGAAGAAGGCCTGGATGCCCTCGGCGGCGTCCTCGCTCTTGAGCGTCGGCATGAACGCATCGATCTCCACGTCGATCGAGCGCGCCATCGGCGCCTCCAGTCCCTCATCGACCGCCTTGATAATGGCGGCCATGGCCAGCGGCGCACGCTTGCCGAGCTGGCGCGCGAGCGCTCGGGCGTCGTTCAGCGTCTCGCCTTCCTTGCACAGCCGATTCACCAGCCGCAGCTCCAGGCACTCCTTGGCCGCGATCTGCGTGCCGAGCAGCAGGAATTCGAGCGCCTTGGTGCGGCCGATCAGCCGCGGCAGCCGCTGCGTACCGCCGTAGCCGGGGATGATGCCCAGGTTCGACTCGGTCTGGCCCATCCGCGCCGTCTCCTTGAGCAGACGCAGGTGGCAGGCCATGGCGATCTCGCAACCGCCACCCATGGCGTGCCCGTTGAGCGCGGCGATGACGGGCTTGGGGAACCGCTCGATCTTGCGCATCACGCTGTTGCCGAAACGGATGAAGTGATCGATGTCGCCGCCCGAGAAGGCCGAGCCGAGATCCGCGCCCCCGCAGAAGATCTTGTCGCCGGCGCCCGTGATGATGACCGAGCGCACGCCCTCGTCCGTCTGCACGCTCGTGAGCGCCGCGTTCAGCTCGCGCATCAGCGTCTCGCTGATGGCGTTGGCGGGCGGCCGGTTGAGCGTGATGACGGCCCAGGTCTCCTCGCGCGCCAGGATGAGCGTCTCAAACCCCATGACGAGTGACTCCTTTGAGGAAGATCGTGGCCACCGCTTCGGCGGCGTCGGCGAGACGGTAGCCCCGCTTGCCGAGCACCCAGGACGTGGCCACCTGGTCCATGGCCCCGAACAGCACCTTCGTGGCCACCTTCACCGGCAGGTCGGGGTCGAAGCGGCCCGCCGCCACGCCCTCCTCCAGGATGGACCCGATCAGGTCGAAGTACGCGGAGACCTCCTGGGCGGACGCCCCCCGGAAGAATTTGTGTCCCTGCCGCAACTCGACCTGCACCACCTCGGCCAGAGCCGGATTCTCCTCGAGCACCGTGAAGTGCACGCGCACCAGCCGCCGCAGCTTCGCCTCCGGCGCCTGCTCCTCGGCGATCTCGCGGCGGAGGAATGCGACGAACTCCGCCATCTTCTCGCGAAAGAGCGTGACCAGGATCTCTTCCTTGGTCTTGAAGTAGAGGTAGATCGTGCCGCTGGCGATGCCGGCCTCGCGCGCGATGTCGGACACGCGCGAGTTGTAGTACCCCGTCCGCGCAAACACGCGGATCGCGGCATCGACGATCTGCTGGGGCTTGTCGGGATCTCGCATTCGAGACGACCTCTCGTCGCCAGAAGGGATGACTGAATCGCGGTTCATTCTACGGGCGGGCGCGAAAGCCTGTCAACGCGTGTTAGAGTCCGCCCATGCAGATCAAGTACCGCATCGGCGTCATGCCCGGGCCATGGCCGTCCGAGGGCCGGGACTTCTTCTGGCGCTTCGTCGACCTCTGCGAGAAGAGCGAGATCGACTCCGTGTGGTTCTCCGAGCGCCTGTCCTCCCCGCTGCCGGTGCCGGAGCCCATGACCGCCATGGCCGCCGTGGCCGCGCGCACCACGCGGCTCAAGTTCGGTCCGAGCGTGTTCATCACGCCGTTCCGCACGCCCGTGCTGGCCGCACGCGAGATCGCCATGATCGACTACCTCTCCGGCGGACGCATGCTGCCGGCCTTCGGCATCGGTGTCGAGCAGGAGCGGGAGTTCCTGGCTGCCGGTGTGCCCTTCAAGGAGCGCGGGCGCCGGACGGACGAGGCCATCGCGATCATGCGCAAAGTCTGGGCCGAGGACGATGTCACCTTCGCCGGCGAGTTCTGGAAGCTGGACCGTATCACCGTCCTGCCCAAGCCTGTGCAGCAGCCGATGCCGCTGTGGATCGGGGGCAACAGCGAGGC
>Ga0075424_100007624_pt1 | contig 10517 bp, 12 predicted proteins | sample SoiMethybrSBSTD3_FD_75301 | JGI IMG/M metagenome (GOLD analysis project Ga0075424, IMG submission 75301) | Bulk soil microbial communities from a Populus tree surrounding site in Tennessee, USA - Soil MetaG P. TD hybrid SBSTD3 | ecosystem: Environmental > Terrestrial > Soil > Tree plantation...
CGCACTTCGATCGATCCCATCTCAGCCCACGGGAACGACGAAGCGATTCTAACTGCTTCGTCCATATCTTCGGCCTCGATCAGATTGAATCCGGCCAGGATTTCTTTTGTCTCAGCGAAAGGCCCATCAGTTATGGTGAGCTTGTTGTTGCGACGACGAAGCGTCCTGGCCGTTGCCGGAGCCTCGAGCTGTTGCGATTCGATCAGTCGACCTTCGGTCTTCAAGTCGTCAGCATGCTCTATGCAGCCGCGCATGGTTCTGTCGAACTCCTGCTGCGGCATCGCGTCGAGCATTGCGGGATCGGTGTAGATGATCACCAGATACTTCATGCTTCAGCCTCGTTGTAACTGGAAAAGGAGCGGGTGAGAATGTCGAAACTAATTGTATTCAACAGCATTTCAGTCGACGGTTACTTCACCGATACAAAAGGTGATGTGAGCTGGGCCCACCAGAACGACCCCGAGTGGCAGCGCTTCACCAACGAGAACGTGAGCGGCGATGGAATCATGTTATTCGGCCGCGTCACCTACGAAATGATGGCGAGTTACTGGCCGACGCCTCAGGCACGCGAACAGTTTCCCCAGGTTGCCGACCGAATGAACAGCGGTCAGAAAGTGGTGTTTTCCAGAACGCTGAACAAGACCCCTTGGCAGAACACACGACTGATCAAAGGCAATCTGCCGCAGGAAGTCCGCAAGCTTAAAGCGAGCGCCGGTGAAGGCATCGTAATTCTTGGGAGCGGAACCATTGTCTCCCAACTGGCTCAGGAGAATCTGATCGATCAGTACCAGCTCATTGTGAATCCGGTCGTACTCGGTGCTGGCCGCACGTTGTTCGAGGGAGTGAACACGCTTCGATTGAAGCGCGTGCAGTCCCGCACCTTCAACAACGGGAACGTTTTGCTTACGTACGAGCCTGGCTAACTAAGGTCGGAGCAGTGCCTCTTTGCCGCTGCGATTGACGATCCTGACCAAGCTGGCGGTGTCGTGCGCGAAAATCTGAACGCCTCGGTCAGCACCGTCGGTTAGGCCAATTGCACCGCCGTTGCTGGCTGCGCCGACTTTCACCACCGGTCCGCTCTTCGGGTCGATTAGTCGCAGCAACACCGTCTCCGGATAGAGCTTGCCGTCGACAGTGCTGGGCGGAAGAATCCCGATCTGTGCGCGTACACGGCCTCGCGTATCGACGATCTCCAGTGCGCTGCCGCGCAGCACAGCGAGCGAATTCTGCTTGGCGAACACGGGCTGCACGCGATCGATCATGTTGGCAGTGAGCATCGCCAGATTCAGGCAGGTGAGGCCAAACAGCAGTCTTTTGCCGAACATATGACACCCCGGTGGATGTGTCCTTTTGGATGCCGCAGAAGCCTTGTTCGTCGACCTAGAGAGAGATTCGCGGCCAGCTGGACCACGACCGGCAGTTGATCAGCTACGATTTGTCGGCCGGGCGCTCGTCTGTGGTTGCGCCAGCAGGCGACCGCACTCCGCTCGCGCCAGTCGCGTAGTGTACCGCGAGGTAGAACACTCCAGCGATCAGGACAAAGAAGTCAATGGGCGGGATCAAGAGTTCAGTGCGGTCTCCAACGCGTTCCAGGCGAGCAGCGCACACTTCACCCGCGCCGGGAATCGCGCGACACCGGCCAGAGCTCGCAGTGGACCGAGATCTTCGGTTGTCTCGCCGGTGCCCAGCATCAAATCCCGAAAATGACTTCGAATGCTGTCGATCTCACGGCGAGTCTTGCCCTTGAGCAGCTGCGTCATCATCGACGCCGAGGCCTGTGAAATCGAGCACCCACGCCCCGAGAACTTGACATCGCTGATCTGATCGCCATCAAAGGACACCTGCAATCCAATCTCATCGCCGCAGAGCGGATTTTTCATCTCCACGCTGGCGTCCGCGTTCTCCAGGGTGCCTTTGTTTCGCGGGCGGCGATAATGGTCCAGGATCATCTCCTGGTACAGCGCGGAAAGCTGCGCGGAGTCAGGACGCAGCATAGGAGAAGATCTCACGCGCTTTGATGATGCCGGCGACGAGGGCGTCAATGTCGCTCTCATCGTTGTAGACGTAGAACGATGCCCGCGCTGTCGCCGGCACATCGAGTCGCCGCATTAACGGCTGCGCGCAATGATGTCCGGCACGAATGCACACTCCTTCGCCGTCGAGTATTGTCGCGAGATCGTGCGGGTGGATGTCGTTCATGGTAAAGCTTAGAACGCCACTTCGCTCAGGGGCCGGCGGGCCATAGATGCGCACGCCATCGATTGCAGACAGGCGCTCCTGCGCCGCCGACATCAGCGAGCGTTCGTGCTCAATGACGCGATCCATTCCGATGTCATCGAGGTAATCAACGGCGGCAGCGAGACCGACCGCGTTGGCCGCGTTCGGTGTGCCCGCCTCGAACTTGTGCGGCAGCACGTTCCAGGTCGTGTGATCATCGTGCACGAACTCGATCATGTCGCCACCAGTTTGATACGGCGGCATCTGCTCCAGCATTTCACGCTTCCCGATCAACCCACCGATTCCCATCGGACCCAGCATCTTGTGACCGCTGAAGGCGTAGAAGTCAACGCCGAGTGAATCAAAAGAAACGGGAAAGTGCGGCGCGCTTTGCGCACCATCGCACACCAGAATCGCATCGCTCTTCTCTCGAACCAGGCGTACGATGTCGGCGATCGGATTGATCGTTCCGACCGCATTCGAGACGTGACTGAAGGCGACGATCTTCGTACGCCCGTTGAGCAGTTTGCTCAGATAGTCGAGATCGATTCGCTCATCGGGAGTCAGCTCGCAAATACGGAACTTTGCGCCCTTTCGTGCAGCGAGTACCTGCCACGGGACGAAATTCGCGTGATGATCGAGCGCGGTGACGATGATCTCATCGCCAGCCTCAACGTTTGCCCAACCCCACGATCCAGCGACGAGATTCAAACCCTCGGTGGTGCCGCGAGTGAAGATCAGGCAATCCGAATCACGCGCACCGAGGAATTCGGCGATGCGAACACGTGACTGGTGGTAGAGCTCAGTCGCGTGGACGGAAAGCGAGTAGGCACCGCGATGCGGGTTTGCGTTCGACGTCTCGTAGAACTCACGCAGCGCATCCAGCACCGCCTGCGGCTTCTGCGAGGTCGCAGCTGAATCCAGATAGTGCAGTCCTGGATTCCGTGCGAGGATCGGGAAATCGGCGCGGACGCTCAAGGCACGCGCACCGTGGATTGCTCGTACTTGCCGTCGATGCGCTGGCATCGTGGTCCAACGAGGATTTGATCGCCCTCGAGGCGCACCTGAAAAACCGGTAGCGGACTCGTCGCCGGAACCTGCTTCACTTCACCCGTCCGGCAATCATACCGCGCGCCATGCCAGGCGCATTGCAGCGTCCCATCATCGAGCAGATCGCCTAGCGACATCGAAAAATGCTGATGAGTGCAGATATCACTCAACGCCGAAATCTCGTTGTGATGGCGAACGAGGCAGACCGCGTCACCAGCCGACCGCACCCGTTGTAGAATCGTTCCCTCAGCCAACTCGCTGAGCGAAGCGACGGTCTCGAATTCGGAATTGCCATCCGTCGACCCCCAGGAGGGCCGCGCAGAGCCACTCATCCAGCGCTCCAGAAATGTGTCCGGCGGATTCTGCGCCGCTCGTCTCCAATCGCGTAAGTACTGACAAGACAAGGGGATAGATACACAGGCGTTCGCTTGACTATCCCGACAGGATTACTTTAGATTGAATCTACGAAGGGAAGTTGAGAAACGCCAAGGAGTTGGAATGAGTTCGGGAATTGAGGCGCTGGTCAATCGGGAGTACGCGTACGGGTTCGTCACCGATGTCGAGACGGACACCGTTCCGGCCGGCCTCAACGAAGACATCATCCGGACGATCTCCACGAAAAAGAACGAGCCGGCGTTCATGCTGGAGTGGCGGTTGAAAGCGTATCGCCGCTGGCTGACGATGAAGGAGCCGCACTGGGGCAACGTTAAGTACCCGCCCATCGACTACAACTCTCTCGTTTACTACTCCGCCCCCAAGAGCGTAAAGCCGCTTCAAAGTCTCGACGAAGTCGACCCGGAGTTGCTGAAGACTTATCAGAAACTCGGCATCTCCCTCAACGAACAGAAAATGCTCGCTGGCGTCGCGGTCGATGCGATCTTCGACAGCGTCTCGGTCGGCACGACGATGAAGGAGGAGCTCGGGAAGCTCGGCATCATCTTCTGCTCGTTTGGCGAAGCGGTTCAGAATCATCCCGAGCTCGTTGAGAAGTACCTGGGTACTGTCGTACCGCACAGCGACAACTTCTATGCTGCGCTCAATGCGGCTGTGTTCAGCGACGGATCGTTCGCGTACGTGCCACCGGGCGTGAAATGCCCGATGGAATTGTCGACCTACTTCCGGATCAATAGCCGGAACACCGGGCAGTTCGAGCGAACGCTGATCATCGCCGATGTCGGCGCGTCGGTCAGCTATCTCGAAGGCTGTACAGCGCCCAAGCGCGACGAGAATCAGCTGCATGCGGCAGTGGTCGAGCTGATCGCGCTGGACAACGCGACGGTGAAGTACTCAACGGTGCAGAACTGGTATTCCGGCGACGCGGAGGGCAAAGGCGGGATCTACAACTTCGTCACCAAGCGCGGCAAAGCGGCGGGTGTGAACTCGAAGATCTCGTGGACACAGGTCGAGACCGGGTCGGCGATTACCTGGAAGTATCCGAGCGTGATTCTCCAGGGCGACAACTCGGTCGGCGAGTTCTACTCGGTGGCGGTCGTGAACCGCAAGCAACAGGCGGATACCGGGACGAAGATGATTCACATCGGCAAGAACACGAAGTCGACGATCGTGTCGAAAGGCATTTCTGCGGGTGAGGGGAACAACAGCTATCGCGGACTCGTTCGAGTTCTGCCCAAGGCGGCTGGCGCGCGCAACTACACGCAGTGCGACTCGATGCTGATCGGGAACAAGTGCGGTGCTCACACATTCCCGTACATCGAGGTGCAGAACAATTCAGCGACGCTCGAGCATGAGGCGTCCACTTCAAAGATCGGTGAAGATCAGATCTTCTATCTGAAGCAACGCGGACTCAGCGCAGAGCACGCCGTTTCGATGATCGTGAGTGGCTTCTGCAGGGAAGTTTTCAAGGAGCTGCCAATGGAGTTCGCGGTGGAGGCGCAGCAGTTGCTTGGCATCACTCTCGAAGGAAGCGTCGGCTAACATCAAGGCACCTCCGCCATCTCTGGCTCATGCTGCTCAGAAATCTTCGGGAAAAACTCGCCGCTGGATGGAACTGGCTGCGCTCCGGTCCGCGCACACCGGGTTATCCGTTCACGGCAAACTGGACGCTTTTCAGTCAGGCGGTTTACGCAATACAGACAACATTCAATCAATGGTTTCGTGCTCGAGATAAATGATCTTCACGCCGGTATCGGCGATCGAGAGATACTTCGCGGAATTACCCTCCGGGTAAATGCCGGAGAAGTGCATGCCGTGATGGGGCCGAACGGCTCCGGCAAATCGACTCTCGCACAGGTTCTGGCGGGCAACCCGTCGTACGAAGTGACGCGCGGCACTGTGACGTACAACGGTCAGAATCTGCTGGAGCAGGACCCTGAAGTCCGCGCGCAGAACGGGATCTTTCTCGCCTTCCAGTATCCGGTCGAAATCCCGGGCGTCTCGAACGCTTATTTCCTGCGCAGCGCGTACAATGAGATTCGCAAGGCAAACGGCCAGGAAGAAGTCGATCCGCTCGAGTTTCTGGATCTGGTACAGGAGCGACTCAAGCTGGTCGACATGGACGAGTCGATGCTCTCGCGCTCGGTGAATCAGGGATTCTCCGGCGGAGAGAAAAAGCGCAATGAAATCTTTCAACTAGCCGTCCTTCAGCCACGGCTGGCAATCCTCGACGAAACGGATTCGGGGCTGGACATCGATGCGCTGCGTATTGTCGCCCAGGGCGTCAACAAGCTTCGCTCGCCGGATAATGCGACGATCGTCGTCACGCACTACCAGCGTCTGCTGAACTACATCATTCCTGATTTCGTGCACGTTCTGGCCAACGGACGGATCGTGAAGTCGGGTGGCAAGGAGCTGGCTTTCGAGCTCGAGGAGAAAGGCTACGACTGGATCCAGAGCTCGTCGGACGTTGTCGCGGGAGCAATTTCTTGATCGAGACGGTGGCGGCGGGTCCCAGCGAAAACGCGAAGACCGGTAGCGCATCTGCAAAGCAGGCCCTTCCGCTGACGACGCGCGCACCGGGCTCGATCGACGTTTATCGTGATGACTTCGACAAACTTCCGAGCGCGCCTGACTGGCTGCAAACGTTGCGCAATCAGGGAATGGCTCGATTCGAGGCACTCGGTTTCCCGTCGACCAAGAACGAGGATTGGCACTTCACCAGCGTGGCGCCGATCGCCGAGCGAAGCTTTGCTCTGGCGTCAGTCGGGGATGCCGAGGAGACGAACGAACGCCGCGGTGCCTCACGACGCAAGCGCGACGCGACCAACGCCGCCGGGATCACACCTGCCCATCTCGAGCGATTCAAGTTCGGCGAACACGACTGGCATACGCTGGTCTTCGTCAACGGCGTTCTGTCCGAGGATCTTTCGTCGTTTGCCGGCCTCGGCGCCGGTGTTCGAGTCTGGAGTCTCGCGCGCGCCATTAAGTCGGACGCGGAAGTCGTCCAGCGGAACCTCGGCAACATCGCGAAATTCGAGCAACACACTTTCACCGCGCTCAACACTGCGTTCATCAGTGATGGAGCGTTCATCGAGCTGCAGCCCGACACAGTTGTGGAGCGACCGATCCATCTGCTGTTCGTGTCGGACGGCGACGGCGTGTCGCACCCGCGCAATCTCGTAGTCGCCGGCCGGCATTCGCACGCGGTACTGATCGAGAGCTACGTATCGGTGCGCGACAGCGAGTACTTCACCAACGCGGTGACTGAGATCGCTGTCGGCGACGGCGCGCACATCGATCACTACAGGCTCCAGCGTGAGAGCGAGTCTGCTTTTCACGTTGGAACCGTGCAGGCGCGTGAGGCCCGCGACAGTCAGCTGCACTCGTTTTCGTTCGCGACCGGCGGATCGCTGGCGCGCACCAACATCTACACTTCGCTCGACGGCGACGCTGCGACCTGCACGCTCAACGGACTGTATCTCACCGACGGCACGCAGCACATCGACAATCAGACGAGCATCGAGCACATCGCTCCGAATTGCCCGAGCCACGAACTGTACAAGGGCATACTCGACGGCCGTTCACACGGGGTTTTCAACGGCAAGGTCTACGTTCACCCTGAAGCGCAGAAGACCGATGGCAAACAGAGCAACAACAATCTCCTGCTGTCCCCCAGTGCCCGGGTCGACACCAAGCCGCAGCTGGAGATTTTCGCCGACGACGTGAAGTGCACTCACGGAGCGACGGTGGGCCGGCTAGACGAGGTCGCGATGTTCTATCTGAATAGCCGCGGCATCGGGCGGGAGACTGCGCGCACTTTGCTGACTTACGCGTTTGCTGCGGACGTTCTCGAGACGATTGAGCTAGAGCCGCTGAAGAAAGAGCTCGAGAAGATGGTCTTGGCTCGTTTCTCGGCGTAGGGTCTTCGCGCAGTAGCAGCCAATCACAAAACAGAAGCGACGAGCTCCAAGCATGAGAGCTGATTAGCTGAGAGCGGCCTACCACGCTTACGCATCAGCTGTGAGCTCAGAGCTCAGCTCACAGCTCTCAGCTCACACTGTAATGCCAATCGTACGCTCTCGGCTGACAAGCTCGCTAAGCTTGGAGCTCGTCGCTTCTGTTTTGTGATTGGTTGCTACAAACCGCGATCTCTACGCCGAGATTATCGCCCCAGCAAGTAGAGTATGACGACGATCACCGCAATCGCCCCAATGATGACATTGGTCGGCACCCGCCGCGGCGAATCGGGATCGAGATCGCTCGCAAGAATCGGATGCTTGATGGTGTTGCGACGCGTGCTGATGTCTTTCTCGCGTTTCGTTGCGGTCGCCGGTTCGATCACAGCAACACCCAGTGGCAGACGCTTGGTGGTGAAGGTCAGAATCGCTGAGCCAACTTCGACCTTGTCGCCCTCTGCCAGAGAGCGCGGCTCGGCGAGAATGGCGCCGTTCACGAGCGTCGGATTAACTCCGCACGGATGCAGGACGAATTTGCCGTCCTCGAAACGCAGCTCGGCGTGGTTGCGCGACACTGCCGGCTCGCGAATCAGGACATGGCTGGCGGCATCGCGTCCAATCGTCAGCAAAGAGTTCCTGACCGGGTAGGCGCGGCGCTCGAATTCGTATATGAGGTGGGCGCTGTCGTCGCCCGGTGCCTGTAGCGGCATTGCAGCCATTCGATCTCCGTGTTTTTAAAGACGAATGAGCTACTGATGAGGCTACATTAAGCCGCTAAAACGGGGGTTCTAACCCACCAGGGGGGCTCGTTGGCGGAGCCTTGGACGCGTATTATACCGCCTAACTACAAACTCAACACCCCGGAGGGGGCATGGCGACAAAACTCGAAAAAACACTGAAGCGCGAGATCGACATCGACGGCAAGCCCTACATGGTCGCAATCTCGCCCGAGGGAGTTAAAGTCACCCAGAAGGGGTTCCGAAGAGGTCCCGAGCTCACCTGGCGCTCGATCATCAGCGGCGAAGCCGAGATGAACCAGCAGCTCAAGTCATCTGTCTCCTCGACCGGGGGCGACTCCGGGGAGTAAACGCTCAGGGGTTGCTATGCGGCATGTTCATTCCGGGCATGCTATCAGCCATCTGCAGATTCAGGTTGCTCTGCAGGTCTGAGAGATGCTCCTGGATGACCACCCAGCGACCCCCGCGTTTCTGAAATACGGCCGTCCACGCGCCGCCGATGACGTGATTCATTCCCGTCGGCGTCAGATGCGGGACGCGATATGTGCTCGTCATCACCGCAGCGTCGGGGGCGAGCACATCGACGTTCATTGAGGTCCATTCCCACTTCGGATTCTTCATGTTCTGGCCGACATAAGTCCAGAACGCCTTGATGCCTTGCTCCAGCTGTGGTCGCGTCGTTGTGATCACACCACCACTCGCCGATATCACCCGTCCGCTGTCCGGATAGAGACTCATCAGGCTCTTAACAGGATCTGGTTTGGACAAGTCATACGCATTGACGACCAGCTTCTTGAGCGAGTCGGCAATTGCTTTTTGTTCACTGGCGGTCATGTCCGCCGCGGTTCGTTGCTGACAGCCGACCAACGCAAAAGCGACTGCTGAAAGGAGCGCTGATCTCATCGCGGCGAATCTAGCACGGCGTCTCACTTCAGAGACAACGCGTGTCCATTGCGGGTGACACGAGATCGAAAGATCCGAAGTTAAGCCCTCGAAACGTGAGTCAATCATAGGCGCTGTGGTTGCCTTTATAGATGGCGCCGACGCGAATCATATGTTTTTCGCCGGTGTATACGACTCGTCAGAGTTATACCCAGTCGTTGGGAAGGAGTTTTTATGAGAAAGACTTATCTGTTGCTTGCTGGAGCTGCAGTTCTCGCTGCTTGCAGTGCCGATAAGAAGACATCGATGAATGATGATCTCAAAAAGGACCTCGAGCTCGCCTCGTCGTCCGACGGGATCACGCTTGCAAACAGCTCTCCGAACGCTGGTCAACAGGTAGTCTCGGCGATCGAGCGGACTACTCCGCCGGCAAAACAGCAGACTCCTTCGAACCGCGTCAGAACTCACAAGCAGGCTCCAAAGTCTCCGCCTCAGGTGGTGAGAGCGAAGGCTCCTGCGACTGTCGCGCAGAATGAAGAGCAGTCGGTTGCACCAGCGCCGGTTGATCCGACTCCGGTGTCACCGCGTCCGCAACCTGTCGCGGTATCCTATCCGAGCGGTGCGTCGTCTGGTGGTGACGATGGGCGCGTGAGTAGCGGTGGTTCGTCTGCTGGCGCTGTCCTCGGCACGATCCTCGGCGCGGTGATTCGCGGTGGTGTTGTCGGTGACGTCGACAACTGCGATCCTCGCACTGATGGCCGCCGCCCCCGGTATCCGATTGCGATCGGTCGGCAGATTCCGTCGACCTTCCCAGGCTCGGGCCGGATCGGTCGCGTCATCGGATCCGGTGCAGGACTTCCGACTGGCCGCATGCCTCGCTAACTCGTAACGCGTAAAGAGGGATGCGGTCTGTGATGAGATCGCATCCCTTTTTCGTTCCCAGAGACGACCATGATCAAAATGACTTTCACGAGGATCGCAGCTCCGGTCCTCTTCGGTGCTACACTCGCACTCGGCGCCTGCAAACAGGGCGATAAGCCTGAAGACGCACTCGCGCAGGATACTTCGCTTGCGCACGATTTACAGCTAGCAAATGCTGACACTGCAGCGCAGCCGCAACTCAAGGACGTTCCGACTACTGTCGTACCGGCAGAAGCCCCGGTGACCCAAGCTCCGCGTGTTGTGAAGCGTCAGACTCGCGCCGAGATTCTCACGCCGAGCAAGCGTCACGTTGCGACGAATCCGACCACGCAGCCGGAGAACACTCCGGTCACCACTA
>Ga0075424_100007626_pt1 | contig 10514 bp, 9 predicted proteins | sample SoiMethybrSBSTD3_FD_75301 | JGI IMG/M metagenome (GOLD analysis project Ga0075424, IMG submission 75301) | Bulk soil microbial communities from a Populus tree surrounding site in Tennessee, USA - Soil MetaG P. TD hybrid SBSTD3 | ecosystem: Environmental > Terrestrial > Soil > Tree plantation...
AGATCGTCGAGGATCTGGTTGGTGACGTGCTCGTAAAAAATCCCGCGGTTCCTGAACCCGATCATGTAGTACTTCAGCGATTTCAACTCGATGCACGCCGCATCGGGCACGTAAGTGATTCGAATCTCGCCGAAATCGGGGAGCCCGGTCTTCGGACACACCGACGTGAACTCGGGACAGCTGATCGCTATTTCGTAATCGCGTTCGGGTCGCGGGTTGGGGAACGTCTCGATCGTCGAGCTTGACATACGCGAAAATTCTAACATTCCGGCCAGAAACGAGCGGTTTCGCGCCGCGCGGCGTTTGACAGTGGTTGGAGCGGCGCGCTAGGATACGCGGGTTTTTTCGACCGACAACCTCGATGGTCGCTGCGCGCGCGACACCTCGCGGTGAACATCACAGCGCGCACGTGAGGGGAGAACGCCGATGGCAGACGCCCGCAGGATGGGCAAATCCGAACTCTTTTCGCACTTTGCCGAGCGGTTCGAAGTGAAGCGGACGCAGGCCCGCGAGTACTTCGACGAGCTCACGCAGCTTGCCGAAAAAGAGTTGAAGCGCTCGGGCGAGTTCGTGCTGCCCGGGATGGTGAAGCTCGTCGTTCAGAAACGCAAGGCGCGCATGGGTCGGAACCCGGCGACCGGCGAGGCGATCAAGATTCCCGCAAAAACCGTCGTGAAAGCTCGCATCGCCAAGCAGCTCAAAGACGCTGTACTGCCTCGGAAGTAACTCGAGCGAGAGTGGCGCTCCCCCACCCCTCGACGGTTTCCATTTCTCCGGTTGAGCGGCGCGGCGGCCAATCAGCCGCCGCGCCCTTTCGCTTTGCGCGCTAGGCCGCCGTGGCGCGCGCGGCAAGCAGACGGCTGTAGAGCGTGGCCGGCACGAGCCGCGAGGTTTTCGCCTCGAGGTTGGCCACCGAATCGCCGTCCAGGATGATGCGATCGCCCGGCGCAATCAGGATCTCCGCGCTGTAGCGGCGTCCGCCGCGCAGCGTCGGCACCTCGAAATACCGCACGGACACCGTCTGATCGTCGACGGCGACCGATTCTGTCTTCACGAGCGTCCGAAACATTTTCCAAAACCTCCGACGTCCGGCCCCGGCCGGACCTCCAGTTGTCCTTAGCTCGCGGCCGCCGCCCGCGCCGTCCGTTCGGTGCCGACCGGGAACCGCAGCGTGAACGACGTGCCGCGGCCGACGTCGCTGAGCACCTGAATCGTGCCGTCGAGTTGCTCGACGATGCGTTTGGAGATTGCGAGACCCAGGCCAAGCCCGCGGCTCTTGGTCGTGACGAAATCCTCGAAAATCGCGGACAGGCGGTCGGGCGGAATACCCGAACCCGTGTCGGCGACCGTCACCTCGACGTGATTCCCGACACGCGCCGTAGTGATCGTTAATCGTCCGCCCGGCTGCATCGCCTGAATTGCGTTCGTGATCAGATTGCGGTATACGCGGCCGAGCGCGAAGCGATCGCCGTCGATGAAGAGCGGCTCTTCGGCGAAACGCGTTTCGATCGCGATGCCATGCCGCTCGGCCTCGACGCGCATCGAGTCGACGATGTCGGCGACCGAGCCGGTGAGGTCCATGGCGAAGCGCTCGATCGGCTTCGGCTTGACGAGATGGCGCAGGTCGTCCATGAACCGCTTCAGCGTGGCCAGCTCGCGCTCGATGGTGCGGCGGAACATGTCGCGCGACTCCATGTCCACATCGTCGCGGAGGAGCAGGCGCGTGCTGTTGCCGATGTTCTGAATCGGGTGCGAGAGGTCGTGGACGAGGCCCGCCGCGACGCGGCCGAACATCGCCTGGCGTTCCTTGCGCTTGACGTCTTCCTGCAGTTCGACGAGGCGATCCGCCATCGTGTTGAAGGAGTCGCCGAGATCGCCGAATTCGTCGCTCCGGCGGATGTTGACGCGTGTGTTCAGACGTCCGGCGGCGACGTCGCGCGTGGCGCGTTGCAGTTCGAGAATGGGGTTGATGAAAGAGCGTCCGAACAGATAGCCGACCGAAATCATCACGAGCAACGCGATCGAAATCGCGATGATTAATTGCTTCTGCAGCTGCGTCGCGTTCGCGTACGCCTCGCGCGTCGGCTGCTCGACGATGACCGTCCAGTCGAGCGGCGTGATTTGCGCCGCCACGCCAAGCTCACGTCGGCCGTCTTCGTCGGTGTACTCCCGCCACACCGGCCCGTTTGGGTGCGCACGCGCTTCGGGAACGAGAGGATTGCCGGTGAGGTTTCGCGCCTGCGCGACGTACGCCTTCTTGTCGGGATCGCCGTGTGCGATGAGCTCGCCGCCCGGCGCCACGACCATGGCGTAGCCGTGTTCGCCGATCCGAATGCGGTCGACCATGCGCCACATCTCTTCGAGATTGAACTCGCCGACGAGCCATCCGGCGGGCTCGTTCAGGCGCGTGAGATGAATGGCGAACACGCTCGTAGGCAGCAGGTCTTCATCGACGCGAATGGGCGACATGGACACGCCGTCGATGTCGATGCCGTTGTTCCTGGGGGTCGTGACTCGAGGCTGGCCGACGCGGCTCGTCGCGATCATCCCGCCGCCTTCATCGAACAAGGTCAGCTCCCGGAACTCGCGGAACTGCAGGATGTAGTTCTTCAGGATCCGATCCTGCTGCCACTGCTCGAGACCCGTATTCTGAAGATCCGCGGCGAGCGCTTTGAGCAGTTCAGAATTCGTGAGGACGTAGCGCCGGATTTCGTCCGCGGCGCGCGTTGCCACGTTCTCGTTGCCCGTGATGATCGACTCGCGCGTGCCTCGCTGCAGGGAGAGAATCGAGATGGCGCCGTAGGCAATCAACGGCAGCACTGCTGCAGTTGCCAGCAACAATGCGAACCGAACAGCGATGCGGCGGATTGTCATCCCCATTAGTGTCGGCTAGCTTGCCGCTCGTCGGTAGCCGGTCTCCAGAGGCGCAGGGTACCGAGCACGTCGCGTCCTTCTTCAGTCACGACGTGGAACCGCGTGTTGACTGCGCGCGCGCGAACGGACCAGGCGAGAAAGAGCGCCGGCGGATCCGTCATGAAAGCCTGCTGCAGCGCAGCTATAGCATCCTTATAGGCATCCTCTGAAGAGGCATGTCGGACGCCATCCAACGCAGCATCCACGGTCAAATTTCCAAGATTTGCCCAGTTCCTGGGACTATTCGAGTGCCACATTAAATATGGCCGGACCAACGTTGGGCCGCTCATGACCTCCTCGACGGCAGCCTCAAATTGACCGTGTGTGCCGCGCTCAACGATCTGATCACGCGACGCTTCCTCGACCGTCATTTCAACGCCGACCGCCGCCAGTTGGCGCTTTACTTCAAGCGCGATCCGTTCATCGATCGAATCCGGCGAGACAAGGCATGTAAACCGCAAACGTGGAGCGTAACGATTGATCGTCGCCGCGGCGCGTTTGGGGTCGAACGTGAATTGCGGCAGCTCCGGTCGGAAGGCCCAATGACGCGGCCAGACCGGTCCGGAAGACGCAATCCCGTAGTCGTTCAGGGCGTTACGAACGATGCTCGACCTGTCGATCGCGAAATTGAGTGCCTGCCGAACTTCGCGTCGTGCAAGTACCGGCGCCTGTGGGTTGAACGCGATCACATGTTGATAACGACGTGTGAATGTGAATACCGACGTGTTGCTCGAATGCTGGATCGAATCGAGTGCCGTTGGACCGACCTCCCACAGCATGTCGAGGTTATCTCGAAGCATTTCTGCCCACGCCGTGCGAATGCTCGGATAGGTTTGGACGTGCACCGTCCTGATTGCCGGCGGGCCCAGATAGTAGCGACTGTACGCCGTGAGATCGGTCGTCGAGTTCGGTGCGACAGCAAAAGGCCCCGTGCCGATCAAACTTGATCCGGCTTTCTGGATTGGTGCTTCGAGTGATTCCAGTAAGAACGGTGATGCTTCGCGGAATGTGATCTCGATCGATGAAGGAGAGACCGGCCTGAGTGAAATCACGTCCGAAAACATCGGGCCCATCGAGGTCCGGAGCGCCGCTGGAAGGAGGCTCGCGACGGTCGTTGCATCAAGTCGTGATCCGTCGTGGAACGTAACGTCGGATCGAAGCTTGACGGTAAGTACGCGACCGTCGCGGCTGGATGCCCATGACTCCGCCAACCAAGGCTGCATCCTGCCATCTTCGCCGGTCCGCATCAGATTCTCGAGCCAGAGAATCTGACTCAATTGCTGAAGGCCCTGCGTCGGATTCGTCGCCGATAATTGCGCAACACCAACCCGCAGAATTGTCGAGGACGCGCGGGTTGCCGCTGCCTTCTCGCATGATCCGGCGGCAACGGCCACGATGACAACTGCCGTCCGCGCGATCAGGCGCTTGAAATCTACATGGCGATCCCCGCCAGGCGCCTTCTGCATCCGTTACTTCTTGTTCATCGGCGGCTCGTCAACCCAGTTCGAGCACCACCCCGTCGGCTTAACGTTGGTCGCCTTCTTCACAATCTTGATCTTCATGGGAGTCTCCTATGCTGCCGCACCGGCCGCAGTATGCGCCAGTGAAATGAGCGCCGATTCAAAGCTCCGCTTGTGACATGTCGGCGTGTTCATGTCGCCAAGCTGGGAATAGGACGCGGCCACGCAGCCGCCGGCGCAGACCGGCAGGAACGCGCAGTCGCCACATTCTTTCCACGGGGTGAGCCGCTCGAACCGCTCGAGCGCCGATTCGCGCCAGCTGTCGCGCCGGCCGTCGATGTGCCCGGTCGACATGGCCAGCTGACCAGTAAAGCCCGGACACGCATACAGCGACCCGTCCGGGCCGATCGTGTGCGCGTGCTTCTTGTGCACGTGGCACGGCCCGTTGTGCACGCCGTCGTGCGTCGGGAAGCCGAACCGCTTCGTCTCGCTCCGCAGGAACGTCAGCTTGTCGTCGAGCACGTTGCACGAATCGCAGGCTTTGCCCGCCCCCGACCCGACCGAGGTCATGCAGGTGCCGTTCAACTTGTCCTTGGCCGCAACCGGCGTCAGCGGAATGATGCCTTTCGCGGACACCGGTTCGGCGCGCACGATCGGCTTGAAGAACACCTTCGACAGCTTGTCGGCGAAATCCTGCTGCTTGAGGAACTCGAGGAGCGCGGGATAGCTGTCGACCGAGCTCTCGTCGAAGTTGCCGCCGATCGCGATGCGGCAGCGGCCGGCGACCTTGCGCACGTTCTCGACGATGCGGTCGAAGGTCCCCTGGCCTCCACGCAGCGGCCGCATGCGGTTGTGCGTGTCGCGGTCGCCGTCGAGCGTAATCTTCACGCCGTTCAGGCCGAACGGCAGCATCCGATCGACGACCTCTTCGGTCAGCAGCAGCCCGTTGGTGATGATGTTCGCGTACTGCTCGATGCCGCGCGCCTGCGTCGCGCCCCACAGCCGCTCGGCGAGGTAGTACATGACCGACAGGTTCAGCAGCGGCTCTCCACCGAAGAACGTGACCACGAGCTTCGGAGGGTGCACGCGATCGAGCTCGCGCTCGATCCAGTCGGCGACGCGAGCCGCCATCTCGAGCGACATCCGACCGGCGCGCTCGTTGTAGTCGCCGTGGTCGCCCTGAAAGCAGTAATCGCACGCAAAATTGCATTGAAGAGTCGTCAGTACCGTGATGTTCAGTTCGGCGGTGTCGCTCTTGACCTCGGCGAGGTACTGTTCGAGCGCAGCGCGATCGGCCGTGCGCCCCTCGACGAGAAATCCGTTTTCGATCAGGAGGTCCAGTGCTTCCCGTTCGGCCCCGGTGACCGCAGCGTCCAGATGAGCTGCCCGGTCGAGCAAATCGACGACGTCGGCCGATACCACCAGCTGGGCATCGGTCAAGGTGTTCATCAGAAAAACTTCGGCGCGCTCAGGCAGCGGCACGCGAAGGTTGAAGATCGAGGATTCCATCGACGATTTGACTCGGCCCTTCCGTGGACTCGTTCGGTTCCGACTTGTTCAGCGTTAACGTAATGGACGCGTCTGCAATTTCGAGCGCGTTTGATCTGTTGAGGTTGCAACTGGTGTTCCACGAATTTGGAGTTTGCTGCTGAGGTGGACTTTCTTCTGGGATTACAGCGGGTTGTGAGGCACTACCGAGGCACCGGTGCCTAGCACAACAGTGCTCCAGAGGACAACGTATTGACCGACTTCACGCGTAAAGAAATTACACGGAATCGATTACATCTTCAAAATCTCGAATACTTCTTAGGGTATATCGGCAGATTTTTGATGGAGGCAATATGTTGGCCCGGTGGCCAACTAATTGGCCGTATCATGCGCCGCGGAGCCGCTTCGCAAGCTGCCGCACCTCGAGCTTATCCATCTTGTACTTCAGCGTGCTTAGTGGGATTCCGAGGTATTCCGCCGTGCCCGTGACGTTCCACCCGCATTTCTCGAGCGCCCGCAGGATGAAATTCCGCTCGAACGTGTTCGTGGCCTCCTGGAACAGGCTCTCGCTCGACGACCCCGTCGGCTCGAGCTGGGCGAAATGGAATTCGAGCGGCAGATCTTCTTCCGAGATGTAGTCCTTATCGCTTACCGCGACCAGCCGCTCGATCAGATTTTCCAGCTCGCGGATGTTGCCCGGCCACCAGTACTTCTGCAGGACCGCCATCGTGGAGTCGGTGATCCCCAGGATCCGCTTTCTGAATCGCGTGTTGTACCGCTTCAGGAAGAACTCGGCGAGCTGCGTGATGTCTTCCGCCCGCTCGCGCAGCGGCGGCAGTTTGATGGGGATGACGTTAATGCGGTAATAAAGGTCCTCCCGGAAGCGCCCCTCCTTCACCGCTTTCTCGAGGTCGATGTTGGTGGCCGCAATCAAGCGGAACTCCGTCTTGATTGGCTTCGTTCCGCCAACCCGCTCGATTTCGCCCTCCTGAATCGCGCGCAGCAGCTTGGCCTGGAGATCGACGCGCAGGTCGCCGATTTCGTCGAGAAACAGCGTCCCGTTCGACGCGAGCTCGAACTTTCCGAGCTGCTGACGGTGCGCGCCGGTGAACGCGCCGCGCTCGTGGCCGAACAGGGCGCTCTCGGCCAGCTCCCGCGGGATGGCCGCCAGGTTGACGGCGATGAACGGCGCGTCCGCGTTCCGGGCCTCGCGGTGAATCAGGCGGGCCAAGAGCTCCTTGCCGGTCCCGCTCTCGCCGAGGATGAGGACCGTCGCCGACAGCTTCGCGATCTTCTGAACCAGATCGATGATGTCGCGCGTCATCTTGCTCGGACCGACGATGAACTCGCGTTCGGTCTGGTCGGCCACCTGGGCGGACAGGGTGAGCACCTGGCGGTTGAGGTCCTGGCGTTCGCTCGCGTTCCGCACGAGCGAGCGGAGCTCGTCGTAATCGAAGTCCTTGGTGACGTAGTGATACGCGCCGTGCTTCATCGCCTGCACGGCGGTCTCGATCTCCTGAATTGCGGAGATCATGATTACTTCGATGAGGCTGTAGTTTTCCTTGACGATCCGCAGGACCTCGAAGCCGCTGATGCCGGGCAGGCGGACGTCGAGCAGCACCAGGTCGACGTCTTCGCGATTGAGGATTGGCAGGGCGGCTTCCCCGCTCGATACTCGAAGCACGCGGTATTCGCGCTTCAAAATCGCGGTCAACGTGTCCCGCATCCCCTCGTCATCGTCGACGATCAGGACAGTCTTGGGCTTACCGCTCATCAGGTGGAGGGAACCGGCGGTATTGTGTCAGGCGGTTGACACTGTTGCAAGCCGTTCGGTAAGGTACGAGATTTGTTGACTCTCCAGTGGCTCGTCACCGCGATAGCGGTCCTCACGGCGATTGCAGCGCTCGCCAAAGCACGCCGCCTCGCCAAACGCCTCGAACGGCTCACCGAGTCGTACTGGGAGCTCCGGTACGAGCACACTCAGCTGCGGACGCGCGTGAATCGACTCGATCCGGAGCATCCCGGCGCGCCGCCTGACGCGGCACAGCCGGCCGGCACCACGGCATTCGTTCCCCTCTCGTCATTGAAGCGATAGCGAGACAGGCCGGTGCCGAACCAATACGACGTCATCATTATCGGCGCGGGCACCGGCGGCTACGTTGCCGCGATTCGCGCCGCGCAACTCGGCCTCAAAACGGCGGTCGTCGAGAAACAGAAGGCGCTCGGCGGCACGTGCCTGATCTGGGGCTGCATCCCGACCAAGGCGCTGCTCGAGCACGCGCACGCGCTGAAGATCGTCCAGCACGCGACGGAATGGGGAGTCTCCCTGCCGCAGGGCGCCACGCCGTCGATTGACATGGCCCAGGTTCAAACGCGCAAAGATCGCATCGTGACCGGCCTGACGAAGGGCGTCGAGTTCCTCTTCAAGAAGAACAAGATCGACTGGATCAAGGGAACGGCGCGGCTCACCGGCAACGGCGGCGTCGACGTGTTCGAAGGCGAGAAGCAAACGCTTCGCGCGGGGAAGGACATTATCGTCGCAACCGGATCGACGGTGCGGAGCGTGCCGGGCATCGAGATCGATCGCAAGCGCATCATCACCAGTGACGAAGCGATCAACCTGCGCGAGGTACCGCGAACGATTGCGATCATCGGGAGCGGCGCCGTCGGCGTCGAGTTCGCGTCGATCTTCCGGCGCTTCGGCAGCGAGGTCACCGTCATCGAGCTGCTGCCGCACCTCGTTCCCGTCGAAGACGAGGCGGTGTCCGTGGAGCTCGAGAAATCGTTCCGCAAGCAGGGGATCACGAGTCACACCAGCGCGAAGGTGACGTCGGCGAAGGCGACTGGAGACGGCGTCGACGTGAACGTGCAGCTCGCCGACGGAACGTCACAGAAGATTCGCGCCGACTACCTGCTGGTGGCGGCCGGACGCGGACCGGTGACGACCGGACTCGATGTCGAGCGCGTCGGCCTCGAGCTCCAGAACGGATATATCAAGGTCGACGCGCTGTACCGCACGAACGTCCCGGGCATTTCTGCCATCGGCGACGTCATCACGCTCGGCACGCCCGGACATCCACAGCTCGCTCACGTGTCGTCGGCCGAAGGAATCGTCGCCGCGGAGCGGATTGCAGGCAGCGAGACGCGGCCGCTCAATTACGACCACGTGCCGGCCTGCACCTATTGCGATCCGGAAATCGGCAGTGTGGGCCTCACGGAGCGGGAGGCGAAAAAGCGAGGCTATGACGTCCGCGTCGGGATGTTTCCGTTCGGCGTGCTCGGACGCGCGAAGATGGCGGGCGAGACGGAAGGGTTCGTGAAAATCGTCGCCGAGAAGAAGTACGACGAGCTCCTCGGCGTCCACATGATCGGCCTGCGCTCGACCGAGCTCGTCGCCGAAGCCACCGTCGCGCTGCAGCTCGAATCCACTGTCGAAGATCTCATTCGCACGATCCACGCGCATCCGACGATGGCGGAAGCCATAGGAGAGGCCGCGCATGCAACGCACGGCGCGGCCATACATTTGTGATTGCGGATTGCGGATTGCGGATTGCGGATTTATTGAGGATTGGGGATTGACGAGTGCGGATTTATTGAGGAACGTTGATTGATGATTTGAGGAGTGCGGATCACGAAATCCACGATAAATCCGCAATCACCAACAATCCACAATCAATCCGCAATCCGCAATCCTCAATCCGCAATACACGGGTATACGGAGAAGCCCGATGTCAAAAGAAGTTGTCATGCCTCAGATGGGCGAATCGATCGCCGAAGGCACGATCGTCCGATGGATCAAGAAAGTCGGCGACAAGGTCGATCGCGACGAACCGCTCTTCGAGATCTCGACCGACAAGGTCGACGCGGAGATTCCGTCGCCCGAAGCGGGCGTCATCTCCGAGATTCGCGTGAAGGAAGGCGAGACCGTTCCGGTGAACAGCGTCGTCGCCGTCATCGGCGCAGCGAGTGAGGCGAAGGCGCCGGCGCCGCCGCCCGCGCCGGCCAAACCGGTCGAGGCGCCGAAGCCATCCACGCAGGGCGACGGCTCGCCTGCCGCGGCGCAGGCGGGACCCGCTCCCGCTCCGCCTCCCGCGGCGCGTACGCCGGCGCCGGAACCTGCGCCGCGCGAAGAGCGCACGGCGAGAACGTCCGTCGAAGGTCCCGAAGACGCCATCCGCCAGCGTTCGTCGCCGCTCGTGCGCAAGATCGCCAGAGAACACAACGTCGATATCACGCAGCTGCACGGCAGCGGCATCGCGGGCCGCGTGACGAAGGCGGACATCCTGCAGTTCATCGATCGTGGTGAGTCCGCTCCCGCCGCCGGTGATCGTGGCGCGGCTGCGGCGAGACCCGCCCCCGCCGCGCCGGATCGATTTGCGCCGGCGGCGTTAGCGGTCCGAGCGCCGCTCGAACACGATCGCGCCGAGAAAATGTCGGTGATGCGCAAGCGTATCGCCGAACACATGGTGCTCAGCAAGCGGACCTCGGCGCACGTGCATTCGGTGTTCGAAGTGAATTTTTCGCGCGTGGCGCAGATACGCGCAGCGCGGAAGGCGGAGTTCGAGCGTGCCGGCACGAAGCTCACCTATTTGTCGTTCATCATCAAGGCGGCCGTCGATGCGCTGCGCGCGATGCCGGTGATAAACGCCTCGA
>Ga0075424_100007629_pt1 | contig 10512 bp, 13 predicted proteins | sample SoiMethybrSBSTD3_FD_75301 | JGI IMG/M metagenome (GOLD analysis project Ga0075424, IMG submission 75301) | Bulk soil microbial communities from a Populus tree surrounding site in Tennessee, USA - Soil MetaG P. TD hybrid SBSTD3 | ecosystem: Environmental > Terrestrial > Soil > Tree plantation...
CGGTCTGGCCTCGACCACGCGGAGCGAACGGCTGACACCACCGCCGGATCGGGATTTTGGGAAAAGATAAACGGCGCGCCCTGCGCCCACGCGTCCGCCGACGCCTGTTTCAGACGTGCAAAAGGTTCTTTCGCGCGCGCCGGGACTTTCGGCTCGAGTCTCGAGATCAAATACCGATCGCTCAGAATTTCCCGATCGAGTCCCCAGAGAACACGCTCGCCGCTGGGCGCGGCTTTGACGACCGACGCGATGAACTGCGCTTCCTCGCGCAGATACATCGGACTCCAGGTAGTGGGTGTAGCAAAAAAATCCAGAATACCCTGCAGGCCATTCCGTCTCGCTGCTGCCTCAACGTCCTGCGCGATGATCGGAGAAAGCTCGATCGCCATGCGGGTGTACCCGGAGTCACGGAGCGCATTGAACAGCGCTGCCGACAGCTGCGCGGTTTCCGCGACTCCGTGTTCTTCGCCGACGAGTGTGAAGTGCGCGTCGCGCGCTCGCTGTACCAGCCAATCCCAGCCGCGACCCGACGGACTGCCGTCGCTCATGGTGAGGGGAAGGCGATTCTTCTGCAGCGCTTCGAGAAGGCGCGCTTGCGGACCAGCCTGTTGCTGCGCGAGGGAAGATGCGGCGCTCTGTCCGCGACCGCGCTTGCCCGAAAGCAGGAACACCCCGCTCGCGACGAGTAGATCGCGCCTACTTATCCGCATATCATCGCTCCTCTTTTGCGATTGGTCATGAGGTCCTTAACCACCAGATGTTGAAAAACCAGCGTGTTGATTTTTCAACATATCCTGGCATCTGTCAAGACTCCGCCTTTGATTGCGGAACCGAACAAGGAGGCAGCATAGACGCTCTGGACCTCGACACGCCGGCGCTCTACGTCGATCTCGACGCCATGGAACGCAACATTCGCCAGATGCAGCAGCAATGTCGTGGCTGGGGGGTCGACCTACGTCCTCACGTCAAGACGCACAAGATTCCCGAGATTGCGCGGATGCAGCTCGACGCCGGCGCAATCGGGATCACCGTCGCCAAGGTCGGAGAGGCGGAAGTGCTGCCGGGCGACGACGTGCTCATCGCCTATCCGCTGCTGAAAGCAAAGCTGCCCCGATTGAGAGAGCTCGCGAAGAAGCGCCGGATAAAAGTGGCGATCGATTCAGTCGAAGTCGCACGTGATCTCGCGGGAATCGAAACGCTGGTGGAGGTCGATGTCGGCGTGGGTCGAGTTGGCGTGCAGTCGGCGGAGCAGGCAGTCTCGGTCGCCAAGGCGTGTACGGATTTCCAGGGAATCTGCTATTGGCCGTCGTGGCTCGACGAAGATGGTTTCAAATCCGCGTGCGTGAAAATCGACAAAGTTCTCACATCACTCTCCAAGGCCGGCTTCGAAACCAGGATCGTCTCGGGAGGGTCGACGCCTGGCGCTAATAAAACGCCGCTCATTCCGCAGACAACGGAAATCCGACCCGGCATCTACGTCTTCTACGACGCAAGCAGCCTGGAGGCGAAGATCTGCAAGGAGGATGACTGTGCCCTGCGAGTCCTCACCACCGTCGTCAGCACTTCGGTGCCGGGTCAGTGCGTGATCGACGCCGGATCGAAAACACTGTCGAGCGACCAGTCGCACGATTCCGGCACGTACGGCCACGTCGTCGATCGTCCGTGGATCGTGCGCAAACTAAATGAAGAGCACGGCTACGTTGAGATAAAAGGACCGGCTCGCGTTGGAGAGAAAGTGTGGGTGGTGCCGGCGCACGTATGTCCAGCCGTCAATCTGCACGACGAGATCTGGTACGGACGGCAGGGAAAAGTGGAAGGAAGCTGGAAGGTTGCCGCGCGCGGAAAGGTTCGTTAGAGCCGCCGCGCGTATTCTGAGTCAGCGGGGCGGCGGCAGCGCTTTGTAGATGTGGCCCTGCACGAGTGAGTCGGCGCCCGCATTGTCAAACTGGATTCTGATCGTCTGACAACCCCACTCCGCGCAACCCTTCGTCACATCGAAATGCAGGTGCGGCCCTGCACTCGCTCCAGTGTCGCCGCTGCGCGCGATCGTATCACCGCGAGTCACAGTCGCTCCGACTTGGACCAGCGCGCCACCCTGTGTCAGGTGATAGTAGCGGCCGAAAGTGCCGTCACTGTGCTGGATGACGACGTAATTCTCCTGGCCGGGATTCCGATTGTTATCGACATATCGGCTCTCGGTTGCGTAGACGCGTCCCGACCTTGCAGCAGTCACCGCACTTCCGATCGGCATGATGAAATCGAAGGCGTAAGCCGCGGCGCCGGTGTGACCATACGGGCCGTTGTTCCCCTGTATCAGCTTCGCGCTATCGCCAACCGGAAAAGGTAGTTGGTAGCTAGCATCCGGCTGGATGGCGTTTGGGACGCGAGGCTGGAATGACTGGCAGGCGCCAACTGTCGCCATCACAATCGCGATGGACGTAGACGCGCGGGAAGCCGGATGCATGGAAGTCCCTCGTATGGGTCGATCGATCAGCTACCATGGGACAACCGCTGCAACGAAAGCGTTGATCGGTGATTCCGCATCCGTCGGATAGAGCTACTCTTTCGAAGGACTGTTGCCCTCGATCGGAAACAGCAGCTCGTTACCGTCGGGATCGTCGATCTGGATCGAGTCGTAGCCCCACCAGGTGGTCTTGAAGGGAATCGAGCGTTCGTCGATTTCGTGGCGAAGCTCGGCGAGTCCGTCGACGTTCAGCTCGATGAAAAGGCGGCCCTTGTCTGTCCGCGCGGTGTCCTGGCAGAGAATGATTTCGCAGTCGCTGCGATTGACCTGACAGACTGTGCCGTCGCCGTCGCCTGAATGCCATGCCTTGTGGAAGGCGAGGGTGTCGACATAAAAGCGAATCGCGCGGTTCAGGTCTGCGACGTAGAACACGGGGCGTGGGTACCACTTCTGAACGATTTTGTTTTCCACGGCTTGCTCTGTCATTCTCAACTCCTGTCGATCGAGAGTCTCCGCTCGTGAGATCAACGCCTTTCGAGATACGATGGATTGAGTAGTAAGTACAGGGCTACAGCCAGAAGTCCCACGGCGACGGACTCAAGTCTCCCGCTCAGGGAGTAGACGACTACAGAGCACAGACTCGCTCCCTCCAGCGGCGCCCACACCCTCATCGCCATTGGGGCTGCTCTTTTCCAGAACGTCTCAGGTGAATCAGCGGCCGATCGGCGCGGCACCCCGCGGAGAAGCAAGAGCGCGAGGCCGCACAAGACGAGCGCCACGGCTAGCGCACCGCGTGCGACAGTGGGATCGAACTGACTCGCGCGAGAGTTTCCTGGCAGAATGATGAAGTGAGCGACGAGCGCAAAGAGAATTATGCCGACGATCAGCGCCGAATAGACGACACGTACATTCCTTGCTGCGGAACCAGTGGATTGACTTGTTAGCATGCGAGAAAAGATGCTGTGTCTGCTACGTGCGCGCGACGGCGATACGCATGTAGAATCCACGCTGAACTTTCGCCTGGCTTTGCGCGAACCGTTCATTCCAATCGGTCATGCCAGAGTCGTCACGCACCACAAAGCCAGCTGATCGCAGGTCAGCGGCCATTTCTTCGGGCGTCCACGCGCTGATTTGTGGCTCACCGATCAGTCGGAAGATCAGCCGAGCGACGAACCCGCGATGAATCGTGTGATAGTTCACGATCAACGTTGATCCGGGCGCGCTCCTGCCCGCGATACTCGCCAGGGTGGCCCGCATCACGTCGCGACGCAGGTACATCACGACACCTTCCCAAATCCAGCAAGTCGGCGTCGAACGGTCATGGCCGGCGCGTTGCAGCGCGGAGTCGAGTGATTCTGTCTCGAAGTTCATCGAGACGAAAGTGACGATTGCCTTGGGCGGTGGAAGCTCACTCAGGTGCGCGCGCTTGAACCCCTGCGTGGCCGGGTGATCGACCTCGAACACTTTCACACCCGCCAACTCCGGCATCCGCCACGCTCGCCCATCGTAGCCGGCGCCGAGGATAACGAGCTGTTTTGCGCCAGCGGCGATCGCGTCGCGAACCGCGGTATCGATAGCTGCCGTTCGAAGAGCGATCATGTCAGCCATAACTCGCGCGGCATCCGCTCTCATGCCGCGCTGTCCTCCGCGAGCTGCTAACTCGGCTTTCGCGAAACTCTGTTTTCCCTTGTCCGTGAGGAAGTGCCGCGCGGTCGGGTCGTGGAAACTGGGAACGTGGGACAGGCCCGCGTCGGCGAGCGCGCGACCGAGCGCGACGAAATGCGCGGTGCGGCTCGGACGTTCAGCTCTCACTTGATCGCGAGCGTTCTACCTTTCGATATGTCGCGGGAGCGCCCTCGCCGAGCACGTCGCGCTCCATGCGCTCGAGCAGTTCGTGAACTGTGACAGGGTGTGCGGCTTCGTGTCGCTGGGCAAGCAGCATTGTGCCGGCAGCCGTTACCCCGCCGAACACCGCCGAGAAAACGAGGTCATCGAACACCAGCGACCACGGCACCAGCTCGCCGCCGGAAACCAGGTTCATCGTCTGGAGGAACGCCGGCACGAACAAACCGGTGAGCACAGCGGCCCCGATCCCGAAGCGGACCCAGCTGATTTCCGATAGACGCTTGCCGCGATAAAGGAGGGAGATGAATGTGAAGAACGCCGCTCCCGCGATGCCACCGATGAAGCCGATTCTGATGCCCATGCCGAGGCCGTCCAGCACCGCGTTGCCGAATGGGATTTTGTCGATCAGTCGCATTCCAGTGGCGACGACTGTTCCGAGGCTGCCCCAGATCACGCCCCAGGTCAGTGAGTTTCTGAACGCGGCGCGCAGGCGCGTGAATCTGTTTTCGCTGGACATCCATTTCTCCAAAGGTACAGCCCAAGGTCAGGCGCGGACTTTATATCGCAAAGTACCTTGGCAGAGACCCTCATTTCAAGCGCGCTAGCAGTATCCCCCCAAATGCGCGCTGCTCAAACCCTCTCCATTTGTCCAACGTCGGCCGCAGCCCCCTAGAACCGAACGCCGAATGAAAGTGGAATTAGCGTCACGCTGCGGCCGCCTGGCGGAGATTGCCGCGCGTCGCGCAGATACTGATGGATGCGCGACTCGGCGAACAAGTGCAGGTGCGGAAGGTTCGCCTCGACGCCGACACCGGCATTGATCCCCGGCGTATAAATCATCCACGAGTTGTCACCATACAGACCGGTGCCGACAAGAGCAAACGGCGCAACCGGTCCAAACGAGTGACGAAGGATTACGCTACCGGCCAGCGCATATGTTCGGTCGCTATATGAGGAGCGCGCCAGGCTACCTTCGCGCTCCAAATAAATGGCATCAATGCGAAACGCGGCTGGTCCCCAGTGTCCGAAGTTTATTCCCGCCTGCAGGTGATAGCCTCTGCCGGCCCACAGCGCAGCCGGGCCGGTCACGTACGTCGGGCCCGCCGATATCGAAACGGACGATTGACCGCTGCTCGTACTGGGGAGCGCGGCAAGGAGGCTGATGACCGAAACGATCAGAAACTTTCGCATTGAACCCTCCGTCACGATGTAGCGCTGAGAAGTCGTTCTTGCCGCAACTGCTGTTCCACTAAGAAGAGCGGTGTCTCGTCGAACGGCTGCCAAGCGCCGATTTTCCTCGCTGATATATCCAGTGAGCGAACGCAACGCACAACGCGATCGCAACTCCGAATGCAGAGAAGAAAAGAACGCTAACGAAGATATTTCGCGGCCCCAGCGTGCCCCGATAGGTGACAGATCCCGACGCCAAACCTGAAAGAACTGCGCTCACTCTCCACTGGTGGTACGCGGAATACACAAAAATTCCAATGATTTCTCCAACGATCGACGCAGCCATCATGTAGAGCGGTCGAAAACCAAAACGGATCACGACCAGAGTGATCGCCAACAGTGGCAGCACAATGAATGAGCCGAGAGCTGACTTCAATGCCGGTTGGGTTCTCAAGGACGTTACTGCGACAACGACTAACTCAAAACTACTAGCCGCGGACGCCCTCACGTGAACGGATAACAGCGTCGGTGAACTAGAAACTAAGTTAACCGCTATCTCGTAGTGAAAGCCGGCCGATCACGGAGGTTTGGTGGAGAAAGTCACGATTGCGACGTCGACTGGTCTGCTTTGGCTCGGACTGGTGTCGCATTTCGGTAGCGCGCTGATCGCACTCATCGCGGGCACCATCGCGCTGGTCGTCGCTAAAGGTGGCAAGCTTCACAAGAAAAGCGGAATGGTGTTCACGGTCGCCATGGGAGCGGCGGGTGCTCTGGCCGTTCCAATTGCAGCTTACGAAGGCAACGTCGGCAGCGTCGTCGGCGGTATTCTCGTCGTCTACTTCGTCTACACGGCAATGACGGCGGTCAAGCCATTGCCGGGCAGCGGCGGCGCGCTCGATATTGCGCTGATGACCGTCGCCTTCGGCATTGCCGCCTTGAGCTACTGGTATGGCTTCGTCGCGTGGAGCAGGCACGGACACGTGCTCAACGGAGTGCCGGCGGCGATGAGGCTGTTTCTGGCGACCGTTTGTCTGCTCGCCGCAATCGGTGATGCCAGGACCCTCCTCGCGGGAGGGCTGCGCGGTCCTCGTCGGCTCGCTCGACATCTGTGGCGCATGTGCTTCGCACTATTCATCGCAACCGGTTCGTTCTTCATCGGTCAGATGAAGTTCGTGCCGGCGCCGATCCGCTTCATGCCACTGCTGATCGCGCTTGGAGTCGCGCCGCTATTTGCTCTGCTCTACTGGATGTGGCGCGTGCGATTGCGTCGTCAACTGACTGGACTGATCGTCGCCTCGCCGCAGGACATGGATGATCAACTACTTCGTCGCGTGAGGTGAATGCGATCCGGTGCAGGCGACTCCGCTGCCGCTGCCGCCGCCCGCGCGGCGCGCCGGTCGCGCGACGACCGCGGGCCGCCACTGACTCAAGACTGAAATAAAAAGGCCCGCGCTGTGAAGAGCGCGGGCCTGCCAGGTATATAGTATCGAACATCGGGGGACTTGTAGCAAGGCCCGCCCCCTGCGTTATGATCGCGCGATGAAAAATCATGCAGTGGTAATCGCCGGCGGAGGTCCGACCGGCCTGATGCTGGCGGCCGAGCTGAAGTTGGCGAATGTCGACGTCGCCATCGTCGAACGACGCAAGAATCAGGAGCTCGCGGGCTCCCGCGCCGGCGGTCTGCACTCGCGCACGATCGAAGTCTTCGACATGCGCGGAATTGCAGATCGGTTTCTCTCGCAAGGTCAGGCGATGCAGATCCTCGGCTTCAATCTGGTCCGACTCGACATGAGCGACTTTCCCACTCGACACCCGTATGGGCTTGCGCTCTTTCAGAACCGTATCGAGCGCATTATGGCGGATTGGGTCGAGGAGCTCGAGGTGCCGATCTATCGCGAAAGCGAAGTGACCGGCTTCACGCAGGACGACACCGGTGTCGACGTCAACGTTTCTGGCGGCGATTCATTACGCGCGGAATTTCTCGTCGGCTGCGACGGCGGCCGCAGTGTGGTACGGAAGACAGCCGGCATCGACTTCGTGGGATGGGACGCGACGACCAGCTGGATAATCGCCGAGGTCGAGTGGAGCGAGGAGCCTGCGTGGGGCCTGCGTCAAAGTGCCACCGGCACGCATGCTATCGGGAAAGGAGACGCCGGTCACGCGCGGATGGTGCTGACCGATCGGGACGTTCAATCCGGTGAGCCGACACTTCGCGATCTCCGCGACGCACTCATCGACATCTACGGAACTGACTTCGGTGTCCACACTCCCATCTGGCTCTCGCGATTCACCGACATGACTCGACAGGCGACAGCATATCGCAACGAACGAGTCCTATTGGCGGGTGACGCCGCGCACGTCCATCCGCCAATTGGTGGACAGGGTCTCAACATCGGTGTGCAGGATGCGGTGAATCTGGGATGGAAGCTGGCGCAGGTCGTCAAGCGAATATCGCCGGAGAGTTTGCTCGACACTTATCACGCCGAGCGTCATCCGGTGGCAGCACGCGTGCTCAAGAACACGATGGCGCAGACGCCACTTCGTCGCACCGACGATCGCACCAAGGCGCTGGCCGATTACATCGCCGAGTTCGTCGCCGCGGACGAAACCCGCAAATGGTTAGGCGCCGAGATGTCTGGTCTCGGCGTTCATTACGACCTCGGCGAGGGACATCCTTTGGTTGGTCGTCGAATGCCCGATCTCGATTTGGTCACCGACAAAGGAGCGTTGCGCGCATTCACGCTGCTGCACCAAGCGCGACCGGTGGTGATCAACTTCGGTGAGCCCGGCGGAATCGACATCACCCGCTGGTCGGATCGCGTTCAGTTGATCGACGCGAAATACGACGGCACGTGGGAGCTTCCGGTAATCGGTGCAGTGGCTGCTCCGACTGCGGTGTTGCTTCGACCTGATGGATATGTCGCCTGGGTGGGAGAGGGAAGTCAGGTCGGACTGACTGACGCCCTATCTCTCTGGTTCGGACCGCCCTTAGCCAGCAATTCGTGACCGTAGCCAGCGATCGCGAAGTATGAAAACGAGAATTAGTACAAAGCCGGCGAGAAGAGCAACGAGTGTTGAAGCAACGGTTGGCAACTGCCACCAACCTATCGAGGCGATTGGCTGCCGCTCGCTACCGTATGGGCAGCTGGCGCCGCTCGAACTATCCAATATCGCAACCTCCAGGCAGGCCTTGTCAGTCAGGTACGCGTGCAGGCCGGGAAACATTACGGCGACGAGAATTATTACTGCCGAGAGAATGAAGAGTCGCGATGGCGTCATTCGCATCGACTAAAGACGCTTCGCCGCAGCGATTATGAGCGCGACGATTCCAAACGCGACCGCCAGTCCAATTGCCAATCCAGCGGGACGTGAGAGGTTGAGAGTGACGCCAAAGCCGGTGCCGCGTTGGGGAACGAGCGCGCGAGTGTCACGGCTGCTGTGATAGAAGAACCCAGCATACCAGTTAGCTGGATTCTCCCACTCTGCGTCGTTAAGCGCGTCTTCAGTCATTGCCTAGTCAGGCGCCGGCGACTGCAAGCACGGGGCTTATCACAGCGAATTAAGGTAAGCGGCAATTGCAGCGTACTCTTTGTCGGGTTGATCGCCTTTCCCCTCCTTCAAGTAGTATTGCGCCCAGCCAAGCGGAGTCGCTTCCCACGCCGTGTCCACTGCGTTCACGTTGGCGCCGGCCTCGACGAGCACCTTGACTGCTTCGAGAGAACCCGAGGAGACAGCGTGATGCAACGGCGTTCCATGTGAGTAGAGTGCCGCGGGCGCGTTCAAATCGACGCCTGCTGCGATCATGCGCCGCATTGCGGCAGCGTTTCCGTGGAGCGCGGAAAGTACGAACGCAAATTGCTTCTGCTTGTCGTTGACCGTGGGCAGCAGGCGATCGACATCGTTCCACCAACCAAGGCAAAGCGCCACGCCCAGCGTGAGATTCGCACCGCGTTTTACGAGATGTTCCGCGGCGGCGAAGTTGCCGTTGACGAGCGCGTTATTCTGATTGCCGTCGAAATCAGCGCCGGCGTCGACAAGCACATCGATCAGATCGAGCTGCACGCCGCGCTCTCGTGCGATCCAGGACCACGAGACCAGCGAAAGTGCGTAGTCGAGTTGCTCCTGTAGATTCCCATCGCTTTCCCGTCGCGCGGCATCGATGATCGTGCGAGCTACGGCAGCGATGTTGTCGGGCAGTGTGCCCTTCCGTACTGGATCTTCGGCGACGAACCAGAGCAGATACGGCCGCTGGAAGAAACCGTCCAGCGCTTTGCCGACTTTGTCGCGCAGCCACGGACCGGGCGATGTGAGCCGTTCGCGCACGAGTGCCGGCGTTGCCGTGATGAGATGTTCCACGCTTTCGACGTTACCGGCATCGATTGCCGCAACTGCTTCCCGAAAAGAGTCGTCGAGAGACACGGTGCCTACAGCCAGCGGCGCACCGATGATCGGTAGGAGACGTAAGCGTCTCCAAACTTCGCTTCGAGATAGCGCTCTTCAGGGAGAACGATGCCGCGTTGGAGCAACCATGCCATCGGGAACACCAACAAAAGTGGAGCAAGGCCATCGACCCAGAACGTGACGCCAAGGTAGACGCCGATTGCTGCAACGTACAGCGGATTGCGCGTGAAACGATACGGACCGTCAGTTGCCAGCGCGAGAGTCGGTCTCGTCGGGAGCACATTGGTGCCGACTCGTTTCATCGCGTTGTGCGCGAGATGCGCGAGCAAGCCGGCGGACACGAACATCACGAATCCGAGTACGCGGGCGAGCACAGTCGGCAAGAGCGTGACTGTCCAAACGAGGTAGTGAATGGCCACACCCACTAAGAGCGTTCCACCGACCAGCACCGGTGGGAGGACGAGGATTTCGGGAGCGTCGGCCAACTAAATGCGCGGTGCGCCGCGAGCACTCTGCACGCAACGGACAAGTTTCTGAGCTTCAAAGAATTGACTCATATGCCGGCAGTGATCGGTGAAGCTTTGAAACCCCAGAAAGTCAGGTAGATGCCCAGCGAGAATTCCCACACGGCG
>Ga0075424_100007630_pt1 | contig 10511 bp, 6 predicted proteins | sample SoiMethybrSBSTD3_FD_75301 | JGI IMG/M metagenome (GOLD analysis project Ga0075424, IMG submission 75301) | Bulk soil microbial communities from a Populus tree surrounding site in Tennessee, USA - Soil MetaG P. TD hybrid SBSTD3 | ecosystem: Environmental > Terrestrial > Soil > Tree plantation...
GGACATTCCAAACCTGTTCGAGCGTTTTCATCAGATCGCCGGCGCGAGAGCGCGCACGCAGGAGGGATCGGGGATTGGGCTCGCGCTCGTCAACGAGCTCGTGCGGCTGCACGGCGGTGCCGTGCGCGTCGACAGCGTGATCGGCCAGGGGACGACGTTCAGCGTGACGATGCACAAAGGCATCGGCCACCTGCCGCAGGATCAGATCAGCGCGCGGCGTCGCGGAGCGGATACACCCGCGCGCGCGGCGTTCGTGGAAGAAGCGATGCGATGGCTGCCCACCTATGCGGCGACGGCCACACCTTCTGCCGGCACCACGATCGCCTCGCCGGCAGCGTCGATGTTCACTACTGTGCCCGGTCGAGTGCTGCTCGCCGACGACAACACCGATATGCGCGAATACCTGGCGGGCATCCTTGCGAACCACTGGACGGTTGAAACGGTCGCAGACGGAGCAGTGGCGCTAGAGGCGGCACGCCAGCGGCCGCCGGACGTCGTGCTCACCGACGTGATGATGCCGGGCTTCGACGGGTTCTCACTGCTGCAGGCGCTCCGAGCCGACGCGCGCACGGCGAACATCCCGGTAGTCATGCTGTCGGCTTGCGCGGGCGAGGAGACGCGCATCGAAGGTCTGCAGCGCGGCGCCGACGATTATCTCGTCAAGCCGTTCTCCGGCCGCGAGGTCGTCGCGCGTATGAACTCGCAGATCGCGCTGTCGCAGCTCGCGCGCGAGCGGCGGCTGCTGCTCGCGCGCGAGCAGACTGCGCGGAAGGAAGCGGAGCTGCAGAAGGAGTACCTGCATTCGCTGTTCATGCAGGCACCGATGCTCATTGCCGTCCTCCGCGGACCCGACTACGTGGTCGAGCTCGCGAACCCTCCGATCTGCGACGTGTGGGGACGCAGTCGCGAGGAGGTCGTGAACCGGCCGCTGTTCGACACGCTGCCGGAAATCCGGACGCAGGTGTTCAAGGAGCTTCTCGACCAGGTGTACCGGACGGGCGTGCCGCACGTCGGCGTGGAAACGCCGGCGTTGATCAACCGGCGCGGCAACGGCACGCAGGACAAGGTGTACTTCAACTTCGTCTACGCGCCGTTCAGGAACGTCGACGGCGACATCGACGGCATGTTCGTGGTGGCCACCGACGTCACCGATCAGATCGCGGCGCGCGATCAGGTCGAGCAACTCCGCGAAGCCGCGGAATCGGCGAATCGCGCGAAGGATGAGTTCCTCGCGATGCTCGGCCACGAGCTGCGCAACCCGCTCGCGCCGATTCAGACCGCGCTGCAGCTGATGCGTCTGCGCGGCAACGGCGGCGCGGAAGGCGAGCGCACGGTCATTCAGCGTCAGGTGAACCATCTGACGCGGCTCGTGGACGATCTCCTCGACGTGTCGCGCATCACGCGCGGCAAGGTGGGATTGAAGCGCGAGCGCGTCGAGATGGCCGACATCGTCGCAAAGGCGATTGAAACCGCCAGCCCGCTCCTCGAACAGCGGGCGCACAGGTTGAACGTGGAGGTGCCGCGCCGCGGGCTCATCGTCGACGGCGATCCGATCCGCCTCGGGCAAATCGTCTCGAACCTGCTGACCAACGCGGCGAAGTACACGAACTCGGGCGGCAGGATCACGATTCGCGCGGCGCGCGTCGGCGACGAGATCGTGCTGCACGTCACCGACACGGGCATCGGCATCGCACCGGAGCTGGTGCCGAGCATCTTCAACCTGTTCGTGCAGGGACGCCAGTCGTCGGAGCGCTCGCAGGGAGGGCTCGGGCTCGGCTTGACGATCGTGCGCAGCCTGGTCGCGCTTCACGGCGGGACGGTATCGGCGCACAGCGACGGCCCGGGCAAGGGAAGCGAATTCGTCGTTCGGCTGCCGGCGCCGCCGGTGCGTGCGGCCGATTCGAAGGGATCCTACTGGCCTGACGAGGCGCTCGCTTCCCCGGCCGATCGTCTTCGGATTCTCGTCGTCGACGACAACGAAGACGCCGCCGACATGCTGGCGCAGGCGCTCGCGATGAAGGGGCACCACACACGAGTCGCCCACGACGGCCTCATGGCAATCCGGGTGAGCGGCGAGTTCAAACCGGCCGTCGCGCTGCTCGACATCGGGCTGCCGGTGATGGACGGCTACGAGCTTGCCGGCCGGTTACGCGGCCTCGGCGGGATGGACGATCTGCGATTGATTGCCGTCACGGGATACGGGCAGGATACGGATCGACAGCGCTCTCGCGCCGCCGGGTTCGAGAAACATCTCGTGAAGCCGATCGACGTCGAGGCGCTCGAGACCCTGCTGACTGGAAACCAGGCCGACGAGCCGTAGGACTGGTTCAGCCGCGCGCGTTCATTTGATCTCGAACACGTAGACGTGGGACGCGGCGCCGGTGCCCTCGTCGCTGTGCACCGTCCCCTGCTTGACCCACGTCGCCTTCGGGTCGTGCCCGTTGATCGTCACCACGACCGCGTCGTGCGTGTGCCGATGCGGCGCGGCCGGCGGCGGCGCCGTGAATTCCCAGATCGTGGCGCGCTCGTTGTCCAGCTTCTGCGTGCCGCCCTGGCCGGCAAACGCAGGCGCACCGCCGTTGCCGGCGTCGGTTCCGTACGGGCCGGGCTTCTTCATCTCGACGAACACCGCGCGCAGCGGCGAATCGCTCGTCCCTTCCTCGATGTGCGTGATGCCGGCCTTCTGAAAGACCGTATCGCCGGCGTTCGTCGAGACCGGCCGCTTCGCGCCGTCGGGCGAGATGATCATGCGATCGCCCGGCTCGTAGTACACGCCGACGAGATCGAACACGTGACGATGGAGCGGCGACGGCTTGCCCTTCAGCCACGCGATGTTCCACACCTGCACGCGATCGTTGTCGAGAATCTTGTTCGCGCCCACGCGCGGAAACGCCGGCGGCAGCGTCGTGACGGCCTGGATGAGAGAATTCAGAATCAGGAATGCAGAACTCAAAACGCGTACGGCCATCTGACTATCTCCCTAATCCCTATTCCCTCTAATCCCTAATCCCTGATCCCTGATCCCTGATCCCTGATCCCTGATCCCTTTAATCCCTAATCCCTAGTCCCTAATCCCTACGCGCGCGCGCGGAAGCCAGGCGCGCTTACTGAGAGTGGCCGCGCGCAAGCACCGGCCACACCGCCTCGACGCGCTCGTTGCGTATTGCGTACATCTGATCGTATTCGTTCACCGCCGGATCGCAGTGGGGCACGATGAGCTCGAGCTTGTCGCCGACCTTGTACGACTTCTCCGCCTTCTCGTACTTGATGACGCCGAACTCGTCGGAACCCGCGTTGTAGACGAAGCCCTTCTCGCCGATCACCCACGGTCCGGGCTTGTTCAGCGTCAGTGCCTTCGCGCCGGCGTCGGTCGTGATCGATTTCTCGAAGTACGTGTTGAGTACGGTCGTCATCACGGTGAGGGACGGGGCGAAGTCGGTGTACACCTCGTCGTTCGATTCGCCGCCGATCTCGAGGTACTGGCAATCCATGAAGATGTAGCTGCCGACCTGCAGGTCGGTGACGCCGGCCGCCTTCGGCAGGATGTTGTAGGTGCCGGTGCCGCCGCCGCTGAAGATCTCCGTGCTCAATCCGGATTTCTTGAAGCGGTCGCAGGTCGCGAGCGACGGCTCGAAGCGGTTCAGCGTCTGATCGAGCCGGTTCTTGAATCCCTTGATGTGCTGCGCGCTGCCGTCGTAGCTGATGATCCCGCGCAGCTTCAGGTTCGGCAGCTTGTCGACGAGCGCACCCATCGCCACCGCCTGATCGCCGGGCGGCACACCGCTTCGCGTCCCGACGGCGACGTCGATCACCACGTCGGCGACGAGGCCCGCCTCTTTGGCGGCGTCGTTCAGGTCGCGCGCGTTCTGCGGATAGTCAACGGCCTGGATGAACTGCGGGTTCTTCTTGCGGATGGCCATCGCGCGCCGGATCTTGCTCGCCGAGACGTTCGACGTGGTCATCAGAATCGGACCGATGTCGTTCGCCGCGAACACTTCGGCCTCGCTGATTTTGGCGGTGCAGATGCCGATGGAGCCGCCGGCCAGCTGCAGCTTCGCGATGGCGGGACACTTGTGCGTCTTCGCGTGCGGCCGGCTCGCCACTTTCATCGGCGCGAGACTCTTGGCCATCGCCGCGATGTTCTGCTCGAACTTGTCGAGATCGACGCACAGCGCCGGCGTGTCGAGATCCCATTTCGACACGCCTTTCAGTTTGTCGTCGGCCGCCTTCGCGCGCATTTCCGCGCCCGAATAGCCGGCGACGGATCGAGACGCCCACATGGCCGCGCCCGACGTCATGAGGAAACTGCGACGCGAGACTCCAGACTGTGTCCGCATAATCGCTCCTTCATCGAACCGGAGGATTATAGCGGCTGGGATAACACAAGGACACAAATGACACGTCCTTTGTGTCCTTTGTGCCTTTGTGTCCTTTGTATCCTTTGTGTCCTTTGTGTCTTTAGAAGCGGAACCCGAATCCGACGCCGGCGCGGTTCGTGTTGATCCCTGTGTTGCTGCTGAAGATCCGGCCGTAGCGGTATTGCACGTCGACGAGGAGCTTCTGCGTGACAGGCACCGCCACGCCGCCGCCGAGGCTCAGCATCGGGCGGGTCTCGGCATCCGCGAGGTCGGACCCGAACGACACGTAATCGGCCAGCGAATCGGTCGCGTCGACGCCGCCGAACTGGAACTTCACGTCCTTCTTCACGCGCGCGATGCCCGCGCCGCCGAGCACGTACGGCTGAAGGCGCGCATGTGAAAGCGCGAGCGGATACCGCACGCCGGCGAGCCCGAACCACGTCGGTTCCTTTATGGTGAACGTGACCGGATCGCTCTGCAGCTCACCGAGCGCCGTCGCGATCTCCTGCGCGCCCGAGGCTGCCGAGGTCGTGCCGACATTCCGCATCTGTCCGGCTTCGACGAACAGCTGCATCGTCTCGCCGAGTGGCCGGCCGAACTCCACACCGAAAGACTGACTCGCCACGTTGCCGAACGTCCCCTGTGCCACGCCTTCGACGTACGAACGAGGCGCGGTCGGCGTCTGCGCCTGGGCCGCGGCTGCGGCGAGTGCGGTCATCACAATCGAACAAACAAGTGCGCGCATAGCTGCTAGGCTCCTACTCTGATGACGAGTTCCCATCCGCCGCTGACGAACGCGAGGTAAACGTGCGGGATGCCAATCACCTGCACGGACGGATACCACTGGCCGGACGACGGATAGCCGTTTGCCGCGAGCCAGCGGATCGCGGAATCGGGATCCATCCCCCGGTCCATCAAATCGAACAGACGCAGCGCTTCGATCGGCGGGCTGAGGAATGGCGTGCCGTCGTACGACACCAGATTTCTCACTTCCCAATGCGGGCCGAGGACTGCGTGCCCCGTCGTTCCAGGCGGCACGGCGCCGGGCCAGATCTCGACGCCTTCCTGGGCGGCGATCTGTGCGGCGATCGAGGGCGAGCTGGTCGAGAAAGTCTGGACGGCGCTCGCCGGGCTCGTGACGCTGTTGGCGGAGTCGAGCGCGAACGCGCGCCAGAACAACGTGCTGTTTGCGGGGAGATCGGCGCCGACCGTGACGCCGGTCTCGTTCACCCCTTCATTCTGCAATCCCGTGAAGATGATCGTGGCGAACGCGGCCGTGTTCGAGATCTCGAACCGATACGTGATGGCGCCGGAGGGTCCCTGCCGCTGCGCGTTCGAGACGCGCAGCGTCGGCCGCTGGCCGACCTGCGCGCCGTTGACCGGCGCGATCGGCGACGGCGCCTGCAGGACCACCGCGGGGCCGATCGTGAACTTCCGCGGTGCGCTGAACGGGCCGATCGTGCCGCCGCCCTCGGCGCGCGCGCGCCAGTAGTAATCAGCGCCTGCGCCCAGCCTGTCGATCGTCACGCTCGTCTGACCGGCCGATCCTTCCGTCACTCCGCTCTTCGAGTAGACCTTGCTGGCGAACGCCGGGTCGCTCGCCACCTCGTACGTGTAGCTGACTGCCGCGCTCTGCGTGCTCACCGCGTTCTTGACGGCGAGCGTCACGGGTTGATCCGTGTTTCTGACCTGAGCGTTCGGTGACGGGGCGAGCGCGACCGGAACAGTAATGGACGAGCTCGTGCCGCTGCCGGATGGTGACGAGGTCGACGGCTCGGTGGGCGTGTTCGACGAACAGCTCGTCAACGCGAAGCAGACTGCCAGCGAAAGGAGCGGAAGTTCACACTTCTTCAAAATGACACCTTTATTTAGGGCGTACGACTCGCGTTCGTCGACCGAGGTTCGCAAGCCTCGCCCGCGATGTTGAGGGTCGACTGTTGTTATCGGCTCTTTCGTTGAAATTCAGAGAGCGCCGCGAACTTTTTATTTGGTCGCTTCGACGCGACCCTGCGGTCGGCGCACAGTGTACAACGCATACGCGCCAAGCGCGAGACCCGTGAGCGCCGTCGCGACGAAGAAGGTCCGGCCCTGCTGTCGCGCGGCAGCAGCGTAGTCGGGTACCCACCGCAGCTCGGGCAGCCTCTCGACATGTCCCTCCGGTCCTTCTTTAGACGCAAGCGCAATCACTTCGGCCAGGTGCATGGCCCGCCGTCGCGTCGTCTGCGCAATCTGCTCGCGGCAGCTGAAGCCGTCGGCGACGATGAGCGTCGACTCGTCGGCGTGGTGGACGGCGGGGAGCAGCACGAGCTCGCCGACCTTGCGCGACACGTCGTAATGCTCGCGCTCGAAGCCGAACGAGCCCGCCATGCCGCAACAGCCGGAGTCGAGGAGTTCGTAATCGAGCTCCATGGCATCGAGGACGCGGCGCTCCGAATCCATTTTCATGATCGCGCGATGATGACAGTGGCCGTGGACGATCGCCTTGCGATGAAGCTTCGGGAGCGCGATGCGGGACGCGTTGCGATCCAGGAACTCGCCGAGCGTGAAGGTCTGCCGCGACAATCGCGTGGCGCGCTCGTTTGCCGGCAGGATCTCGGTGAGCTCGTCGCGAAACACCGCGACGCAGCTTGGCTCGAGTCCAATCACCGGGACGCCGGCATCGATTGCGGGCGCCAGCGCCTGCAGGATGTCGACGAGCCACGCCTTCGCCGTGTCGACCATGCCGTAGTCGTAGAGCGGACGGCCGCAGCAGAGCGGCCGCGCGGGAATCGAGACACGGAACCCCACGCGCTCGAGCACTTCGACTGCGGCGATGGCTGTGTGAGGATGGAAATGATCGTTGAACGTATCGGGCCAGAGAATGACGGATGGTCGATTGTCGCCGCCGCCATTCCGCCGCTGCATGCGCCGGCGGAACCACTGTCGAAACGTGAACGGCGCGAACGCCGGGATATCGCGCGACAGCGACGTGCCCGATGCGAGCTTCGCGATCTCGCGCACGCCGGGCGTCTGCGTCACCATGTTGACCAGCGACGGTGCGAGCGCGGCGAGCCGCGCCCAGTAGTGGATCAGTCCGAACGCGTACGCCGTAACGGGACGCGCGTGCTGTTCGTAGTAATGCGAAAGGAATTCCGCCTTGTAGGTCGCCATGTCGACGCTGACCGGGCAGTCGCCTTTGCACCCTTTACAGGCGAGGCACAGGTCGAGCGCTTCCTTCACGCGCTCGTCCTGCCACCCGCCGCGCAGCGGATCGCCTTCGAGCATTTCGAACAGCAGCCGAGCGCGTCCGCGCGTGGAGTGCATTTCCTCGCGCGTCACCCGAAAGCTGGGACACATCGTGCCGCCTTCGAGGCTCCGGCATTCGCCGACGCCGACACAGCGAAGCGTGGCTTTCGCGAAGCTGCCGCGTTCGTTGTGATAGTGGAAGTGCGTGCGTAGCGCCGGCGGATTGTAGGACGTGCCGAGGCGCAGGTTCTCGTCGAGCCGATACGGCGTGATCACCTTGCCCGGATTCATCTTCCACTCCGGGTCCCAAATCTCCTTGAAGCGGCGGAATGCGGCCATCAGCTCCGGCCCGTACATTCGCGGCAGCAACTCGCCGCGCGACTGGCCGTCGCCGTGCTCGCCTGACAGCGATCCGCCGAGGCTCGCGACGAGATCGGCGGCCTCTTCGACGAACGCCCGGTAGTTGCGGATGCCGTCGGCGGTTTCGAGATCGAAGTCGATTCGCGTGTGGACGCAGCCCTGCCCGAAGTGACCGTAGAGATCGTCGTCCAGGCCGTGCTTCTCGAGCAGCGCGCGGAATCGTCGGAGGTACGTCCCCAGTTTTTCAGGAGGAACGGCGCTGTCCTCCCAGCCTTCCCACGTCGGACGATCGCGATCGACGTGCGCCGTCGCGCCGAGGCCCGCCTCGCGCACCGTCCAGACCTTCTGTTCCTCGCGCGGATCGTCGAACAGCTTGTGCGTCGGCGGATTGCCGTGCGCTTCGAGATCCGCCAGCATCTCGCGCGCACGCGCGTCGGCGTCCTCCTTCGAGGCGCCGCCGAACTCCACCAGGAGGAATCCTTGCCCTTCGGGCAGGATTTTCATCACGTCGGTCTCGTATCCGATCGATTCGATGTCGTTGACGAGCTTGTCGTCCATTCCCTCGCACCCAATCGGACGATGGCTCATGATGCGAGGTACATGATCGGCGGCGTCGAACACGCTCGGGTATCCGAGGACGACGAGCGTGCGTGCGCGCGGATTCGGAATGAGCCGCACGGTCGCTTCGAGAATCAGCACGCACGTGCTTTCGGTCCCGACGAGCGCCTGCGCGACGTTGAAGCCGCACTCCGGCAGCAGGGCAGGCAGGTTGTATCCCGAGACGCGGCGCGGCAGATTCAGAATGCCATCGCGAATTCGATCAACGTTGTGATCGCGCAGCCGCCTCAACTCGCGGTAGATCTCCGCACGGCGTCCCCCGCGGCGCACGATGGCGTCGAACTCTTCGTCCGACGTGGCGCTCACAGTCATCCGCGCGTCGTCGTAGGTGAGGATCTCGAGCGACTCGACGTTGTCCGACGTGCGGGGTCCCGGACCGTAGAACTGCGCCATCACCGAATGCACGCCGCACGAGTTGTTACCGATCATGCCGCCAAGCGTGCAGTGAGTGTGCGTCGCGGGATCGGGCCCGAACGTCAGACCGTACGGCTCGGCGTGATGCCTCAGCGTGTCGAGGATCGTACCCGGCTGTACGCGGGCGAGCCGGCGCTCGGGATCGATCTCGATCACGCGGTTCACGTACTTCGAGAAATCGAAGACGACCGCAACGTTGCAGCATTGACCGGCAAGGCTGGTCCCGCCGCCGCGGCCGAAGATTGGCGCGCCATGCGCACGGCACACCGCCACCGCACGCTCCACGTCGCCCCTGTCGCGCGGAACGATCACGCCGATCGGAAGCTGGCGATAATTCGATCCGTCGGTCGCATACAACGCGCGGCTGCCGGCGTCGAAACGCACTTCGCCGCGCACGACGGCACACAGCGCGCGCGAGAGCATCTCGGCATCGACGCTCATGAGCGGTACTTCTCCGCGTCGGCGCGCTTCAATGCGAGTCCGAGACCCGGACGCGATCGGTCGGGACGGAGCGCGCCGTCGGCGGGCACGGGGAAACCGTCGAACAGCAGCGTTTCGATGCGGACGTGATCGTGAAAGTACTCGAGGTTCCTCGCGCGCGCGGCCGCGCAGCAGAGATGCGCGTGCACGCCAGGCGCGGTGTGCGCCGAAAGCGGCAGACCGAACGCGTCGCAAACGGCGGCCACGCGGAGAAATCCGGTGACGCCGCCGCAGCGCGTGGCATCAGCCTGCAGCACGTCGACGGCACCCGCGTCCGCGAGCCGGCGGAAGTACTGCACGTCGTATCCGTACTCGCCCGCGGCGATGTCCATGCCGGCGGGCACACGATCGCGGATGCGCCGCAGACCTTCCAGATCGTCGGACGATACCGGCTCCTCGAACCAGGACACACCGTGTTGCGCGAAACACTCGGCTTGTGCGAGCGCCTGCTTGCGCGTGCAGGCGCCGTTCGCGTCGACGAACAGCTGCGGCGCGGGACCAATCGCCTGGCGTGCCGCGCGCACGCGAACGCGATCGGCGTCCGCATCGCGTCCCACCTTCATCTTCACCGCGCCGATACCGGCGTTCACCCATCCGGCGAGCTGCTCCTGCAATCGATCGAGTGAGTACGAGGTGAAACCGCCGCTGCCGTACACTGCGATCGACTTGCGCGCGGCACCGAGCAACGCCACGAGCGACACGTCGAGCAGGCGCGCTTTCAAATCCCACAGGGCGATGTCGACGGCCGAGATTGCGGTTGCCGCCACGCCGTCGCGGCCGATGTTCCGAACCGCCTGCCGCATCGCGACGTAGCACGCCTCCACGTCCATGACGTCGCGGCCGCACACGATGCCGGCAAGCAGCGACGCGGCGATCTGTCCTGCGGCGGCGGCGGCGTAGGTGTAGCCGAGGCCGGTGACGCCGCCCGAGGCTGCGTGAACAACGACGATGGTGGTCTCGTCCCATTCGAGCGTGCCGTCGGATTCCGGCGCGTCCGTGGGAATGGTGTAGGTGTCGACATCGATGCGATCGATCGAAGCAGACCGTTCGACCGAT
>Ga0075424_100007632_pt1 | contig 10510 bp, 10 predicted proteins | sample SoiMethybrSBSTD3_FD_75301 | JGI IMG/M metagenome (GOLD analysis project Ga0075424, IMG submission 75301) | Bulk soil microbial communities from a Populus tree surrounding site in Tennessee, USA - Soil MetaG P. TD hybrid SBSTD3 | ecosystem: Environmental > Terrestrial > Soil > Tree plantation...
GACAAGGTCGCGATGTTCGGTTCATTCACGTATCGCGGGCGCGAGTCCGGCCAGGAGATCACTTCGCCGTTCTCGCTCCTCGCGAAGATCCGGGACGGCAAGATTCACTATGTCCAGTTTCTCGAGGACACCTTCGGCACCTCCGGCACGCTCGGGCGTCCCCATGCGCGATAAGATGTCTCTGGCAATGAAACTGACCATCAATGGCGTCGACCGTGAAGTCGAGGCTTCGCCGGACATGCCCCTGCTTTGGGTCTTGTGCGACGGGGCTGCCGGCCTACCCTGTGTGACCTGTTACGGAGAATCCAATCCGCCCGAGAGCTATGGACCTCACGCGCCGCCGGGCGCGCTGCACTGGGGTCTGCCCTCGCCGGCCCACAAGATGGCATGGATCGGTCTTTCGCCACGCGCGCTGTGTGAGATGATCAAGGACAAGCAACGAAACGGCGGGCGCGACTTCCCCGCGCTGATCACCCACGTGAGCGAGGACAAGCTGGTGGCCTGGGGCTGGAATCCGGGTGGCGACCGTACCCCGGTCTCGGTGCCGCGGGACGTGTTCATCGCGAAGTTCAAGCAGTGGGCAGCCGCGGGCGGGCCGTGTCCAAGCGATTAGGTGGACGCGGGATGAAGCACTGGTCCGAAACCCGAACAGTGTTCGACCGGCTGGAGACGCTCGTAGCGCAGCGCCTGGTCCGTTGAGGAATTGTGCGGGCTGCTGGACCCGGCCCGCCTGTTACAATGAGAATGAGGCACCACCTGGTTGTCGGCCTGCTCGCGCTGATGGTGTCGAGGGGCTATAGCCCGATGATGTCGATTATCGCCGAGCTTTGGAGGTAGCGATCGCGGCCCGCCCGGCCGACCGGCGGCCCACCTCGCCGCGGCCCGCAGTCACAATCCCAGTCACGATCAGGGCCAGCACTGGTCAGCGCCGGCGAGCAGGGCAGGGGGACCCGCACGGGAGACTCGGCGCGCGCTGGCGACCGTCAACGGGCCCTGGCATCTTTGGGAGCAGGAGGTCCCGGGTTCGAATCCCGGCGCCCCGACCTGAGCAATCAAAAGCCCCAGCGTCGATTGCGACCGCTGGGGCTGCTCACTTCTCGAGTCAACTTTCCCCGATTGTATCATCAGTTGTATCAAACCCGGGTACTACTAGCATCGAGCACTGAAGCAAAGTCGCATTTGATATAGCCTGGCCATCGACTGGTCTCGCGGCTCCGAAAAAGCGGAAGCATCCCCTGCCGCGAGCTGACGCCAATTGAGTTCACTTCCCGATTGGCGTCAATTTGACGTTCTCAGTCACAATTGTGACATTCTCGCCATCAAAGAGAAACCGCACCACGGCCTGAAACTTCGCTCGGCCACCATCTACTAGATCCAATGTGGCGTTCGCCATGAAGCCGAAGGCGTTCATCCCAGGCCCGACGCCGGTGATGCTATTGTCGGTCCTGGTAAAGCGGCCGGAACCGGTTCCGACCAGAAAATCAGGCAGGGCGCAGATGTCATCACCCAGCTCACTTAGTACTTGCTATAGAGGACTAAGGTCCCCGATATGTGGTCGACAAGCCTCTCGGGACCCGGAGACGTCGCCACAAGCTGGCTGAGGCCTTTTATGTCGCTAACGAAATTCTCTCCGGTGCCGCCGCAATCGGGGAGATCTTCAAGGGGCGAGACGAGCCCGACGGTAAAAGTCACCTCAGGTGTGACGTGGAGGAGAAATGCATCGAGGCCGGTCAAGCGAATTCGGTTAACCTCCGCTGCGAATGATGGCTTTTCAGCCGGTTTTCCATCGCCTTGATCTGTGGGCAAGCCATTGCGGTCTGAACAGCCAAGTAGGGCAAGGCCTGCGACATAAAGCAGTACCTGACGCATATACCACCTCTTGGAATCGACGCCTCGGGCTCACGCTTTGCCGAGCGCAGCACTAGAGGCTCGTACCATCACGTTTGGGATATGGGGCGTAACGCGGATTTAGATGTGAGGACGGATCGGGGGGAGCTCGACTTCGATAGAGGCTTCTGCTTGGTCTTGGTGGGCCGACGATCTGACGAGGCATTTCCCGGTTGTGCGTAGCCTTCGGGCCACCCATGCGAGTTTGGGAACTCGGAAACCCGAACTGCGATCCCGTCCGATGCCGACGCCTGCCTGTGCACGGCTTAGCGGTATAGATCCGCGCCTGATGGGGTAGCTCGGTCGCGACAGAGGTTTGTACAAGGGGATGGTAGGCGGCCCAAGCCAACGATGGCTCTGACTGGCGATGATGATCGTCAGAGCTTCGCGCCTTCGCTGGTCCAGCAAGGCCCAGGAGGACCAGGACGAGGATGGCAGTAGGCCGGTATGACACTTCGCCGACCCCCTTCGTCGCAGGGCGAGGACCGTTGGCTTCGCGATCAGGCTTTCGCCTGGCGTGCCTGTATCGTGGGGGAGGGTAGAGCGGGACTACCGTCCGATTTGGTACCGAAGACGTCAATAACTGCAACGGCCTCAACTCAGCTTCGTCTCCGTCGATTGAACAGGTCGCCTCGCCCTTCGGCCTGGCCATATCCCGGATTCCGTACCTTGAACCAGACCGTGCTTGGCGCATACGGATCCTTTTTTCGCTTGGCGACAATCCCTTCGAGGTCGATCCGTTGCACCGCGTCGAATAGGTCCCACCCCTCCTCATGATGGACAGGAGGTTGAAAATTCGCTCGCTGCGCACGGCGGCGTAGTGCAACCTTATCTTGCATGAGCGAGACCGAGGGGCGTAGATGGGACCAGTCGAAGTGCGAGCGTTGGCCGTCAAGGCTCGCCGGAGGACGTCGTCGACTCCGTGCGCGCGCTCCTCGACGAACAGGCACGGACCGACGTGACGAAAACGACTAGCTCCGCGCCCTTTCGCTCGCCGACCGGCTCCGCATCGCGGCGGTTGATCTCGCTATTACCGGAGCGCCGCGCCGGCTAGTCGAGGCGTCGACGGCAACACCCTCGACGTCCTGTGCACGGCACTAAAGGTCACCCCAGGCGACTTGCTCGAGCAGGTACCCGACAAGAAAAAGGCCCGGCGCTAAGGCCGGGCCCCGAGCGGAGGAAAGCACTGCCGAAACGGAGGGCAAGCACACATGACACGTCCGTCCCGCGCAGCACTTCAAATCGCGACTGTACTGCTGGCGAGTGCGGTGTTGGCCTCGAAGGCACCAGCCCAGGCATCTTGGGAGCCCCTCCCGACCGGACGCTGGTGGGATTCGAGTTCGATCCGAGAGCGGGGAGACACGATAGAGGTTTCGGTGCGGGGGGTGTCCAAGGCCGTGGAACAGAAGTATCCGGGGACTAGGTACACCATCGCACAGATGCGGTTCTTCTGTTCTCGAAAGACGATGACAGTCGGGCCTGTGGTCCTCTACCGAGCTGATGGGCAAGTTGTTACTACTACCCGCAACGACTGGTCCGAGGAGCAGCCGCCGCCGCCCAAGTCTCCGGCTGAGGTCGAGTTGAACTTTTTCTGTTCGCGGCGTCGTGGCTGTTCGTGAAAGCTTACTGCCAGGCCATACTGCCAGAGTTACGAGGGAAGGGCCGATCGAGCAGGTCCGGACAAGAAGAAGACCCGGCGGTAAGCCGGGCCGGATTTTTGTATCATCAGTTGTATCAAACCGGGTGCGTTTGGTGGCGAAATACGCGAGCGCCCCTCGCGTAAGTGATTGATTTTCCATAGGGGGCCTCGGGCTGCGCATGCAGGGTCGCGCTTTGGGAGCAGGAGGTCGCGGGTTCGAATCCCGGCGCCCCGATGGAGTGAATCCACGGTCCCAGCGTCGCGTGCGACGAGTGGGGCCTTTCGGTGTCGACCAAATGATGCTTCGTCGCCGCTGGACCTGGCTCCTCGCGAGCCTGACCGCAGCCATGCCTGTGCCTGCCCTCGCCCAGGCGCCGCAGTCTCAGCCCACCTCCTGGCGGGTTGAGGATTTCTCCACCTACACGAGCGACGAGAATTACCGCGCCAATCCTCACGGCTGGCAGATCCCGTCGCCCCGCTGGTTCAATCACGGCAAGCTTCACCTCGACCCGACCGTCACCTACGAAGGGCACCAAACCCTTCGGTACGACTGGAGCACACCACCGACGCCGACTGCCTGGTGCATGAAGGACATTACGCGCGGGGCGGGATACAAGGCACCCGACGTTCCCGAGATGTGGATCGAGATTGCGCACAAGTTCGCCCCGACCTTCGACACCAACAAACGCGGTATGGGCGGCGCGTGTGGCGTCGCCGAATACAAATTCCTTCTGTTCTGGCTCAAGACTCCCCAGGGCGGTCACCGTTTCGACGTGACTAGCGGGATGAACGGCAACCAATGGTGGAGTGCACACCCCGGAGGCGCGAACCAGACGGCCTATGGGACGAATTGCTCAGGCGTAGGCTTCAAGTGCGGCTGGGCTACGGCGACGGGCAGGAGCGTTTCCGACCGCTCGTGCCCAAGACGCCGCTCTACGATGGGCAGTGGCACGTCTACCGGGTCCACATCAAGCTCCCTACCGTCCAGGGCGACGCGACCGGCGTGTTCGAGTTCTGGCTGGATGGCGTGCTCCTAAAACAGGTCACCGGCCAGACCTTCATTTCGTCGAAGGGTGTCTGGAGCAATCGGCTCGATTTCATCGCGCTGGGGGCGAACAGCAACAGCGGCACTTCCCAGGCAACCAGTAACTGGTGGGGCCACTTGAAAATCTGGACCTCGAAACCATCCTGGGCAGAGTGACGTGACCCGGAGTCCTACCCACCGCTCTCACTGGGCCCCAACCGAGAAGGCGCGTCCGTGGCCAGGTCGGGGTACTGTTCGAGAGCAATGCGCACCAGCTGACTGCGAGTCCGCACCCCCGTCTTCGAGAAGAGTTGCTGCAGCGTTGCCTTGACCGCGCTCTCGGATACGCCAAGGCGCCCGCCGATCTCCTTGTTTGCCAGCCCCTCGAGCACGTAGGAAAAGACCTGACGCTCCCGCAAGGTGAACCGTCGTTCTTGAGCATCCGCCGAAGACCTAGGTCCGTGCGCCATCGCTGCCCGCAGGAGCGCAGGATCGAACCAGACCTTGCCTGCGGTAACATCCCGGATCGCCTGGGCCAGCAGTGGGGCCGATTTGTGCTTCATGAAGATTCCGGAGACGCCGGCCTGAATCAGGTCGGCCGCCTCTTCCTCATCGACTCCCGCCGTCACCACCAGCACTTGCCCCCCAAATCCGCGCTCCCTCGCGGCATGCATGAATTGGGTGCCGTTACGGCCCCCCAGGTCGAAGTCGAGCAGGACGATGTCGACGGCCTCCTGCCGAAGGAGCTCGAGCGCCGCGTGGACCGAAGCACAGCCACCAACGACGTGAAATCCCGGTTCACCTCCCAACAGGCGGGCGACACTCTCCCGGAAGAGAGCATGATCATCGATCAGCAGGATGCGGATCGGCGAGTTAGACACTGACCGTCTCGCCGACCGTTGATGACACCGGGAGCACCATGGCGAAGCGACACCCCTTGGACCCCGTCTCGTACAGCAGCTCGCCGCCGAAGCTCCGCATCATTGCTCGGGAGACATACAAACCGAGCCCGGCGGCCGCCGCGTTGCGTTGAAACGGTCGAAACAGATCTTCGGGAGACGCGACGCCGACGCCGGTGTCCTCGATGCGGATCACCACACTATGCGCCTCTACGGCTGCGCTCACGGTCAGCCGTTTAACCTGGGTGGTCTGCATCGCGCGTTGACTGTTTTTTGCGAGGTTCAGGAAGACTTGTACCAGTCCGTATGGATGAGCCCGGACAAGTGGGAGAGACTCCGGGATTTGCCACTGCAGGTCGATGTCGGATTCCCGATAGGCCGCATCGAGCAGCACACGCAGCTCGTCGAGCACCGGCGTCAACTCCATCGCCTCGGTCTTGTCCGGTCGCGCGGGTGGCAGCTCCAACGCCGCGATGTTTTCCAGGCTCCGGACCAGGGTACTGAGAGCTCGAAAGTCCTCGTTCTGCTCCAGTTCCTTCACTCGCAAGAGGTTGTTGTGGACGACTTGTACGGCGCTGGTCAGGTTGCGGATTTCGTGAGCCAGGGCACTCATGGCGATCCTGGCGTGCTTCAGCAGGTGGTCGAACCTCAGGTCCTCCCGGCTCCGCAGATCCTCGGAAAGATCCACGATGATCGCGGCCAACCGGGGACCCGCAATGGTTTCGTAGGTCGAGAACCACACGCCCGCCAGAAAGGGCTCATGGTTGGCGCGCTGCCCCCGGCATTGCATGGCAGCCCGAAGAGATCGAGAGGGATGATTCCGGACGGCTGCTTGCAGCGGCGGGAGGTAATCGCCGATGCACTGGCCGGGCAGGGGAATCCCACCGGGCGTGAGCACCTGGTTCGCGGCCTCGTTCGCCAGGAGTATCCTGCCGACAGCATCAATGACGACAATCGCCGCGGGGCTGCTCTCCACCAGGATGCGGACCTGCTCCTCAGCGTCCTGGCGGAGTTTTGCCTGGGCCTCGAGCTCCAGCGCGTGGGCCAGCGCCCTCCGACGATTGCGCAGCAGCTCACCAACCAGAAGGCCGGTAGACACGAAGCCCACCGAGCTGAACATCAGCCGAGCGATCATCTCGCTCTCAGGCAGGTTGCTGAAGGCCTCCTGCAGCACGGCGCACCCAAGCGCGATGACCACGGTTTGCGTCCGGGATAGGCAGGCCCCCGCAATCATGATGGGGAACAGGTACAGGAAGCCAATCGAGATGTACGGCTCGGTCAGCCAGTCGGTCACTGCAATTGCGATGACGAGGAGACCCGCGAGGGCAAGGCTTGTCCTGCGACTTACGATTGGAGGAAACGGCACTCTGGTCTTCATGCAGTCAATGGTGCGCAGTCGGCGCACTGCCCGGCAATAGCTCCAGGCCCCTCTGGCCAAAAGATAGCCCGCAGTAGCCGGAAGATAGGCAGGGGCGTCGAAAGATCGGATTCCCCTCTACATCTGCAGCACCTAAATACCCGACGTCACCGCGCGTGCGGAGGCCTGGTGCGTTGGTTCCTGATGTTTCTCGAGGTGGCAGCCTCAATGGTCCCCGCGTGCGCTACCTGGCCGCTCGGGGAGCGTCTCGATTCCGGCGCGAGCGGACTTGCCGGAGAGTGGATCGGTCCACCGGCACCAGGCTCGACCGACACGGTGGTGTGGCGGTTTCGTGACGACGGGACGTACGAGCGCCTGCGAGCCGCTACGACCCACGACCCCGGCGAACCCGGCATGCCGGTGCCGGTCGCCGAGGGTTGGTGGGAGGTCTATCAGGATGCCAAGGGCGATCCGAGGCCATTGGTGTGCTTCTCCCGTCTTCCTCGCGCAAGAGGCTGGCCCTCGTGCCGCTATTTCGAGATCGATGCGGTGACGGATGCCACCGGCCTTGCGCATCGCGTGCTGGTCTGGGAAGGATCGGTCAGCGAGAAGCACCGCACCACCGAGAGTCTCACCGAGCGTGCACCATGACGTGGCACGCTCGCCCCACCGATGACGCATGACGGCCAGGAGTGTACGACGCAGTTTCCGCCGGATGGGGTTCCTCCTCGGCGCCATTACCATAGTCCCGTGGCACAGCAGCTCGGCGCAGGCGGCGCTCGATCTCCCCACGGTCCTTGCAATCGCGCTGGAGCACAATCCCGATCTGGAAACCGCCCGGCTGCGGCTGGACTCGGCGTATGCCGAGCAACGCATTGCTCGGGCGCTGCCGAATCCCACCGCCTCCGGTATCGCCAACGTCCCCTATCAGTACGCGCTGACCGAGCCGATCGATCTCGGACCGCAGCGAATCTTCCGCACCCGGGCGGCTGGCCAGGGAACATCGGCTACGGGACTGGACGTCGAGGATGTTACCCGGCAGGTCACGTTCGAGGTACGGCAGGCGTATTTCGATCTGCTATTGGCCCAGGCACAGCGGGACGTCGCCGGAGACCAGCGCGACACCTTCCAGCAACTGCTGGTCGCCGACAGTGAGCGAGTTCGCACTGGCGATGTGCCGGAGCGGAATCTCACCACCAGCGAGGTCCAACTGGCTCGGGCCGAGGCGGCCCTGGCCCGGGCAGGCGCCGCCGTACGCGCCGCGCGACTCAATCTGCAGGCGCTCATGGGGCTCACCCATCCGGACACTGACTTCGCGGTGCAAGGCGAGCTGCATTACCAACCGGTGACGATTCCCGATTCACTCGTCGCCCTCGCCGCAGCGAATCGCCCCGATCTGAGAGCGGCGAGCATGCGGGTGGAGCAGGGGCGCAGCCTCAGCTCCTTCGCCATTTCGGAACTGGTACCGACTCCAATCGTCAGCCTCACTTACCAGAACGGAACGCCGTTCACCAACGGCCATCAGTACCAGCTTGGCTGGGGAGTCTCGGTGCCTCTCTTCTATTGGTATGGAGGCGAACGAGAGCGCGCCAAAGCGGCCAAGCAGGCAGCCGGTGTGGAGATGCGAAAAACACAGACGCAGCTCACCGCCGACGTTGCCGAGGCGCTGGATGCATTCCGGTCGAGCCGCCTGCTGGCTGAGCGGTACGAGTCAGGTCTGCTCGCCAAGGCCCGCGCCGCGCTCGAAACGGCGCGGTATGCCTACCGCGCCGGTGCGACATCGCAGCTCGATGTGCTCGAGGCGATTCGCGCGTACGGCGACACCCGAAGCGAGTACTACACGGCTGTGCGTGACTACTGGGTCAGTGTGTACGCACTCGACCGGGCCGTCGGGAAGGACATTGCTCCATGACGCGTTTGCACTCCCGCAGTGCATGGGCGACGGGTCTCCTCGTGGCGCTCTGTCTCCTGATCGCAATGCTGCTGGTCGCCTGCCGCACGCCGGACGATGCGCCGGCGGCCGAGCCTCCGGCCGGCACCCACGGAGAGGTCAGGCTCGCGCCCAACGATCCCAAGCTCGCCTACCTCACGCTGGACACCGTGGCGCCACGGACTGAAAAGGTTGTGGCCGTGCTCCCGGCTCAGCTGGTGGTGGACGAGGATCACACGGCGCGCATCGCTTCGCCCGTCACGGGCCGCGTGCGCACGATCGACGTAGAGCCGGGCGACCGGGTGCACGCGGGGCAGGCCCTGGCCCATATCAGCTCGAGCGACGTGGCGCAGGCGGAAAGCGACCTGCTCAAGGCGCAGGCAGCACTCTCGCAGGCGAGCACAGGACTCGACCGGGCACGAGACCTTTATCGGAACAAGGTCATCGCGCTCAAAGACCTGCAGCAGGCCGAGAGCGACGCCGCCCAAGCCTACGCCGAGCAAGAACGCGCTGCGGCGCGAGTCAGCCTGCTCGGCGCCGCGGTTGACGTGGTCCGTCAGGAGTTCGTTCTGCGCTCACCCATCGACGGTGATGTGGTCGAGCGCAATCTGAACCCCGGCGCCGAGGTGCGACCCGACAACGCGCAAACCCTCTTTACAATTTCGTCGCTCGATACCTTGTGGCTCACGGCCGGCGCATACCAGCGAGATCTGGCCACGGCCAAGAAGGGCGACCAGCTCGCTTTCACCACCGAGGCGTCGCCCGGGAGGCGCTACCTCGCGCGGGTGCAGTACGTCAGCAGCGCTCTCGATCCCCAGACCCGCACAGCTACCATCCGCGCCGTGCTGCCGAATCCCGATCACACTCTCCGGACTCAAGTATTCGGCGAGGCGAGCTTGCTCGCGCCGGACACCGCCCGAATGCCGGTCGTGCCGGTAGAGGCGCTCGTGACGCACGGAAACCAAACCGTTGTGTACGTCGAAGCCACCCCGGGCCGGTTTGTGCGGCGCCCGGTCGAAGTGGGAGCTGACGATGGCCGGAGCGCGGCCATTACCGGCGGCCTCCAGATCGGTGAGCGGGTGGTTTGCGGCGGGAGCCTTCTCCTCGACGCCGAAGCGGCCGGAAGCCGCTAGATGCTCCGCCGGCTCATCCGCTTTGCGCTGAGGCAGCGCGTTCTAATCGTGGGCGCGACGGTGCTCCTCGTGATCATGGGAGTGCGGGCATTCAACGACCTTCCGGTCGAGGCTTTTCCTGACGTGGAGGATGTCCACGTCCAGGTCATTTCGCAGTGGCCCGGGCATGCGGCGGAGGAAATGGAGACCTCGGTCACGCTGCCGGTGGAACGCGAGATGAACGGCCTCCCGTACCTCACCAACCTCCGCTCGGTCTCGATGTTCGGTCTGTCGGTCGTGACCATGACCTTCGTCGACGGAACAACCGACTACTTCGCACGACAGCAGGTGCTCGAACGATTGCAATCGGTGACCGTTCCACCCGGCGTTACCCCCGGCCTGAGCTCCCTGTCGAATTCGACGGGCGAGATCTATCGCTACACGGTGAGTGGCAACAGGCCACTGACCGAGCTGAAGGAGCTCCAGGATTGGGTGGTAGAACCCGCGTTTCGAACGGTTCCCGGAATCGCCGATGTGGTCTCCTTCGGGGGACAGGTAAAGCAGTACCAGGCGGACCTGGAGCCGGCGCAGCTCCGGGCCTACGACGTCACCCTGCCGGAGGTCGAGCAGGCGATCGCGCAGGCCAACGCCAACACCGGCGG
>Ga0075424_100007634_pt1 | contig 10509 bp, 7 predicted proteins | sample SoiMethybrSBSTD3_FD_75301 | JGI IMG/M metagenome (GOLD analysis project Ga0075424, IMG submission 75301) | Bulk soil microbial communities from a Populus tree surrounding site in Tennessee, USA - Soil MetaG P. TD hybrid SBSTD3 | ecosystem: Environmental > Terrestrial > Soil > Tree plantation...
CGGCATGCCCAGCTTCGATGCGAGATCGCCCATGGTCGACGGACCGAAGACCTCTTGAACCTGATCCCCAGAGACGTCCATGTTTTTTCCGGTGCCGACCCAGGAGTCCGCCTGTTGTGCAAGGCCGCCTTGTCGAAATTTGCCGAGGACTCCCTCGAGGCCGCCATTTTGCTGCAGCATCATTAACGCAATTTGCAGGAGCATGTTCCCGCCTTGCATTTGGCTGCCGCTACCGAAGGGACTTCGCTGTTGGCTTCCTCCCAGGTACGAACCCATTAACTCGCCAAGCAAACCGTCTAATAAGCCCATCGCCTTTTCTCCTTTCGAATTGATTTCGGACTGATCTCGCGGTAAATCCGTGCCCAGCGAGGGCAGACTCTATCAACAAGGCTTTCCAATGACAACGGCTAATTTAGCCGTTCAGCGATCCTCACAAGGCCGTCCGGTAGTCGTTAGGGAGGGTTTATGAGAGCGACCAGACTCCTCGTTCTTTCAATCATAATCCTTGCTGTAGTGAGCGAGGGAAGAGGGCAAACGATCGATGAAGTTTATAAAAAAGCGTTGACGGAAGGCGGCACACTCAACTTTTACGGAACCCTGGCGCAGATCAATGCAGAGACGATTCTGCCCGCATTCGAGAAACGGTTTCCCGGCATCAAGGTGAATCATGTAGACGCCACCGCAGATCAGCTTGCGGCTCGGGTGATTGCCGAGGCTCGTGGCGGAAGAGTGCTGGCCGATATATTTCAAACGCTGTTGGACGGCTTGGTTCATGTGAAGGACCAAGGTTTGTTTCTCGACAGACTCTATCCGGAGGCTGACGCTTTCCCCAAGGAGCTCAAAGGAACGAGCTGGGTGGCGAGCGATTTGATTTATATTGTGCCGGCGTGGAACACGACAAAGGTTAAGAAAGAAGAAGAGCCAAAACAATTCGAGGATTTCGCCGAACCGCGCTGGAGCAATCGTATCATCGCCGAGCCGCGCGATTTTCAGCTGCTGATCGGCCTGGCACGCTACAAGTATAAAAGCGATGAAAAAGCCGTGGCACTCCTCAAGCGCATCGCCGCAAACAACCCTGAATTTCACAAAGGGCATTCCCAACTCGCCGAGCTATTGGTTGCGGGGCAGGCGGCTGCGTGCGTCACCTGTTATGCGCACCATTACCCAGTGCGTAAACGAAAGGGCGCTCCGGTCGATTACATGCTGAGTGAAGGAACCGGTGATATCGACGCGACAGCGATCCTCAAAAATGCGCCGCACCCCAATACGGCGCTATTATTTGCGCGTTGGACCGCAAGCGAAGAAGGTCAAAGGGTTTTTGCCCAAGGCGGCCGGCTGCCGGCGCACCCGAAAGTCGAACCGGTCGAAAAAACACGGCCGGCGAAGGTTTACCCGGTCGGCGAGAACGATGTGAAGGATTATCCTAAGTACGAAAAGATGTGGAAAGAGATATTTGGTCTCCGATGAATTGCCCGAGTCCGCAAGTCACGGCGATCCGGTTCATACGAACGCCTGTACCATGTTCGGGCTCGAACGCAAATCCGGGCGCAGCATGCGGCGCCCCTACGACTTGACGCAACCACCCGACAGCAGCGGAACGATCTGAAAGGCTAATCAAGAACTCCGCAAGACTTTTCCGGGGTAGACACCCGTATGGACGCCGTTTCTCATCAGCACTGATCCGTTAACGATCGTGTAGTGAATGCCTTTGGCGCCCTGAATGTAACGCATTGCGCCTTCAGGAAGATCGGAAACTTTCTCCGGCTCGGCCAGATCGATTTTTTCCGGGTCGAAGACGAAAAGATCGGCCGCCATGCCGCGGCGAACAAGACCGCGGTCATAGAGACCGAAGAGTGACGCGGGTAGGAAGGTCATTTTCTTTATGGCTTTTTCGAGACTCATGACCTGCTGCTCGCGCACCCAGTAGGCGAGCATGGTCGTTGAAAAGCCGAATCCAGGGCTGGCATTGGCGACGTGGGCTCCGGCGTCCGACTGGCCCAGCAAGACGTTGGGGTTGCTGAAGATTTCTTTGACTGCCTCAACATCACCCTGGCTCGCGCAATCCTCGAACGTCGTTTCGAGATCTTCGGCGAGGGCCAAATCCAAAAATGCATCGATCGGTGATTTTCCTTTCTCCCGCGCAATCTCTTCAACGCTTTTGGTTTCAGTCGATCTATTTTCCGCGCGCGCGGCTTTTTTCACCGAGATCAAGTCCCAACGGTGAGAGAAAACCATTGGCTTGCCGGTTTCCATGGCTCTGGCGAGCTCGGTTCGAGTTTGCGGATCGCTCAATTTCTCTTTGCGCAAATCGATAGGCAAATTAAGTAGATTTTTCCATGCAGGCATTTCGTCGAGGCGCGTGGTGTCTTTCAACGTCCAACGCCGCATCGAGCGTCGCGTACTCGTCATCGCATAAGCCGCATAGCCTTGAAGACACCGCTCTTGAACATCGCTCAACTGTTTGCGCCACAAGTCCGGCTCCCTCCAGAAATGCCGGATACTTTCGCCGATCAACGGCCGGCGCGTTTCCTTCAGAATCGTATCGTACCACTTGCCGATGTGCGCGACGTGTTCGGGGGAAGCAAACGCGCCGTGGGTGAATTGAACCAACCCGCGCCGGCTGTCCCCGACCGCACGGCACAGACGCGCGACCTCGTCGAGGCCGGCAAAGCGACTCGGCACCGGCTTGCCGTCTTCTCGGTAGTGACGCTGGTTGGCGTTGGTCGAGAAACCGAAGGCGCCAGCAGCCATGCCCTGACGCACCAACTCTGCCATCTCGATGATTTCCGTGTCATTGGCTTCGCGCTCGACACTGGCTTCGCTCATTGCGTATTGGCGTACGGCGCAATGGCCGATCAACGTCGCAACATTCAAGCCCAGCGGTTGCTGCTCTAGTGCATCGAGAAATTCACCATGTGTCGTCCACGCCCACGGAATGCCTGCCTGCAAACTCTCACGCGGCATGTCCTCAACGCGCACGAAGGCGCCGATTAACGCTTCACGATTTTCAGCCTTGCACGGCGCAAGTGTTAGACCGCAATTGCCCATGATGATCGTCGTGACGCCATGGTGGTTCGACGATGAGGCCAGCGGGTCCCACCAGAGCTGTGCGTCGAAATGCGTGTGGAAGTCGATAATGCCAGGTGCCACGGCAAGACCGCCAACATCAAGCACGTGCTCGGCATTACCATTGATCCGTCCGATGGCCTGAATGCGGCCCTCACTGATCGCGATATCGCCAAGGAACGACGGCATGCCCGAGCCATCGTAAATGCGCCCGCCTTTGAGGATTAGATCGTACATAGCGTCACCTTGACCGATGATTGACTCACCACGAAGCCACGAAGCACACGAAGTTTGGAAAAAGATTTTTGATTTTTTCCTTCGTGATCTTTGTTCCTTGGTGGTGAACAGTCCAAATCGCCTTCACTTGAAAAAATCTCGCGGAAATCTCCACGTGCTTGGCCCACACTGCGGCATTGATCTGTTCGCAGGCTGCGAAAGGTGCCAAACGGCAGAAGGGGCATTTTCACCTTTCTGCGATGCCTATGGCACGTCGATGTCGCAAGCCTAATCCTAACGGCGGCTGCGCTTACCGCCACAGTTGTCGGCTCGCCAGCTTCGCTCCCTCCGCCATCGCCTGAAATTTTGCCCAGACGATTTTCGGATGAACCTCGGGGTTGTAGGTCGCTTGCGACGAAAAGCCGCAGTCGCCGCCCGCGATCACGCGCTCGCGTCCGACGAGTTTAGCAAAACGGATGATTCGTTCGGCGATCAGCTCTGGATGCTCGACGATGTTGCTGCAGTGGGTGATTACGCCGGGAATCAATATTTTTCCTTCAGGCAGCTTGACGTCTTCCCAGACGCGGTACTCGTGCTCATGTCGGGCATTGGCCGCCTCGAAGGCATAAGCGCCGGCGTTCACTTTCAAGATGAGATCGACGATTTCTTTGAGCGGCGCATCATGAATGCGCGGCCCTTCGTTGATGCCGTAGCAGGTATGAAAGCGGATTTTCTCCGCTGGTATGCCGCGAATCGCATGATTCAGAGCTTCGACCGACAGCTCGGCGATTTTTCTCTGCTCAGCCGGACTTAGGTTCGGATCTTGGCTGTGCACTTCGGTGAGCCAAGGATCGTCGACCTGAAGAATCAATCCGGCATCGACAATCGCTGTGTATTCTTCGCGCAAAGCATCTCCGACCGCGTTTAAATATTCTTGCTCCGAGCGGTAATACTCGTTTCTGCCAACCCCTGTCGGCGCCACGGCGGGCATGAAGGCCTCCTCCACGTTCAACCCGACGAGCGCGGCTTTGAGGTTTTCAATATCTTTGCGGATCGCCTCCTGTCCTCGATACGCGATCGGGCCGGTGCAAACCAACGGCACGCGCGCTGTGATGCTGCCGCCCATCATGCGCCGGCTGAAATACTGTTCATAGTATTCTGGAAACATCGCGACTTCGCCCGACCATTGCGTCCAGGCCGCCTTTGGCGCCTCTTTCTTTTCGAAACCGGTGAGCCGCTCGCGCACGTAGGTGTAAAATCCTGGTTTGCTCTGCTCACCATCCGCGACGATGTCGATTCCGCATTCGGATTGCTTACTGACGATCTCGGCCACACTGCGACGCAAGGTCGCCGCATACTTATCCGAGTCGTACGGTTCGCCATTGATCTTTGCTTTCATGATGTCCAGCAGCTCGGGAGGCCGGGCTAGACTGCCGCAGTGCGTGGTCAGGATGCGCTGGGTGCTCTGCTTCATGTCGGTTTTCCTTTCTGCAGGTAACTTTCAGATGTTTTCCGCTACGCGGTGCCCTTCAATCGTAGCTAGTGTACTGGCACCGAAATTCGCAAATATAATTCGAACGTCATTCCGGGCAAGCTGGCGATAGCTAGCGCGACCCGGAATCCAGGAATTTCAGAAGCTTCTGGATACCGGCCTTCGCCGGTATGACGCGAAAGAGAGCAATGGCTTGTTCAACGAACTTTTGAGACATCACGCTAGACTTCCTCTTGCAAAGTTTGCAGTGCCTTCAGTATCAGCTCGCGTCTGAACTCTTTCTCCTTTTCCGGCGGCAGCTCAGGATTGCCGGTCGGGCTAACAATTCCACCGGAAGGGATTGCCCGCAAAGAGCCGACCTCTTTCGCCACCGGTATCATCGTGCAGATTTGCGTGACGGGGATATTGAGCTTTTCGATTTCCTTACTGATCGCTGCGCCGCAGCGAGTGCTGGATCCTCAGGTGGATGTCAGAATGACGCCGGTGACTCCGGCGGCTTTCAGTCGATTAGCGATATCCTTGCCGATCCGGGTGGCGTTTTCGACCGCGGCATGCGCGCCGCCGGTGGAATGGACGATTTCATGGAGTTTGCCGATTGCACCCTCACGTTCGAGATCGCGCATCGTGTCGAGGGGCACCAGGCGGTTTGGATCTCGATTAGCGATTGCGGTGTCGTAACCGGAATGGACGGCGTCATACTTTTCGGGCTCGAGGGAAGTTACGCCGGAAATCGGAATCGTGGTAAAACGAGTCGGTCTTCCAGGTTCGATTTTTTCCGGATTGCCCTCGGGCACCAGGCCGCCATCGGTGACCAGTGCGATGACCGCGGATTTGAGATCGCGCAGCGGGGCGGCCGGCTTGCTGCCCGTAAATTTAGGCGGCGCGATCTCCGAACTAAATGCTTGACCTCGCAGCTTGGCGAGCAGCATGTCGACGGCTCGCTCAGCGGGCGGTTTCGCGGCAAACTCGTTGCGCTTTATGCCCCTCGGTAGATAGCCCTCGTCTTCTGGTTTGCCGATGGACTCGCGGCGAGCGAGTTTGATGCCGAGCGCCCCCATTCGCTGCAGCGTCGTCGTCATACGCGCGATGGTCGCGCCCGAGTTGACGATATAGATTCGTTTTCGATGCAGGCTCGCGCCGACATTGTCTTCGTCCATGCCGGCCACGGCGGCGATCTTTAGCCGTTGCTGGGCCGCATCGCAGATCGCACCGCAAGCGATTCCATAACGGCCGCTCTCGAAGGCCGGGCCGGCGACGAGAAGAGTCGGCTTGTATTCGGCCATTCGCCCGATCAGTTCATCGATGGTCGCTTCTTGATGCTCCGCGAAATAGTTGTCGCCGCAAAATGCCGTCGCGACGATTTCGCCGTTGTCGCCGAGGGCGTGCTGAAGCGCTCGGCCAGGGCCGATGAGACCGTCTCTGATCTCCGGCCCGACATCGGCTTTGTCTTCGCTGCCGATCTGGGCGAAAAATTGATTGAGGTAGTGGACGACGCGGATTTTTTTCATCTCGTTTCCTCGAGTCGAGAGCCGTCAGGCGTAAGGGGTAAGGGGCAGGATGACGCCTTACGCCTTGCCGCTTACGACTTACGCTTCTCAGCTCATATAGGTCGTTAATCGTGAGGCGCCGACCTGACTAATTGCGCCGGCGATGTCGCCCATCCAGAGATTTAATTCGCTTGTGGCGGGAATCACTGTCACGCCGGGGTTGCTGTTGTCCGGATCGGCATTGTCCAGCGCAATCGTATCGCCGCCAATCACGCGTTTGACGGCGGGCACTGTGATCGGGTCGCGGGTCAGGCCCGGCGTCACAAGTGCATTCACATTCGCCGGCACAAAAGTGATGCCGGTATCGGGATAGCGCTCCATGATGATCAACGCGGCTTTCATGCCCATCTCTTCGGCGCGCGTATAGATCATCATCAAGTCGGTATCGACCGCGCCGCCGCCGATCTTTGTCGCGACCACGCCATCCGCATTCAAAACTTCCTTTGCCAACCGCGCGGCAAGGGCGGTGTTGCGTTCCTTCTCTGCAATGGTCACGGGCGCGACGGTTAGTACGACGCCGGCAAACCAAAGATCGTGTCCATGACGGCGATAGAGCTCATGGATCACAGGATGATTCTGCGCAAACCAGGTAAACGCCGAGTAAGAAAACATCAGCCCGCCATCGAGGATCTCGTTGGGATGAACGATGGTCGGCATGAACCCCTGGATGTTACTACCGTAAAAAACCGTTTCGTTTTGCTGAGTCGGATGTTGATGCGAATGCATCGGAAAAATATACGCGATGCGCGGCAACTCTTTCGGGCCTTGATTGGCCGCGACCGGCGGAAGCTCGAAGATACGCTTTTCAGAGGGAGCGACGTTTCGGGCTGCTGCGGCAACGTAAGTCGCCGCTTTCAAGCCGGCTCTTTTTACCGCCAAACGGTAGTCGGCTTTGTCGGCTCCAGGCTTTGGATGCGCCACTACGATGATGTTGTGGGTGTGGCACAGCGGTGAGTATTCAACGGCCGGGCCGCTCATGTCGATGATACTGCGTGATTGCGTAGCGAACTGATCCGTTTCGACAACCGCGACATCTTTGAGAGCGCGCGTTTCTCCTTCGCCGACCAGACCGTTGGGATCGAGCGCGCCGGGGAAATTCGCTCCATTTAGCCGATATCGCGGCTCGACGACATCGAGCACGCGCAGAATTCGACAGGAGTCGCCCGGATGCGCGAGCTCGATCTCCACACGTTCGAAGAGCGGCTCTTGCTCGAGCTGCGCGATGAGTGCAGCCCGATCAATGAACAACTCGTCACGAACGATCTCTGTACACGCTCCGAAGCGCACATTTGTGATATTTACAAGGCCGAGTTCCAAACGCATGGCCGTTCATTACCATTTATCGGAACGGGTGGGTAGGGGCACTCGGAGAGGGAGCGGGGACGCGGTATGGTAATCTAAAGTTGAAAGCCAGCGTTTAATTACGCGACAGAACTACGCGCATTTTTTTAAGAGGAATGCTCGATGATATTAGAATCAAGTTTTCCCAGTCTACCGTGCCACCCTACTGGAGTTTTCCTAGAATGCTCATGTCCTCGAGGTCGTCCGGCGTGAATGCTTTGGCGACTTGAAGAGTTTCCCGATAGATTTCTATTTCTCTTTCAATGGCTATCCGTGGCTTAGTGCCGTTGGCGCTATAGGTCGTCAACATCGAAGCAAACGCCTTTTCAGCGACGGAAACGTCGATCTTGAAAGAAGCCGTGATGTATTGAACCATTTCCCTGCGATTCTCCGGATTTCGCAGGTACGCCATAGTTTTAAGCAGCGATCGAATCATCGCCTGGACACTGCCGGTTTTCCTTTCCAGAGTTTGCACCGAAGTCACAAGGCCAATCGTGCTGAGGGGAGCGTGGTCCTTGGCTTCGGCCAAGCGGCTATAGCCTTTTGTTTCCGCCTCTTCAGCGTACGGCGGCGGCAGCAGAGTTGCCGCGACTCGTTTGCTGAGCAGCGCCTTATAAGCATTTTCCGTGACCTGAGTGGTAAGGAAGGTTACCCGAGATGGATCGATCCCGTTGTTCTTCAGAATCAGTTTCGCCGACATACCCATAGCGTCGGTCGGCGCATTTACGCCGATCACCTTGTCCGTCAAGTCGCGGATAGCCTTGATTTCCGGTTGTGCGGTGAGAGCGAATGTCGGCTCGTGCTGGACATAAAAAACACGTTTGATCGCAGATCCCCGCATCATTGCGGAAGTTGCCGCGCCCAGTGTCGTGGAGAAGTCCAACTCTCCGGCGACTAGAGCTACAATGGCCGTGGGCGGTGCCATTGCCACGAGCTGGGCATCGATACCTTCCTGCGAAAAGAATCCTTTGTCCTTGCCGAAATAGAAAGCCATCACCGCTAACGTCTTCCCAGGCACATGAATAGTAATTTTTGTCGGGGACGACGCGCTCCAAGAAATTGGAACACAAGAAAGGCATAGGACAAATGTGAAAATCGGAATAACGGTTGATCTGCAGATGAGCTGCAGCTCTCGACGAGAAAACTTACCGGCTGGCTCGGTGAAAGACTCTTTAACCAATTTTGCCTCCGACCGTATATGCAACGCGGGTCGGCGGTAAGACAGGAGCGCGCATCAGCATTTTCTCGTTGTCATCCGCACCTGCTCAGTTGATGAATCGACTGCGCGGCTGGCCGGTCAAATCGTCAGCTGAAGAGAATCCCCGGTGGCCAGCGGGTCTCGAGCATATATTCGAAAAGACCCCAGACGAGCGCGTAGGTGCAAGCGCCCATGATGAGCGCAGTGAGCCATTTTTCTTTGCCTTCGATGAGACCATACAAGAAAACCAAAACCGGCAGGGCAAGAACCAGCCCAAGGAGCCAGATGCCGAGTGCGCCGGCAATGAACCACGCGAAGTAAGTGACCGTGCGCCAAAGTTCGGTTTGGCGATCGAGAGTGACATCGGTGACTTCATCCATATCGATTCCACCCGAAGCGCGACGCTTTTGCTCCCAGCCAGTCGCATCTCGGTAAAGCTGCAGGCAGACGAGCAGCAACCCCGGAATCGCGGCGACGTAGACCGGCATAATCTTGGCGATGTTCGGCCAATCCCAGCCGGCGATAGCTGCCGAAAGAAAGACAACGAGAAAAAACCACGTGAAATCAGCTTTCATCTTCCGACCTCGCCATTGCGCCGGTGAACGAAGCCGGAGACGCTTGTTCTTGCGCTTTGGCATTCGCTTTCATTCTGCCTCGGAGCGTCAACAGGAACGATGCGGTCGAGATGATCAACAGTCCGATCACCGCAGGCCGTGATAGCCAGGTAAAACCGTAGCTCGCCACCGAGCGATAGAGATATTTTTCCATCAGGTCGCCGAGCACCAGTCCGAGGATCATCGCCGGACGCGGATAACCGTAGCGCCGCATGAAATAGCCGAGCAGACCGAAGGCGACGACCACGATAAGATCCGCCGGATCGCGATTGACACTGAAGGCGCCCATCAGAATGAAAATGAACATGATGGGAACCATGAAGCTGTAGCGGACCTCGGCCAGCTTGGCGAGCTGCGCGGCCAATCCGAAACCGATCAGCGTGCCGATGATTCCCGAAATGCCTTGAAGCCAGACAATGCTGTAAATAATTTCCGGGTTTTTCTTCACCATTTCCGGACCCGGCAGGTAACCCCACGCGAGCAATGCGACGATAAACAGCGCGGTTACCACGCCCTGGGGAAATCCCAGGAGCAGCGTGGTCACCAGATCGCCGCCGTCTTTAGCGTCGTTGGCGCTTTCCGGCGCGATGACGCCGCGGACATCGCCCTGGCCAAACGTTTGTCGTCCGCCTTTGCAGGTTTGAGCCGCATGTCCGTAGGCGAGCCAATCCACGACCTGCGAGCCGAGGCCCGGTACGATGCCGACCCAAACGCCGACAAAGCTGCAGCGCACGACGAGCCACCATTCGCGCAAAGCGTCTTTGGCTCCGTCAAAGAGACTGCCTTTCAGTGGCACCGGCTGCTGCTCGACGCCGAGTTTGGTAAGAGCCAAATCGAGCGCTGACGGAATGCCGAACATCGCCAACGCAATGATGCTGATGGAGATTCCGTCGAGCAAATAGGGGATGTCGAAGACAAAGCGCATGACGCCGCTTTGCGCCTGCTGTCCTACCGTGGCGAGCAGAAGACCGAAGGCCGCGGCGATGAGTCCTTTCACCGGACGCCGGCCTGCGAGCACGGCGACCATGCTCAAGC
>Ga0075424_100007636_pt1 | contig 10508 bp, 10 predicted proteins | sample SoiMethybrSBSTD3_FD_75301 | JGI IMG/M metagenome (GOLD analysis project Ga0075424, IMG submission 75301) | Bulk soil microbial communities from a Populus tree surrounding site in Tennessee, USA - Soil MetaG P. TD hybrid SBSTD3 | ecosystem: Environmental > Terrestrial > Soil > Tree plantation...
CGGTGATCGGCGCGGTCCGGCCGCACGCGACGAAGGCGATCGGCGACCTCGCGCCGGAATTCGCTGCGACGCGGCGCGTACGGCACGGGCAGCTCGATCTGGCTGGAGCGCGTCGGCGGGGCGTCGAAGTCGGCGGCGCCCAACCGGAGGAGCTCGCCGCCTTCGCTCAGCGCGAGCACCTGCGGGGCGCCCCGCCGGCTCCGCTCATGACCGAGCACGGCGATCCGGCCACGCCGGCCCGGCCGGACGACCACGTCCCCCGGCTTGAGGCGCTCGATCGCATCCGCCGCACGGCCGGAGGTGCGGCGCCCGCGCCGCTCGGCGTCGACCGCAGCGCTGAGGCGCCGGTACTCGTCGATGTCGCCGGGGCCACGCCGGGCCGTGTCGCGATGCCGTGCCAGCAGCTCACGGCTGCGCTCCAGTTGCCGTTCGAGCGCGACGACGTCACGGTCGGTCTGGAACTGCGCGAACGACAGGTTGAGCAGGTGGTGCGCGACGTCGGCCGGATACCGCTGCACGAGGTTCGCGGCCATGTTGTACGTCGGTCGGAACGACGACCGCAGCGCGTACGTACGGCGCGATGCCAGCGATGCGACCTGGTCGAAGGGCACGAACGGGCTCCAGCACACGACCGCGTACCCGACGTCGTCGATCCCCCGCCGCCCGGCGCGCCCGGTGAGTTGCGTGTACTCGCCGGGCGTGAGGAACTCGTGCTGCTCACCCGTGAACTTCGACAGCTTCTCGATCACCACCGACCGGGCGGGCATGTTGATCCCGAGCGACAACGTCTCCGTCGCGAACACCATCTTCACCAAGCCGGCACCGAACGCCTCCTCGACGGCTTCCTTCATCGGGGGGACCATCCCCGCGTGATGCGCAGCGAGGCCGGCTTCGAGGCCGGTGATCCATTCGCCGTACCGCAGGACCTCGAGGTCCTCGTCCGACAGCGCGTCGGTGTGGTCCTCGGCGATGCGACGGATCTCGGCCCGTTCGTCCGAGCTCGTCAGCCGGAGCCCGCCGGCCACGCACTGCTGGACGGCTTGATCGCAGCCGGCGCGGCTGAACACGAACGTGATCGCCGGCAGCATGCGCCGCTCGGACAGCACTTCGACGATCTCGACCCGTCGCGGCGTCCGGAGCCGGCTGCGCGGGCGCCCGCGCCCGCCTGGCGGCCGCCCGCCGCCCGAGTCGAGGCGCGCCGCTTCGGGATTGGGTCGCGCCTCCCCGTCGCGCTCGACGAACGTGGGGAGCAGGTGGACCTGATCGCTGCCCCGCTCCCCCACCAAGTAGAGGTGCGCGAGGCGCACCGGTCGCCGCTCCTCGATGATCGCCGCCGTCTCCCCCCGCACGGTCTCGACCCACGCTGCGAACTCCTCGGCGTTCGAAACCGTGGCCGACAGGCAAACCACGCGGACGTCGGCCGGGAGGTGAATGATGACCTCCTCCCACACCGCGCCCCGGTACGGATCCTGCAGGTAGTGCACTTCGTCGAGAACCACGAAACGCAGACCCTCGAGGCTCGACGACCGCGCGTAGATCATGTTGCGCAGCACCTCGGTCGTCATGACCACGACGGGCGCGTTGCCGTTGATCGAGTTGTCCCCGGTGAGGAGCCCGACGCGCCGGGTGCCGTGCTCGCGGCTGAGGTCCCCGAACTTCTGGTTGGACAGCGCCTTGAGCGGTGTCGTGTAGAAGACCTTGCCGCCGTCGTCCAGGGCGGTGGCGATCGCGTACTCGGCCACGACCGTCTTGCCGGACCCCGTCGGTGCGGCGACGAGAACCGACTGCCCGCGGTCGATCGCGTCGAGCGCGCGGCGTTGGAAGGCGTCGAGTGGGAACGGCCTGCTCGACTCGAACGACTCGCGCCGGCTTGCGTGCTCGTCCGGGACCCGGGCTTCGCTCACGACCTCACGGCGTGCTCGCCGGCGGCGCCGGCGGTGGCGTTTCCACCGGCAGGGTCGGCGAGCTCGGTACGGACGGGGGCGTGCTGATGCTCGGCTGCCCCGATCCTGATTTGTCCGGCTGCAGGAACCAGATCAGCGCAGCGGTCACTACGAGGACACCGACGACGGCCGCGACCGCGGTAACGACCTCGCTGCGGCTGCGGGGAGGACGGTAGGCGTCACGCCGGCGACGGGGCGGGCTCATCGCTTCAACAGCCTTCCGATGATGATCGACATCTCGTAGAAGATGTACATCGGCACCGCCATGAAGAACAGCGAGTAGGGGTCCTGACTGGGCGTGATGACGGCGGCGAAGATCACGATGATCAGGATCGCAGGCCGCCGCCATTTGCGCAGCTGCTGTGTCGTCAGCACCCGCGCAAGGAGCAAAAAGACCAGCACCACCGGGAACTCGAATGCAACCCCGAACGCGAGGATCATGAGCGAGACGAGGCCCAGGTACTTGTCGGCCGTGAGCTCGGGTCTCAGCTGCGACCCGCCGATGTCGAGCAGGAACTCGAGCGCCTTCGGCAACGTGAGGAGCGCGACGAATGCGCCCATCGCGAACAGGACGATCGACGCGAGGATGAAGGGGATCGCGTAACGCTTCTCTTTCGGGTTCAATCCCGGGGTGATGAACCGCCACAACTCGAACAGCCAGACCGGCAGGGCGAGCACGATGCCGCCGTAGGTGGCGATCTTGATGCGGGTCAGGAACGCGTCGAGGGGCCCGAGGAAGATCAGTGCGTGCTTCTCCCCCTTCGTCGCGTCGGTGTAGTAGGTGACGAAGAATCTGATGATCGACTGCGAGAAGATGAAGCAGACGATCGCCGCGAGCGTCACAGCGATGATGGAGATGATGATCCGGCGGCGAAGCTCGGCCAGGTGCTCGACGACCGTCATGCGGCCGCCGTTTTCGGTGGTTGCCACGAATCCGGTTACGAGGTGGTGTCAGCCGGCGGCGGCTCGGGGGGCACGTGGTGAGGCTTGCGGGCTTCGATCTGCCCCGGGGTGTGCTCGACGCCTTCCTCGCTGACGGGCCCATCCTCGTCATCGTCGTCGTGGAACGCGCCTTCGATGTCGGCCTGGATCCCCTGCTGGAACTTGCGGAACTCCCGATAGCCGCGCCCGACCTGCCGGCCGAGCTGGGGCAGCTTGCTCGGGCCGAAGACCACCAGCGCCACGATGAGGACCACGAGGATCTCGAGCGGGCCGACCTGCGGCAATCGAGCTCCTTTCGCGCCGTTTCCCCCGATGGCGATGGTACTCGTGAGGGTTGCAAAAACCGCTTCGGGCCGCATGCCCGTCACGGCGGATCCGTGCCCGCGGCGAGGCCTGCGATGATGCGTGCACCCGTGCGACCGATCACGTTCGCCCACCGGGGCGCCCGCACCGAGGCCCCCGAGAACACGATGCCGGCGTTCCGGCGCGCGCTCGAGCGCGGCGCTCGGGGTCTCGAGACCGACGCGTGGCTTTCCGGGGACGGCGAGGTCGTGCTCGTCCACGACCGTTTCGCCCGCCGGGCCCTCCGGCGTCGCAACGTGACGAAGACGTCCGCCGACGATTTGGCCGAGCTGGGCGTGCCCCGGCTCGCCGATCTGTACGACGAGCTCGGCTCGGCCTTCGAGCTCTCGATCGACGTCAAAGACCGCGCCGCCGCCGAGCCGATCGTCGAGCTCGCCCGCGCCGCCGGCGACGGCGCCCCAGGCCGGCTCTGGCTCTGTCATGCGAGTGTCCGCTTCCTCGCCGGTCTACGCGAGCGTGCGCCGGACGTGAAGCTCGTGCATTCGCGGCGCCGCCAGCACATCGAAGATCCGCTCGAGCGCCACGCCGCCGACCTGGCGGCGTCCGGGATCGACACGATGAACTTCCACCATTCGGAATGGACCGCAGGCCTCGTCGCCCTGTTCCACCGTTTCGACGTGAACGCCTTCGCCTGGGACGTGCAAGAGGTCCGCCATCTGCGCGCCATGCTGCGCTTGGACGTCGATGCCGTGTACTCCGACCACGTCGACCGGATGGTCAGCACCGTGACCGAGTGGCTCGAACAGGGAGATGTGGCGACGTGACCGCGGTCAGAGCCGGTTACATGAAGCCGAGGTCGTTGAGCGGCCAGATGCGCACGAACACACGCCCGACGATCGACGATTCCTTGATCGGCCCGAAGAACCTCGAGTCCTTCGACGCCGGCCGGTTGTCGCCCAACACCAGAATGTCGCCGGCGGGGATCGTGGTGGGTGTCACGTCGCCACAGCCGGTCGCCCCGGTGCTCGGCGCGCACGTCTGCACGCCCTTCTGGAGGTACGGCTCCTTGAGCGGCCGGCCGTTGATATAGACGCCGCCGTTGTGCGTAGAGAAGGACTCGCCGGGCAGCGCTATGACGCGCTTCACGAGGTCCTGGATCGCGTTGTTCGCGTCCTTCGCCTTCGGGGGCGTCGTGAAGACGACGATGTCGCCCCGGTTCACGTCGTGCAGTCGATAGCTCACCTTGTTCACGAGCACGCGGTCGCCGACGTTGAGCGTGGGCTTCATCGACTCGGAGGGGATGTAGAACGCCTGGAAGAGGAACGTCTTGATGAGGATCGCGATGACCAGCGCACTGCCGATCAGGATCGCCCACTCGATGATCGTCCGACGCGTCCTCCGGCCCTTGTCCGACCCCTTCGAGCGCCGACCCGGCTCGGAGCGCGCCGCGCCTTCGGCCGTCTGGGACTCGGAAGGAGGCGCGGTCGTGTCGACGTCGCCGGGGTCGAGGTCGGTCACGTGGACTGCTCCACTGGCGGACATCCTCGCACGCGGCGGTGTCAGTTGCGGTAGCGGGTCAGAAGCCGATCTGCCGCTTCGGCTCCGACCGTTCGCACCTCGGCGGGCGCCACGACCCGGGCCGCCGGCCCCAACTCGAGCAGCAGCCGCTCGAGCCAGGCCCGCTCGCTGACCGCCAGGACGACCCGCCACGACCCGTCCGGACGCTCCTCGACCTCCTCGGAGGGATAGCTCTCGACCACCCACGTTGCCGCCGCGTCGAGCTCGAGCGTGACGCGGGGATCGTCGCTCCGGGGGTGGTACACGGTCTCGCCGAAGTCGGGTTCCTCGCCGGCGGTGGGATCGAAGTGCTCTCCGGTCGGGCGCACCGCCCGAATGCGGTCGACACGGAACAGCCGCTCGTCCTGCGCCTGGTGACAGTACGCAGCCGCGTACCAGTGTCCGAAGGCGTGGAACACGGAGCGGACGTCGACCTTGCGCGTCGTGGTCGCGTTCCGTCCGAACGAGTAGTAGTCGATCTCGACCCGTTCGTGCGCGTCCGCCGCCCGGCGCAGGGCGTCGAGGTGCGGAGGCTCGCCGACCTCGACCGAGAGGCCGTCGGTCGCGCCGAGCGCGCCGGCGAGCTTGTCGAGCGCCGTGGCCAGCGCGCCGCGCTCGTCCGATCCGGGCACGGCCAGCAGCGCCCGCCCGGCGGTCAGCAGCGCGAGGCCCTCCTCCGCCGAAAGTCGCAGCGGACGGTCGAAGTATTCGGCGAAACGGATCCACACGTGGCCGTCGACGATCTCCACCTCGATGAGACGATCGGGCGTGTACGGCGGGAGCCCACAGAGCGGGAGCAGCTCGAGGTCGTGCTCGAGCTCGGCCTCCGAGACGCCGAAGCGGGCCGCGATCTCCTCGAGGGCGGCGCCCGGGTGCTCGGCGATCCAAGGCACGAGCGCCAGTACCCGTCGCAGCCGGGAGCCGGCGAGCGGCCGCGGGCTCACGCCGCGTCCTGCGCGATTCGCTCGAGCCAGGCGACCATCTCCGCCCGCAGCTCGGGCGGCGCGACGACCTCGGCCGCGTCGAGCAAGCCGAGCACGAACGAGAGGAACGCAGCGGTGTTCGTCACCGGCAACTCGAGCACGACGCTGCCGTCGTCGCCACGCTCCGTCACGGCGGCCTCGCCGACCTGGTCGACCACGGCCGGCGCCTGCGAGGCGTCGACAAGCACGCGGGCAGCCACGACATCTTCCTCGCCGTACTGCCACGGCTCGTCCCGAAGCACCGCTCCGGGTTCGAGCCTCGCGGGCGGCTCGAACGCGCCGGCCGGCCCGATGTCGACGTCGCCCTCGATGCGGTCGACGCGGAACGACCGCTGTTCGCCCCGATCGTGGTCGTGGCCGACGACGTACCAGTGGCCGCGACGGAACAGGATCCCCCACGGATCGATATGCCGGCCTTCGCCGCGATAGACGAAAGTGACGGTCGAGCGGGTGCGGTACGCGTCGAAGAGCGCGGGCAGCGCGGGGACCGTCGGCAGCGCGGCGAGCGCGTGCGCGGCCTCACCTTCGCGCCCGCCGAGCTTCCACAATGCCTCGGCCGGTGCGGGGCCGCCCTCGAGGCGCACGGCCGTGACCGCGACGTGCAATGCCGCCTGCTCGTCGGCGGTGAGGTCGAGGGACGGCAGGTAGTACTCCTCGGGAGGGATGCGGTAACCCTGCTCGGGGCCGAGGCCGTCGACCGACTCGAGACGGACCGGGATGCCGATCCCGCGCAGCGTGTCCTTGTCGCGCTCGAACTGACGTCGGTACGAGAGCTTGTCGTCGGGATACCCGGGGACGAGCTCCACGATCTCCTCGAGCGTGAGCGGGCGACGCGTGTCGAGGAGTGTGGCGACGAGGTTCGTGAGCCGCTCGAGCCGGTCGGTCACTGTGCTCCCGGGTCAGGCGCGCTCGGCGGCCAGCACCCCGGCCGCGCCGGCGGCGAGGAACAACGCGGGGTCGTCGGCGGCCGGCCGTCCCATCGACACGACGTCGAGCCCGGCGTCCGCGAGCAGGCCGAGGACGTCGGGCGGCGTCACCTCGACGAGGTCGTGCCGCGCCGCGATGCCGCCCTCGAGGAGGTCGGCCCGGAGCCGGTCCTCCTCGTCGCCGCCGAGGAGGGGCACCGCCACCGTCACGCGCTCACGGCACGCGAGCCGCAACGCCGTCCGGGTGTGGTGCGACACCCCGACGTGCCGAGAACGCGGGTCGGCGAACGACACGCGCAGGCACGCGATCGGCTGGCCGTCGAGAGCGGCGGCGGCGTCGAGGATCCCGCCGACCTCCATGCCGGAGAACCCGAGCCGGGTGTTCGTGCCAACGATGCCGGGGCCCATCGCGACGACCACCGCGTCGGCGCCGGCAACGTGGCGGGCCACCGCCAGCGCCGAGAAGATGGATACCGCTTCGAAGTCGCCGCCGAACGCGTGCCCGCAGGTGATCGTGGCGTCGATCAGCGACCGGTCCCGGAGCTCGAACGCGAGATCCGAGAGCGCGAGCGGGAGGCCGGCGCCGTCGGTCATCACGTAGGCGAGGCGCGCCTCAGGGAGACGCTCCTTGAACGCCACCGCCGCCGCAGGCAGCTGGCTGTGCAGCGCCGCCGCCACGACCGGCATGCCTTCGATCGACTCGACCGCGGCCAGCTCCTCGAGATGCTCCTCGGCGCTCCCCACGTCGGCCTGCAGGCTCGTGTACCGGCCCTTGATGATGTGCCCCGGCCCCCGTTCCGCCCACTGCTCCCGCTCGAGATTCCAGTGCACGACATGCCAGCCACCCGTTCCCAACCCGAGCTCGACCGCGGTCGTGTTCACCACGACCCGGTCGCCCACCGCGACGTTGCCGGTGAGCTGGGTGAGCACGTACGCGCGCTCGTTCCCGTCACCCAGGTCGACCTCGACGCGCTGCAGCCCCGGCCGCTCCATGAGGAGCGTCGTCACCTTCCCCGACCGGAACGACGGCATGACCTGAGGTTAGGAGGCTCGCAAGCCCGGAGAGGCGACTGTCGGGACGGACGCCGGCGGCCGGCGTCGGCGGGGTTCGAGAGCGGAGCGCAGCGAGGCGATCGGAGGTGGGTTGGGTAGTCCCTGCCGACGACGTGTCGACGGTGGCCGGCCCGTGCGTGCGCGCTACAGGCTGGAGATCAGCCGCTCGACGCGGTCGTCGCGCGCCTTGAACGGGTCCTTGCACAGCACGGTGCGTTGCGCCTGGTCGTTCAGCTTCAGGTGGACCCAGTCGACCGTGTAGTCACGCTTTCGCTCCTTGGCCCGCTTGATGAACGCGCCCCGGAGCCGCGCGCGCGTGGTCTGGGGCGGGGTGGTCACGGCGGTGTCGATGTCGCTGTCGTGGACGGTCCGTTGGAGGCGTCCGCGCCGCTCGAGCAGGTAGTACAGAGACCGCGCTCGGGTGACGTCGTGATAGGAGAGGTCAAGCAGCGCGACGCGCGGGTGCGTCAGCGGCAGGTCGTGGCGCTTCCGGTACGCCTCGATCATGTGGTACTTGATGACCCAGTCGACCTCGGTGTCGAGGGACAGTGGGTCGTCCTGGAGGCCGGTCATCGCGTGCTCCCACATGCGGAGCGCCTGCTCCTCGAGCGGCGCGAGCCCGCGCCGCTTGGCGAACCGGAGAGCGCGGTTCAGGTATTCGGTCTGGATCTCGATCGCCGAGAGCTCGCGCCCGTTGGCGAGCCGCACGCGGCGGCGGCACGTGAGGTCGTGGCTGATCTCGCGGATGGCGCGGATCGGGTTCTCGAGTGTGAGGTCGCGCCAGGGGCTCGCGTCCTCCTCGAGCATGCGCAGCACGACCGACGTCGCACCGATCTTGAGGAAGGTCGTGTACTCGCTCATGTTGGAATCGCCGACGATCACATGGAGGCGCCGGAAGCGTTCGGCGTCGGCGTGGGGCTCGTCGCGGGTGTTGATGATCGGTCGTGACCGGGTCGTGGCGCTCGAGACGCCCTCCCAGATGTGCTCGGCCCGCTGGCTGACGCAGTACATGGCCCCGCGGGCGGTCTGGAGCACCTTCCCGGCGCCGGCGTAGACCTGTCTCGTCACGAGGAACGGGATCAGGACGTCGGTGAACTTGGCGAAGTCGCCGTCCCGCTCGACGAGATAGTTCTCGTGGCACCCGTAGGAGTTGCCGGCGGAGTCGGTGTTGTTCTTGAACAGGAACACCTCGCCCCGGATGCCCTCCTCCCGCAGGCGCTGCTCGGCGCTGCGGACGAGGCCTTCGAGGATGCGCTCACCCGCCTTGTCGTGGACGACGAGATCGTCGATGGAGTCGCACTCCGGCGTCGCGTACTCGGGGTGGCTGCCGACGTCGAGGTAGAGGCGGGCGCCGTTCTCGAGGAAGACGTTGCTGGAGCGACCCCATGACACGACCCGTCGGAACAGGTAGCGCGCCACCTCGTCGGGGCTCAGACGCCGCTGCCCGCGGAGCGTGCAGGTCACCCCGTACTCGTTCTCGAGACCGAAGATTCGACGCTCCACACGCGGAGCGTACTGGCACTCGGATGACTTCTCGGACCGGTTCGACTGACCGCCGTAGGATTATGTGGTGGTGCCCATGCAGCGATTGACCTGGGTCAGCGGGTCGTTCTCGGCGCACGTGCTCAATGCGCGTTTGCGGTCGGAGGGCATCGACGCCGAGTTGCGCGGTCCGGTCGACGGTCCGTACGCGCTCACCGTGGGCGACCTCGCCCGCGTCGACGTGTACGTTCCCGCCGACCAGATGGACGACGCCCAGCTCGTGGTGCTCGCGGCCGAGGTCGACGCCACCTTGGCGGCACCGAGCGAGTGGAGTGGCGAGAAAAGGACCCGCAGTGCGTGGGCACGGGGTGCGGCTGTCGCCGCGCTCCTCGCCGCCGCGGCCGCTCCGATCGTGCTGTACGCCCGACTGGGCTGACGATCTCCGCGGGTCAGTCAGCCCGCCAGCAGGCGGCCGAGCTCGTCGCCCTTGACGCGTCGGAAGGCACGACCGGTTGCGCCCCGCTGCAGAACGGCGACCTCGAGCTGCTCGGGCGCGATCGGCTGGCCGTCGCTGTCGCCGAGCACCGACGCCCCGAGCCTGATCGCGTCGTCGACGCTGAGGCCGGCCTGGTAGCGGCTGTCGAGCGTCTGGGCGATGGCGTCGGCCTGACCGCCGAGGACCGTGTGCCCTTCCTCGTCCTGCACGGTGCCGTCGTACAGGATGTGGAACAGCTCGTCGTTGCCGGTCGTATCGCCGACTTGAGCGACGAGGATCTCGACCTCGTACGGCTTCATCTCGTGCGTGAAGACCTGACCGAGCGTCTGCGCGTACGCGTTGGCGAGCGAGCGGGCATTGACGTCCTCGCGTGAGTACGCGTAGCCCTTCAGATCGGCCTGCCGGATGCCGGCGATCTTGAGCATCTCGAACTCGTTGTACTTCCCGACGCCCGCGAACGCGATGTGGTCGTAGATCTCGCTGATCTTGAACAGCGTGCGCGACGGGTTCTCCGCCACGATCACGATGCCGTCCGCCGCTTCGAGCGCGATCAGGCTCCGACCGCGCGCGATGCCCTTGCGGGCGTAGTCGGCGCGGTCCTTCATGACCTGCTCCGGCGACACGTAGAACGGCATGGTCATTCGCCGGCACCCTCCTCTGGTCCTCCGAGCAGCGCGGTGGCGCGCCGTTCGACCTCGTCGTCGGGGAGGGCTCGGTATCCGTCGGCGCCGATCACGGCCACGGTCGGGAAGATCCGGCGTACGAGGTCCGGGCCGCCGGTCGCGGTGTCCTCGTCGGCCGCCGCGAACAGCGACCGGACGGC
>Ga0075424_100007637_pt1 | contig 10508 bp, 6 predicted proteins | sample SoiMethybrSBSTD3_FD_75301 | JGI IMG/M metagenome (GOLD analysis project Ga0075424, IMG submission 75301) | Bulk soil microbial communities from a Populus tree surrounding site in Tennessee, USA - Soil MetaG P. TD hybrid SBSTD3 | ecosystem: Environmental > Terrestrial > Soil > Tree plantation...
TGGCAAAGCTGCGAATGTGGCCCGCGCGTCGTGACATCTTCAGATCGAGACCCCGTAACGTCTCGCCGTTGTAGCCGGCCACCGTGCCGAGCTTGACATCAAGATCGAGGTCGATCTGCTTCGGTTTGTTCTTGTCAGACGAACCCGTCATCGATGATTTGACGAAATTGCGTCCATCATAGATATCGCCGCGCATCGCGACACGAAGCGCCCCGTCGCCGGCGCGGTCGGCCCTCAATGTGGCTTTGTCGCCTTCGGACAGCGCAAATACCGGAAAATTCACTGACGAGACTTCATTATTGCTGTCAAATTCGATCGAGCCCCGCACGGTCGCGCCCGAACCGTCGATGCTCAAATCGTCAAAGCGAACGCTCTTCCCGGTTTTCATCATTACATAGCTGGCACGCGCGGGCCTGCCGGCCGCTTTCACCCACCCTGGCAGAAGATTGTCGATCTTGACCGGCGTGAGATCGGCCTCAATGTTCAAGCCTTCGTCGCTGGCATTGTCGCCGACATGGCCGACGACCTTGACCGGAATATTGCCGGTCACAGCATTGCCAAGGTCCATTCCCAGCCGGCGCCGCGCCGCCTCATCGATCGTCGCCTGCACGTGCAGTACGGCGTCGGTTTCGTCTTTCTGCTTGCGGACATCGATTGTCGCGGGAGTGCCGTTGATCTTGGCGTCGCCTTTGATCTGAAACCCGTCTTGTGTCGCGGTCGTCTTGAGCAGAGAGGCCTCGACTTTCTGGCCCAGTAACATCTTTTCCGCTGCAAAATTCACCAGGTCAGCATTGATCGTATAGGTCGCATTGTCCGCGGGCGCATTTCGGCCCAGCAACAAATTGACCCCAACCTGTGCGGTCACCGTGCCCCGAGTTGACGCAGGATCGAGCGTGATGCCGACGGTGTCGCGCAAACCCTCGCTTGAAAGAAGCGCGGCGGTGGCCGGCATGGTGCCGTCAATGCGGAACGCCGCGCGTGCCGATACAGGCTTCGGATGGGTATCCGGCACCTCGAACACGCCGCCCGCGACATTCAGTTTGCGCCCCGTCGCGACCTCGGCCGTGCCGCGGCCGATATTGACCACGGCATTACGTCCGACAATGCGAAGGGTCAGATCGGCATCCCGGATCGCCGGCAAGGAGGCGATCGGGCGAACGGTAGTCCCACTTGTTTCGATGTCGATCGAAAGACCGTCGTCCGGCGTCGGCGGTCCGTCATGCTTGAATACTTCCAGGGGAGCATTGCCGGCGATCACCGCGCGCTCGACCATTCCACCGGAGATGTGCTCCAGCACCCACGCCCGCACGTCGACGGCGGCAAATATCGGCCAGATCCGTTTCATCGCCGACACGGACATGCGCGTACATGCGACGCCGAAGGCGATATGCGGTTCCGTTCCGGAATAATCGAAGCGACCGGTCAGCGCCACGCCGACATTGTGCTCGGCGCGCGTGTCGACGCGGCTGAAATCGCCTTGGTCGAGGTCGATGCGTTTCCGTGTCGGATCGATACGCGCGCGGACGGCGATACGATTGATCGACAGGCCATCCTCATCAGCCGATGGAGCGAAAATGACCGGATCGATGACGGAGTCACTACGGTTCACGTTGAGCAGCCACGTGCCGCTCTGGTCGGGCGCTGGCTCAAACGTGGCGCGCATCGTGAACTGATTACCCCCCGACTGAACCTGGAACGGCACGATCAGGCTGTTTCGGCGGTTATCCCAGTTGAAGCGGAAGTCCGCGTGATCAATGTTCACGTTAAGCTTGTCGTTCGTCTGATCAACGATCGTACCCGCATCGGCGACCAGTTCGCCCTGCACCGCCAGCGGCGAGCCATCGCGGGAAACTTCGGCGCGCACGCTCGCCGACAAGGGAATATCGATGTCAAAGTTACTCGGATTGAGCCGCAGCGCGAGTATGATGTCGCGCGTTGAAACCTTTCGCGCTTCGATGCCGACCGCGCGTACGCCGTCGGAGAGTGGCCGCATCGCGGCGCTAATCACCCAAGGCCGCTCCTCATTGTCGGACTCGAGTCGGAAAATAACTCCGCCTTGTCGCGGTCGGGTGAGACTCACATTGATGCCGTCGAATTTCCACTGCTTGCCGTTGCGCCGATCGTCAACAACAAGGTTGCCATTCTTCAGGCCGAGCTCACGCAGGTCGTGACCATCTAGGCCCGACTCGCCGACTGCATCGATCCTCGCCATCAGCGCAGCGAGACTTTCGAATTCGGCACGCATCGCAGGGTTGCCAGGAGGCCCCTGTTCGCCCGGGCCCGATAATACGACCGCCGGCTTTGTCGGTTCCGCCGTCGCAATCGGCCGTTTGTCAGCGCCAGCGAATACAGTGAGGCGACCATCGGTTTCGATCCGAACCGACATTTCGGCGCCGACGAGGTTGAGACTCTGTGCGCGCAGCCTTCCCATCAGGAGACTTCGGCCCGAAAGCCCGACCTCGGCCTTTGGAGCGCTTGCGACCACGGTGCCGTCTGCATCGCGCACCACGATGTCGCGCAGGCGAAGCGACGTGCGCCCCTTCTCGTCCCGTTCGAGCTGCGTACCTCCGACAGCCACGCTGTGATTGCCGCCGAAGTTTTCTTCAATCGCCGCTTTCAACCACGGCGTTGCCAGTTTGAGTTCAATCGGACCGCTCGATAGCCGCCACCACAGGCCAAGCGCCGCGATCATCAGGACTGCAAAACAGAGCGCCGACCCCACGAGCATCCGCAGCATGAAGCGCGAACGAACAAGGATGAGGGTCCGTCGTCGCAGGTCCCGCCAGTGCCATCCGGCGAAGCCGTGCATGAAGCCACGCATAAAGCGACGCCGGTGCGGTGCGCAACCCACGGCGACGGCATGGGCGCGGTGTCCGTGATCGTGCTGGCTGCCTGTCATGCCCTAGATCGCGCCCTTTGCCTGCAATGTGCGCGTGTTTTCGCCGATTGACGGAGGACGATCCGCCGCGGCCGACGACCCCTATCTGTGAAACCCGTTGCGCCCCCCTGACGCAAGTGGCATGTGCGACATGACCGCCGGAAAGCGACGAAAGGAAGGCACATGAGCAAGCAGCCCGTGGCGGGTGCAAAGGCGCCGGCCTTCACCCTGCCGAGCGACGGTGGCGGCAAAGTCTCGCTGAAGGAGTTCAAGGGCCGCAACCTCGTCCTCTATTTCTATCCAAAAGCCGACACGCCCGGCTGCACCAAGGAGGCCCTTGCGTTTTCACGACTGCGCGCCGAATTCGCCAAGGCCGATACCGCAATTCTCGGGGTCTCTGCCGACCCGGTGTCCTCCCAGGACAAATTCAAATCCAAACATAAGCTCACCATCGCGCTTGGATCCGACGAAACCAAAAAGACGCTCGCAGCTTATGGCGCCTGGGGCGAGAAATCGATGTACGGGCACAAATTCATGGGCGTCTTCCGCAAGACCTTCCTGATTGATGCGTCCGGCCGCATCGTTCGGATCTGGCCGAAAGTAAGGGTTCCGGGGCATGCCGAAGAGGTCCTTTCAGCTGCCCGCGAGCTCTAATTCCCCGCAATCACTTATGAATCATAGCCATAGCGTAGCGGGATTACGGGTTTCTTAACTATATCCGATTGAACGTGCTGGATCACGGTCCATCGGGGCTGAGGCGGCGCGGCGCGTCGATGTCGCATTCGTCCCTTTCGCACTACCCGGCCGCTGATCAGCCCGCTCGCCAGCCTCGCCGCGCGATCAATCAGCCGCCGCGATGTCGAGGCATCCGCAACGCACTCACGACGGGTACACGCTCACGCATGCCGACCATCAGATCCGAATAGGGCCAGTTGCATTCTGGATCGTAGTCGGTGCCCTTGTCCTGACCCGGCTGATCGGGCGGCAAGCCGAAATGCAGTTTGCCTACCAAGATCGCATCGCCGAGTTGCGCGCGCAGGTCGACCGCATCATGAGCCGTCAGATGCTTGATCAGGAGCAGTTCGAGAAGAAACTCAACGGCCTGCTTCAACGACAGTCGACGCTGGAGCAACGCGCTTCGGCACTTGCCGGCGATCTGTCAACGAGGGGCGCAATCAAACCGGCGCGTCAGCCGGCGGCGACGACGTCCCCGGTTGAAAAGCCCGTGCGTGCATCGCCGATCAACGACACGGTGATCTTCGTCGCACCGCCGGATCGAGAAGCGCGCCTGCAATCACGCGAGCTGCCAACGAGCGGAACACGCGTTGCCGAACGCGCGAATGCGGTGGCGTGAGCGAGATGTTGGCCCGCATTTCTCTCTCGCTCGACAAAGTCGAGCAAAAGCAAGCCGCGACTTTGACGGATCTGGAGGAGCGCATCGACACGCGGGCGCGTCGAATGCAAGGCGTGTTGTCGGACCTGGGCGTGAATCTCGACCTCGCTTCAGCCGATACAGCGACCGGCGGGCCATTCGTTCAGGCCAGACCGCCGCAGTCGGGCGCCAGTTCGTTTGAACGCCAATTGTATCGCATTACTGTCGCACGCGCGCAGATCGACAGATACAACCGCACGCTTCTGACTGTGCCCGTGCGCAAACCGATCATCGGCGAGGTCGACATGAGCTCGCCATTCGGCATGCGCATGGATCCTTTCGCGAAAGGACCGGCCATTCATACGGGCATCGACTTGCGCGGCGACACCGGAGACCCCGTTCGCACCACCGCCAATGGCCGAGTGACGGTCGCCAGCTGGCAGGGCGGTTATGGGAAGATGGTGGAAATCGATCACGGGAATGGACTGTCCACCCGCTACGGCCACATGTCCGTAATAGACGTCAAAGTTGGCGACAAGGTCCGGATCGGACAGACCATCGGCAAGATCGGCTTGACCGGCCGTTCTACTGGCCCGCATCTGCACTACGAAACACGGATCAATGACGAAGCGGTAGATCCCCAGCGGTTTCTGCGGGCGGGATTGCGGCTCGGCAATATTTAGTCGCCCGAGCGCCAACTACTCTACGTCTTCGACATTTTCCGGCCCGCCACCGAAGGCCTTTTGTGCGAGCGCGGCCTGCATGAATTCGTCAAGATCGCCGTCGAGCACGCCGGCGGTGTTTGATGTGGAGACGCCGGTGCGCAAGTCTTTCACCATCTGATAGGGCTGCAATACGTAAGACCGAATCTGGTGTCCCCAGCCGATATCGGTTTTCGCCGCCTGCTCGGCCGCCGCCTTTTCTTCGCGCTTCTTGATCTCGATCTCGAATAATTTCGCGCGAAGCATGTCCCATGCCATCGCGCGGTTGCGATGTTGCGAACGATCGTTCTGACACTTTACCACGATATTGGTGGGGATGTGCGTGAGACGAACCGCGGATTCGGTTTTGTTGACGTGTTGTCCTCCCGCGCCACCCGATCGCATGACGTCGGTCCGCACATCGCTTTCCTTGATGTCGATTTTTATGCGGTCGTCGACGACCGGGTAGATTGTCACGCTGGCGAATGAAGTGTGCCGCCGGGCATTGGAGTCGAACGGGGAAATGCGCACCAGACGGTGCACGCCATTCTCGCTTTTCAGCCATCCATAAGCGTTGTGGCCTTTGACGATGACGGTCGCGGATTTGATCCCAGCCCCCTCGCCCTCGGTTTCTTCAATCCACTCGACCTTGTAGCCATGCGCTTCGGCCCAGCGCACATACATGCGCACGAGCATGCTGGCCCAGTCCTGACTCTCGGTGCCGCCGGCGCCCGCATGGACTTCAAGATAGGAATCGTTCGCGTCTGCCTCTCCCGACAGAAGCGCTTCGAGCTCGCGGCGGGCCACCTCGACTTTCAGGCGCCTGAGCGCCGCTTCCGCCTCGGCGACCGTTTTGTCGTCCTTCTCGGTCTCACCGAGCTCGATCAACGTCAGCTGATCCTCGAGCTCCTGCTCGATGCGGCCAATGGCCTTCAGCTGATCGTCGAGTGCATCACGCTCGCGCATGACGCGCTGCGCCCGCGACTGATCGTTCCAGAGATTGGGGTCTTCCGACTCTTTATTTAGCTCGGCAAGGCGACGCGTAGCGGTATCAACGTCAAAGGTGCCTCCTCAGCAGCCGCACCGACTGCTTGATTTCCTCGACAAGATTCTGGGTTTCCGCTCGCATGCTTTTGTCCTTGCTCCGAATTGTTCCGCATTTAGCGTTCCTGAAGTCTCGCCGCAACCCTGCGGGGCGCTGGAAACGAGACGTTCCCGGAACCATGGTCCGGACGATGAATTGACGGTCAGACGGGGCATCACTCCCCAAGAAACATCAAATAATGAGGACAGCCATGGGCCTGTTCAGCAAAGACATCAAAACGCTCGATGACCTCTTCGTTCATCAGCTGCGCGACATCTACTACGCTGAGAAGCAGATCGTGCAGGCACTGCCCGAGATGATCGAAAAAGCAAAGGATCCCGGGCTCAAGCAGGGGTTTGAAGCACATCTCGGCGAGACCAAAAATCACGTCAAACGGCTTGAGCAGGTCTTCAAAATGCATGGCGTCGAGGCAAAAGGCGTCGAGTGTCCTGCAATAGATGGCATCATCGAGGAAGCTGATGAGATCGCCGGCGAAGTCGACGATAAAAAAGTGCTGGACGCAGCCCTGATCGCGGCGGCTCAGGCCGTCGAGCATTACGAAATCACGCGCTATGGCACCTTGATCGCGTGGGCAAAACAACTCGGCCGCCCCAACTGCGCGAGCGTGCTCCAGGAAAACCTCGAAGAAGAAAAAGCTGCTGACTCAAAGCTGACAGCGCTCGCAGAACGTAACATCAACGTCAAAGCCGCCTGATCGCAGCAGAGATAAAGAGAAGCCCCGGTCTTGAAGGCCGGGGCTTTTTCAATCCCACGCTTTTCAGACGCGCCGCTCAGTACAGGCCGCCAGTACCAGAGCGAACCGCGCGCTCTGCATCCGGACTGATCCCAACGCCCCAGGAACGTCCTCCCTGTTGCGGCGGGTATTGTCCGTCGGGTGGAGCATCGCCGACCACCGAGTAGCCATCAGGTGGCGCGGTGCCGGGCTTGAAAGCTTCCAGGATTGCTCGCTCGGTCCCGGGCCCTGCCCGCGTTCCGCTCTTCAAATCCACGCGGATGAGCTTGATGCCAGGCGGAACGCGGAACGGCGCTGCCGGCTTGTCGGCAAGTGCGACTTTGAGAAATTCCTTCACGATCGGCGCTGCGAGATGACCGCCCGTCGCGCCGCGACCAAGGTGACGCGGCTTGTCGTAGCCGAGGTAGACTCCAACGACAATATCCGGCGTAAAGCCGATGAACCACGCATCCTTCTCGTCGTTGGTCGTACCGGTCTTGCCTGCTACGGGCTTTCCAACCTCACGCACGACGGTCGCTGTCCCTCGTTGAACAACGCCTTCCATCATCGACGTGATCTGATAGGCGGTCATGGGATCGAGAATCTGTTGCCGCCGATCGACCAACGACGGCTCGGCCTGATTTTCCCATTTCTTGCCCGCACAGCCGACGCATTCACGTTCGTCATGCTTGTAGACGGTGTGACCGTAGCGGTCCTGAATGCGGTCGATCAGAGTGGGTTTCACGCGCCGACCGCCATTATCGAACATCGCGTAGGCAGTCGTCATTCGCAGCAGCGTGGTCTCGCCGGCGCCGAGCGAGAACGACAGATAAGGCGGCAGATCGTCGTAGACCCCGAAGCGTTTCGCGTACTCGGCGATGAGCGGCATCCCGATGTCTTGCGCGAGACGCACGGTCATCACGTTGCGTGAATGTTCGAGGCCGAAACGCAAGGTCGCAGGACCATAGAATTTGCCTTCGTAGTTTTCCGGTCGCCAAGCACCGGCGCCAGGTCCTTGCTCGATCTCGACCGGAGCGTCGAGAACGATCGTCGAAGGCGTGTAACCATTGTCCAGCGCCGCGGCATAAACGAAGGGCTTGAACGAAGAGCCAGGTTGCCGCAGCGCCTGCGTGGCGCGGTTGAACTGGCTCTGGTCAAAGGAGAAGCCACCGACCATCGCAAGCACGCGGCCGGTCCAGGGGTCTTCGACCACCATGGCGCCGGAGACTTCCGGAATTTGATGCAAGACGAATTGACCGTCGGTTTTTGCCGGCTCGACGTAGATCACGTCACCCGGGTTGACGACCTGACTCACCTTTGCAACCGGCTTGCCGCCGGTCTTCGCCCATTTCACACCGTCCAGTGGCAGAATGCCGACGGCGCGTTCCTTGCTCACATAACCGCCGGGCTCGCGTCCCGGCTGCAATCCGATTCGCGCAGACTGATCGCTGACCTCCAGCACCACGGCCAGACGCCACGGCGTCACGTCCGACAAGGCCTTCACCTCTCCAAGTTTGACGCCCCAATCGCCGGCAATATCGATCTTGCTGACAGGGCCGCGCCAGCCTTGCGTTTCATCGAAACGCACCAGGCCTTCGGTGAAGGTCTTGCGCGCCAACACCTGTAGTTTGGTGTCAAGCGAAGTTCGGACGGAAAGGCCACCCTCATAAAGCTTCTTCTCACCGTAGCGCTCATAGAGATCGCGACGCACTTCCTCCGCGAAATACTCGGCGGCGAAGACATGCCCGCTGGTGGACTTGCTGGTCACGCCCAGGGGCAGACGTTTGGCTTTCTCGGCGTCGGCGGTCTTGACGAAGCCCGATTCGGCCATGCGATCAATCACCCAATTGCGCCGCTCGATCGCGCGCTCGCGCTGGCGGAAGGGATGATAGTTGTTCGGCGCTTTCGGGAGCGACGCGAGATAGGCCGCCTCAGGGACGGTCAGTTCATTCACTGCCTTGTCGAAATAGACGAGCGACGCCGCAGCAACGCCATATGCACCAAGGCCAAGGTAGATTTCGTTCAAGTAAAGCTCGAGGATCTTGTCCTTGCTGTAAGTCCGCTCGATCTTGAGGGCCAGCAGCGCCTCCTTGACCTTGCGCGCCATCGAAAGTTCGTTCGTCAGCAAGAAGTTCTTGGCGACTTGTTGTGTAATGGTTGAGGCGCCCTGCGGACGCCGGCTCGATCCGTAGTTCTGCAGGTAGACGACGCCGGCGCGGGCGATGCCGGTGAAATCGAGACCGCCATGTTCGTAGAAGTTCTTGTCCTCTGCCGCGAGGAAGGCATTGACCACCAGCTTGGGCACCGCCTGGATCGGGATGTAGAGGCGCCGTTCGCGCGCATATTCGGCCACCAGTGATCCATCTGCCGCGTGAACGCGGGTCATCACCGGGGGCTCATAATCCTGCAGTTGGGAATAATCAGGCAGATCCTTGGAAAAGTGCCACAGTAGGCCGGCGGCCGCGGCCACGCCAACCACAAAGAGGATTGTGCCCGCTGCGAACAGAAAGCCTAGGAAGCGTAACAAGACTTTCATGGTCAATTAATCCCGTCTCGCATCCGGCTGCAGGCATCATCCGCTGTTGCGAGGAGCCCCCGAACCGGCCGACATAATACCCCTACCAAGCCGCCGTCGCCACCGGGCCACCCCTGTGGTCGCCCTGTTTTATGTTGAAACTGAGGCCGTTTAGCCATCAATTGCGTCCCCCGGCCCCTGCCACCCTGGGTGTAAAGTAAATATCCACCGCCTGGGCCAGTACCTGCGCGGTACGGGTTCGCCAGCTTGCCGACGTCAGCTGCTTGAGGTCGTCCTTGGTCGACATATAGCCGAGTTCTACCAGCACCGAAGGGACATCCGGCGCCAAGAGGACCTTAAAACCGGCTGACTTGAGCGGATGCTTATGCAGCCGTGCGGCGCTCTTGAGCTCGTCGACAACGGTTCGCGCAAATTGCACCGAAAAGGTCTTGGTCTCGCGCTGGGCGAGGTCGACCAGAATATTCGCAACGTCGTCAGGCTCGGCAGTCAGGTCGACACCGGCGATGACGTCAGCCTTGTTTTCCATTTCGGCCAGACGCGCCGCTTCAGCATCGGATGCGTTTTCGGAGAGCGTGTAGACGGTCGCGCCTTCGGCCTGCCCTTCCCGTTTTGGCAGGGCGTCGGCATGGATCGAGATGAAAAGCGCCGCGCTGCGTGAACGCGCGAAACGCACGCGCTCCCCGAGAGGAATGAACTCGTCTTCCGCGCGAGTCATGGCGACACGATATTTGCCACCCGCTTCAAGCTTCTCGCGCAAGGCGAGCGCAAAGGCGAGAACGATGTCCTTTTCGAGCTCTCCGCCGGCCCCTTTCGTGCCGTTATCGATGCCACCGTGTCCGGGATCGATGACGACAAGCGGACGCGCGTCGCCCTCGACCTTCGCCGGCGCTTCACTCGGCCGAGCGGGTGCGGCCTGGGCCGGACGATTCGCCAGCGCAATGTTGCGCATGAAGCTGGCGCGATCGGTCGCGACGAGATCGAGCACCAGACGCGCCGGCTGACTTTCGGCGGCGTCGAGCACGAACGCCTTTTCAAGACGCACCGGTCCCTTTGTATCGAGCACGATGCGGGAACCGCCTTGCATGATCAGGCCGTAACGAAAAGCCTTCACCAGACCGCGCGGCTGCTCGCCCGCTTTGGCGGCAAGCTTGAAAGTGGTTTGCGGCAGATCGACCACCACGCGATAAGGGTCGGCGAGCGTGAA
>Ga0075424_100007639_pt1 | contig 10507 bp, 9 predicted proteins | sample SoiMethybrSBSTD3_FD_75301 | JGI IMG/M metagenome (GOLD analysis project Ga0075424, IMG submission 75301) | Bulk soil microbial communities from a Populus tree surrounding site in Tennessee, USA - Soil MetaG P. TD hybrid SBSTD3 | ecosystem: Environmental > Terrestrial > Soil > Tree plantation...
CCCCTCCCCCCGCGAGCGAAGCGAGTGGCGGGGAGGGGTCGGGGGTGGGGGGCGTTCACCAGCACGGAGCAAGTTTAGTCCCCCCACCCCGATCGTCGTCGCAAAGCGACGACGATCGACCCTCCCCGCCAACGGGCGGGAGGGTCGATGGTGCGCGTGGCGACTCCGATTACGCTACTTCTGCCGCATCCGAACGCACCGCGCTGCTCGCGGCGCTCGACGGCCGCCGCGTCGCGCCCGGCCCGGCCGGCTCGCCCCACCGCGAGCGGCGCGACGTGCTGCCGACCGGACGCAATCTCTTCACCGCCGATCCGCGCACGCTGCCGACACCGACCGCCATGGATCTCGGCCGGCTCGCCACCGATGAGGTGATCCGGCTCTATCTGCAGCAGCACGGCGAGATGCCGCGCGCACTCGTCATCGACCTGTGGGGCAGCGCGACCCTGCGCACCGGCGGCGAGGAGATCGCGCAGGGCCTGTGCCTGATGGGCTGCCGCCCGACCTGGGACGCGGCGACCGGCCGCGTCACCGGCGTCGAGGTGCTGCCGCCGGCCGCGATCGGCCGTGCGCGCGTCGACGTGACCTGGCGCATCTCCGGACTCTTCCGCGATCTCTTTCCGGCGCAGATCGCGCTCATCGATGCGGCGACGCGCGCCGTCGCGGCGCGCGAGGAAAGCGACGACGAGAACCCGCTGGCGGCGGCGCGCCGCGCGTTGAACGGCCATGGCACGAACGGACTCGCGCGCATCTTTGGAACCGCGCCGGGCGCGTATGGCACCGGCGTCGAAGACCTCATCGACCATGCGGCCGACCGCGACGCGATCGGCGCCGCCTATCTGGCGGCCGTCTCGCACGCCTATGGCGGCGCCGAGAGCGCTCACACCGAGATGCCCGGCGCGTTTGCAGCACGTGTCGCCGCCGCCGATCTTTTGGTGCATCCGGGCGACGATCCCGGCCGCGATCTCCTGGAGGGCGCGGCCGACGTGAGCCATGTCGGCGGCTTTGCGGCGGCGGCGGCGGCGCTCGGCCGCGCGTCCGATCTCGTGATGCTCGACGTGACCGATCCGCGCCGTCCGCGCGCGCGTCCGCTGTCCGCCGCGCTCGCGCGCATCGTGCGCACGCGCGCCGTCAATCCGCGCTTCATCGCGGGCCAGATGCGCCACGGCCCGCGCGGCGCGGCCGAGCTCGCCGAGACGGTGGACCGGCTGGTCGGCTTCATGGAGACGACCGGCGCGGTCTCGGGCACGTTGCTCGATCTTGTGCACGAGGCCTATCTGGCCGATCCTGACGTGCGCGCGTTCCTGCTGCGCGAGAACCCGGCTGCGGCGCGCGCGATCGCACAGCGGCTCGACGCCGCACGCCGGCGCGGCCTCTGGCACCCGCGCCGCAACGATATCGACGCCGACCTGGCGGCGCTGCGGATGGAGGCGAGCACATGATCCCGTCTCGTCGCCGCGGCGCCTGTCCGGGCCTCTCGACGCCCATGCCGACCGGCGACGGGCTGCTGGCGCGGCTGCTGCCCATCGGCACCATCGCGTTGGACGCCTTCGCCGGCCTCGCCGCGGCAGCGCGCGCCCACGGCAACGGCATTGTGGAGATCACCGCGCGCGGCAGCATTCAGATCCGCGGACTCACGCCTGCCTCCGCGCCGGCCTTTGCCGATGCGGCGGCAGGGCTTGGGATCGCGGCGAATGAGGGCGTGCCGGTGATCGCCGATCCCCTCGCCGGGCTCGATCCGAGCGAGGCATTGGATGCGAGCGTGTTGGCGGCGGAGCTGCGGCGTGCGCTCGCCGCGCAAGCCTTCACGGCCATGCTCGCGCCAAAAGTCTGTGTCGTGATCGATGGCGGCGGACGGCTGCATCTCGACGCGCTCTCCGCCGATGTGCGGCTTTGCGCCGAGGCGACCGAACGCGGCGCGCGCATCCATGTCGCGGTTGCGGGCAACGCCGCGACCGCCACCCCGATCGGCGTGATCGAGCCCACGCATGCGGTCGAAACCGTGGTGCGGCTGCTCGGCATCATAGCGACGCACGGCCGCGCTGCCCGCGCTCGCGACGTGGATACTTGGATGCCGGATCGGCGAGCGGCGCGAACCATTCGGGACGACAACGGAAATGTCATCGGCATCCACCAATTGCGTGGCAATCAAGTCGCGCTCGGCATCGGCTTCGCGTTCGGTCATGCCGAGGCGAGCGCGTTGGAAGCTCTGATCCAAGCGGCCCGAGATGCCGGCGCGACCGGATTCCGCGCCGCACCCGGCCGCGCGCTGCTGATGATCGGCCTTGCACCCGATCGCGTTGCGCCGCTGATCGCCGCCGCGACAACACTCGGCTTCATCGTCGATGCGGGCGACCTCCGCCGCCGCGTGGTGGCCTGCGCGGGCGCGCCGCTCTGCGCGTCGGCCGAAATACCCACTCGTGCGCTGGCATCGAAACTGATGGCGGCGGCTGCGCTGCTCGACGACGGCGAGGTGATTCACGTGTCCGGCTGCGCCAAGGGCTGCGCCCATCGCGGAGCAACCGCGCTCACCGCGATCGGCCGCGCCGGCCAATGCGATCTATTATGGCGTGGCGCGCCGGCGGGCTCCGTTGCGGTGGAAGCGCTGCCGCAAAGCCTGGCGCAACTCGCGCAACGACCCCGGAGGGCGGCGCATGGCTGAGGCGCTCTCCTATCTGCGCGACGGCGCGGCGATCTACGAGCGCTCCTTCGCGATCATCCGCGCCGAGGCCGACCTGTCGCGCTTCTCGGCGCAGGAAGCCGAGGTCGCGGTGCGCATGATCCATGCCTGCGGCGTGGTCGAGGCGGCGCAACACATCGTGTTCGGAAAGAACCTCGTCGCGGCGGCGCGCGGCGCGCTCGCGGGCGGCGCGCCGATCCTGTGCGACGCCGAGATGGTGGCGCACGGCATCACGCGCGCGCGCCTGCCGGCGCGCAACGAAGTGGTCTGCATGCTGCGCGACGCGCGTGTCCCGGCGCTGGCCGAGAAGCTCGAGACCACCCGCTCGGCCGCGGCGCTCGATTTTTGGGCCGACAGGCTCGGCGGCGCCGTGGTCGCGATCGGCAACGCGCCGACCGCGCTGTTCCGCCTGCTCGAGATGATCGCCGGCGGAGCGCCCAAGCCGGCCGCCATCCTGGGCATTCCGGTCGGCTTCGTGGGCGCGGCCGAGTCGAAGGAGGCGCTCGCCGCCAACCCGCATGGCGTTCCATTCCTGATCGTGCGCGGCCGCATGGGCGGCAGCGCCATGACGGCCGCCGCCGTCAACGCGCTCGCGCGGAGCGGATTATGAGCGGCCGTCTGATCGCGGTCGGCGTCGGGCCGGGCGATCCCGAGCTGGTGACGCTCAAGGCGCTGCGCGCGCTCGAAAAGGCCGACGTCGTCGCGCATTTCGCCAAGGCGGGCCACGCCAGCAATGCGCGCGCCATCGTGGCGGAGCATCTGCGCGCCGGTGTCGAGGAATTGCCGCTGCTCTATCCGGTCACCACCGAGCAGCCGAAGACCGCCGTCTGCTACCGCGACGCGATCACCCGCTTCTACGACACGTCCGCCGCAACAATCGCAAGGCACCTCGACGCCGGCCGCACCGTCGCGGTGATCGCGGAAGGCGATCCGCTGTTCTACGGCTCCTACATGCATCTGCATGTGCGGCTGGTGCCGAAATATCCCTGCCAGATCATCGCGGGCGTCACCGGCATGTCGGGCTGCTGGTCGGCGACCGGCCACCCGATCGCGCAGGGCGATGACGTGTTCGTGGTGCTCGCCGGCACGCTGCCGCAGGACGAGCTGGAGCGCCGGCTGTCCGATGCCGATGCGGCCGTCATCATGAAGGTGGGCCGCCATCTGCCGAAAGTGCGGCGCGCGCTCGAGACGACCGGCCGCCTTGCGCGCGCCATCTATGTCGAGCGCGGCACCATGACGGACGCGGCGACGATGCCGCTTGCCGATAAGAAGGACGACACCGCGCCCTATTTCGCCGTGGTGCTGGTGCCGGGCTGGGAACAGCGCCCATGAGCGGACGGCTAACCGTGATCGGGCTCGGCCCCGGCGACGCGGACCTCGTCACGCCGGAAGCCGAAACCGCGCTCGCGCGCGCGCAGGCGCTCTATGGCTACGGGCCCTATCTGGATCGCGTGCCGGAACGCGCCGGCCAGACGCGGCAGCCTTCCGACAATCGCGAGGAGGCGGCGCGCGCCGGCGCGGCGCTCGACCACGCGGCGCGCGGCGCCGATGTGGCGCTGGTCTCGGGCGGCGATCCCGGCGTGTTCGCGATGGCGGCCGCCGTGTGCGAGGCGGTCGAGCACGGGCCGGATGCCTGGCGCGCGCTTGACATCGCGGTCGTGCCCGGCATCACCGCGATGCTGGCGGTCGCAGCCAAAGTCGGCGCGCCGCTGGGTCACGATTTCTGCGCGCTCTCGCTGTCGGACAATCTCAAATCCTGGGAGACGATCGAGCGCCGGCTCGAGGCCGCCGCGGGCGCGGGCTTCGTGCTCGCGCTCTACAATCCCGTGTCACGTGCGCGGCCGTGGCAGCTCGGCAGGGCGTTCGAGCGCCTGCGGCGGCATCTGCCGAAAACGACGCCGGTGGTGTTCGGACGCGCGGTCGGACACGGCGACGAGCAGATCCACGTGACGACGCTCGACGCCGCCGACGCGAGCGCCGCCGACATGGCGACGCTCATCATCGTGGGTTCGGCCGAGACGCGCGTGGTCGCGCGGCCCGGCCGCGCGCCGCTCGTCTATACGCCGCGTGCCGCCAAAACGGTCTGCGCATGATCGAGCCAATGGACCACACCGTCGATCGTCTCGACCGCCAGCACGTCGGGCAGCGCGGGACGGCGCAGCATCACGACGGCGAGGCCCAGCGCGCGCGCAGCCGCGATCTTGCCGTAGGCCGCATCGCCGCCGCTGTTCTTCGACACCACCACATCGATCCTGTGCTCGACCAGCAGCGCATGGTCCGCCGCTTCGCTGAAGGGGCCGCGCGCGCGGATGTAATCGGCATGCGGCACGGCGAGCTCGGCCGGATCGACGCTGCGCACGAGATAATGATGGTGCGGCGCGCCGGTGAACGGCGCGATCTCATTGCGGCCGAGCGCCAGAAAGACGCGGCGCGGCGTGGTCCCGAGAACCTGCGCCGCCTCCTTGGTGTCGGCGACCTCGATCCAGCGATCGCCCGCGACCGGCGTCCAGGCCGGCCGGCGCAGCGCGAGCAGGCGCGTGCCGGCAAGCTCCGCGGCACGCATCGCATTGACGGAGATCTGCGCCGCGTAGGGATGCGTCGCATCGATGAGCGCGTCGATGCGCTCCTCTCTCAGATAATCCGCGAGTCCCTGCGCACCGCCGAAGCCGCCGACGCGGACCGGCACCGGATGCGGCACCGGCGCGCGGGTGCGGCCCGCGAGCGAGAGCGTCACGGCGAGATCGGCGCGCGCGGCGAGCCGTTCGGCCAGCCGCCGCGCCTCCGTGGTTCCACCCAGAATGAGAATGCGCATGTCGCTTCCTGAGACGATGGAGAGTGCCGCACCGCGCCGCTGGCTGTCCATCGTCGGCATCGGCGAGGATGGCGTCCAGGGCCTGAGCCCGGTCGCGCGCAGTCTCGTGTCGGGTGCCGACATCGTGTTCGGCGGCAAGCGCCATCTCGCGCTGGCCGCGCCGCTCATCCGCGGCGCGACGCGGCCCTGGCCGAGCCCGTTCGAGGGCGCAGCGCACGAGGTGCTGGCGCAGCGCGGCCGGCAGGTGTGCGTGCTCGCCTCGGGCGATCCTTATCTCTACGGCGTCGGCGCCGTGCTGGCGCGCCATGTCGATCCGAGCGAAACGCTGGTCGTGCCGGCGCCGTCGGCCTTCAGCCTCGCCGCCGCCCGGCTCGGCTGGGCGTTGCAGGAGTGCACGCTGGTGTCGCTGCACGGCCGCGCGCTCGATCTGGTGCGCCCGCATCTGCAGCCAAGCGCGCGCGTGCTCGTGCTCACCTCCGACGGCGACGGGCCCGCGGCGCTCGCACGTCTCCTCGCCGAAAGCGGATTCGGCGCATCGCGGCTCACCGTGCTGGAGGCGCTCGGCGGACCGCGCGAGCGAATTCGCGCAACGACCGCGGTTCGCTTCGATCTCGGTCACGTCGACGCGCTCAACACGGTCGCGGTCGAAGTGGTGGCGGGCGCGAACGCGCGCGTGATCGCCCGCGCGGCCGGCCTGCCCGACGCCCTGTTCGAGCACGACGGCCAGATCACCAAGCGCGAGGTGCGCGCCGTCACGTTGTCGGCGCTCGCGCCGCGCCGCGGCGAGCTGTTGTGGGACATCGGCGCGGGCGCCGGCTCGGTCGCGATCGAGTGGATGCTGGCGGATGTGTCGTTGCGTGCCATCGCGGTCGAGGCGCAGCCGGATCGCGCCGCGCGGATCGCGTGCAACGCGGCCGCGTTCGGTGTGCCCGGGCTGGAGATCGTGCAGGGCAGGGCACCCGACGCTCTGAAAGACTTGCCGACGCCCGACGCGATCTTCATTGGCGGCGGCTGCGACGCGCGCGTGCTCGACGCCGCCGTCGCGGCGCTGCGTGCGGGCGGCCGGCTCGTCGTCAACGCGGTGACGCTCGAGACCGAGGCGCTGCTGATCGCCCGCCACGCGCAGATGGGCGGCGAGCTGACGCGCATCGCGATCGAGCGCGCCGAGCCGCTCGGCCACATGACCACATGGCGGCCGGCGCTGCCGGTGGCGCAATGGAGCTGGGTCAAGCCGTGACGGTGCATTTCATCGGCGCCGGCCCGGGAGCGGCCGATCTCATCACGCTGCGCGGCCGCGATCTCTTGGCGCGCTGCCCGGTTTGTCTCTACGCGGGCTCGACGGTGCCGAAGGAGCTGCTCGCGCATTGTCGGTCGGACGCCCGCATGGTCGACACCGCACCGCTGTCGCTCGACGAGATCGAAGCGGAATTCCTGGCCGCGCACGCGGCGGACCACGACGTCGCACGCTTGCATTCGGGCGATCTCTCGGTCTATAGCGCGCTCGCCGAGCAGCTGCGGCGGCTCGAGCGTCACGGCATTCCCTACACGCTCACGCCCGGCGTGCCGGCCTTCGCCGCGGCGGCGGCCGTGCTCGGCCGCGAGCTGACCGTGCCCGAAGTGGCGCAGACCGTGGTGCTCACCCGCGTGTCCGGCCGCGCCTCGCGCATGCCCGAGAAGGAGACGCTCGCCGCCTATGCGGCGACCGGCGCGACGCTCGCGATCCATCTGGCGATTCCGGCGCTCGAAAAGATCGTTGCCGAGCTGTTGCCGTTCTACGGCGCCCATTGTCCGGCCGCGGTGGTGGCGCGCGCCACCTGGCCCGACGAGCGCATCGTGCGCGGCACGCTCGCCGACATCTGCGCCAGGCTCGCGGCCGCGCCGATCGAGCGCAGCGCGCTGGTGCTGGTCGGCCGCGCGCTCGCGGCGGAAAATTTCCGCGACAGTGCGCTCTACGATCCCGATTATCGCCGTCGTTTTCGCGGGGGCGGGACGTGAGCGAGCGTCTCTCTGTTTCCCTCGCACTGAGTCTCGCTCCCTCCCCCCTTGCGGGGGAGGGTTGGGGTGGGGGGTGGCAGCAGACGCGTGCGTTTGTGGCTTACCCCCCTCCCTGTCCCTCCCCCGCAAGGGGGGAGGGAACGCAAGAGCCGCGACTCCTATTTCCAAAATGGCGCGCGGCCCACCAGCGCCCCCTCGCGGTCGAACAGCGCGATCTCGATCGCGATGTCTTTGCCCTCGACCACGGCAGCGGCGCTGCGCTGCGCGGCGCGCGCGACCGCATCGCCGAGCGCGATGCCGTCGTGCTGCGCATGGGCAAACGCTTCAGCCGCCGTGTTGGCCGCCAGAATGCGCGCGCGCAGATCGGCCGAGCCGCCGGCCGCGTCGGCGAGATCGGCGAGCGCGGCAAAATCGACGCTGCCGCGCTTGGAGTGCAGGTCGAGCAGGCCCTGCGCCAGCTTGGTCATCTTGGCGACGCCGCCCGCGATGGTGAGGCGCGGCAACGGATGGCTGCGCAGATATTTGAGCATGCCGCCGACGAAATCGCCCATGTCGATGAGCGCGACTTCGGACAAATTATGCAGCTTCTGCACCGCGGCCTCGGAGGTCGCGCCGGTCGCGCCGGCGATGTGGGTCAAACCCATGGCGCGCGCCACGTCGATGCCGCTGCGGATCGAGAAAATCCACGACGAGCACGAATAGGGAATAACGATCCCCGTCGTGCCGAGGATCGACAGGCCGCCCACGATACCGAGCCGCGCGTTGAGCGTGCGCCCCGCCATCGCCTCGCCGCCCGGGATCGCGATCTCGACCTCGACGTCGCCCGCGGCGCCGTGCGCGGCCGCGACCTCCGCTATGATGTCGCGGATCATCCGGCGCGGCACCGGGTTGATGGCGGGTTCGCCGGGCGGGACCGGCAGGCCCGGCCGCGTGATGGTGCCGACGCCTTCGCCGGCGCGAAAAACGACGCCGCTGCCCGGCGAAGCGGCGCGCACGGTCGCGAGCACCAGCGCGCCGTGCGTCACGTCGGGATCGTCGCCCGCGTCCTTGACGATGCCGGCGGTCGCGAAATCGTCACCCTTGCGCGTGGTCGCGAGCGCGAAGGACGGCCGCTGTCCGCCCGGCAACGTGATCTCGACCGGGTCGGGAAACTCAGCCGTCAGCAGCGCCGCATAGGCCGCCTTGGCGGCGGCGGTGGCGCAGGCGCCGGTGGTCCAGCCCCGGCGCAGCGGGCGAGCTTGCGACATGGCGTTGCGTATAGTGCGCGCCGCGCGCGCCGTCACGAGGCACGCACCGAGTCCGCGGCTCTTGCGTTCCCTCCCCCCCTGCGGGGGAGGGACAGGGAGGGGGGTAAGCCACAGACGCAAGCGCCCGCGGCCACCCCCCACCCCAACTCTCCCCCGCAAGGGGGGAGGGAGCGAAACTCAGTGCGGGCGAACGCAAGAGCCGCAGGCACTCTCGCTTGCGAGCGAGACTCAATGCCATGAGCGCGCGCGGACTGATCGTCTCGGCGCCGCGCTCGGGCGCGGGCAAGACCACCGTGACGCTCGGCCTGCTGGCGGCGCTGAAGAAACGCGGCGTGGCGGTGCGCGCCGCGAAATCGGGGCCGGACTACATCGATCCCGCGTTCCACGCCGCCGCTACGGCTAAGAGCGGCGTCAATCTCGACAGCTGGGCGATGCCGCCGGCGCTGCTCGACGCGCTCGCCGCCGACGTGGCGCGCGACGCCGAGCTTCTGGTGATCGAGGGCGCGATGGGCCTGTTCGACGGCGTGGCCGGCGAGCGCGGCCGCACCGGCGCGGCAGCGGATCTCGCGGCGCGCTTCGGCCTGCCGGTGCTCCTCGTGCTCGACGTGTCCGGCCAGTCGCAATCGGCGGCCGCGATCGTGGCGGGCTTTGCGTCCTACGATCCGGCGGTGCGGCTCGCCGGCGTGATCCTCAACCGCGTCGGCAGCGAGCGGCACCGCGCGCTGGTGGCCGATGCGATCGCGCGGCTCAACGTGCCGATCCTCGGCGCCATTCCGCGCGACGACACGCTGGCGTTGCCCGAGCGCCATCTCGGCCTCGTGCAGGCGCGCGAGCACAGCGATCTGGCGGCGCGGCTCGCGCGGCTGGCGGAGATGGCAGAGAAGCATTTCGATCTTGATGCCATCTGTGCGGCGGCGGCGCCGATGGATGCCCCGGTCAAGCCGGGGCATGACGAAGGAAATTCCGGCGCGCTGCCGCCGCCCGGTCAGCGCATCGCGCTCGCGTCAGATGCCGCCTTCTCGTTCATGTATCCGCATCTGCTCGACGGCTGGCGGAACGCCGGCGCGGAAATTTCCTTGTTCTCGCCGCTCGCCGACGAGCCGCCGCCCGAGCCTTGCGACATGTGCTGGCTGCCCGGCGGATACCCGGAGCTGCACGCCGGCGCGCTCGCGGCCGCGCAAAAATTCCGCGACGGGCTCGCGCGCTTCGCGCGAACGCGGCCGGTGCACGGCGAGTGCGGCGGCTACATGGTGCTGGGCGAGGGCCTCGCAGACGCCGACGGCGTGCGCCACGCCATGGTCGGCCTGCTCGGCCATGCGACGAGCTTTGCCCGGCGCAAGCTGCATCTCGGCTATCGCGAGGCGCGGCTGCGCGACGCCTGTCCGATCGGCGGCGCGGGCGGCGTGATCCGCGGGCACGAGTTTCATCATGCGACGCTGATCGAGCCGGGCAACGACGCGCCGCTCGCCGAGATCACCGACGCGCAGGGCCGCGCGGTGGCGGAAGCGGGCAGCCGGCGCGGGAACGTGACGGGCACGTTCTTTCACGCCATCGCGCGCGGGTGAGTCACCTCTCCCCGCTTGCGGGGAGAGGTCGACGCCCGAGCGTCAGCGAAGGGCGTCGGGTGAGGGGGCCTATCCGCGAGTCTGAGCCCGTGGAAGCGCCCCCTTGTAACTCTCATTGCCGCAATTCGCGTAATCTGCGGGTTGCGGTGACGGGCGGGAGTCCGACGCCCCTTGGGTCATGTTTGAAGACCGTGGGTGAGCTTGGTGCCCC